>JAABUQ010002713.1_pt1 | contig 34366 bp, 27 predicted proteins | sample 5560001 | NCBI WGS metagenome assembly JAABUQ01 (sample SAMN10711888, study PRJNA513371) | rock metagenome | isolation source: Antarctica rocks | place: Antarctica: Victoria Land, Finger Mt nord | collected 2015-12-18
CCTCCTCCCCAATATCGCCCCCAGCGCCTGCGCCAACGCCTTCCCATCATACCGCCCCACGCCATCATCTCCCCTCCTTCCATAAAGCCGCACACACTCCACCCCCCTCGCCGCCAGCTCCGCTTTATCCACCCCGGGCGCGCCCTCGCCTTCGAGGTGGATGACGTGGGTAATGTACCGCGTCCAGTCGTGCCTGTTGCAGCCACCGGAATCAAAGGAGGGGTGGGAAGCGGCAGCGGAAGTGGAATGGGAATGGGAATGGGATTCGGTACAAGCAGCGGTAATAGCGTCGAGGAAATCAGCGGCGGCGAACCCGCCAGTCTCGCGGTCTAGACTCCCATTCAAGAGCAGGATTTTGGAACGGGGCCCCTCTGGGCGGGCGATGGCGGCGCCGACGCCCGGGAGGATCAGGGAGGGGATGAGGGAGGTGTAGAGGCTGCCGATGCTGTAGATGATGGCATCGGCGGCGTGGAGGGCTTCTAGGACTTTGGGGTTGGGGGAGGGGCGCATTTCGTGGCCGTAGGGGTTTATGTACCAGATTCTTTGGATGCGGGCGGGGAGGGGGGATTCGGAGGATTTGGAGATGGCGATGTTGGGTTTGCGGAGGGTGGGGAGGGAGCCGGGGAGGTTGGCGTCTTCGATTGTGGTGTCCGGTCCGTTGGCGAGGGGGTTTGCGGGGTGGTCTTCGGGTTGGTTGGGGAGGGTTTGGTTCAGGGCTGTGGGTTCGCTGGGGTGGCTGATGGCGTTTTGGCCGGTGATTGTGGAGCCGTCGGCTAGGCCGGCGGATATGTGGTGGGAGAAGTTTGAGATGATGGAGGGGAGGACGGCGGTTTTGGATTCGTCGACGCCGCCGATTAGGGCGAGGAGGTAGATTGCCGATTCGAAGGAGCCGGAGAAGAGGCGGGCGCCTGTTAGGAAGAGGTTTCCTATTGAGGCGGATTGGAAGTTGAAGGTTGAGGAGGGGGGGCGGTTTCGTTTTAGGATTTCGAGATGGAGGTGGGATAGGATGGAGCGGATGAGCATTGATTGGGCTGTGGGCATGTTCGTGTAGAGGAGCGAGGTGCCAGTGAGGAGAGTTAGGAATTCGGTTGCCGCCGGGTCTGAGGAGGATGGAAGACGGTGGTTGAAGAGGTTTCGAATATGTTCGTTGGTTTGGGGGATCAAGCGGACTAGCCGACCTGCAAAAGGGGCAATGTTGGTCAGAATCGATAGATGAGAAGGGTTGTCTTCGAGAGCTAGGCGGAAAATACACGCAATTCTCTGACCATATTTCAGTAGATCAGGGATTGTTTTTCAGAAGTAAATCGAACATGGGCAGGTTGGGCAAAGAATGTCAAGACTAATTAGGAAAACGAAAGGTTGTATCTACTTCTCACATCTCCAATCCCGGGCCTGGTCCATCGAATCAAAGTCAGCATTTGCTCGTAAACAGAACACCCCTAGCCCCAGAAACCATCTCTCCAGCGAAACCCTCCAAAGATATAGCTCAACCCCCCAAACTCCTCCTACAACAGGGCCATCACACAACTCCACAAAAACTCACCCTCCAAACACCCTAATCAACTCACTAGAACTCCCCCCATTATCCGAAATAGGAATCACATAGCTCAGCGAACAACCATTCATCTCCATGACATCGTTGAAGACGTCGACGAGGCTGTTGGCTGCTGAACCGCCGCTGAAAATGACGAGCTGACGTAGTGGAGGGGACGCCGTCGTTGTTGTTGTTGTTGTTGTTGTTGTGGAGAGGAAATCGCATGGTGGCATGTTGGAGGATTTGTAGGTGATTTGAGGCCGGGGGGGGGTTTAGTAAGGGGGGTAGGGAGGCTAGGTGGAAGGGGGAGGATGTTGAGGGGCGCAGTTGTGGGTGTTGTTGTAAATGGCAGCCTGGGGGAGGAGATGTTTGTCCACGTAGCCTTTACGAGGGGTCTGTTCCATGGAGACATATTTTCTCATGAGCCCGGAAAGAAGGATCTACATACAGAAGGTCTGGTTTTAGGAAAAGGGAGCGTGCGTAGTGCGCTATACATTGGTGATGATGAGTGAAAACGATGTGAGGAAGGATCGGTGGAACTACAATGCGCGCTCTCAAGTGTGCAGTGAACATATCGTATCGGAGTACTCGTGCTGAACTGCTTGTAGCATGTAGTGCTATTTAGAATACAGAGGCTGTGCTATTTCCATGCCAAAGTCGTAAAGGCCCCCATACGCTTGCTAAAAAGGAATATCCAGCTGCTCGCTGTTCCATGCCATGGAGCAAATGCTTTGGCCAAACTCCAGCCACAATGCATACACCCAACAAACCTCTCACATATCGGTCCGAGAGATCCTACCCCTTGGCTCAGATTCAGCGAGGGAAGTCGATGATACCTATATTGACTACTCTGCCTCCTCGGCCTCCTTGGCCTCAACGATCGAGCTCCAACACCTTCGTGCTCACTAATTGAAGGCTGATCCAGTATCTTCACCAACTGTTGATGCTGAAATTAGGCACCATTATGTGCCTTGGAACTCCCTTTCCCTTTCCCGGCTCTTGGTCGACAATTTGATCCCAAGAGGAATGCACTGAGAAGTGTCCTTTTCATCCTTGGGCCTCTTGACCTTCTTTCTGCAGACTGGACACTTGGAAGGCCCTTTACCTGGTTCGGAGCCTTGATTTTCACCGGCGATCAGAGCTTCCATTAGGCAGGAGTGGCAGAAGAGGTGACCTAAGTATCAAAATTAGCCTGCTCCTAGATCTATGCATTTCGCATTGAAGTCATCGTGATCTGGACGCGGTAACGTACCACAACTTGTAGCCGTGATATCTTTCATGAGTTCCATGCAAATGATACATTGTAGCGTCGACATCGTTACGGGTTTGTCAGCCTGCTCTTGCTGTGCCTTCACTGTCGCCATACGTTGTTGCTCCAGAACCTTGGAGAGCCCATGATCGTCATCCGCATCTCTAAGATCTATCTCCTCCACAGTCCGAGTTTCTGTCGGGAACGGTCCCGTTCTCCTTCGTTTCGCAGGATTCGACGCAGATGTAGATGTATCGCACGAGGACAGGGGACGAGTGGATTTCGTTTGGCTGTGGTGTCTGCGGCTGGGCATGACTGGGGATTCGCCGGTGAGGTCAACCAAGGACTTCAAGAAGTCAGAGTGGAGGGTGAGGTTATTCGGTGATGGACTGTGACTGGGGCTTTCACGAGGGTAGGGGGTACCGGGTCTGTATCGTTCATCCCACGACCAAGGCGAGGATGGATGATGTGGGTGACTGGCGGTCGAATATCCAAACACCCTGGTAGACGGCTGTTCGCTTGCCCAGGTACTAGCGGCAGACTGTGGTTGGGGTTCAGATGAGGTCGGAGGATGGGTGGATGATGTGTGGAGAGAGTTGATGCGTGTAATGTGGTTGGGAGGATGGGAAGCTGTCACAGGTTCAAGTATTGCAGGCTGGCTCGGCTGGGTGGGATATTGTCCATTATGGCGAGTGTTGCTGTAGTGTGAATGTAGCGGTGGCAAGTGGTTGTTCTGTGTCGGCTGATTCATGGAAGAGGAATGTCCCATAAAGATGTCATGTCGAAGTCCAGGGCTCCACACATCATCTTCACTCTGGGATCCATCACCACGACCATCACCATCACCACGCAGTGCCTGTGACGGTGACGGTGACGGTGACGGTGACGGAGAAAGTGACCCTGAGGACGCTGACGAAGTCAAGCTCGCTGGAGAAGCAGTGGACATTCTTTGCAACGCTGATCGTATCCCTCTATTGAAGGCACAGGCAGGGATTCCCCGGCCGTACCCAATCTGGCTGCCACTGATTGAACTTTGCTATTCGGATAATCAAGGTGCATGGCGGTGTAAGTAGAAAATGAATGTGAAGAGGATACAAGCAGCGGTGTAATTCTACCGACTATACCTACCAGATACTTTGTAAGTCGTTGCCTCCTTCAGATCATAAGTACTGTACTCTAGGTTCTTTGCTGTCCCCAACACCCCCACACCTCCCAAGCTTCTCGATTTCCCAAACCCTCGGCCCGGCTGCGGGAGATGGTCCCGTCATCAGGGTCTCTTTCTTGGCGCGCCGCCCTAATCTCCACATATTGCGTGAGAGTGAAGATTCACTGATTGAAGCCATACAAGACGCATCATTCCTCGCGTAAGGCCGTGGACGAACGAGGTCACTGTCGCAATGATCCTCAAGCATGCTTTGCTTTCTCCGGCCCAGGCAGAATGGCAGCCTTGGTGCACATTCTGCCCGGCTTTTATGCAATCGAATAGCCCACCGACAAACGCCCTGGGTGGCGACCAGATCCTATGCCGTGGAAGCAGCCATACCCACTTCTACACCCGAGCAGGATCATGACAGTCTCTCAGGTGAGGGTTTTTGCAATACGTTCTATGCGCTCAACTGATTGGAATCGTAGTTGCTTCTTCTTCGCGCTATAATCAGATAGGGGTACAGCAACTTAGCAGTCACATACATCCTCAAGTTTTCTCTGGCCCTCCCACCACGGCCCCACAGCCACTGGTCGATCTGAGCAAGGATCATCTGAGCAGACATCAACTCTGGGGCAAGAATCAGGAAGAATCGCCACCTATCGCCTTCAATCTCCCATCCCTTTCGGGCGCCACGCTCGACGAACATTTTCACAGACTGGGCAAGGATGCTTCGGAACCCTACTACTCCCAGGCGGTGGAGTATGCTCGAGCAGATCTTCCGCAGCGACCAAGGAAATGGGCTAGACGGAGTGGATGGACAAGGTACAACGAGGATGGATCCGACCAAGCTGTGGAAGCACCGCAGGAGGAAATGCTGACATTTGATACCGAAGTATTGTGGAAGGAAAGCTCTTTCGCTGTGATGGCATGTGCTGCGAGCAGAACCACATGGTATGCGTGGTTATCGCCTTGGTTGATGGGCGAGTCAGATACAGACAGGCATTTGATACCCTTGGGTGACCCGGCACACCCAAGAATTATCATTGGGCACAACATTGGCTATGATCGTGCGCGAATAGCCGAAGAGTACGATGTCAAACAGTCCAGGAACTTCTTCTTGGACACAATGTCACTCCATGTTGCAGTGAACGGAATGTGTTCCAGACAGCGGCCTACCTGGATGAAGCACAAGAAGAACAGGGACATGAGAGACAAAGTTGCCAATGAGACTAATTCTGTGGAGCTCGCATCTTTGCTTGAGAAGAACGAATTGAGCGAAGAAGAGGAGGAGCTTTGGGTTGGTCGTAGCTCAATCAACTCGCTACGAGATGTCGCGAAATTCCATTGCAACGTAACTATTGACAAAGCTCAACGAGATCAGTTCGGAGAGCTGGATCGAGAAGGAGTTCGAAACAAGATCGATGAGCTATTGGACTATTGTGCTGCAGATGTTTCCATTACACATCGGGTTTATAAGAAAGTGTTTGCTGGCTTTCTCGAGGTCTGCCCACATCCTGTGAGCTTTGGTGCTTTGCGTCATCTGTCATCGGTCATATTACCTGTCGACAAATCATGGGAGACATACCTGGAAAACTCGGAAGAGACCTACATCCGCTTATCAAAAGCTGTTGAGCAAAGGCTACGGGACCTTGCAGATCGAGCGTTGGAAATCAAAGGAGATCCTGAGAAATGTACCAAAGACGACTGGCTTGGGCAATTGGACTGGTCTGGCCAGGAGATAAAGATGGTAAAAGGAAAAAAGAAAGGGGACCCGCCCAGACCAGCCGCTCGACAAAAGAAACCTGGGATGCCCAAATGGTATAAAGATTTGTTCGTAACGAGCAAGGCAGAAAATATCTCTCTTACCGTCCGGACTCGCATCGCTCCTCTACTGCTTCGTCTGTCCTGGGACGGCCATCCATTGGTCTGGTCAGATAAATACGGTTGGACTTTCAAAGTCCCACTTGCATTTGCGGAAGCATACAGCCTAAAGCCTGTAGTCAATTGCGATATGACTGATGAGAAGAACCTTGACATTCGAGACGACAGGAAACACCGCTATTTCAAGCTCCCACATAAAGACGGGCCTCAAGCAAGGGTTGCCACCCCACTGGCCAAGGGATACCTCCAATACTTTGAAAGCGGTGTATTGTCCTCAGAGTACACCTATGCAAAGGAGGCTCTTGAAATGAATGCCTCTTGTTCGTACTGGATCAGTGCTCGAGATCGCATCCGTTCACAAATGGTTGTTTATCAGAATGATACCATCCCCCTCACAGCTACTGTGCCAGATCGGTCTCTGGGTTATATCCTTCCCCAAGTGATACCCATGGGCACCATAACCCGACGAGCTGTCGAGAACACTTGGCTAACCGCCAGCAACGCGAAAGCCAACCGCGTAGGCTCAGAGCTGAAGTCCATGATCAAAGCTCCCCCTGGCTACTGCTTTGTGGGTGCAGACGTTGACTCCCAAGAACTCTGGATCGCCAGCTTAGTCGGCGATGCCCAATTTGGACTACACGGAGGCAACGCAATCGGCTTCATGACGCTCGAAGGCACCAAAGCTGCAGGCACAGATCTTCACTCGAAGACCGCCAAAATCCTAGGAATCTCTCGGAACGACGCCAAAGTCTTTAACTATGGCCGCATCTACGGCGCCGGCCTCAAGTTCGCCTCTACCCTTCTCCGCCAATTCAATGCCAATCTCTCCGAAAAGGAGACCCAGGAAATAGCCACTCGCCTGTACAAAGAAACCAAAGGCACAAAAACCTCTCGTAAAGCCCTCAACGACGGCTCCTTCTGGCGCGGCGGTACTGAATCCTTCGTTTTCAACCGGCTCGAGGAATTCGCTGAGCAAGAACGTCCCCGGACCCCCGTCTTAGGCGCCGGCATCACTGAAGCCCTAATGCGTCGCTACATAAACAAAGGCGGCTTCATGACCTCCCGCATCAACTGGGCCATCCAATCCTCTGGCGTCGACTACCTCCACCTCCTCATCATAAGCATGGACTACCTCCTCCGCCGCTACAACATCGACGCCCGCCTCGCCATCACCGTCCACGACGAAATCCGCTACCTCGTCAAAGAAGAGGACAAATACCGTGGCGCGATGGCGCTCCAAGTCGCCAACGTGTGGACCCGAGCAATGTTCTCCCAGCAAATGGGCATCAACGACCTCCCGCAATCCTGCGCCTACTTCAGCGCCGTCGACATTGACCACGTCCTCCGTAAAGAAGTAGACATGGACTGCATGACCCCTTCCCACCCCAAAAAAATCCCCCACGGGGAAAGCGTTACAATCCAGCAGCTCCTGGCCAAAGGCGCCAAAGCCTACCTCGACCCTGCCATCATCCCCCACACCCCCATCAACCTCGCAAAACACCCCTACATCCCCCGCACGCCCGTCATAGCCGACCTGACCACCGAAACCAACACCGATTTCCTCCGCGCTCAAATCGCCACCGACGCCGCAGAACTCCACGCCCTCATCAAGGACATCTCCAAACGCACCAATCCCCCACACAAACCCACTACCACCGACCCCGTCAACATCAGCGTACCCCCGCCGTTGGAAAACCACCTAATAACCCGCAACATTTCCTCATCTAAGCTCTCGGCAAGGAAACACGCCACCCAGCCGCAGGAACCAAGATTGATGGATATGCCCTCGAATTACGAGGGCGCGGCTAGGGTGCAGGGTGTAAGGAGCTGGGAAGCTGGGGCTGGGAGGAGGGTGTGGGGGAGGAGTGTTTTGGGCAGGGGGGTTTTGAGCGATAGGCCGCGGTAGTGGAGAGGGGACGCTAAACGCATTCTTGGGGTTGAGTTGGGTGGGAGTAAATAGGAAAGGGGGGGGTTTGGATGGTTGTGTACCATGTATGGTACTGGATGTTTGGGCGTTCTTGAAAGAGGGCGGGCGTTGGGAAGGGTGGGGTTGGGGTCTGTTTGCTTTTTCTCGCAGATGGGTTGGATGTGGAAATGGAAAGCTGTTAATTAGCCATGCTGGTGTGTGAATTATCCATGTTGTTTCACTTGTAATGGGCGTTGGAGAGCAGATATTGTATACATAATCGACTGACGGGCCGACTTCTGCAAGCGATGGGAAGGAACATGGAAGCGCCGCCGATATTGAAAAGCAATCCATGTAAGCACAATCTAGATCAATAACCTGCCCTCTCCGTTTCGCCCATCCCACTCCTATCCTCCCTCGTTCAATTGTTTCATTTTTTTGCTCGCCCGCCCGCCCTTCTCAGCCCCAAAAGACCCTCCCAGCTGCAATAAACCCCTCTCAGGCATAAGCAGCCCACCCACAAAACAACACCGCCAAATTCCGCTCATCCGTCGCCGCCTGGATCAACTCATTAACCGTCGCCTGCACACTCAACGTCCTACTCAATTTCTTCCCCACGACCAAAAGCGCCCGTTCCGCCTCCCCCGCCTCCTCCCTCACCTTCCCCTTCCCCTCCCCAACCCCCGCGCCGGTAGCCGTTCCGCCCGCAGCAGGCACATCCGGGTTCTCGGCCTGAGCCTCTTGCATTCTCTTCAGGCGCAGCGGGGAGAGGGACCAGGAGTAGAGGGGGTCGTAGCGGAGGACGTCGAGGATGGTCATGATGCTGTAGCTCTCGTTGCGCAGGGCGTCGAGGGTGAATTCGCAGCAGCGGCGGAAGACGCCTTCGGTGCCGGTGATGCCCATTCCGTCGACGAGATCGCGTGTGAGGCGGAAGGGGACGACTTCTGGGACCGGAAGCACGCGGCCTTGTTCGAAGGCGATGCCCAGATCGATGTGCACGACCTCCCCGGTCTTCTCGTCGAGGAGGATGTTGTGGCCGTGTCTGTCGCCGAGGCCGAGGACGTGGCCTAGGATGCTGATGGCGGCGGTGGAGCGGGTGTACGCGAGGCGTTTCTCGAACCAGTCGTCGGGGGTCATGTAGCGTTCTGTGAAGAAGTAGCCGAGGACTGGATGAAATTTGTCGCAGACTTGCTGGAAAGTCTTGATGCGGTGGTCCACGGAGCGGCCCTGCACGTCGAGGATGTATTTCCGTGCCTGGTTGAGCTTAAGGTCTTTAGGATAGTGCCGTTGGTGGGCGGCGGGGAGGTAGTCGTGCAGGGGGATGGTGTTGGGGACGAATTCGATGATGCCTGCTGTGGCGGTCAGGGGAAGGACTTTGTATGTGCGGATTTTGAGACTGCGTTGCCGGGTAGAGCGCTGGGTGGAGAGGAGGGAGGAGACGGCGTGGAAGACCTGTTCCATTATTGCGTCTTGCCGCAGGTCGTCGTTGCCGCCTTTGAAAAGTTGTTTGTATTTGAGGCCATCGGTGCCGATTGCGGTTATAATCTTCGGCATTGAAATGCCAGAGGCGACGGTGTATTCGGGCTGGAAGCGTGCGATTGTGGGGACCCCGGTGTAGTCGCAGTCGGGACGAAGAGGAAGGGTCATTGTAGGCGGTGGCACTCGCTGTTTTTGGACGTCTGATTCTACTTTCTGGCCGGCTGGTGATTTTCGTAGAGACACTTTGGAACCGGGCTTGATGGATGGATCGTCGAGTCGCTCTGCTGCAAGATGAACGAAATGGGCGTTGGTGTTGTGTAAGGCCATCCATATGTGGGATATCCGTCGGTTAGCTTTGAGCTGCTCAACAATCTCGTTTGCTGCGTTGTACCGACCCATGGCCACCTCGTCTTTTGCAGCTCTGGTTTTGCTGCTTGCAAATATTTGATACATGCTGTGATAGGGGTGATCCATACATAATCGTAAGACCAACTTGAAAAGGAGGCTTTGGAAATGTCCTACTACCTTTAGCAAGCGCGAAGACCATTGGTTCATCAGCGCAGCAAATTTGCGGCTACCGACATCGCCAATATGCTTCGCTACTGCTGCGTTGGCTATCTCGCTGTTGTAGTTCTCCAGCCATAGAGCAGAGAATCTTAGGGCAGCGTTGTCGTACTTATCGGAGGCTTTGAGGCACAAAAGGTAGTTCTCAATGCTTTGTCTTAAGAACGTCTGCCGAGTTTCACGGAGCCTCTGAAACTCTCGATCGTCCAAGTCAAACCATAGCTTGGCTTTTGCTCGAAAATTCTTATAATTTTGCTTTTCTGTTGATTGAGAACCTGCCGACTTGATCATTTGGTCGAGACCATGCACTTCAGCCTCCTTTTGTTCACGCAGTTTCTGTATTCGCTGGAAGTCCTCCAGGCTGTCCGGATTCTGCAATTGCTGATCGCAGAAGGAAGCAAATTCGTAGAATACTTCGCCTGCTTCATCTCCGTCCGAAATGCCATGAAGCTCTTTGATAGCGGGGCCGAGGTACGTCTTGACGATCTCGTCAGGCTTCTCTAGCCTGGCTTCCGAGATTTGGTGGCCCTGCATAATGTTACATCCAGTCAAGATTCTGGCAGGGAGTATCCAAACTCACCAACTTTGCGAGTAGCTCGGGCTTGCCAACTTGATCCAGTTGACGCTCCTTAGTACGGGTGCCTCGCAGATCCTGAAGCATCCTGATTGAGGCAGTCATTTCGCCCTGGCTCCAAAGTACGCGCGAACTTTCGAACTGCACAGCTGCGGCAATGTCGAGACCTATTTTTCTGCAAGGCTCGACGAGCTGATTTAGATAGGTCGCTGTGGTCAGTGCATTTTGAAGGGCTCCATGGTCTCGGCTCATTTGCGACGAAGCCAGCAGTACATGAGTCTCCAGCGCAAGAGCATCTCGCTGAGGCGTTTTCAGCATTTCCTGTAGCCTAGGTTTCTTGCTCAACGAGCTAAATATAGTCTCGCGGCATGATACTATGTCATTGATATGGTCATAACTATAGATATCAGCTCTGGCTTGGGTTTTCAAGCACACGACGTACCTGGTAGACTGCATCCATTCGTTGCGCCCCATGAATCTCGCTAAGACTTCTTCGAGTTGCTCGGACCCACGGGAAGCAAAGACCTCGTCCATTTCGGTCAATGTGGAAAGGCTAGCTAAAATTGAATGCATCGGTGACTTCACGGCTTTAACAACAAGGAGCTCGTGAACGGAGTCGGCAAAACCAGCGTTCAGTGCTGCTGCCACGTCAGATGTATCATTCGCATTGTTAATTCTCTGGAATGCACGGAACACCGTGCTTGCACTACTGACATGCGAAGCCGGTGCCGAGATGTCCCATTGCTCTAATTTCCGAGCGGTGCGTAGTGCAGCCTCTACTGATTTGGGTCCGGTATTGGTCACTTTGTTCAGCAGGGCCTGAGACAGGCCATTGAGATCCAAGTTGTCCAAGGTTCTTACCATGCTTTCATCGTCGGCGATCGCAGAGGCCTGTCGAATCTGACCATCATAGTGAGCTCCTCGAAAAGACAAACTTTTGAAACCAGCATGCTCATATTCAAGCTGTCCCATCGTAGAATATAGACTCGCCGGTTGCTGCACTCCATAGTAGGCATCTGGCTCATCAATATTCTGGTAGATCTCAAGGAGCAGGTTGGTCGGTGCCTCTGTATCCTTTGGCTCCTGCCTTTTGACGGAAGATCTTCTTGAAGTAGTAGCCTCAGCTCTGGTCTGCTCAGAATGGCCTATTTCAAGCAACAACAAAGCGGTCTTGTGTAATGAGCATTGAACAGCTATAGCGGCAACCCGGTTGTAGTCAAGCTCAAGCCATTGGACCCGATCAGCTTGAGTAATCTCGTGCGGCAAAGGCTGCGTTCGCAAGTAAAGGATTGCCTTGAGCAGTATGCGAATGGCATTTATGTCATCTTGCTCGCCAGTACAAGATTCGAATCTCTGGCGACAAGCTTTGGAAACAACCTGTCTAGTCGCTTGGTGTCCATCCGCCTCCCTCAATAGAACCAAATGTAGAATGTAGGGAAATGCTTCCTCTGCCAGTGTTTCTGTTGTCCAAAGAATATCTGGCAATTTGGAGAGCATTGGATCTTCACTGGCTGTGAGCACTAGAGACACACAAACTTGCTGAATCCATTGTCTAGGCTTTAGGCCATCTTTTCGACTCATGCATAGCTTCAAATTCGAACAGTCCACTGTCCCCGGAACAGGGCTGGCTCTGGGAAGAGTGTATTCCTTCCACAACAAAGCTTTAAGTAAGGAGGCTGGAAGTGAATGTTCGCAATCAACAAAGTATTCCGTACGAGTTGTGCCAGTCACAATGGAGCGTAGTGTTGTCTCCGCTATTCCCACCTCGTCACGATGCTCCGCTGCCAAGAGATCACACAGAAGACGTAACAGATGTATGCGAGAGCCTCGTAACGCTGAGGCTTTTGGCATAATTCGATCGTTATGTTTTGGCTGGAGAGTGCTCTCCAGAGTCATCTCGCGGTCCATATGGCCCTTCCCACCATAGGCCCTACCCAGAACACGTCCACACCAGAGAGTATAATTTGGCTCTAGAATTCCACGCTGGCATGTTTTCCAGACTGTCGATGCATAAAATGCAGCTTTTTCATCGTCACCAAGAATGTCGTTGCGGAAGTCAGAGGGTAGCTCAAACGACATGCTCAGGAATCTTATAATTGAGTCTTTAGATGACTGAGTCAGCAGATTTTGCTCACTCTGTTCGTCTCTTAGAAGCTCAAGCAGAAGCTCACTCTCATCAGTTCCTGGTGTTGCGTTGCCGCCCTCCTTGATATTGCTTGCTGCTTTGACAATACGCCCGAAAGAAGCTGCTGAACCCTCGGTAAGAGCCGGGGACTTGTATGCTCCGAGGAATGCTATGTACCAATTATGAAACGACTGTGCTTTGGAAAGCATAGCGCGGAAATGGCTTTCTTGTGTCGTGCTATCTTGAGTGGATCCAAAAAATGCTTTCATTGAGATCAGGGTGTTGACAGCATTGCCGAGGACGAAAGACGGCACCTCCCTCAGATACGAGGCCCCTCGTTGAATAAGGTATTGGGCAATACCAGTTGCGTCTTCAGCACAGTGTTTCTCCGTCAAGAATGGCTTGATAGCATGTAGCGCCATCTCCAATGGATACGACCCTAGTGCAGTTTCTCCAGCCACCGATACCAATATCCTAATCTTTTTGAGGACAGAACATGCTTGAAGCGGACCCAGTGCAGGATGCGTTGTGTTTACGATTCTCCGGAAAACATGCAGATAAAGTGGGGGCGTCCACATTACCTCCTGGTCATAGCCTGTGCGATGGCATAGGTAATGGATCTCATCCAATAAGTATCTCGCTTTGAATGAAGGCTGCTGATTTGGTGGCAAAGTTTTGTCGGACGTCCCAAATGCAAGGATTTGTTGGTACGCTGAGAAAGCGTTCGAATATTCTGCACGCTTCTGGAAAGGCTTCTCTATCTGGTCCTCGTAGTCCATTGTGGTAAATAGAAGCGCTACAATGTCGGCAAAGTTCTCGATCATGAGTACTTTGTACCGATCTTTGCCAAATACCCTCTTCACCAAGCTTTCCGCCTTGGGAGTCTGCGAATTTGAAGCAGGGGGAATGGCGATGTCGTGAGCTATGCTATAAGTGGTGGCCTTGCCGAAGGAGACCTCGAGGAAAGTCTCAAAGGAGGTCTCCGTCTCAAGGGCTAGAAGAGCTGCCTCATCTTCTTTACCGCGCATCACGATCTGCCCCACGATCTCATCTTGTACATCTCGAAAAAGGTCACCCAAGCTTACATAGCCGAAAATCTTGAACGGCATCGATTTTAATTGATGTGACTCCAGCCAGGTGTAGACGATCTGAGAAACGAAAAGCTTGAAGAGATCCCGACTTTCGGGTAGCTGAAGGAATTTGGAAACATATTTCAAGCAGTATTCTGCGTATCCGGTAGATTGTGGCACGTTTCCAGGAGTCTCGAAGATTGCATAGACGCAGCGGCGAAGCAATGTGGACCAGGACGCTGCCAAATGGGCAAGAACATGCAATCGTAACGCAATTCCTTCCATCCAGGTAGGATCGCTTGGGAGGCTCTCTATGACGTCCTCTAGGATATTGTCGTGCTCCTTCAATACGAAAAGTCCAAATATATTAGAGATTTCGTTTCCAATGCTGTATTTCACCTCAAGATTGCCATCCCTAAGGACATCGAAAAGGTTTGTCCTGTCGGAAGGTAAAGAGAGACCTTTCGCATAGTCTGGGTGAACCTTAATCATCTTTTGAAATAAGGATGCTGCGCGTATGTGGATGTAAGCTGATGATACACCGTTACCAAGGATGTTGTTCATGAACCACTGGTAGATCAATGCCCCTCCTGCGGAAAGATCGCTGCCATCATTTTTGGTCCACATCTCGGCAAGATCTGACAGAGTATCGAGGCACAATCCGATCGAGACTTCAGATCTTTCCAATTCATACGGGCGGGTAAGGACCTGGTCGAGATACTGTAGTAGTGTGTCGGCGTCGTCCTCGGCTACCAGGACTTTGGAAGTAAGGAGCTCATGCAAGACGCTCTTACATAGGACAAAATCCTGCCGATCAAGGGAAACAAAATATTCGATGATTGGCGACGCACTGATCCATTCAGCGCGACGTTGAACGTCTCCTTTCTCATCCAACTCTGACATGAAACAGACTCTGGCAGCCGCACAGGCTCGAAAGGCGTCGGCGCTGCAGCTGGCGATTAGCTGGTCATGGATCGTGGTTGAAACAGCTTCCTTTTCTCTCCGCTGACTTGTCTGCGAGTCAAGATCAAGGTCGAGGTCCATTGCTTCGTCCTCTTCGTTGACGCCATTGATACTAAAGGACTTCGGCCGAGCTTCTTGCCAAAAGTCTCGATCGAAGCCCTTTGACATTTGGATAGCTCCCTCAGTGAGTAGATCATTACGGGCGCTGAGTTGTGCGATTGGACCAAGAAAAGCACCGAAGCTCTCTTGAAAAGTGATATTTAGCTCTCTTTGTCTTTCATGCTGTAAGAAACAACGCCTGAGGCCCCTTTTCAGACTGTCTAGTCCACTGCAAACATTATCGCGCTCTAGGAAGTCTTGCAGACTTGAGCTGGAGAGTAATGCATAGCCAATAACACACAGCGACAAAGCCACGCGGGTGACATCCGCGTTAAGGTCGGAAACATTTGAGTTCTCGGAAAAGCATGCGTGTGAGAGTGACGAGCTTGCTTCAAGAAGGCAATCCATCAGAGTACCAACCAAAGATCGGAATATTGAGGTCGGAAGCTGCCTCTCAGGCGACGCTATCTTCAAGGTCGATCGCAATTGTGCAGGGCCTTCATTGTAAATAGGCTCAGCATTGAGTAGTAAGTAGTTGATCAGCCTCTGGTCTTTTGCGACCTTCAACCATGTCTGAGAAAGGCGTCCGAGACTAGATGTTGACGAAGTTGCGGGTGCCGGTATTGGTAAGCCGAGACATAAACATATCAATCTTAGCGTACTTTGGATCGAAAATTGTTGAGAAATATAGGCAGTATGTACGCGATCACGAATGCTTGCTGTTATATGTATTAGTCTCAAGAAAAAGCAGGAAATCAAAGGGCTTACCAGGACTCCAGCGTTTGAACAACCAGCGGAGAACTTTGACAGGAGTTTCGAAATCGGAGCTCAGATTCTCCAGACGTCTTAAATGCAAGAGGATTGCCCACAATCGCGTAGCAGCTCCGTCGCATTCGGAGGGACCGTTGAGCTCAGGTGATGATATCAAGCCGTCAACTATATCTGTGATACTAGCATACTGAACCAGTCCGTCTTCTAAGATGACAGCCATCAATTGGCAAGCCGCTTTGCAAGTCATAGAAAAGGTAATATTTCTTGCTACTAATCGCCATACCCGAAGCCAGAAGACCTCAAGAATCTCGCCACCAGCAGTGGGCTGACCTGCTGCACTACACCAAAAGAGGTCAGAAGGGTAAAGCAGAACCTCTTGCATGGTCCACACTTACCAGGTTATGGAAAACATAGTCCAAGATGCTACAAGCCCATCGTCGTCGGATAAGCCAGGCAGAAGCATCTCGAGATGAGTCTGCAAGCTCCCGATATCGAATTCATGCATTTCAAAGACAAAGGCGAGCACTTGCAATGCGTACAGTTTCTCGTGTCTATGTAATCCCTTGGCAAATTGAAACAGCTCAGCCAGAGGGAGTGCAATTTTCTGGCGTTTGGGCAAATTTCGAAGCTCTTCAACCTCTTCCACCTTGCCGCCAGAGGTTGCATGTTTTTCGAGTATTACGCATATCGCAGCGCTGACATGAATCAAAGTCCACGGCTCTTCGGCTCTGTAGGCGCCTGAACGTACAGCCCCGCACGTAAGACTGAAAGGGGTCTTCCTTTTGTTTGAAATAGCTTGATCACACAACTCCATATCTTCTAGATGGAGTTGTTCTCTATGCTTGCGGTTACAGTATTGCTCTCGAGAAATTTCTAAAAGTGCACTGAGATCGGCCTTGCTGCCCGCGGCACTGTCCGAAGACAGTAAGGTAGGGAGGAGTATCTCGCTTTGGAGAAGAATAGATAGTAGTATCTCCCTAAGGGTTTGACTTGCTCGCTCCCAGCATGTTCGAATGAAAGGAAGCAAGAGACTCATCGTTTGCAATGAGAGAGCCGTATCACTGACCACAATGCGGGACATGACCGAACTGATTGTTTCGAAAACAGCCTGCTGGATCTTACTTAGGTAAGGGTAGGACTGAAGTAGATCAAAAAGCGTGGTCAAGATGACTGGTGCTCTGTCCAGCACTGGAGCAGTTGGTACGGAGACCAGATGCTGCAAGCAAAGAACAATATCCTCATTACTCTGTTGAAGGATAGGATACGTAGGGCGTTGGGAAACATGATCGCCGAAGGATCGACCCTGTTCGCGCCCGAGGCTAGGGGTCCCAGACCGACTGGCGCGGCTTCTGAAGGAATTGTCACCATTCCGAGAAGCAGCTCCATTGTGAGAGTACGAATCGTTTTCGTCGGTAGTCTTGTTGATGTCCCGCGCTGAGTCAAGGCAAAAATCGGTCAAGTCACGCCAATCATCTGTGGTCAGATGCTCCACATGAGCCTTGTACTCAAGTAATCCAGCGAGAGCTTTGAAGTAGTCAAAGACCAAAGGTTGGCAATATCCAGCGTCAGAGGTAGCTAGACTTTGACTGATATGCTCCGCAATGGCTCTGACTGTTCTGTACCGCAGCTTAGGGAGGCCAACCTCAACAATCGTGCGAACTAAGCCGGCGCAGGCTGTAAGTCTGTTCCTAGCCTTGATTGCAATTGTACTGCGAACATTTTTGGACTTCTTTGCGAACGCCGATGAGTCAAGCTTGACGACTCGGAAGACTGTTTCGAGAATAGCATGGAAACCTTTGTCGTCGACCCGTTTCCTGGTGGAGGAGGGTGTCAACGGTGCGTCCGAGCTAAGTAGTAGGAGTACACTGACAGTCCTGAACTTTGACGGTTTTCGTTTATGATCTTCTTTAATTCTAGTGCTGTTAGAAACACAATAAATTTATGACAAATGTCTTGTACATACCAACGATAGCGCCCAAATGAAGTTCAGGTGTATCCGACTCGACTCGACCTACCTCCGTGTCAGCCGCTTGTGCCACAGCATTGATCCACCAGAAACATACCAAGGGCTTTGAGCACGTCAGGCCTGTCCTCGAGATCGCGGCTTCTGCCCATAACCTCGTTTGGATGCTTGACCCATGGGGATCACAAAAGCATGCTGCATTACGATCCCGGTCGAGCTCATAGCAATTTCGTTGTTGTAGTGTTGAACCTTTAGCAGAACATCAACAACACATCGCCGTTCATGGAACGAGTAGAGTACTCAAGGCATATACATGACACGCTAAAGCGCTGGATCATTGTTAAAATGAAATTGTTGTCAATCTGACATCTGATCCCTTCTGCACAAGCGCGATTGCCGACCAAACGCGTCAATAATTCCACTCAAGCAAGGTAATTGTCAAATGCCTTTGCCCCATGCTTCACTTTTTGTTTATCCTCACGTGCAATCACTCATGACTGACAAAGGGGACCTGGACGGCATTCGAGGCCTGCATCAAGATCTAATCGCTTTATCAGAATCCCAACTACGCAATGTCGACCGCCTATGGAGTGAGCTCGAAGCGCGTGTCGACGAATTCAGAAAGCTTTTGGACAAACCTCAGAAGAACGAGGCCAGCCGCAAATCGCTTCTCTCCGGTATGCCAAAGAACTTCCTCTACGTCGCCTGTGTAGATTACCACCTATTGACTAGTATGATCTGAATAGGTACCATTAAGATCGACGAGGAAGAGTATTCCATCAACAAGGAATTCCAGGAAAGCTCGACCCAACTCGCCGATGCCCTTGATCTCGATGAGGTAGAGTCAGCTAGGCTCTTGTTTGAAGCACAAAAAGACGCGGAGATCGTCGATCGCTCTATTCTCACCTCTGCCATTATACACTTCCACCAACGCAGGCAATTCATGCTTGAGTGCCTGCGTTTGACCTTGGCATTTTCTGCGGACCTAGAAGCGGATGACAGTGCACGAGATGTGTCACGCGAACTGATGGGTTTGATACTGGAAATCAAAGATGGCCCGGCACGCAACGGTTCTCTGTACCTTCGGAAGTGTCTCCAGGCAATGGCTCACATTGAAAAATGGCTTCAAGATTTGGGGGACCGCATACAAGGCTCCATTGCGTTGGGACAGGTCTTGACACCCGAGAATAGTGAGCTCATGGATTTTGAGCTGGAAAGTCTGGGTCAACAACACGAGTCACTTGGAGCCATCGTCAATGGCTTGGTCAAAGCCAACTATTCTGGAGTCGAGGACTTCTACAAACTCTTAGAACATTTGCCACAAATAGAGAGGTGGAACAATCTGGCTGTGCATTACGTCCCAGTGATCATCGCCTTCACATCCCAATATGGATCTCCGGAAGGAAGTGGCACCTTACGCGATGCGAGAATGCTCAATACTCGAATATTGGATAGTAAAGATAATGCTGCATGGAAACTACGAAACTTTCATGCTGCCACGATTACTTGGTGGCTTGCAGAGTATTCCGGGTGGTACCTCGAACAGCCCACCGGTTCCCCAGTTCAGGGTGTGAATTTTGAGGCGGAAGCTCTAGGCCGCTCGGAATCATTCTTCCAGGCGCTCAAGGATGGGGCGCTTCAGTGCACACTGTCCATTTGTTCCCAGATCTCTCCATATGAATGGTACGACCCGGCGAAGAACACGCTAGTGTCGTTCCTCCTTCGAGACACCCCACCTCTACCGCATGATTTAGTATACTCTCCAACTTGGCTGCGAACCCTAATCATGGAGCAATTTGAGATATTTGCGGATGCCTTCATTACCAATATGCCTGATACTTTGCGGCGGTTCAAGTGGGAGGAGGATGATCAGCGAAAGAGAATACATTCTAGTCTGCAGAGCCCTGGCCGGGGAGGTGCTTCGGAGCAAGATCTTCACCTTGAAAGATTCCTGCTCATCATCTCGTTCTCGTTTGACGACCGTCTTGAAGCAGCACAGTCCTTCTGGGGCGATGTCGATAGCAACCTATACGGGTTCCTGCAATGGGCATCTAGAAGACAGTCAACCCCATGTGTAGGCGCGTTCTGCGATATGCTACGGTCAATCTCCAAGACTGAAGACTGCGCGTCTTCAGCCCATCAATTTCTTCTCGAAGAAAGCACTGGGGCCCCTGCGAAGATACGGAGATCCAGCTCACTGAGTTGGTCTCAGATCTTCAGGGAGCTTAATCTCTACACTTCAAAAATCCGCGAGCAATCCAACGCCACTAAGCCTATGAATCTGTATGGCGGAAAGCCGAACTCTGAAGACATCGATGAGCCAGAAAGCGTTCTGATGCTGGAAAGCTATTTACGGTTATCTTCGCATCTTTGTACGGAAAGTACGGAAGCAAGGTCATGGGTCTTTTCGCAAACATCTCCTCATATGATCGACACTCTCTTCTATCTCTGCAACCCCACTGTTCCAAGTCGCCTGCAATCTTGTGCGTTCAGCGTGATACGAGCTTTGTTGACATCAAAATCAGCAGGGACTGGCGTAGCTATCTGGGGAGCACTGGACCAGTGGGTGTGTGGCGCATACGCTCCTTCTCTGAATCTATCCAGAACATCCAAAATCCCCAACGCTACAACAAAGTCAGAGGAAGCCACTTTCCGCGCCATTGCAGGTGATTTTGAGCAGGCAAATGCTTTTGTTGATCTTTTGCAGAGTTTGTTGAATCCTGCTCTCCCAGACACGGGTTTGAACGATCGACTCCCTTTTCCAGAGGCATTAGGATCTTCGTACAGAATGCCAGGAATTGATCCTTACGTAGACCTCGTGCTTGACAAGATCTTTGCGGATATGATGCCACAATTGGAGGAGCCTCTAAAAAATAGGATCCTTGCTTATAACATTCTCAGCTTTGTTGTCATTTGTCTGGGGACTTTCAACGAGGACCTTGTTGTTCTAGCTAACAAGTCAGCAATATCAGTGGATGAAGCGATGAACACATCGTCACTCTCGACATATGTCACTCTGCATCCTTTCTCTCGCGTGATGGATTGGATGTTCAATGAGCGAGTGCTCGACTCACTTTTCGCAACGATGCATAAAGATGTCGACGAAGTTTCAAGTTCACCGCCAGACTCTCCAGTCGTCCTGAACTTGATCCGCGGCATCGAAGCCATGAATCTCATAATGGACCTCCAGCCTACCTATCTGGATATTGTTCGGCCGCTACGGAAAGAGCAATTAAGCGGTCGTAAGCAGTCAGTGTTCAATCCTTCACTGGCATCTTTCGAGGACAGTGTTGCCCTTCATCTCGATCTCATCGTTGACTTAGGCCTCTATTCAGGGATTGGGAACCAGGATCTTGCAATGAGCTCCTTGAAGTTACTGCAGAAACTTGCAAGCTCCAGACTACTCAACGCACAAGTTTCTCCTGGCTCAGGTCAAAAGATTCACGGGAACCGCCTTATTGGGGTGGTAGAGCAACATAATGACCTAGAGCGCATTAGCAGATCACTAAGGTTGGGACTTGAGTTGGATCCCAGGATATTAGAGCAAGGGCCTAAATCGGCCGATTGGGCTATCAAATCCGTCACACTCGAATTCTTTGTCCATAACTTGTCTGCTTCGCCTGATAGACCCACCCTAGCTCATGCTTTACTTGGGTTTGCTTGTGCAGGTGCTGCACTTGACGTTGAACCGGAAAGCCTCTTCGCCAAAGGCTTGTCGCTTTTTCATTCCATCGTTCATCTTGTCGCTGACTATCCAGATGGCGAAGAAGGCAGGACTCAACTCTGGGCCCTGAGTATCCGACAGTTGGGCATAGAGGTTTTGTCGATTTTGTGGAAATCTCCACTAACTTCGGCTCTGGTTTTGACTGAATTAAGGGCAAGCGACTTGCTGTTCGCACTCTGCTTAAGGCAGCAGCATGTTGATCCAACCTCACAGTGGGACGATCGATCCATACGAGACCCAGACTTCATGTTCACCGAGTCTGCCGAGTCATTGCAGCAATTTCTCTTGCAGAGGTGCGATTTACTGGAGTACGCAGGTGCCGAGGTACGCCGCGTTGCGCTGGAAGGTGCGCCATCGTTGAAAGCTAGAATTTTCTCCACGCTCTTGGGATCCACTTCTCTACCTAACGGCCAACAAGTACCAAACATTACCATCTTCGAGTTGTTAGACTTCATGGAATTGGACATGACCAACCGTGTCCCTAGTCCAAAAGCCAATCACTTTGCGGGTCTTGACTTCGGCGTCACCTTTGGAGCCAGTCCTGGAAGCTCACACACCATTCATGAATTTAGATTGGTTGAGGAGATGATAGCTCTGCGGTTCAACGAGCTTCGAAGGTCTGGCCGTCTCCAAGATGCCAACGAGGAGCAGCAGGTCATCGCAGAAGCAGAGCACATCGTTCAGTATCTTCGGAGTGTAAACAATGAGCGTATTCTGACCTTGGCGACGAGGAAAGCGTTGACAGCATGGACTGATCTTCTCATCCTTGCTATTGACACCAACGATCTCGACCATGAAGCCAAAGCTGCCTTAATACTACAAGCCTTACAGGTTGTCACCCCAAAGCTTGAAACATACGCGTTGATCAATGACCCCTGTGTCACTGCGCTTGCAAACCTCGTTCAAGCGCTACTATTCCAGCTCGATTTCAAGACGTCCGCCCTAGACAGGTCAAGGGCTGGAGATGTGGCTAATGACAGACTATTTCAAGTGTTCCGCACTGCATTGCGCGCGGTTAGCGGGCCGGAAGTAGGTATGCAGCTTCGTGAAGTACTGTACAATATCTGCTATCGGTATCTTGCGGAAATGTGTGCAGTTTCGGACATTCCCATCCGACGTCGCCATGGAATGCACAGTGTAAAAGTGACAGGAGAGAAGACGATGGATATAATATGCGACGATGCATACAACGCGTCAGCTACGTGTAGGATTTCTGCGCTTTTATTACTCGATGCTTTAGCGATTCTTGCCAAAGTTGAAGCGTCGAATTACATTATTGAATCGATGGTAAGGACGAACTTTTTGCAGATACTTGTTGAAAGTATGGAGGACATTCCTCCGGAATTACGTGGTACACATGCCAAGGGTAAGTCGTTGCTCGAACCTTTGTGTGTGAAATACTGATATGTCATGCAGATATTCCGCTCTTGCTCACATTCTACGAATGCAAGCTCTCGTTGCTTCTTACAATCTCTCATAGCAAGGCTGGCGCTCTCCATGTGATCAACGCTGGACTTTTCCAAGCCGTGCGGACTTCTGGTCTCTTCTCTGTTGATCCGGATATTGGCGTCGGTATGTTTCATGTAACCATTGATGCTGACTTGAGCTGACCGAAGCTCCAGAAATCGACAACCCGGAGGCTTTGGCAATGTACTATAAGCTATTGTTGTTTATCACACGCCTCATCACATCTGCGACCCTAAGCCGGGGACCGCAGAACACCCTTGCTATCGAGAGTGCCAGGTCATTCCTAGTGGAGAATCGCGCATTGGTAGTTGCCGTCTTCAAGCGGCAAGCGAGAATCGGTGGCATTACGTTTGACGATGCAGGCGTCAACATTGAGGAACTGGTGGAGCTTTTCATCTTGCTCATTTCAATGACAGATCTCCTAGCCGTAAGTCTCTCCTCGATTCCCTAAGGCTCATCATCGACTGACATTGCCACTCAGTACGAAGAGGAGAGAGATACCCAGACGTTGCGGAGGCAGGGATTCACATGACTGTCGATGAAGGCTAGAATCGAAACGGAGCGTAGTTAGGGGAAAGGCCACACCCGAGGAGCAACGCTCTGCCAGCTCGAGTATTCTTGCCTGATAATAGAAGCGAGCGTTAGCCAATGCCGATTCAGCTATTGAGATAGAGATTGGGTTGGGCTTGACTTGTGGAGGTTGTTTCGGCCCGCGGTGCCACATGGCGAAGAACGTGACGACAGGGTTGTAAAGATGAGCTTCTAGCATGCACCATTCAGCCACGTACCACAAACTGCCCTCCAATCAACTAATTGCCTTCGTCTCCTATCGAGAAAGGGTGCTTAGCCCTCCTTCAGAGGTCCGTAGAAATTGTTCGCTTTAGCTCCGTATAGCGTACTTTTTACGTATGTTTCCTAAAGTCCATAGTTAAATCCGTCTTGTCATCACCATATGTACGGAGTACCTCGTAGTGTAGACCAATTGACGAATTTGCTGTCAATCCAGATCATCGATGTTGCTTGTTGATAACACGCTAACCAATCTTTCCTCTCACTGGTAGGCAAGCTCATAAGCTCAGGCTCCCCAAGTATACATGCCGTCCGCTAACCTCAGCGGTACCAAACCCCCGAACGACCTAACCTCTCAGCTTGCTACAGAATATTCTCCCCGGAACACCATCTCAAAGCTCTTTTCAACATCCAAAACAGGTGTCAAGGATCGCAGCGTCAGTAGTTTGCCAGGCGCTTCGCCGAGCAAGCGACCAAAGCTTGGCCACACTGAGGAAGAGCCTTCCAGCTCTTCAGTACCAGTCAAGCCAATACGAGCTAGCGAGATGTACAACTTCTCTTCACCAAGCTCACGACGGACAGCCGATGTCATAGATCTTACCGGCTCGCCCACTGGCAGCCCGATAAAGAAGAAGCCTATCGGGGTACCCAGACCCATGAACTTTACATCTCAGACAGGGCCGAAGAAGCTTGTGGTAAAGAACTTGAAAAGAGTCTCGGGGCCAAATCCCGATGAGTACTACAACAATGTCTGGAAACAATTGGATGCTGCCTTGTCGGCCATTTTCAAGGACGAGGAGGTACCATACTCGAAAGAAACCCTCTACAATGAAGTAATGATTGTATGCCGGCAAAATCGAGCCCCTTCGCTATATAAGCAACTATGTGAAAAGTGTGTACAGGATATATCGACTCGAGTCAAAGAATCCTTGCTGCAGGATGTGGACCAGATTACAGACGTCGGAATTTCGAGCGCAGTGATTGACGCTTGGACCGAATGGACTACACATCTGGAAGTCATTCGCTCCATTTTCTTCTTTCTGGATCGATCTTACCTCCTTCATGCGGCTTTACCATCCATCATTGAAATGGGAACAGACCAATTTCGTACACACATATTCTCCGACCCAACAATCAAGCCAAGGCTGCTTTCAGGAGCCTGTGATCTGGCCAAGGATAAGAGACATGGGGGGCACACCAAGGAGGATCTGCTTCTTAAAGTAGTTGCAATGTTCCATGTCCTCGGCGTTTACTCGCAACTATTCGAACCAAAATTTCTGTCGGAGTCGCAACGTTTCTACAACTCCTGGGCCCAACAGACTGTAGCTTCAACAAGCTTAGCAGACTATGTCAGCATGTGTGACAAGTTTTTCGGGCAAGAGATGCAACGAAGCGATGAATGGGGGTTGGATCCTACAACCAAGAAAGAGCTGGAGATGTATCTTGAGGAGATACTGATCATGGGACAAGAGAAGAGGCTCCTGGATGTCGATGATGTAGGCACCCTTCTAAGCATGGACAAACCCGATACTCTGCATCAATTGTTCTGTCTTGTACAGCGTCGGCGGCTTGGAGGAAAGCTAAAACCCGCCTTCGAGGCTTATATCGTCAAGCAAGGTTCCGACATTGTCTTTGATGAGGCCCGCGAGCAGGAAATGGTTGCTAGGTTGCTCGAATTCAAGAAGAAGCTTGGTCAGATTTTGGAATACTCTTTCGAGCGGCATGAAGGTCTTGGGCATGGCTTGCGTGAAGCATTCGAGAACTTCATCAACAAAAGTAAACGCAGCAATATGACGTGGGGCACAGACAATCCGAAGCCTGGAGAGATGATTGCGAAGTACGTAGATATGGTATTGAAAGGGGGAGCAAAGGCCGTCAAGACTTCGGGCGCCCCGTCTGTGGACGTGGCAAAGCCAATAGAAGATCAGGATGCCTCAAGTGAAGATGAAGATGTCGAAATCACAAAGCAGTTGGATCAGGTTCTTGATCTCTTCCGTTTTGTGCACGGCAAGGCGGTGTTCGAAGCTTTTTACAAGCGAGATCTCGCTCGTCGACTCCTTTTGGGCAGAAGTGCGAGCTCGGATGCCGAGAAGAGTATGCTGACTCGATTAAAGTCTGGTAGGTATCGATATAAAACATTCCCAGTCCAATGCTAATTACATAAATATAGAATGCGGTGCCGGCTTCACCCACAACTTAGAACAAATGTTCAAAGACATCGAAATGACACGCGAGGAAATCTCTTCCTACAAAATGATGCTCGAAGAGCGTGACACCAAACCCGCCTTCGATCTCAGCGTCAACGTTCTCTCCTCATCGGCTTGGCCTTCGTACCCAGAAGTCGTTGTAAACGTACCAGAAAACATCCTCAAAGCAACGGCCAACTACGAGACTTACTACAAATCCAAACACTCCGGCCGCAAACTGGAATGGAAACACGCATTAGCGCACTGCCAAGTCAAAGCCACCTATCCAAAAGGAAACAAGGAAATCGTAGTCAGCTCCTTCCAAGCCATCGTCCTGCTCGCATTCAACAGCAACACCACAATGAGCTACTCCGATCTCCAAGCCGCCTCAGGCCTCGGTATCACCCCTATCCTCCCCCAAACCCACCCATCCACCAATCGCTAACCCTCCACCCAGACAACACCGAACTCTCGCGCACGCTCCAATCCCTCGCCTGTGCCAAATACCGCGTGCTAGCCAAAACGCCCAAGTCGAAAGATGTCCTCCCAACCGACACCTTCAGCGTCAACGAATCCTTCTCGCACCCCAAATACCGCATCAAAATCAACCAGATCCAAGCCAAGGAGACCAAAGCCGAGAACCAGCAGACGCACGAGCGCGTGGCCGCGGACCGGAATTTCGAGACGCAGGCCGCGATCGTGCGGATCATGAAGGGGCGGAAGAAGATTAGTCATGCGGAGTTGGTGAGTGAGGTGATTATGGCGACGAAGAGTCGGGGGCAATTGGAGGTGGTGGATATTAAGCGGAATATTGAGAAGTAAGGTCATTTTCCTTTTTTCATTCCCATTCTCTTATATGTCTGGTGGAAACTTTATGCGAGTGGGATGCTGAATCTCGAGGGCATGCTTGCTGACGGGTGATGGGATTAGGTTGATCGATAAAGACTACATGGAACGGGATGAGGCGGGGGAGAACATTTATCACTACGTTGCGTAGCATTCTCTTCCTCCAGCGCAGTTTCCCGACCTCGAAGATGGGCTAGGGCAAGTCGAAACGAAAGGGGTGTTCCAACCATCAAAGATGATAGATCCATGGTCTGCTGCTGCATAGTTGCGCCAATAGAACTATTTCATCCCCTGAGGCATCTAGCCCCTGAACAAACTCCCGAAAGAATCTAATCACCACCCTTCCCCACGCTCCATCCCCTGCCGCCACATCCCCTGTATAATTCCAGTATGTAGACCACTTAGCACCACACCCCTCTCTTCACCCCCCTAGCTTCCAAACCAATCACCACAAACACTCTAACTTCCCCCCCCTCCCCCCCTGCGATTCCACACTCAATCAATGCCCCGCATCACACTGAGCAGGCGGATCACTCCCCGCGGGCCCCGCCCACACATCACCAGGCATCAAGCAATTCGCCGGCGCCAACTGCGCTAGCGCTGTTATAGTTCTGGTCCCGCTTGCCACCGGCACCGGCGAGGGTTGGGGTGCGTATTTGGCGTTCGCTACTGGGGCTGCTGAAAGAGAGGAAGACGATGAGGATGAAGCTGGTGGCTGAGGAACAGCAACCCCGGTGCCGTTGCCGCCGCCGCCGCCGCCGGTGCTGCTGGGGGGGGGGTTAGTAGGGGTTGGCCCTGCACCTGAAGGGACGGCCGTGGCGCCGGTGTCGGTGCCTAGGGATGGGGTGGGCAAGCATTGGGCGTTTAGGGAGGTGGTGAAGGCGGCTAGGCCGGCGGGCTGGAGGTGGTCCGCCGGCTGGGGGGGGAGGGTTCCGACGTAGGCGTTGAAGTTGTAGACTGCGTTAGGGGGGAGGGTTAGAGGGGGTTTGTTGGTTTGTTGGGGAAGGGGGGGGGGTTGAGGATGGGGGAGGGCGGAGGGTTTTAGGGGGGGGAGATGACGGAAGGGAAGGGAAGAGGCTTACTGCCACAAACGCAACCATCGACCACGTCCTTCAGGCTCGTGCCGCTGAGGACCGTGCCTCCGGATTTGGTGGGCGTGAAGGAGAAGGATTGTTTGCCCACACCCATAGGGATGGAGAAGGAATTCGAGCCTGCGGTCGCGGGGAACGATTGCGTGTTGCTCCCCGAGGTCATTTTGACTGTGCCTGCTTGGGTGAGCATGGCGACGAGGAATATGGAGTCGGCCATTGAGTCTGCGCCGTTGGGTTTTCCGACAAAGTAGTTTGGGTTGGGGGAGGGGGAGGGCCAGGGTTTCTCGCAGGTGTCGGTGGAGTCGCAGCTGGCGGATTTGGGGTGAGGCCGGTACCAGTAGATTAGTTGGTCGGTTGTGATGTACGAGTCGACAGTTTTGGAGCCGGCTTTGAAGGCGGAGATGTACGGGGTTGCCATTGAGAGCCAGCCGTCGTGGGGCCTGGGGGTGGGATTATCAGCGTTAGTTTTGAGAGAAGGATTCCAGGGGAAGGGAAAGGGACATACATATCGTTTGTCCATTTGGAATTGCCATCGTCTGAGTGGGGTGATGAGAGGGGCCCTATGTAATGTGACTCGCCGTAGTCGTTCCCTATTTCGAATTAGTGCCGATTGAGCTATGCACAGGACAAATTTAGGAATAACGTGAACGGGGGACATACAAGTTAAGAGTTCGAGATATTGTGGTTGTGGATTCAGACCCAAAACTTCGGTCCAGCGATCATACCATAAATTGTTTGACGGGAAGACCCAGTTCTTCGAGTAGGACACTTCTAAGCCAAAGTGGGTGGAGAACCAGGGGGAGACAGCTTCATAAGATCAGAGATGTACTGATTGAGACTGTGGAGCAGTAAACTTACGTGCAATATAAGGCTTGGTTTTTCCGAGGGCTCCCTGATATGTTGTGTCACCGTGCTTCACTGCAACGTTACCTGTAGCGTCCGGTGCCTGGTTTTGTCCGTTACTTGGCCAGGCCACCCAGTTCAGCAGTCCATCGGCAGAACCAAGATTCTCGGGCTTAAAATTGGGCACGAAGAAGATCTTACCTCCCGCAGCAGCTTTGACGGCGTCGAGGTTCAGTCCGTCCCCTGCGAAAGTAGAGACAAAAGCCGCATCACCAATCTTCAATTGGGCGGGTTTGCTGGCGAATGTGCCAATCTTGCTTCCTATTAACGGCCATTGAGTTGCGTCGGTGGCACTGTACCGATGGAAGTCAAAGGAGAGGAAGACATTCATGCCATTGGCGGCAGCTGAGTCGTATGCGAACCCCAATTGCGTATCTGTGTATGAGTCGGTCCCAATATTGAGAGCGAAGGCTTTGATACCAGCCTTCTTTGCTGCGATCATGTCGGCGTCATAGTCTTTAGCTGATGTGCGGTCTGCTACCACACCAATCTACACAAATTTCGAGTGAGTTGAGATTGACCAGTTTTGCCAGATGACGTACTATGAAATGGCAGAAGACCATCTTTTCCGTCGATGTAGACTGTCTTGCTTCCAGAGCGTGATGATTACTGGATGGTGCTGCAATGATCGGAGAGAGAAAGAGAATCAACGCAAGGAAGAGGGCCCGGCATACTGCTGGCCATGCCGGTGCCATATTCCCACCTCAAGTATCCTGACAACAAAAATATATGTAAATACAGAACGAACGTTATATAGCCCGGCCAATATTTCAGTAAAGACAGCGGGATTCCAGATCCTCAGTAAAAGAGTGGAAAGGTCACAACGAAGTTCTTCAGATTGTAGAGAGTGGTGCCAAAGCCATAGATGGGGAGTTCACCTAACTTTCTAACAAATGACCAAATTACGGAATTGGGGTGTGGTGCGAGGTGCAGGTTGGTGGCGCCCAGTATGTGGAGCAAAAGGAGGCCGGCAGCACGAAACAAGAAAATTGCCCGTTGGACTACTCCACCTGAAACATTTCCTTAGAAACATGTGAGGCCAAGAAGCCCTGCATTCTCAAATTGGAGGGAGAAAGCGTCGAGGTTCACACTCGGTGCTCGGTGTCGTGCCTCTTTGCCCCAGAGTGGCCCCCTGACAAACCGTCGCACCAGCCCGCAAGCCTAACCGAAGGGGTATGTCTCTAGGCCCATTCTGGCCCAAAGGTGTTTCATCTTGGCTGTCAGAGCAATGAAGCACCCTGGCCCTTGGGACATTGCTTTTGCTCAAAGGTGGTTTTCCTGCACTTTGCCGTGCTGACTCAGATCTGACATCGCGATCCTGAGAGTAATTGGCCGCCTGATCACATGATCCAACGGTGTATCAAGATCATTCTGTAACACCCAAAACCCAAGTTGCGATCCCGCCAGTCAATATCATTACTTGTTTGGGAAATTCTCCAAACGTCTAAAAAGTAGGCTGCCGAGGGGCTGCCCACCCAGATCGATACCTCCCTGCTGGAAGCAATTCGCATCCCAAAACGACTAAAAATGCGCACGCATTTAGAGACCGTTATTTGGGCTTTTATTTGCATTTGACATTCCCCTATAAGGCCTCCACACAACGATATTGAAGCTATCACCAGGGGGCTTATCAAGTGTTTTCCGGTTCCCCCAAAATTGTTGATGCAACTTCTATGCATATTATCTTCTCAGCAAGAGGATTCGGTAAGACCTCTCAGCGTACTGAATTATACACTGGTTACTTTTTTATATTTTCTGTATATAATCCTTGTTCTCACATCTATTCGCTAGTAATATTCATGCCTTTGGGAAGAGTGAATTTTCTTGAGGCGAGGATTTCAGCCCTACAAAAGTATTATTTATTGGGGGGTCTGTTTGGGTACGTTATAATTTATAACCTAAGCCGTTTTTACAATATATTCAAAAAAGCAAGAATACTTTATTAGTTCCCTTTATATATTATGTTCATATATTATGTTAAATATTTAAAAAAATATAAATTTTAAATTTTTTTAAATTTTTTTATTTAATTTTTTTATAATAATAATAAAATATTTTTAATATTTTATAAATATAATAATTATAAAGTTATATGTAGGTCTTGATATTGCGTATATATTCAGTATATGCTCCGGTATATAATTAGAAGTTATATTAATATTAAGCTTATTAAAATAATCTTATATTTACCCTATTCAAAAGCTTTATTTTATTATTTTAGGAGTCTTTTATTTTTTTAACAGTAATTATTAGTTCTTTTATCCTCCTAGAAGATAGGGTTAATAATATTTATTTATTTATTACGTTCCGCTTATATTCTATTATCGTAATAACTGCGTCTAATTATTATATTTTATATTATTATTTATTATATATTTTAATAGTTTTAATAGCTTTCCCTCCTAATACTGCTTAAGCAAGATAATTAAATATAATATATAATTTTTGTAATTAAACCGTAATAAAAGCGGCTTAAGTATTAATATAATTAATTTAGGAATATTCTTAAAAAAAATTAAGGATAAGATATATTAAATTGAATTTAAAAATACTTATTTTAAATTATAACTTGCAAATATAGAAGTTAATACTTTAAAAAAATAATAATAAAATTTAAATATAAATACGTAATTTATATAAAATAATAATATTCTATATATAATAATTGCAATATTAAAAGAACCTTATATTAAAAATATCTTATAATATAAAGGTAAATTACTTAAAAACCTTAATAATTAGTTTTAGAAGCTAGGAAATTAAATATAATAAAGCTTTAATTATTTTTTTAATAATATATTTAAAATTTCCTTTATAAAATTAAGCTTAAATAATATATAATTAGAATATATTCGGAATATTAAAGAATCTTAAAATAAATTCTTTAAATATATCTTTATAGCCTTTAAGAAAATATTAATAAATTTAATTTCGTATTTAGCTAATAAATTAGCTAAGATTATATTATATTATAAGAACGTAAAGCAGAAAAAACGTTAATTAATTTACAATTTTGATATTTATCTTTTTAATATTAAAGTATAAATAAATTTTAAATATAAAAAGAAAATTATCAAAAAGTAAACTTTTAATAGAAAATTATTACTTTATATTTGTAATTTAATAATTATAATAGGAAAAAAGTTAAATATTTATATTAATTTTATAATAAAAATATCCTGTTTAAAATAATATAATAAAGTTAAATAAAATTCTTTAAAAAATATAGCAAAATAATATATATATATTTTTAAAAATAAAATAATTTGCTCTTTAAAGGATTAAATTATTAAGCCGAATTAATATCAAAAGTTGTTTAATAATAAGCGTTAAAAGGATAAGTCGAAAAAGACTCGATCTTAACTTAATTATAAAATAAAGAATAATTATAAGAAATTTAATAATCCAAATTAAATTCTAATTAACTTTAAGTATTTGTATTCCCTTAAGAAAAATAATTATTATTATTATTATAAATAAATAAATTATTAAGTTAAGAATTACTTATTTAAAAATCCTGTTAATTCTATTATAAAAATAAGAAATAATAAAATTTTATAAACGCTTTATAAGCAAAGTAATAAGAAAAAATAGAAGCAGAATCTTTATTAAATATAAATAATATCAAAGTATTTATCTTATAAAAGTTGAAACTTATTAAAATCCTTTTAAATAACGAATTAATATTTAACTTAATTAATTAATATATAATTATATTATATAATTTTCTATATAAGAATTATAATTTGCTTATATTTAAATTAATTAATAAGTCAAATATATATTATTATAAGGCTTATTATATCCGCTTAATTATAAAAGATAATTAAAGTTATTAAAAAAAATATAAATTATTTTTTTATATTATAAATTAAATCAAGCTTTAATTAATTATTAAAATATTAGGTTTTAAAGATTTTTATATATAAACTGACTTCGGAATAATAATATAAAGATTTCCTTTTATTATTAATAAGTTTTAAATCGAAAATATAAAATATTTTAATAAAATTCTTTTTAAATTAATAAGAGTAATTAAGATAATATATATAATATTATAACTAATCCGTATTTAAGGTAAAGAAATAACTTTACTTAAAAAGCTTAAAGCTTATAAAAATATATTTTTTAAAAATAAAATATTTTAATTATTATTCTTTAAAAAAGGTAATTATATAATAAAATTGAAAAATAGAAATCTTTCTTATTAATTTATTTATAATCTTTTTAAGCCAGAATTTAAGGAACTCTGTCGATATATTAATAATATAATTATATAAGAGATAATTCGCCCTTTAATATTATTAATAAAAATATTAATTATTTTTATATTTAAAAAGAACGATATTTTATAATTATATATTAATTATAAAGATTTAAATATAATAATTAAAAAGAATAAATATTCGCTCCTTTTAATTATAAAAACGCTAAATTGCTTAAATAAAGTTAAAAGATTTATTAAGCTAAATTTAATAAAAGTATATTACCGAATTTATATATAAAAGAGTAATAAATAAAAATTATATTTTATATGTAATATAAGTATTTTGAATATTTAATAATATTATTTAATTTAATTAATACCCTAATAACCTTCTAAATATATATTAATAAAGCTTTAATAAATTTAATTAATATAATATATATAATATATTTAAATAATATATTAATATTAAAAAGGTTAAAATAATATTCTTTATTTATAAAATTATTTAAATACGAATTTAATTAAATAATAATTAAGTTTTTTAGCTTTATAATATTTATATAAAATATATTTATATCCTTAAAGAGAATTATAATAATTATATAATAATTAATTTTAATATTATTTTATTAACTTTAATAATTTTTAAAGTTTATAAATTACTTCCGCCTATTTATTTTGAATTATTTTGAGAAAATAAGTCCCTTAATTAACTTATTAAAAGATAATAAAGGAAATAAGAAGTTTAATAAATTTAAATAATTAGAAAATATTATATAAGTATTTTATATTTTATATAAAACTTTTATATAAATATTTCTATTAATATATTTCAATTTTAAAAAGGGAATCCGTTTAAAAATAAATACTTTTAAGTTCGCTATTATTATAATAATATTATAATTATAAGATAATAAATAATAATACTTAATAATTTTTTAATTTAAAAAAATAATATTTATAAAATAAAATTATAAAGTTTATAATTAAGAGTTATTAATTATTATTAATATTATTATTTTAGCGATAATATTTATATTATAAAAGTTTTAATAAACTATAATAACTTAAGAGATTCTATAAATATTAAAAAATTAAACTTTAAATAAGCTAAATAAGCTTTAAATTTAGCCGCTTATAATTTTAAAATTAATTATAAACTTAAGAAAACAAACTTAGTTAATATATTATTATAATACCCTGATTACGAAGATAATTTTAATAATTTAAAATAATAATTATTAATATTCCAAACCAAATTAGCCTTATAAAATAAAAGTCTATAAGCGGAGTATATATATAATATACTTATTATAAAAATATTTTAAAAAGCTAATTATATAATATTTATATTAAAATAAAAGATTAATATAATTATAAAAATAATTTATAAAAATTATATTATTAAAATTACAAACCTAATTAAAGCTTTATAATAAAATAATAACTTTATTAAAAATATATAATTAATTAATAAAAAGCTTATAAAGAATAAGCAAAAATATTATTATAATATATAAGATTTTATTAATAGGATTTTATTAATAGGATTTTAATTATTTAAGGATATTATTATATATTAAGAAATAAAATATTAAAATAAAAACTTTTTAAATAGTATTATAATAACCTTTTAATTAAATATTTTAGAATAAAGAAAATATTCGAATTGCTATAATAAAAATATTAATAAAAAGATATTATTATATATATAAAATATTATATTAAAATATATAATATTTATTAATATATTAAAATATAATAATATAAATTATATAGAAAGTTCTATAGCTTATTATAACTTAAAAGATTATAAATAGAAATT
>JAABUQ010002714.1_pt1 | contig 34364 bp, 37 predicted proteins | sample 5560001 | NCBI WGS metagenome assembly JAABUQ01 (sample SAMN10711888, study PRJNA513371) | rock metagenome | isolation source: Antarctica rocks | place: Antarctica: Victoria Land, Finger Mt nord | collected 2015-12-18
AAATAAAAAAATTCTTTAAATATTTTAAAGTTAATAAAATATTAAATTTTAATAGATATTGCTTTATTTTTAATATTTAAGATTTATTAAAATTAATTATTTATATTAATAATTATAAAAAATATAAAAATAATAATAATAAAAAATATAATATTAAAAATATTTTATATTTAAGAATATTTAAATAATTTAAAAGCGATTTTAATATAAATTATACTTATTTAAATTTAATATAATAAGTTAATAATATAATTTAGGCTTATAATTATTAAATATATTTAAGGCTAAATTATTTAATTAATAAATAATAAATAATAATATTTTAATATATATAATAATAAGGCTTTAAATAGGGGCAAATAAATATTTTTAACCCTGTTTTATACCAATTGCTTCGCTTAATAAAATAGAGAATAGGTAATATAATAATAGTATTTTAGTAGTATAATTAAGGGTCCAAATAACCCTGGAGAAAGCAAAATAGGAAAAACGGGCTGACAAAGGAAAATAGGGGCAATGACAGCTGACAGTATCTATCAGATACACGAGGAGAGATTTTGCATTACTTTCTACTATATCAGTGATCAGACCGTTTCACTTCCTCTAGGACTTAAATGGAGCTTTTTTCTCTGCTTAGTTATGATTTTGTCTCTTCAAGCAAAACCCGCTCGTGAAGGGAAGAGTGCTCAATTATTCACAACTCAGACAATTCTTACCTGGTTCTATTCCCCATCCGTTCCCATTTGATAGTACTGTGATACGTAGAATATTCCTCTCCAGGCAACCTCAGTTATAAAAGGAGAGAGCGGTGTCTGCGCAGCACAAGATGGATCGAGGAATATTGCGTGCCGAGAGAAAATTGGCGATCCCGTATGCGGAACTGTAAGTTTTCCTGCCAGATTGAACCCAGCTTTGCTACTACTCGCGAGGGTCGGTAGTACGACAAATACATTATATCGGAGGGGAAGACGTGTAAGATCATTCAAAACCCCTCTACCCTTTAGACTGAGGAAGATTCTTTGCCAGTGTTGCCGCTCGCTTGGTCCCTGGCTCAGCTCTTCTTGAAGAGCTGCCTCGCCGCCGCCGCTCATGCTTAGTGCGTGCGTACACCACACCTGCTCGCGATTGGGTAATTCTTCCCACTTCTGGGCGCAGCTTGTGGGTACGACCGCCAAAGGCCGAGAGTGCCGAGTTCCTATTACCACCGAAGCCGGCCACGAAGTGCGTGCTTCGGTGGGAAATGGGAGCGAGAGGGGATCATTGGCTTTCCCCATGACTCGAGCTGGGGGAGGTTCGTAGCCAGCACCGCGTACAGGTTGATCCCACGCTGGCCTCTTGTTCGAGCGGGGTAGATATACGACTGCGTTGTCGATTGGGGGTGCTTTACTGGGGTGGGAATTCATAGGTCAACCTACGCAGGCTTCCTGTGGGGCTGATTTCCTCCGGCAGGGTCGACTTTTCATTACGTGATACGCACGGTCGATAGAGGGTGTCACGGGGCCGCTCTATAGATGGTGGCGAAGGGTTACCCCTCTCAATCAGGGTAAAATCTCATTGCATGGTAAGCACTCTCAATTGGAGAGTGCTCGTAGGCCACCGTACAGCGACCCAAGGGGGGATTGGCCCCTCAAGCCGGTGGAAACTTCCACTTCACCTTACCGATGTTTGATGAGAAAGTGTTCATAGGCCACTTTGCAGGGCTGGTCAAGATGAACGGGCCGGAGTACCTACCTAGCGAAAAGGCCAAGCCACACTAGACCTGTCTGTGCGGTCTTCAGCTATCTCGTCAATTTCCTCGGTGAACGCATTGCCAGCACGCCGTATTCCATTGAGCTTTATCAATTGGTTTTCTTTCATATGTGCAACCTGCACGAGCAGGCATTGAGCGGCTCGCCGCCCATATCCCTCACGACTCGCCTTATTCGAGCTGTTTCTGCGTCATGGTCGAGGGTAGCGGGAGAAAGGGAGAACGCAGATCCGTGTTGCCACCACACCATCGCAGCATCACGAGTGATGTGGTCGGTAATGCTGGTATTGATGCAGCGGCGCCCTTCACCGAAGGCGAATGTGCTTGCAAAGGCTGAGACGGTCAGTAGGCAAAGAAAGACTTACTCGAGAGAATGTTGAGAGTAGACAATTGACATTCTCTATGCTACTTGCTACTTCTAGTAGCTACCTACACGTAAAGACTGTCTACTCGATCCAGGGCAGGGGAACCTACCATCTCGCATGCTCAAATTCGTTATGGTGATCGTTGGGAAGAAGACTACTGTTAGAAAAGGAATGAAACTCCGCTGTAATTGCTGGTACTGACTGTGTGAATGACAATAATATGAATGCACGATCGCTCAGTGGCAAGGCAAGTGCCGGAAAGGGTCCTGCTCGATAAATTGTCTGAGCATCGATGGTCTTCAAAGAGCCTTGGCGGATCGGAAGGCTCAGAGGAAGTCTGGAAGACCAAGGATGGATAGGTGCAGGGCCTATGATAATCTTCTCTGTATCGTTCAAGTTGACCGATTGACCGAATGCGCAAAGGGCATATGTTTCTTTGACATTGATGTATTTTCATCGGACGGACGGGTGAGCGTCAGGGATGAGAATGGTCTTCCGCCTTGCATTGGGAGGAGTATGTAATCAAATTGAGTCTCGGTGATATGGAATTTCTGACTTGCGAGATAGATCTTCGAAGTGTCGGCGCTGGTACCGACGTGCCTCTTCTATCTTGTCCAATTCCATGTGCGAGATACCACTTTCATTGATGTGCAGGCCGCTACGAGATGGTTCAAAAGTAGATTTCAATTGTCTCGGCACATTTGAGGTGGATTCATACTGTTTCTCCAGAATGTCGTTATTTTGAGATGTGGTGATTGAAGAAGACCGGCGAAGAAAGTTGTGGGGTGGGGCGCTCATCACGTTGGCAGGGGAATGGAATAGTGGTGGGTACTGTTTCGCCAGGATGTCGTTCACTTCCCAATTTCCATAGCAAGATCTGCTCGCTCGTTTGCCAGGAGAATTCTTTTCTTTATTTACGGGGACGTATGGCTCGTAGACCGAGCGAATCTCCTGTGAAGAGCTCGTAAAGCCGGCTGTCATGGGCGAGCTGGGCGAGTGCTGGCTATTGGCTTGGTATCGAAGCGGAGGACTAGCGTAAGAGAGAGTAGACTGATGAGAGCATTGGCCGTTATCATTTTCGAACATGCTGTTTGCTTGCGCATCTTCTAGAGTCACGTGCACGGAGGGATCACTGAGCGGACCAGCGTTGGCACTCATTACTTCACTGTCCAGTCTTGGATGAAAGGGAGTAAAGTTTCCCCAGGAGGAAGTGCCATTCACCATGTTCTGGAAATTTTCGCGATATTCCTGATACATTCTTGTTGGTTCATGTGGCTCTGGCCAGCTTCCAAGCGACCATTCGTTATTCGTTCCCTCCATTCCACAACCAGAAACAGACCCTTCAGCAGATGAGGTCTGAGGAAGAGACGCCCAACCTTGTTCAGTGAAGAAGTTTTGAAAAGTTCCTGTAGACCTAGCGTCTTTCAGGGATGTTGTTGAGAAAGCAGAAGCCCGGGGGAAAGGGCCGTCGAGATACATTGGGGTATGGGGTTCTTGCTTTACCATCATCTCCAATGGTCGGGCAGGCCAAGTAGATGCCGGACGTGTAGCCATAGTGCTCCCGGGCTGAAGTGACATCTGGGAATGGTTATCATTATTGCCATAGACTGTGCGGGCCGCAAGGCCATTTGATAGTAAATCTGAGACGGGGAGGACATGGCGAGCGCGGTCGATGGCTTGGTGTTCACGTTCTTGTTGGCGGAAAGGATCTTGCACTGGCATAGACTGATACAGCTCAGTTGGCAGAAAGACAGTTGGAATAGTACTGCCCTGGTAGCAATTCTCGCTCGCGGAATAGGTACGCGCAAAGGTTGATTGATTGTCATAAGGCGCCCGAAGGTATCCTCGCTTGCCAAGGTCTAGATGCTCCTGGTCGCACAAATTAATTCAAGAAGCGATAGCAAAATCGAGGCATGGTGACTTACCTTCACCATATGCTTGAACCACTTGTTAGACTGCCCTTTGTTCTTTCTTGACCAGCGGCCCAGCAATTGCAGCCATCTATTGCAGCTATTACACCATCCAAGCCACTCTAAGGCTTGGTTCTTCGACCCTTCTTCCCTGCCTAGCTTGACCAAATCAGGAAGCTCAATATGCGTTTTGGCACTCGCGCTGTAGCCATGATGATATTGAACGTGGTAGTGATACCCACTCTGCTTAAGCTTGTGCCAAGATCCTGACGGACAGTGTGGACACCAACCCTCTTTCTTATGACCTTTGCCGCGATAGTATTGAGGAGAGTAGGGGTCATCTTCGGAGTATCGATGGTTTAGATAGACTCCAGGAGTACCCTGAGGGGGTGCAGTATTCGGAATTTTGCCAGGCCCTTTGAGAAACGCGGGTACATAGCCTTCGCGAAACTTCAGCACCTGTTTAACCTTGTAAATTCGCCCAGGTAGGGCGTGTTTCATAATATTCATTGACGATGATGGTCCACGGACTGCCCTGGTTTTCGATGTGTGTCTATGGCTGGTGCTGTTGCTGGTATTGTTGGAGCTGGTGTCGTTGATCCTAGTATGACTGCTATTGCTATTGTTGTGCGCTACTTATTGCTTGTCAGCAACCAACAATCGGAAATCTTAATTGCCTCTAGCCAGGCTGTTACAAACGTTGAACTCACCGTTCCTGTGCATGGCTGAAGCCATAAGGCCTCCAACCCTAGTCGACCCGTTATGATCCAAACGTACGGCTTCGGTATTCGCTACCCTTCCCGAGGGAGCACGGTGATTCTCATCTGGTAAGATGCTCACACTTGATTCCTCGTCCTCCGCATTAAAGCATGCTGAGCTTGCACAGGCTGGAGCTGAAGACGTATAGTTGAGGAAAGCATCGTGTTGATGATCGGACGAACCGTGGCAAGAGTCGTGATGTAGAGGCTGCCTCAGTGACGCCTCTAAAAATTCACGTTGAATCGATACGGTAGGAGTAAGTAGATCGCTTTCGGGTTTGTCATCCGTACTCACGGCGAATGTATAGACTGGCTCATGGTGATATTGCGGTTTTATTGGAAGCGCTGCAGAGAACTCGAAACGGCCGCCCAGATTTGGTGTGTTAAGTGTATTTGTAAGGCTCAACGTAGGGTCGACTTGGAGGGATACCCTTCTGTCTTGCTGAATTCCAATCCCCGCGGATGATGAGCCTGGAGCCGAACCGCCGGAGCGAGATTGGTTGCTGCCTGAAAGACCATACGAGGGCATGGGCCGTGAAAGGGAGCTTCTGGGCGTTAAAGATTCATTGGATGGGGTGTATGTAGACTGATAGGCAGGCGAGTGGCCAGAAGACTGACATGGAGTAGACGCTTGCGAAGATCGACATGGAGATGAGTGGTCACAGGAGTTGCGCAAGCAGAAACTGGAGGGACGACTTTGACGCAATCCATGTTCAAGGGTAGTGTTCCAATGTTGTTGTGGGAGCTGCCCTTGGAGACTTTGATAGCTTTGAATGTTATCTTGGGCTGAAAGAGCTGATGCAGAGGCCATCTCTCCAGTGTATGTGCTGGGAATTCCTGAACACGTGTCATATTCATCGCGACTATTGCTGTTTGAACACTGTAGGACTAAGTGATGTCCATGATCTTCGAAGTACTCGTGGCCTTTTAGAATATCTCGCTGCTTTTGATCTGAAATCTGAGTCTGTTCATAGCATGCAGGAGCTTCTGTCTTCGTGCTTTGTCCGCTGTATGGTCTTGGCTGGCGAGGGGCTGGTTGAACAGACGGGGCTTGGGTCACAGGATTGGGAGGTAGTAAACCGCTTCCCATGTCGAACCTTGGATGATGATTCTCTCCATGGCCAAGTCCAGGAGGGGATTTATCCCACTGGCCAAGACTTGGGGAATCTCCATCACTTCCACGGCCAGGTCCGGGCGGGGCTTCACCATCTGCAAAGAGAGCACCGGTGCCTGGCATCATTTGATCTTGATGATCCGTGAGGGGCGTGGTAGTACTAGGAGTGTTGTTGGCAAGCTCTCGGCCAGGGAGGCCTAGTGTCGAAGTAGTCGATGATGGAGAGCTCGTAGGAGTGAGAGTTGTGCTAGAACTTCGAACTCCCACTGCAGGCGTTGTTCTGATGTGAGCGGCTATGGCACTGAAATGTCCGCCATATTCACTTTGCGCCGCCGATCCTTCAGTACCAGTATTGATCACAAAGTGAACCTGGGAATTGAGTGAATGGTCTCCACTGTCGATGCCTTCGAGAGGGACCATGCCTGTGGCAGGAGCGGTGGAGTCACAGCCGTTGAACAAGTCTCCTTGGAGTCCGGAGCCTGGATGGTAAATTAGTGGGGTTGACTTAGAGAGGAATGGATGAAAAAGAGGAATGGAGGGAAAAGAGAAACGGATGGGAAAGAGGAACGGATGGAAATGGGAGAAGGGTTAGAGCAGAGAGGAGAGGAGAGCATGCCATAGGGAATGGACGTTCCTCGAGTATCAAGTGGACGATGTGGGCAAGTTGGTGTTTGGATATCCATATCTACGTCACTTCCGCCATCATGTTCCTGAGAAGGGCTTGATGTATCTGGCTCGCTGGCTTGGGTGGAGCCGTTCCCGCCTCCTTGGTGGAATGTCCTTGATGGTCCTGGTACAAATTTGTAATCAACGTAAGCTGATGAAGGGGCAAACTGCTGCTTGTTGCTTGGCAGTCCATGCCATTTGAGACTGTTATCATCAGAAAGTAGGGTCCCAGCATGGTGGGATCCATTTGGTTGCTCATCATGATTTAGGCTGAAGTCAGATTGCACATCTCTGACTACGGGGTTTTGTGCAGCTTCGCATTCGCCATCCTGCTGTTCAGTCGTCAGTCGTTGCAAAGTCAAGATGCCGGAAGGGAACCTGTACCACAAAGAGCGAACGGGCCTCTTGGAGATGCTACAAGTATCATCGTCAGTCCTGTAAAGCCTTATTCAATGTGCGGAGTAATAGGCACCTCGTAAGCTCCGAGAGTCTGTCCGGCCACATCATAAGTCTCCATAATGTCAATGTTGTCCGAATTCTTGTAGGCCTATACTTTCTATGCATGCCAAACGAAGATTTGGCTGCTAATACACGGCTGAGTGGATGGTGCTTCAAGTTTGGGGCGTCGAGCCTGGGCATTGGGCAGAGTCGGCGAGGTTTGTGCTGTATCTGGTTGTTGAACAGACCGTCTTTGGTCGAGCGCATGTGGTTGATGTCTCTGTGGTACCTCGCAATAAGGGGTTTGGGCTATGAAATTGATTGTTGAGTGGTCAATATTTGTTTCTGAAATACTGTTTGCCTACTTTTCAAAGGGGGCCATTGGAGGCTTTTATCATTTCTCTCAGAGTGGGGAATGACTCCGTCGACAGGATGGCTGATAAAGTGACGCCAGAAAGTGGGGCAGCCTATTGTGGGAGACGGTTGTAGAGGTAACCACGCTAACCCAAGCAAGGTGCCAATGCATTGGCTTGATTTTTGGCAGCAAATATGATTGCACGATCTGCAAAATGGGTTCCGGAGCGAATGCAACCAAAGCTCACAAGAAAGTCCTAGTCTCATCAAAGTACCATGCAGACAATGAAAAAGCCGGAACAAAGCAGATAACAGTAGAATAATGAAGATGATACCCACCTTGCGAGCTACTATTTCAACAGAGACGGGATCGACACGTCTATGATGATCCATCTATGAGTTTCTCAGAGCATTGATAATGATATAGCGTGTTCTTTTTTGGCCTAGAGCAGCTGGCTAGTACTCAACATCCATAGCCAGAGCGTTGGGTCTCCGGCGCGGTGCCACTGGGTCATCAACGGCGAACATTACGACTGTAGTTCGTGGTGATTTACATTAGTTGATAGGGGCGAGGAGCCTCACCGAAGCGAGGGGAAATGGAGAATTCACAACCATGCTACTGCAAGTAAGAGCCTAGAGCATCGGCAGAGCGGGGAGACTTTCTCCGCTGGAGAAATACCGAGCGTAGTATCTCTTTGTATCGTTATATTGTCCTCGGCGGTGCAGGCGGGGTAAGACGTACCCACACCGAATTTCTTTGCAGGAGGCGGCCGAACTCCAAAGATGTTGCATCGCGCAAGGATAGCTTGGCACGATAGGAGCGACGGCCGCAGCAACCTTCGATCAATCGAGGAGTCTAATGGAGCTCAGTGTGCTTTATGCGCCTTATTGTGAGTTCTCCGCAGGGTGTATGGCTATTGGTCGTAGTCTGCCTGAATGATAGGCAGCATTAATACGCAGGCTTCTCGGATCGGCGCCAGCACGGGCTTGGACGTGTACTTTTCCTTGTGCCCGAGTCGGTAGATCATTCAAATTTTCCAGTCAACGTTATGATTCGATGGAAAGTTTGCAGGCCATCTTCTGGGCCGGCTGCATGATTATGCAGTCCTAGATCTCGCAAGAAGGCCGTATCGCGAACATTGAGTCCTTGGGGTATCCGGGTATAGACTTCAGAACTCGATTGCACGCAGATCTATACGGCTGTACTGAGGCTTTCGGCGGTACTAGTAGTGTCTGTAGAACTGGTTGTGGGTACTTCAATGTAGGGGTCGTGCTTAACAGTTTTCAGACCCTGGGTCGGCATTTAGATCCTTGGGTAAGCATCTTTTGGCTTTATTATACGCGCGTAAGCGGCGAGGCAAACGTAATTTCTGATGCCAGCTTCGGAGTGCCGTCATTGTGTTTCTACTCCGTCGACTGTCTCTGGAGCTTGTAGGATTCTTAGAGGCTCGACAAGGAAACTACGCTGAAACAAATAATGATGGCAAAGCAATACGCACAAACAGGTCTAACATCTCTACCTGTGCAAGCTTGCCCAAAGATAGAGATGAGAAATCCTTCCCGTTTGAAGAAATTCGAAATGCAACGAAACCAGTCGAATGAGGAAGAGAATGAAGTCGAGATTGGGCGGCTGATCTACCTTAGCTATGGACCTATGGTGTCCGCCCGGGTGATCCCGACACTCAGAAGACGGATGGAGCAACCCCGCCGATGCTAGGCCGGCTCCAGCCGTGGGGGTTGCTAGCCCTTCCTCAGCCACGCTTCTCCCACAGCTCCAGCTGGGCTGAGGTGTCCGTTCTTCTAGTACAATTAATTTTAACGATAGTGGAATGAATAGTACACCAATTATCTCGAGCTAGTTATACAACTCCAGCTCTTTTCTTAGAATTGGACTAGTATTAGTCGAGTCCCAATTTAGTCTCGTCTTCCTACTTACGAACCCTGCCTCACCCCCCAAGGCTATGAGTATGACCAAGGCTGTCTCCCTGGAAAAGGGATCCCTCAAGGCCATGACTTCCCAGATATCCATCTGAAAAACCCAACATTACGTAACTTGTCTGGAACACGCAGATTGGTTGATCACACACACCAAATTCCTATCAATCTGATAAACAAACGTACGAATAGACTAGAGTAAGCCCTATAATGAAAAGAGACAATGGCCATTGTTCTCGATCTCACACCCACTCAAACGGCACCAGAACGCGAGTATAGCACCACCGAATCGCCACCTCAAGACAAAGATACCCGCGTGCAGGACCCATGCGCAGCGTCGACGACATCATTTGCTTCACAACTGCACTTCCACCTTCCCTAATCGTGTCTCCCCAGAGCAGGCAAATCAAGCCATGTCATCGTTCCATTGCATCGGCAGTCAGCACAAACAGAAGCACAGAGAGGGTTAGTCTGCTGCCTCACCAAGTCTTTTCACCGAGTTCAAGACCGTCTAGGTCAACAAGTGCCAGTGCGCTCCGCCACTATCATCATCCCCTTGACAACAACATTTCCAGCTTCCTCAATCGTCCCTCCCCAAAGCCAGAGTAAAACAATGGAAACTTGCATAACCATCCCATTACCGCCTCAACTCCCAGCGGAGGCCCCGTGCACCCCGCCAGCGATATCAGAGATCTCGCCGGAGCCAGAGCAGAACGACCTGCGTCGGCACTGGCAGCCTCAATCCTCCACCTTGCCGGAAGCAGAGCGATGATACGTCTGCAGCCTCAGCAATCCGCTCACCGAAACCAAGACTGGGTCAGCGAAAGCCCGTTCGTCGCGCCGACGATATTTGCCTTGTAGTGACATACTCACCTTCCTGACGCGTCTCATCAGCGCCTCATTCTCCCACTCAAACACGAGCGCAGAAAGGATGGGTCCACTGCCTCACCGATCTTCTCACCGAGTCTAAGAATGGCCCGCAAAGTATGCGAGCCAAGCGAAGCTAAGCCACGCTGTAAGCACCTTGCTGTCGAGCATTAGCAATCGCGCACGTAATCAAACCCACACAATTGTAGCTTTCCACTTTCTCGATCGTTGCAAGCTACCTAGAACAGAGCCTAGGCCTTGGGTAACCTGTGTGGGCGTAGTACCTGCTGGAACTGGGTTATCGGATTTCTTCGGGGGGGCAAAGACTGGGTTTGTCAGGCGTGATGCTGACTGCATATGCGTGACTGTGGCTGTGAGTGGGGAAGGGAGAAGACAGGGATTGTAGGGTTGGATAACGCTGCTGCATGAAGATGCTGGAAAGACAGATCCTTGAGAAATCATAGGTGCAGCACGCAAGCAAACACTGGGCGCTAAAATTCGGCAAATCTCTTCGGAAATGAGTCGGCAGCATCCCCCACCCACACTCACTCCTCTCCCTCAGAACCCCGGAAAGCCAGAAAACCCACCCCCCCCTCTCTGCCGCGATCGGCCTCCCCCAGCAGCACCAAAAGGCGAGCCCCCTCCCATCCCCCCAGACGAGAACGAGAACCCGCCGCCTCCACCGCCCTGCCCGCCCATCATATTGAACAGCATTTCAGGATCAATCTGCACGCCGCCTCCTCCGCCGCCCATGGGGAAACCGCCCATACCTCCTTGCTGGGCGAACAGCTCGCTCGGGTCGATAAGGTCGTCGCCTCTGTCGTAGCGGTCCCGCTTCTCCTGATCGCTGAGAGTCTCGTACGCCTCGCTTACATCCTTGAACCGCTCCTCTGCGCTCTCGTCGTCGGGGTTCTTGTCCGGATGGTGGATGAGGCATAACTTCCGGTACGCCTTCTTGATGTCGTTATCGCTTGCGTCTTTCTCCACACCGAGGATCTTGTAATAATCTTTGCGTTTAGACTTCTTGAGCTCCATCTCGGCACTGCGGATATCCTTGGCGATGGTGGGATCCTCGGGGTTGGTTTCGCTGATGGCTTTGTACTCGCGCACCGCGGATTCCCAGTCGCCCGATTCACCCATGGCCCGTGCCTTGGTCTTCCTGGCCTTGAGGTACGATGGGTCGAGCGTTAAAGCGCGCGTACAATCTGCAATAGCCGCCTTGTAATTTTTCAACTAGGGTATGCGTTAGCATGAGGGTTAGGCACTGTTTGCCTGAAACGAAGTCGGTCCGAGTTGCCTTACCTTGAGAGACGCTAGGGCTCGGTTTTGTAATAACTTCGAATTTGTGCCCTTGTTCCCAGGATCCACCTCAAGTGCCTGACTGTAAATCTCCACGGCCTTTTTGCTTCTGCCGCTCTTGAAGGCCGCATTTCCCTCCTCCTTCATCCGATCGAGTCTCTGGACCATCCGTAAATATTTCACACCATCCTTGTAATCCGGATCGCAACTCAAAGCCTGCCGAAAGTGTTGCAGAGCTTTGGCATTATCACCCTGGCCGTACAGCGCTCGTCCTCTTAGTACTAGAGCTTCTGGATCTTGGTTGTTTTTTCTGAGTAATGACATGGCGACATCTTGAGCTTGTCCAAGCGCGTTGACATTGCCTTGCTTGAGGTATGCTTCTCCACGCAGCAGCTGCCATCTTCTTGGTCTCTCCGCACCGAATCCCAGACCCCTCTCTGCCTGTTCCAGTGCATGTATAGCCATAGAGCCGGCAGTGCCTTCCCGAATGGCATCTTCTGCTTGACGGATGTGTATTTGCATCGCTTGCGCGGGAGCTCTATCTTGGGGTGGTACAGATGTGAAGGAGTTAAGGCGATCGAGGATTTCCAAGGCTTCAGTGGGCCTTCCGAGGTTGGTATAGATCCGGGCTAGCCGCTGCAGGACTTTCGCATTTTGTGAATCTATCTCGTCTGCGATTTTAGAGTCCTCCAACGCCTCCTCATAGCGACCGGCGGACATGAATGCTGCGGCCCTGTTGGAGAGAAAAGTCACAGATTGAGGTTCGACAGATAGAGCTATTGGAGGCATAAATGTGTTAGCTGATAGCCTTGTGGCGAGGGTAACAGAAACATGACGACTGACCTTTGGTGTACTCTGCTATCGCCTTTGTGTAGTCTTTTGCTTTGAAGTATTTGTTTCCCAATGCTTTGCAGGCCTCAGCGTCAAATGATGGCTTGGGAGGTGGAGATGGTTCCTTTCGTCGTGGAGCGGCTGGACTGCTGTCACCGTTCATCTGAGCATGATCGGTTGATCCGTTTGCGTGTTCGTAAGCAGCTGGGTTTTCCATCTCGGAGTCGACCTCCATTGGAGTCATGTCCGCTGGATCTCCACTCGTAGACATGGCGGAGCGCCTTTGCTCCCGCTCAGCTGGGGGAAGGTTGAGAGGGTGTGTATCAGTAAGAAGACTTGACTGGAGATCTACTCTCCGAGAACTTGACTTCCTGCGGGAGTAGTGTCGACGGGGATCGGTTGTTTTTGTGGGTGATCTAGATTTAGTTGGAGATCTTGATGATGAGGGTTGCCTTTTTGTATTTCTGTGTGGTGACGGGCTGTGACTCTCTGTGCCCTTCGAGTCTTGATTTTCTTTCGCAGGTGATTTGCTAAAGAGGCCTAGAAGAACCATGGATAGCCAAGGATGACGGTGTCACCAGGAAATGTAAAAGATGGCCGGCTTTGAAATGTGAGGTTGAGATTTTCTTTGTCTGATCCCTGCTCTAGAAGGTTCGGTGGCCTGAGATTTATCACGAAGCGCCTAAAGCTCCCTAAAGAAAGGACTATTTTAGGGACCTCCGACGGACCATCGATGACCGAAAGACCTAATCTCAAGTATTTAGGCGCCCTAGGGCACAAAAAAGCCATCCCATCCTCAGCATGGACATCTCTGAACGCATTTACCTCGTTGGACTTCATCTCACGCCCATTTTTGCTGGAAGATAAGGATATATCATCTTCATCTTTCCTATCATCTCAGTCGCATCATCATACTACGAACCCTTCATCCCACCCACATTAACGAATCACTGTATCCTCAATCCTTAGATGCTCCAATCCATCACATCCTAAACGTCACAGGCTTCGTCCAAACCTGTATTTCTAGCCTGGCCTCGAATCTATACCATGCCACATTCCGCCATACAAACTACACCGACCGCGTTGTCACCTCACACAGCCGTGAGCCCTCTTCTCCCAACTCCACCTTCTTGCCCCACTGCAGCCTTCGGTCTTGGTCAAGAAATTTGCACTTTCCCACTGGGCGCGTTGGCATCCAATCTACCATTCTGTTGTCCGGGTAAAAGGTGTCGATGGACTCACTGTTCGAGTAGTAGCTGGATCGTAAGTGCTTCATAAATCGTGGTTATCTAAAATCTCAATGGTGGGGATGAAGGGTGATGACAATATCTCCAAAATTGGTTGGTGCATCGATATTCGTGGCCATAGTGTAAGGTCCGTAAGGGTATTTTTTGCCTTCGAATGCCCACTTGAATTCTGTATGGATGTGTATGAACTGTGCAGAAGCAGGTCAGATTGGAAATCAGGGGGACGGTGGAATTGATAGAGCCACTCTTTGAGGCCAGATGTAAAGCCGCTGGTTCGGGACTTCCTCCAAACCCCTCCCTTTGGATCAATCCTGACGTCAATGGACGCTATGTAAACTTCATGAACACATGCTCCTGGTAAGCCAAGGCCTTGGCCTCCGTCACAGGACCCTTTTCATCCGAGACGGGGGTGGCTCTGGTCGATGCATAGAGTTCGAATATGAACGTAAAATGTCGGTATACATCCAGCTTCGGTCGGCTTCAAAATAAAGCAAGCCGTATGGACAAGAGGAGAAGGCTGGGAAGAAGGGGGAGGGGAAGGAGAAGAAGCAGAAGAGAAACAGGAAGAAGAACGAGAAGAATGAGGAGCAGAAGGAGGAGGGGGAGGAGGAGGAGGAGAGATATGGAGAATCACAGATAAGTACCTTCGGATCGTGGAATCCTCGGATTCAGCTCGACCCCCAACTCATATTGTCTATATTCCGTGAACGTCTGACCATCCCAAGGAAATCCCCTATTTTCTCACCCACTCCCTAAGACTTCCGCCGGAAAGAATGGTTACCCCATGTCCATATTCCGCCCTCCCGCCGTCCGCCCGGGAAGGGTGGCTTCGAATTGGCTTATCTACCTTGTGCAGTATCCGCCGTCCACCAAGATGTCAGTGCCGGTGGTATACGAGGCCGCATCGCTGGCGAGGTAGACATAGGCACCCTTCAACTCCTTGGCCTTGGCATCGCGGCCCATGGGGATCATAGACTTCCAGAGATCCTGGGTCTTCTGGTCGACGAAGTCGGAGAGACCAGTGTCGATGTAGCCGGGGGAGATGCAGTTGACGCGGGCAAAGTCTCTCCACTCGTTGGCGAGGGACTTGGTCAAGTGGATGCACCCGGCCTTGGCGACATTGTAGGAGGTTTGCTCTTGAGGGTAGTTGGCGATATGGCCGGACATGGAAGCGGTGATGACGAGGCTTCCGGTCTTGCGTTCCTTGAAGTGGTGGCCGACGGCTTTGGCGCAGTAGAAGGTTCCGTTGAGATCGGTGTTGATGACCTCCTGCCAGTCCTTGACGGAGGCGTCGAGGATACCGTTGTCGGCGGTCCGGCCGGCGTTGGCGATGAAGACATCGATCTTGCCGAAGTCTTTGATGACGCTCTGGACGAATTCATTCACGTTGTCGCTGTTACCGACGTTGCATTTATAAGCTTTGGCCTTGATACCGAATTTCTCACCTAACTCTTTCGCGTTCTTTTCCCCTCCCTCGGGACGCGAGGAGTATGTGATGGCGACGTCGGCTCCCATCTCAGCACATCCTCGCGCAGCTTCAATTCCGATACCGGTTGGTCCGGAGGCACCGGTGACACAAACGACTTTACCTTTGAGGCTGAGGAGGTCCTTTAGGCTTTCGGCTTTGGGCACTTCAATAGGCATGATGGCGGTGATATGGTTGTGATGATGGGATAAAGTGGGTGGAATGGGTGAATGGATATAATTATGTTGAGTTTACGGAAGGAGGATCGATGGAGTAGGTGGAAGGAGTAGGATGGAAGTGGTTTGGTTGTTGATTGTTTAAAAACCTTGAGGCCCCACCACAATTGACGCAGGGTTGGTGGGGTCGAGGAAAGTCAATCCTTAGTCAATGATGACTGACAGACTCTCAGGCCCATGTTTAGCTTGCGGGCTTCAATTCGGCCCTACCTATACCTTGCTCAACCATTCGGAGAAGTCTTGAGACTCACCTTCATGGGTACGATGATGAGGAATCTCTTTTCAGCTCATCGAGAGAGAGTGCGGAAAGCGGGGATGTCAAGGCGATGTCCGTTCTTAGTCAACGGCTTCCTCTATCGCTTACTCGCTGCTCGAGCACACATGTACACATTCATCCACTGCTCCGAACTCAGAAAGGGTATGAAGAATCAAATCTTGTCCAAACGAGTGTAACGCCGTCGCTCATGCAAATGCGGATGCCCTGCCGATGCTGATGCTGTCCCCGTCTTCTTGATAATGGAAATCATGTCGCCGATGAACGGGCCATGTTAGAAAGGGAATTCCTCCAAATCGTGCAAACACTCCATAGGTAGCCTGCCCAAACGTGAGGGGATATGGCCCAAACCAAGATCTGGTCATCATACTCCTCCCATATGCCGCCCTGTCACTTAGTGCATTCCTCCCATCACATTCTGTAAACAACCGCCTCTATAACCAACCCATATTCTCTAGAATCGCTTTGGTCTCGTTCACGGGCATCCCGCTTACCCCCAATGCCCTGACTTGTGTCCCTCTCCTTAGCCGCTGCAATCCGATGGCAACTTTCCAGCCTTCTTCTTCTGGCAACACGAAAATATATCGCTTGCCTTCTGCATCTCGGATACTAGCTCTCAAGATGTGCAATCCCTTGAATTGGCCGCTCTGTGACGAAATACCCTTGTCAGATTTGCTCCGAAAAGGTGACAAATGAGGCTGGCATGCGCGCTGGGTAGCTTCAAGAAATGATTCTGAATCTTTAATTGAAGGTGCTTTAGACGAATTCCTCAAACCAAGCATCCCAGACGAGACAGCAGCATTGCGGGAAGTAGGAATGGAGCCAAAACTCGCTCCCAATGCGTGCAGGTGGGGGCACCATACCTCTACCAGCTTCAACGTCCATGCTTTGATGTCCCATTCTCTCTGCGGTACTCCTCGAACATCATCGTCGATGAAGAGTCCTTCTGTTGTGATGCGTAAGATCAGCCCATCGGTCACAGAGCCCATTCCAGAGACTAATTTTGCAATTGGAACCTTGGTAAAGACGCTGTTGAATGAATACACTGCTTTGATAATAATTTTGTCTGGATCCTTGCTGCGATACGGACCTCGATGCGAAGGGGATGGTGTTGTGCGACTTGTTGAATGGGATGGTGCAAAGGATGATTCCGAGTATATCGAAGAAGCAGAATTTGGCTTTGCTCCTGGTCGGTTCGGATTGTCATAGGGCCTGTATGAGTACTGTGATGCATCATCCGTCGCGGTCTTCGCTGTGGGATGCCGATGTCCTTTATTTGGTGACGCTGGTCTTGTTGGTTTAGCAGTCTCTTGCTCTCTTCTTTCTCTTGCCAGCCGTTCCCGAGCATCCTTTTCTCTCTGCCTTACTCTTTCCTTCTCATCTTCCTCCCTCTTCTTTCGCAGCTCTTCAGCCTTCTTCCGCTCCTCCTCCTTCTTTCTTGTCTCCTCCCTTGCTTTCTCCCATCCACCTTTCGCTGCGCCTGCATTCGCCGTACCATTTGCTGCGCCTGTGGATCTTTGCCATGTCGGCGGTGGCCTTTGTTGTTGAGGCGGAGGGGCGGCGAAGCCAGGATCCGGTCCTCCAGTGGTATGACCGGTAAAATTTGGTCGCGACGATGCCCCAGCACTGCCTCCTCCGCTGCCTGCTGCCGCCTCTAACTGAGTTTTGCCCCAGGCCCAACCCGCCACGCCTACCGCAAGCAGTAACAATATGATCGATACCCCACCTCCAGCCATGATGGAAGACGTCCACTCTTTGAGCGCTGGAATAATGATTGACCATATCCCCAACGCTACCAGCGTAGAGGCAACGCCGGCCAGAAAGCTGTTTCGATTGGTCTGGAGCGAGGGGAAGTAGACGAAGCCGCCTCCGGAAGAGTGTGGTGGTACAATGAATATGTCATAAGAGCCTTCGGGTAGCCCATTCCGGTTGCCAGTATTGCTGCTGTGAGGCGGTGGAGGGGGAGCGTTCATGGCGAACCATGCAGCGCTCCTAGGTGGAAGACGCTGACTTGCGATTTAAACCGCGATTGCAGTATACCCTATCGGTGTAATTGGGCTTGCACCCTTTTTCGGAGAGACCGCTGGTACAGAAGGGGTTGCTTCTTCATGTTACCGCACGTTTGTCCTGTGGAGGGTGACGAGTGAATTGTCCGCTTTCTGGAGGGCATTCATGGGATCCAAGAATGGTGAAGACTGAATTGAAGGACGTGGACTCGACACTAAGTACTTTGCGTATGCTTTACAGTTGTTGGTGGTGGTAGAGGGTCGTTGGAGTGGTCGACTTGGGCTTTGTTTACACGCCTGTCAAAATTTCGCAGGCAGGGGTGCTCCCGCCGCGGGCACTACCCCGGCTCGAGCTGCGCGATAAAGCAATTTGATCAACGTCTTACCTTAATCTCTCACTCTCTCAAATCTGGCTCTTGGGTTATGAATCTCTCGTCTTCCATCTCGTTGACGGAGAGACTTCTTTTTGTTTTGATGAGGAATCACTGGTGACGAACGATCTGTTGTCTCCGCATCACTAGGTCACACAAAACACGACCACGACAGGTCCACCGTCGAATGGAGACTCTGGCCAATATCTCCCAAGTAGAGGGTTATCACAACCTCATAGGTGAAGGAAGAGACAAATCAACGGAGGATTTCAAGAAAGACCGGCCAATGACAGACCCTGGATTTTGTGACAATTTCTGCAGCTCATGCAGGCGTGATTGATGAGAGCGCCAAACCCCACACCCAGGTGGCGAAACCAACTCCTCCCACAACGACTACTACAGTAATTACACAGGGCATGAGCTGTCAGTGCAGTAGGTCTTCCACGACGCGCAATCTCCCTGACTCAAGGAACCCTCCTTTCAGATAAACAACGCTAGGATCCGAAGCAACTCCGGTCTTATTTCCGCCACACTGGGTGACTGACAAGCCTGAGAGCATGAAGCGATCTTGGAAACGGAAAACAGCTCAGAGTTGAAAAATTATTTCTATTGACCGCACTATTTAGTGTGATATGCACTTTTATCCCACCAACTAAGTTCCTGGCATTCCGACAATGTCTCGAAGGCCTGGCAAAGCCCGAGGCAAGAGATACACCACGAATATCCCCGTAAAGGCCACCAATAACCCAGTAAGCTGTTGAAGCATTAGCCTTTCGCAACCATCATCTCAAGCAAGAATATCCACTCACCTTCTCAAACCAAGTATGAAAATACGCAGCCGTCATGAGCAGCATCCACCAACTCAACCCGGCAACCACAACCGGTGCCCCAACCCCCTCACCACCCCGTTCCTCCTGTTCCCCTCCCTCCCTCTCCGCCCTCCCAATCCTCCCATCACTCCTCCTCACCACCCTCTCCTCCCTCAACCCCTTCTTCCCTACCAACACCGGCAAGATCTCCAGCCCCAGAAACGCCGACCCCAACACCAATATAAAAACATGCCCACTAATATCATGCCCACCCCACCACACCCCACCCACAGCCCTGCACGCCTGACTCGTAAACAGCTCCGCCTTCCCCCCACTCCCCTCATACTTCTGCGCCAACTCGCACGCGCCCCCCGTAATCATGAACCCCCGATCAATCAACGCCGGGCCGAAAAACCACTGCGTCACACTCGCCCACCACAGCGTTACAATCGCATACCGCACCAGTCCCCGCAAGCGCTTCGGCGTCAGTGTCAGACTCCGCGCCGGTCCCGTGGACGCGTGCAGGAACAGGAAGAGGGTGTAGGCGAGGGAGACCCAGAACCAGGCGATCTTGACGAAGAAGGCGTTGAAGAAGTTTTTCTTGAGGGCGAAGTAGCTTGGTGCGGCGGCTGGGGGGTGCGATTGCGAGACGGGGTTGTAGGGGGCTGAGCGGGCGTGGGGTTCGAGGAGGGAGAAGAGAGAGCCGAGGAGGAGGGTTGCGGGGTAGAGGGAGAGGAGGAGGGTTTCCAGGGAGGTAGGGATTAGAGGCCGGAGAGGGTGTGTGGTTGTGGGTGGAGGGATTGAGGTTGCGGCTGGGGAGGATTTGGTGAGGGTTGAGGGTGTGGAGGCGCCGTTGCGCCGGGTTGTGGGCACCATGGTGGTAGAGATGGATGTGCGGAGTGCAATGAGAGCCCTACGCAGAGCGAAAGGGTCTATAGCTGGTCAAAGAGATGGTGGAAAAATGAAAGGTGTCTGTTGCTAAATTCATTTGAAGCCAACCTTCGCAAGCATCAAGGCACGGCCATGACGTCTATTTGGCGCTAGTCTCGATCCGCTTTGTTCTAGGGCTTTCCTCGCCTCCTATATATGAGCATCGTCAACATCCATCCACCTCCCTACGCGTCGCAACCAAACATTTCTCGCGTGGCATCCCTCTCCCGCGAGCCCCTTCCCTCAATCCCCACAAAGCGACTCATCCCCCAAAGAACCCTTCCTCAATCGCACCATTTCCACCCATCCCCCAAACCACAACGATGGTCTCCACCCGCTCGCACCCCTCGCCCCTCCCGCCCCCCGACCTCTCCTCCACCAAACCCCCCACCCCCTCCAAACGCCGCATACCCCGCCCAGGAACCTGGACGCACACTCACTCCCCCCTCACCCTCCTCTGGCTCCTCTTCTCCCTCCCCCTCGTAATCTGGGATACAATCTACGTCCTCCTGCGACCTCACACCATGCCCGGGGGTCGCCTGCACTGGCCGCTTTACGTTCCCTATGGCCTTTATGGCACGGTGGATTACATGTACGGGCAGCGGGCGTGGGAGGAGCATAATGGGTTTACGGCGGCGCAGGGCAGTTTGAATCTGCTGGAGACGGCGGGGTATGTGGCGTATTTGTGGGTGGTGTGGCGGCAGGGGGAGGGGAGGGAGAGGAGGGTTGGGGGGGGCTGGGGAGGGGTGGCGTGTTTGGTTGGGTTTGCGTTGAGTGTGATGACGGTTAGTAAGACGGTGTTGTATTGTGAGTACTCCCTGCCCGATCTTGCCGCGTCATTATTTTGCAAGGTCGTCGCTATTGGGTCTTGTTTGGGAAGGATGAGAGATGAGTGGCTGCTGACTTGTGTGACCGCTTTGAAGGGCTCAATGAGGTCTTCTCTGGCTTCTCGTATATTGGTCACAACGACCCGATCAGTTTGATCACCATGTGGATCATCCCCAAGTAAGCCCTTCAACCCCACACCTCTCCAGTCCCTTCCAGTAGCCTCGAAGAAGCTTACGTGATCAAAGCGGTCTCTGGCTCGTCTTCCCTTCATACATGATCTATCATTTCGGCATCGAGATCCTGCACGGCCTCTCAATCGCCAGTGGGGACTCGAGCAGTAAACCCGCTCAGACTGCGGGGCTTCTCAAAGACGAGTGAAACATGGCTACGAGGAAGGCTGGATGTGTGTGAGAGGCGAATATAACGTTTGTACGAAGTACGCATGAAGTGATTGTTACTCCGGTCTATGCCCATGGTAGTCACCTGTACTTAGGAGGCGAACGTGGCATTGTTCCATATATACCCACTTGATCTATCCATGCTTACAACTTTCTACTGAGATCATTCGAGGTCAATGCTTGTCATTCTCTCTCACGCAATATGACTCATGATATCGGATCCACGATACAAACCGCCATAAATACATATGCCAAACCCGTAAAACAACGCGCCGTCCGCTTACACAAGTACATCCAACATGGACTGCTCAAAGCAGCTTTTTCACTCTCAAATCACACTTCAGAAGCCACCCTCCCTCTTCGTCCCCCATTCAAGATCGTTCGCATCCCCCAGCACCCCGAAATGGGTGAAATTGACCGGTTGGCTCGGACTCGACCTCGTTTGCTGCAGGCTGAGAGACGGGTCCGAGGCCTGATGCATGGTTATCTTCTGCTCGCCCTCCTCGGAGGCGGAGCCGAATTTGCGGAAGACTTTGCTGAAGAGGGGGCGGTAGGTTGGGAGGCACGCGCTCACAATGGCCATCCCCAGTTCAACTAGCGTCCATTCGTCTGTTTGAGCGTCGGCGTAACTCATGTCCGAGAAACTTGTGTTGCTGGAAAAGTCAGCATTGTAAGGTCAGCGGGCCTGTAAGTGAGGGAGGAATACTGGATTACAATCGCCCTGAAAATGGACGCAAATGTTACGAAGCCGCCGAGGAGGAACATTGCCATGATCTGAAATTTGCGTTTCGTATTCATTTGCATCTTCCAAAGCATTGGCATGGGGAGGATGAGGAGAGCGAAATCAGTGGCGACGTTGAATGCCCCGACGATGGTTGACCCGAGGGGTGCGTCTATGCAGGTTGCTCCTGGGACTTGTTTTGGATCCCATCTGTACCGTGTCTAAGTCAGCACTGCTTTACTTGAAGCTGAGATAGCAGGCCTTGAGCATCTCTCAGGGGTTTGGTGGAGGAAAATCCCCTGAAAGGTGAATGGAGTCCCTGTTCTCTGTAAGAGATGGACTACGTTGGGACACTTACACGGCTGAGAGCGGAACGCATTGGAAGACCGATCCAAATGCTTGAGCCACGCTGTATCCAAAGACGAAGACGAATATAACCCAGAGGGAGATGGTGAAGCTGCGGCTGACAAAAAACACTCGATAGTAGAGATAGAGTATGGACGACTTGATACACATCAATGCAAAATTATAGATGACTAGAATTTCGTCAGCATGTTCCCAAGCTTTGCATCGACGTCCATCATACATTCGGCTGATATGATGGCCTGCGCGAGACCTTTAGGATTGGTGAGAAGGATTTCGTGCTTCCCTAGCCCGTATTTGACAGCTTAAATCTTATCAGTAAGGCAAAGAGGAGATTTAGAACATCAAAGAGTATCGTGTTACCAACGAGGTTACAGATCATGACCCCCAGCGTCAATACCAGACCCCCAAAAATTAACCAATCATCTGCTTCGTACTTGACCTTGGCAATTTTTCGAGAAACGAAACGCAGGACAACAGCAATAGAGGCGAGACTGAAGCAGATCACATGCGACGCAATAATGGCCGGCCCTCTATTGTCATATATATGTTGTTTCTGATATAAGATATCTGCTTTGCTGGGGACGGTAGCCATCTTGAATAGCTTTTCGAGGTGTTCTTTGAAAAAGCTGCCTTCGCTAAGATATTACAACAATGAAGAGACGGGCAATAGAAAGAAGCAGGACATGATGCGTCTCAAATACACCAAATAGAAACTGCGTGAAAGGAGATCTAGGACGAGCTAAGGTGACTTTTGTGGAGCAATGTCCCCATGCTACCTATCCCCTGGCCCCTTTCCTGGCGTTGCTCTAAGGTGTTAGCATGAGAGCTTTGGACCTCTTAATATAACAAAGCAGCGATAATCACACAGTGACACGGACCGTCAACAACGTGACAGGCGGCGGAATTTATCGTCATTGGCTGATGCCCCTATACGATGGTCAAAGCCACGGGACTCGGAAGCTGAACTCGTGGCCTGGAATCATTCGTGATCGAAAGGGCATCGACACTCCAAAGGGTCTGCAGGCGGCCATGATTATTGAAAAGCATGTCGAAACAGAGTAACATTAGCCTTGTCTGCAGGTAATGAGCAACGAAACGATAGGAAGAGAAAGTCCCTGATCAGATCCCGGCGGCCCAGGAACACGGGCCATGATGCAGGTCGGCACTCGGATATGTACCCCAGATTCATCATTGACATTCCGAATCTTTGTGGCTTGTGCCCTGCGGACGGGAAAACATTCCATTCCCTCACTCTGGTGAGTCGTGAGAAAAGGATGGCGAACTGGGAGCACGGTACCAATATGCTGTAGAATTTCATCCCTCACCGCTTCACAGAGCACGCGATCCGCGTTGTATGGAGAAGGGCCGCCCGATGGGGTTCTGGCACCCTAGATCGAAGTTCCCCGGATCGAGACCGTGCCGCAAACACATTTCCTGGAAGAGAGCAAGAATTTCGTTCGGAAAAAAAGGAAGGGTGCGATCGGATTGGTGCGCGTCAGTTTGTACGGCGGAGTTCCGAAGTCAACGACGGCCATGCCACCGATTCCCAACCGGCAACAGTCCGCGTGAAGCTTGGGACAGGTCAGGGTCGCTTGGTCTTTGGAGTTGCGCGACGTTGACACATGGATTCATCGGTCATGGGGAGATGGTATATCAACCATATCCGCGTCGCCGATCATGACCGCCCTCGAGTGCAACCCTAGAATACCTGGATGTGGATCGTAGAAGTGCTCGGAAGAGAGATTTTCTGCATATGCGGATGACCCTGAGACAATACCCAGATGACCACATGCCGTGGAGGTATCAGCCACAACCAGCTGTGGCGCTGAAGCCCCCTTTCATCAGGATGCTACACTCCGTGACTCTATCAGATCAACAAGCAACAAAAAAAGACAAAATCCTACACAACAGCACCAACCTATCCAGACCCACCCATTCAAACTCACCCCACCTCAACAATACCAATTTCTCCTTAAGGAGAAGCTCACAGAGAAAACAACAGGATAAATGGGATGTCAGCCTTGGAACAGGGCACGAAGAACGTAGCGAGATGCGGTGTTTCCATTTTGCTTGTTGTACTCTATAGCACCGAATATCATGAATCTCGCCCTCACGGCGTCTAGTCCTCCAAAGACCACCTCTCAAGCCCTTTCCCCCGCCGCCAACCGCCACGCTCTCAACGGCAACGCCTGTAATTTCATTGCCGCGGGTCGAGTATACAGCACAAACGTCACCACGCCCACAATCACACACACCACATTCGCCACATAGTATCCATCTCGCTCTATCACACACGTCCCCGCGCCGTCTATGCAGCGATGCTTTTCGGCTTCGGCGACGCACGAGAAGGGGGAGGTTATGAGTGGGGATTTGAGGGTTGAGATGTCTTTTGGAGGGTTTGTGGGGGGGTGGCAGCTGGCGAGGGTGAAGTTGTCGACGAGTCTGAGGATGAAGAAGCGGGGGAAGGTGCCGCCTAGGTTTGAAGCGCTGGGGGAGGTTAGTGAGGTTTGCGGAAGGAAGAAGTGGTCTAGGTATGGAGGTTGGGGTAGGGAAGGGCAAAGGGGGATGTGACGTACGTAGCGAGCAGTGTCATGTAAGTCCCTCCTATCACCGGGTCTGCGATTTTGGCGTGGAAGGCGGAGATGGCGACGAACATGACTGTGCTAGTGAAAGTGGAGAAAATGTGCGATAAGATTACTGTGAGGAGGTACCAAGGCTGTACACCGTTGCTAGGGAAGATCATGACCACGACTTGGGCCACGCAAGCTGCGACAAGCCGGCCAATGAAGGCGTAGCACCATACGTGGATTGGGGGATTGGTCGTCGACCACTGGCCGGCGTAGTAGCCGAGACTGATTTCGAAGGGGAAGTCGATAAGGACAGTCAGAGCCATGTCTTCTTGGCTAAAGCCCTTGTCGATGAGTTTGAGGTTTGTGACTGCGTCGTTTGCCTGGAAGCCAATTTTCGCAATCAGGTGGATTATGATGATGCTTTGGATGTTCTTCAGCTTGAGGATGCCAAGCATGCTTTTATACACATCCGTGATTCCATCTCGGTCTTTCGTTTTCTCTTCCTTCTTTAATAAAGCCAGCCCGAGGGTGACAGCCAGATAGACCCAGCCCCAAAAGGTGAGATAGCCACCCAGTGTCATAACGCCTTGATCGCTCTCCACCTTACGGAACCATCGATTGGCAAAGTCAGGTGAGTTGAATGCCAGGAAGACGGTATATGACATGAAATGGCCGGCGGTCAATCCTACAGTTTGCGCGGTTGATGCGTAGGAGAGATTTTGAGGCGAGAGAAGTGTGAGCGCCCATCCATCCACGGCGATATCCTGCGTAGCACAAAGGAACACCAGAGAGAACCACCACCAAGTGAACGACCAGACTCCTGAACCATCACTTGCTCCAGCGGTAACCATCATCTTCTCGACCCGTGATCCTAGATACAACATTCCCAGCCCCGAAAGGACTTGAATGGGCAATATCCAACTCTTCCTCCTTCCTAGCTTGGGACTCCACACTGCGTCCACGATTGGACTCCATAATAGCTTCAGCGAATATGGATATGATGCTAATGAGAACACTCCGATTTGGCCGTAAGAAAGATACGGTTTGAGTAAAAATGGTACAGATCCCGACGCCAATCCCATGGGTATGCCTTGCAGGAAATACAATAGTACAAGAAGCAGAAAGTTCCTCCTGTCTTGCCTGGGTAGATCAAAGAAACTTGTATTTGAACTCGATGTGATGGGCGTTTGAGGTGGCTCGTTATCCAGGCTAAACCTCTCACTGCCTATCAATGCCGCAGTTTGGGTAGCCGCGGTAGGGGATTCGAGCGAGGGGTGCTTCCTCCGCATTTCCATGTGAGACTCCATGCCTCCGTTGGCGTGCCCGTTGGTGTGCCCGTTTTGGCCACCAGAGGCTGTTGAGGAGGGCCGATCCGGCTTGGTCGGAGAGGATTTCTGAGACTTGCGTGACATTTGCGAGTCGTCCGAGTCTAGATTGAAAGCTTGAGGATCTAGTAGCTGGTGGGATTCTTCTTCCCTCACCGTGAAGATTAGTGGGGGTCTTCTTTTCGATCGTTGTGTGCCAGGCTTTCTTGTGGGTTTTTCCTTTTGTTCTTCAGATGTGCTGGTTTCGTTACTTCTCGTAGGATGTGTGGAGAGGCCTGGTTCGTGAGTCGTAGATTCAAATGACTCTGACTCTATTTGATTATCCGTGGCGCATAAAGGAAGGGTGTCCAAGATGCGTCTATCAGCTTGTTGTACAATATGAAGGAAAGAGTCGCCTGCTGTTGTAGGCATTCACAAAGAGTGAGTGAAGACTTGAAAGAAGAGAACACTTCTTGCTTCTCAAGCCGCTTGAAAAAGCTGATCAATTAGTCATCATCGCCAGTGAACATTGTCAATTACTCGCATGTTGCAGTGGAAGTTGAACCGCCATATGCCCGTGGGGCGTGGGGCGTTGAAGACACGTACGAAGGTTCTCGGTCACGTGCACCCGCGATTGACTTCGTGCCCGCGCCAAGGTGCTCCTGTGTGAGAATAGTGCGCTTTGAGAATGAGGGGTATCCGATGTATTCATATATCTCCTCAATCTATTGGAGATATTTGGACCGTAGAGCCTGACTGATGGTGCTCATTCTGCTGGCCACACCTCCATGCGTCATCTCATTCGCCAAAGCCTCTTCCAACGCACTCTGTGTTACACTTGCGGAGTCCAAATCACTAAAACTACTAGCCATGCTAGGTGTCCCGTCGCTACCTTCCTTTGCCATCCTCTTCTGACGCAGCGAAAGTGCTGACATTGGGTTCTGAGATGCTTGATTTAATGATGGAGGTTGTGACTGTGCCGAAGACGACGACGAGTGGATAGTTGGTGGAGACTTTGGTGCACGCGTCTTTCCTTTCGCAGAGGGTCCAGGGTTTGGCCGATGCGACAGTGGCCCTTTCGTGCTTTTCGAAGAGATCTTTAGAGTGGCCCCGGGATCTGTTTCTGCACTTGATTTGATTGATTTGGTGTCCGAGAATGGGAGAAACACCGGCGAGCCTTCGTCTTCGTCTGCGTCAGAAAGTGGGTTCAAGGGGGCTTTGCTCGTGGAGTACCGCGGCCGGCGCGCAAAGGCTCGACTGCGAGACATTGGGTGTAGAGCTTCTGATTCGGATGAAGATGAACTAGAAGTGTCGCTATCTATTGCAAAAGTATTGGAAGCCTTTTCTAGCGATCGCTGCCTCTGCTTCGGTGAAGCTTCTCCGGATTGTCGTGAAGCTTCTCGACTCTCTCGTCGTTGCCTAAAAGACGGGTGTGTTTCGAGAGAAGAGCGCGCAGCAGTCGTCGTAGAAGGTGCTTGGACTTGTGTTATAGTGTTTGTGGATGCATTTCGAGACAAGGGGTACCCTACAAAGTTGAGCATGCGCATCAACGTGCTAGTCTGTTTGTCCAAACCTCTTACTGGCCGTTTTCCGTCGGCGCTTTCTTCGCCATTGGAAGATGTACGCTCTTTGGGCCTTTGGGAAAGCGATGAAGGTACTCTCGAGCCTCCTTACGTGAGCAGTTTTAAGTAAATTTTGGTCTGATGAGAAACCTACCACCACTACTCCCTCTTGTCATTGGGTGTCCACCTTGTGTTCCACTACCCGTGGCGGAGCCCGGATTTGAAGCGGCGCCGACAGAAGATGGTTTTGGGGCTTTCCGCAGTTGAGCTCTGAACTGCGAAAGCTGTTCTTGGTAGAGCCATGCTGCCTGTTGGGAAAGGAAAGAAAGAGAAACATCGAATTGATCAGCTCTGTGAAGATCATTTCAGCGAGCTGTAGGCCTTTCGACCGCGTGAACCCTTGTAACGTACAGGGCATGCCCTAAAGTAGATGTTTAGCATCTGAAGTGCTACCATGAGGTCTTCCTGCTTCATACAGTCAATATCTCGGCCTTTTGCAGTGGTCTTTGAGATCACATCCCGTAGCTCCTGGTCTTTGGCAGAGTTCCATTCAACCTGAACATCGCGTTAGCCAGGTTGCATTGAGAACTGGAATTGAACATACGGGAGGAGGGTCGACAAAATCACCTCGAGGAAACGGTAAGCGAATGAATACTGTGTAATGTGCGTCGTTCTCCTTGGTTGGGGAGGCAGGTAGTCTTGGCTCCATTCTACAGAACGGCAATGCCAGGGTATTGGAAGGGTCAAATGTTGCAGTAGATGAGGAGGGGAGGCAGTTGGATCACTTGAGCTTGGTTTAGATCGAGATGTCCCCTCCATCTACATATATTCTAACCACGCATATAACGGAACTTCCCGCCTTCCAAACCTTCCATACCCGAGCCCATATGATCCCTCGGATATAAAAACACTGGAGTGGCGTGGGGCAACGAGTGAAAGACAATGTTAGAGACGTAAACAATGAGGTTGCCAGTCTATTTTACTTGTCTCAATAAGTATATTCCTAAAATTTATTTGCAACGGTGGGGATATTTCCCTCATCAATCACCACAATCTACAGCAAAGCTTGCTCTCTGCTACAGCTACCGCAGTAGTCTTGATGCCACGATTCCAACAGCTCCAAATGCCGTTCGTCCACAGCCTCTGCGGGGTTCTTTGCGTATCTGTTTTTGGTTCTCGTGGGTTCAGTCTGATTTTGCCGCAGCATTACTCCAAGTTGCGTGCATCGAGCATTCTCCCCCACTAGCCAGTCTTCCCACTCAGCCTGCATCATCTCTCGCTCGACGCTATTGACCACGCGCATTGCGACGAGTAGATCATGACGCTGTGAGCCGAGGTGGTGGCGCGTGGTTTTAATGCGGTGAGCGAGGGTGGTCTTGGTAATTTTGGGTGGAATGAAAGACATTTGCGAAGAGGGAGAGGATTCTTCGAAATTAATGATTTCATTGAAGGTATCGCGGCATTTTGACGGTGACGGAGAGGAGTTGAAGTCGAGTGATGTTGCGTCCTCGAGGTCATGGAGGTAGATTGCTTTGCTCATGGAAAAGTCCGGTCCGATGCCTAGGCGGGCCATCAATTTGCTGGCTTTGCGGTCACGCCACCATTCCGAGGTGTTGGCGGAAGTGAATAGGAGATTAGTAAGGACACTGAAGGCCAGGATGGTGAGGATGATGACATTGGCGTTGAGGGTTTTCCATGCCCAAGTGAGACACTGGAGGATGATCTGCATGCTAGACGCTGCTATGGTTTCGAGCATTGATAAGGACGATTCAATGGCTAAGCTGGTCATTGTGCGCCGTTTCCTGGAGCGTCGTAGTCGGGCTGCCAGGGGAGAATCACTGCCAGCAAACTCAGAGACTTGGGTGTTTTGGCCGACCTGGCCGAAGACGGTGATGGCCTTTTTGGTACGTCCATGCGAGCCCACCAGTCTTTTGACCTGGTCAGACAAAACGTCAACGAGATCGAGGGCATCTAGGGACATATCTTGCAGAGCCGCGCGCTTGATCAAGCTGCTTGCGAATGGTTCTGAATGTATCCATTCGATTTGGTTGTAGATGGCGAGCTTGCATCTTGACTTCGCGACAAGGGTGATGACGACTTTGCTGAAGAGAATGAACTCATGGCGACGTGGCAGGTGCCAAGGCGTTTTTCGGTCTGAGACGCAGTAGAGAAGATGCTCGTTTGCTGAGTCCACGACCTGGTGATCACGTACGTTCGCCAGGCGGACGCGTCCTAGGTAATGATCAGCATAGCTTGAATCCGAAAAGGGTCTCTGCAAACGTACGAAAAAGGTCTAAGTACTCAATCTGGTACTCAAAATCGCGTCGCAGATGGCCTTGTGCCGGCTGAGTCCAAGGCCCTTGCCGAATGTCTCTCGAAGCGTTAGTCAAATGTTGAATGATTGAGAAAATAGACTCTTACGTTGGGCCTGGCGTTCGTGATATAGTAATTGCCAAACGGCGCTCTTGTCTCCAAACATGACGTGGAACAAAGCCTTGGGACTTATTTCGAACTCTTTCTCCACGGCGAGCCGATCCATTCCCGAAGGTTCAAATATCACGGGCTGCTTCGGCAGCTTGAACAACTTGCTGGGATCTTTCTTGCTTCCCGGATCACTATCACCATAAAGTCCTCGGTCGATGAGGACATTGGTTCGGAGATCTCTATAATCCTTCTGCGTTGTGATTCGGTTTGGTGTGGAAGCACCATCAATAGGCGTATTCACAGACACGTTTTCCCAGCTGCTATCCATGCTGGGGCTGGTCGCCGGATCGTCTTGCTCCAGCTTGATCAATGTCTTCATGATCTCCTCAATAACAAATTCATATCCTGCAGCATTCTTCACCAAAAAACTTAGCCGCCGCTGGAGCAGTCTCAGTGGCTCAAGAAACGTCTTGATCGAGATACGGGTGAAACCGGACATCTCGGTAGCCTCCTTGAGATGAAGAAACAGCACGTCCCAATCACGGCCATTAGCAGCTGTGACGTCCGAGACGGAGTCAAGCCTGAGCGACGTTGTCATTGTCATACCGCAGTGATTACTATAAAAGTATATGTCTTTTGCAGTGACATAGACTCGCCCGGGAAAGTCCTGTTGCTCATTAGGGTTCCAGCTAGCTTTGAACACAAGCACTACTTTCTCTTCACGACGCACGTTGGGGAACAGAAGTCGAAATTGCGCGTCTTGGGTCTTGAGCTGCAACGGGTAGTAGTTCGGATATTCTAAGATGGTAGTCTTGAAAGCTGGGGGCCCATATAGATCTGTCCCAAGGCTTATGGATTTCCGGTGAGAAGGAGAAGACGACAGTGAGGGCACTGGTGACCTCTCGATGTCCAGAGCCCCAGGGGGTTTCTCGGTGCGATCTACATTTTCGCTGATTCCCAATGGTCTGCTGTGAGGGCTTGGCGGATTGGAGAGCTTCGAAGGCGTATCCTGCGGACTTTTCACCTCACCTCTCTCTAGTCTGTTCAAGAAACCCCAGTTAGTACTCCCCCAAACATTAGCCATTAGACCACTAGGCACTCCTCCAGAGGCATCAGCTCGTCCAATACCTACTCCTCGCTCACCATTCACAATGACGGCCGTTGAGCTCAAGTTCGTTGGTGCTGGAGGATTTGCAAGAGTATCAGGCGCTAAGCTACTTGTGGGTATATCTCGTGGAAGTTGGAGAGGCGTGGACGCTTTTCGAAATGTGGGAGTCTCGGGAACTATAGGTGTGGGGGGCACTCCAGGCCCGACTGGCATCGACCCATGACTCGCGGCAATGAGGCTTGCAATTCCACCACCAGAGAGCCCGGAGCTGGAAGATGAGGAAAAACCTCCGGCTCCGAGCGGAGTCTTGTGCAAATCCAGCTTCCTGATAATTCTCGACGCAGGATCTCGGCTTGTTTCGCCGTCCTTTTCCAAGTTCGTGGAGCGGCGAGTTGCATCAAAGCTGCTTCTAGCCACGTCCCCACTAGGAACAGGCAGGTTCGAGCTTCGGTCGATGGCCAGTATCGATGAGCTTTCATCAGCGAATTGGGACATGCCAGAGTCTGCCGCACTTGCCGCAAACTCTGGCGCACTGGGTGGTGAGAGGGCGAACGCAGGATCTTGCGGTCGAGGTCCAAGACCGGGTGATTCAGTACTCGCAGGATCTTCGATAGCCTTTTGTTTTGCGACATCAAACGCCGAAAGCCAGTCGTTCAACTCGGGTTGAGTTTCGGCCTGGAGAACTATTGTGGTGTCTTTGGTCTTGACTTCAAAGACATATCGTCTATCGTCCGAATTCGCTGGCCTCACGTTGCAGAGTAACACACCAATTCTTTCGCTCTCCTCGACTCCACCGGATCTTGATCCCTGGACAAGCCAACCGAAGATGCCATTTTTTACAAAAACCCAACGCCGAAGCCAGACGGTTCGGGAAGGTTTTCCTGAGAGAGTTCGAAAATTGAGCCAGCCTTGCTTCTCCGATCTTGTAGGTCGTCGTTTGCCGCTGGGAGTCTGCAGGTTGGCAGTAGAAGGGCCTCTTGATCCGGCGACGGAAGCTGACTCAACGGTATAATCGTCGAGTTCGCGCGAGGGGCGTATAGCAACTTCTGCGCTCTCTTCGATCTGTTTCCTGGCGAGGTGTAATTCCCCTTTGAATGCCTTCTCCCCATTCTCCATCTCATGACTCCAACCCTTGACCCGCTCAATATCACCTCCCCACTTTCCAAAAGACCCGCTAGCGTTCAATCTAGGGTCTCGCATGTCGCGCCATTGATCCGAGAATATTTTGACCAGGGTCTTATCTAACGTCATGCGCAACTGCGGAGCCATCACACTGAAGTCCATTGAAGCCTTTAAATAAGTCTTCCGAGCCTCATGTACTTGGAAAGCATCTTCCCTCAAAGATGAGGCTTCTTTCGTCTTCGCTTGGGAGGAGTACCGGGCCTGCAGACTGTCTAATTGCCTCTGTGCAGCATCAAAATTCCGCTTTGCTTCTCTGAATGCCTGTAGGTCATTTTGCAGGAACGCTCTAATAGGATCCACCATGTTCACCTCCATCTTTTTCAAACCAGATATCGTTGCCATCCAGAACTCCTTTGCGCCCTCGCCGTATCGTCTCATTGCCAACAAAGTATAATCGTGGTCCAGGACGGCCTCGGAAATGTGGTATGGCGGCGCAGTTTGTGCGAGGAAGCCATTGACCAAAGACTCGATTGTCCCCGTCTCGTGACTCAATTTGCTGATGGTTCGGACGTAGCCTTGAAGCCATCGTTCTACAAGCTCCAATTGCTCAGAGAAATGAGTGAAGCCGGCTCTAAAAGTCGGCGAGTCGAGAGCGGCTTCTTTTAATCCTACTGGACTATTTCCACGTCAGCGGGGGAGGATTGTTGGTGAGGCGTTCAGGGTTCATACATCAAGGTGATGGGTTTGGCCATCGGAGAAGGCAGTGCTTGCGATACCATGTCCGCCATGCTGTTGCTGGTCGGAACAAAGCCAGCTTTATTCAGCTGCGCAATGGATAGTACAAGCGCGCATTCCTGGGACCTTGCTGAACCAGTGGCATTTAGTATTAGTTGCACTCGAAGCTCTGTTTGCAGTGATGATATTGAGGTAATGGATTGGGTACAGAGGTCAAGAGAGCTGCCGATAGGTGACCGAAGCGGACGCGGATACTTTATGTGCAAGTGAGAACGCGTCTAATTTGACATGGTCCCAACCCCGTTTTAGGCGGTCTTCTCACATTGTTGGAGAATGGCTGGGGCAGTCTCTCCAGCAGCATTAAGCCAAATCAGGTCTAGCGTATCACAATCCTGGATCACTGTCAGCCAGGCTGTATATTAAATAATAAGGGTTATATTTAAAGTATATTAACTCTATTAAATATTTTATTATTTATAAGGTTTAAATTAATTAATTATATATATTTTTAAATATATATTTTTAAATAATTAAAATAATTATAAGTTTAATTAATATTTATATATTTATATTATTAAAATAATTATTTAATAATAATAATATAAATTATAAATAAAATAAAATAATATTAAATTTAAATTATTTAAATTATAAATAATAAAAATAAAAATATTATTTTTAAAAAATTATTAAAATAATATTTATTTATAACAAATAATAAAGTTAAAAAGGCTTTTTTATTAACAAATCCGGAAAAATCTTAAATAGATTTTAGCAAGTCGATTTTCTAATTAACTATATTTAATATAATTAATATAATTAATAGGATTTTACCAAGAAATTTTTTTGCCAAGCTTTTTTTAGGACTAGGAATTAAATCTTTATTTTTAAAACAGTTATATATTTACGCTTAGTCAACGTTTTTTTAAAAAATTTGAAAATTTGAAAATTTCGTTGAAAATAGCCTTAAACAAAGTTATATTACTTATAGAAGTTTAGCGTATAAGCCCTATTTAAATAGGGCCTTAAAACAAAATTTTGTTTTTTTAGTAATGCTAAACAGCTCCTAATTATATTCTAATTAAGTACATTTTATATTGAAAATTTTAAATATAAACAGATCTGCTAATTCGAATTTTAACTACTGAACATAACAAAATAAAGTTTCTGAATTTGCTAATATCGAAAGCTTTAAAAATTAAAAATTAATAAAAATAAAAAATTAATAAAAATAAAAATAATATTAATAAAAAGGGAAATAATAAAAGTATTAAATTAAAATATTTTTATTATAAAAAAAACTTATATAAAAGAAATATATTAATATTTAAATAATAATCTCTATTTTAATAAATAAAAGTTAAAAAATAATAAATTCTGTTTTAAAAATAATAAAGAAAAAAATAAGTTTTGAAAATATATAACTTTAAAATAATTACGAATTTAAAAAAAAATATTAATAATATAATTAATATTTAAAATATTTAAAAAATTAAATATTTATTTAAACTTAAAAATTAAAATTTATATTTATTTTAAATCTTAATATTATTATATATATAATTACTTTATTAATAGAATTAACAATATTATTATAATAATAA
>JAABUQ010002715.1_pt1 | contig 34358 bp, 26 predicted proteins | sample 5560001 | NCBI WGS metagenome assembly JAABUQ01 (sample SAMN10711888, study PRJNA513371) | rock metagenome | isolation source: Antarctica rocks | place: Antarctica: Victoria Land, Finger Mt nord | collected 2015-12-18
TTCTTCATCCAATCGCTCTTGCGCCGGACGGGTTTGCGCGCAGGCGATGGAACCGGTTTTGCAAGAGCGGCTTTGGGCGGAGACGCACATTCGCTGACAGTCAGATAGCGATCGCGGAAGCATACCCAAAGCGTGCCGTCGAGGCGTTTTTCCACGCGCACGGCGCCGCCGCGCAACCCAGCAAGAACATCGGCCCGCAGAATCTGGTAAAGCTTGTTCTCGAAGCGAAGGGTGTAATCGTTTGCAACTTGCCGGCTCTCGACGTGACTGAGACTGGCAGCCAGCGAGTGCTGTTTGCCCAAGGGACGATGCGCCGTGTCGGCCACGGCGGCCCGGACGGTGAGCGTCTGGTTCCACCAGGCCAGGAACTCGTTTTCCAGGTAAGCGTTGGCCTGCTCGAGTGTCTTGGCGCCAGCCACGCGCAAGCCCTTTACTAGACGATCCTGCGCCGTGCCAAATCCGCGCTCCACGCGCCCTTTCGCCTGCGGAGAATGCGCCGCAATCCACTCGATATCCAGTTCCTTCAGCGCCCGTCCGATCTGAGTGGGCGGCAGCTCCGCGCGATCCTTGCCGGCCAACTCGCCGCGTTTCGTTTTGGGCGTACTGGTAAAGAGCGCGGCCTTGTCGGTGTAGAAACTCAAAGGCCTGCCCTGGCGTTCCAGATAGCTCGCCAGCAACCGCATGTTCTCTTCCGTCGAGTCGTGCTCCACAAAACGCGCCAGCATGTGACTGGTCGCATCGTCGATCATGCTGATCAAGTACAACTTTTGGCCACGCCCTTCCAGCCACTCGTGCTCGCTGGTGTCCCACTGCACCAACTCGCCCCAGCGGCTGCGCCGCGCACGCCAGGTATGCGCCTTCTCGATGCACTTCGGTTTGGCACGCCATAGCTTGGCTGGGATCATCCAACCGCGCAGCGTTTCCCGACTCACCTCCACCGCGTGCTTCTTCGCCAGATACTCGGCGGCCAACGTCGGCCCAAAGCCCTGGTACACGTCCCGGCTCAGGACCTGGATTGCTTCGCGCCGCTTCTCGTCCGCTATCTTTCGGTTCGACCCCTGCCCTCGCCCGGCGTGAACTACCGCTCGGTCCCCGCGCCGCTTTAAGCTCCGCAACATGCGGCGTACTTGCCGCTCGCCGACTCCCATCTCGCCAGCTGCTTCCCTTTGCGTTATGAGTTTCTTCTTGGCTTTCTTCAGCGCGACCAGCCGGTCGCGCTCCTTCTGTGTCATCAGGAGTTGGTCCCGTTTCCAACTCCCCAGCGTGCCTCTGTCAATAGGACATTTCTACTTTGCGCAAATAGGACATTATCACTTTGCGCCGACAGCCGAAGTGAGGTGTTTGTCTTGCATCTTGTTCTCCTGTACGATGTGCGCCTGACATCCTGCTACGCTTGGCTCAAGCTGAACGGAACCGTGTTCCAATTATAAATGGAACAATGTTCCGATTGCAACGGCATGAGTAAGAAATCTTCAAAAACAACGGACGAGCGGAAGTCTGAAGACGGCAGACCTCGCCAGATGCGTGCCGATGCACAGCGCAAGATGACCTCGCTTCTGCAATCGGCGATGGAAGTCTTTGCGAAATCCGGGGTAGACGCCCCGGTCCGTGAGATTGCGGAGAGGGCGGGCGTCGGGCTCGGCACGGTCTACCGTCATTTCCCGCAGCGCTCAGATCTGATCGTGGCAGTCTTTCAAACTCAGGTGGATGCCTGCGCGGATGCGGCTTCTGTACTCGCCGGCAAGTACGGGCCTGATGAAGCACTGGCTCGCTGGATGCAACGCTTTGTGGACTTCATCACGACGAAGCGAGGTCTTGCAGCAGCGCTTCACTCGGGCGGTCCCGCCTACATCGCTCTGCCGGCCTACTTCAACAAACGTTTGCAGCCGGCACTCCAAACATTGCTCGATGCAGCCGTGGCAGCAAAAGCCGTGCGCCCCGGTATTGAAGCCGATGATCTGTTACGAGCAGTCGCAACGCTATGCCGGGGTCCTCGCGACGAGGAGCCCGTCTATGCGCGAAAGATAGTGGAGCTGCTCGTGGATGGCCTGCGTTACGGAGCGAATACGCCTAGAAATAAGAGCGCCTAATCCGTGCTAGCCCGGTCCTTGCCAGGCATTCCAGTGAGCACTGAGTAGACCTCAACCAGGCAATGCGCAGCTCCAGATGCGGCTCATCGCGCAGTGTTTTCGGAATGACGACCCGGCCGGCTTCGTCGAGTGTAACGATGGTACTCATAGTGGACCCTCACACTAGAGGCACCCGTTGCAAAATTCCACTTTTTAACCCAACAGGAACGTCTATCGGGGCGTCTCACAAACAGGCGCTCCCAACTGGAATCGTAGATACTGACACTAGAGATCGAGGAAGCGTTCTTAAGGAGGAACAATGAAAGGCATTTCGAATAGCGGCCTGATCGGCGCAGGATTGATCGGGATTGGCTGCGGCTTAGCAGCAGTGGGCGCGGCCATGGTGATACCAGCCTGCACCACCTGGTCACTTGGCCTGATGGGGCAAGCCGTAAAAAAGGGAAAAGAGGGAATTAGCTCGGGAGTCGGCAACGCCGCTTCCTTAGCTGGCCAGATGAGCGGCATGGCCCAGCGGAAGTTCGATGAGGCAGCGAAAACGGCACGGGGCAGGACGGCCAAAGCCGCGGAAGCTGTCGAAACCGCGGCGCGGCAGGTGCGCGAATACGCGTCTTAGGGCGCGCTGCTCAGTTACTCGTCGCGGCCGTGAATAAATGCGGGAGGGTGCGTCGCTTCGACGGCCTTGAAGTGCTCTTTAATGTGGTAGGTGTGGCGAGCACCCTTCGGCACCACCCAGGAATCGCCCGTCTCCAGTCGTATCGTCTGCCCTTCCAGGTCGAGTTCAGCTGAGCCCTCGATCACGTATCCGACCACCTCGTAGTCGCGCGTGACCTCTTCCGGTTTGTGGCTGTTCGAATTTGTGTCCCATAGGCGCATGCCCAGCGACTTGCCGGCGGCAAGATACTTTTGCCCGTATTTGCCCACCGGGGAATGCGCCGAATCTACTTTAGTTACCGTCGTATCACTCATGCCCTTTTAGACGCGAATGTTGGACAGTCCTAACACGGAACAACGTGGCGAATGGATTTGCCCGGCTGGGATGCCAGAATGTGAACGATGGCAACCAACCGTGTCGAGATTTTAAAGCAGATGGTCAACCAGGACCCGAATAACGGGTTCGCACGCTACGGGCTCGCCATAGAGTACGCCAACAGCGGCCAACTGGATGAGGCTGTAGCGGAGTTTCGCACCGTTCTTCAGCACGACGAAAGTTACGCCGCGGCTTACTACCACGGCGGGCAGGCACTCGAGAAATTGGGACAAGTGGACGAAGCGCGTGCCCTATACGAAAAAGGGATTGAGGCCACCACTCGCAAGGGCGACCTGCATACTCGCGCTGAAATTGAAGCTGCTCTTAGCCTGTTGCCAATTTAAGGCACAGCGGCAACGGCCTGAATCAGTGCTTGCACTCCCGGAGCGATCGGAATCAAAATATCGCCATGCCGCTTCCCGGCTTCTTCCGCGAGTGACATGCTGCGCTGTTTCCAGCCGGCGTCCGCATTTTGTTTCGTGCTGTCCAGGTAATCGAGCGCCTCTTTTCCTGTCTGGCACAAGCTCACAAGAGCATTGGCCACAGCCAGATTCTCCGTCAGGAGAGAGTTGCTCTCAAGCACGGGGCGAACAGCGGCTGCGTCTTCTTGCCACAGCGTAAGGTGTTGCCGAAGAAGTTCGGCATTGCCCGGATTCTTGGGCGCGGTGAGATATTGGTCTACTTCATTGCGGAAGCGGCGCGCAGCCTCGCTCTCTGGCGCTATCGAATCTACCAGGCGATTCAGCGGCGTGGTCGAGGTGTACTTTTCAGCGTGACGCGCATACCCTTTTACAGGCTCCAGAACTGAGGCAAAGCGATCCAGCGGCTGATACGGCGCCGCGCCGGCCAGACGCTGCCGCATCAGTTCCAGGTTCGAGCGCTGAGTAAGGCCCAGCCATTCGAGCCAGCGGTCGGTTATTTCCAAGCGCGTATACATTGACGCGACGCCCGTGGTCGATTCGGGTGACCAGAAACGCTCTGCGATGGCTGCCAGACGCGGCCACAGCTTGGCATCCAAATTCTCCGCTGTTGCCAATTCCTCCCACATCGCGGCTTCCCCGCCCAGCACGTTCTTTCTTTGCTCCGGCGTCAGCTCGGGAGGAATCGTTTTGCCCTGCTGCTCCAGACGCTTCTGCATTTCAGGCGGCAGTTTCATCGGGTCAATCGCGTAATGCTGCGAGGCGGGCTGCATCAGGTCGAGGTAGTAACCGGCCGAAAGAATGCCCTTGTAACCTTCGCGTGCCGCCTGCCATAAGGATTCCTGTCCGCGCCAGGACTGAATCAAAATAGTCTTCGGCAGGTCGGGCTGCAACACCTCGTCCCACCCCTCCATTTGCTTGCCATGGCGCGTCACAATCTTGAGCAATCGCTGGTTGAAATAAGTCTGTAGTGCCTTGGCGTCGGCCAGGTGCTGCTTCCTCATAAATGCCTGGATGCGCGGATTGTCGTTCCACTCCTTGGGACTGACCTCGTCACCCCCGATATGGAAATACTCGTCGGGGAAGAGCTTGGCCATCTCGCCCACAAATCCATTCAGGAGGCGATAGGTGCCTTCGTTGGTTGGGTCCATCAGCGCGCTTAATATTCCGTGGCCACGCTCGATTTGGTAAGGCCCGGGACCGCTTCCTAGCTTCGGGTACCCGGGCAGCCAGCTTGTCGCGTGCCCCGGCATATCGAATTCGGGAACTATTCGCACGCCGCGCTCCCGCGCATAAGCAATTACGTCATGCGCCTCGGCCTGCGTGTAAAACAGCCCATCGGAGCCATACTGCTGGAGCCGCGGGTACTTCTTGCTTTCGATGCGAAAGCCTTGATCGTCCGACAGGTGCCAGTGCAGGACATTCAGCTTCACTGCCGCTAAGCCGTCGATCGTTCGCTTCACTTCATCAGCGGAAATGAAGTGGCGTGAAACGTCGAGCGAAAGGCCTCTCCACTCGAAGCGCGGCTCATCTTGAATCACAACGGAGGGAACGGAAAAGCCCGGTGACGCGGAACTCCCCGCCCCGGCGGAACTATTCTGCTGAACCAGTTGAAGGAAAGTCTCGATACCGCGCAACACACCGAGCGGCGCATCTGCCGAGAGCCGGATGCGTCCCTCCGTCACCTTGAGTGAATAGCGCTCCGTGTCTCCCAAGCGTTGCGGTGAAGCGTGGTCCTTTTGCTCCACGACAATATTCAGCGTCCCGTTCTCCGCCCCTGAAACCACATGCTGCAAAATGGGCACTCCGGTTTGCCGTGACAAGCGAATGAAGAGGCGCTGAATAGCGGACTTCACGCGTGTATCGGCGGCGCCTGCGCCGGCAGCGGAGACACTGAAGCTGGAGTCAATCGGAACCGAGCCGGACTGCACGCTCAGAGCGGCAGGCCATGGCATCAAAGGAAGCTGATCGGGAGGCGAGGATTGCGAGAAGGCAGGAAAGACAACCAGCCCGAGCAGTGCAGGTAAGCGGTTTTTCAACCTCTTAGAATACCCTGCCCAGGCCAGCTTCGGCGAAAACTCCTAAGTTCCGTGGAACGGGCTCTTGCCCTGTTCAGCGGCAATCAAGCCAACCACCAAGCCGCCTACGGCGCATATACCGGCACCCCACAGAATCGCCTTCTTGTTAGAAAGCGGGCCCTGCTCCGGAGCCGGAGCAGCACCGGTCGCAGCAGGTGTCAGGCCCGGCGCGGCGCCGGTCTGCCCGGCAGGAGCGGTGGTGTTTTGAAAGGCCATCTTCGTTCCAGCCGTAACGCGGGTCAGCATGGCGCCCCCGTCGGTCACCTTCACGGTGCCACCAAGGGACGCGATCTCAACGGTGCGGCCCCTCATCCGGACGATTGCTTCCGCCCCCGGCGTGTCTGCCTGAATTTGTAATTGCCGGGCCTGAACCGGATAGCCGTCGAAGTTTGACACTCGCAGCGCACCGTCTCTTAACTCCAGATGATCACCATAGAGTGTCCCCGCTGATCGTGTAGCCAACCGGACATCGGCACCATTTGCTAGGTGCACATCGCTCGGAGAAATCGTCGTCCGAAGCTGTGTTCCGTTGAATACATTGGCGTTGCCCGTCACAGAAGAACTGTCCACCGAGTAGCTGCCTACGGCGGTGGCAATCCCAATACTAGGGCCGGATGAAAAGGCGGGAGCCGCGGAAACTGCGGCTGCAACGGCGAGAGTAAAAAAACCGTTTCGCGTCATTAAGACCTCCTGACCTCCTACCACCCTATTAATAGGGGGGCTTACCGCTTAGTAGAACATAAAACCCAGGGAGGAGCTAGCGATATCCGGCGGCCTGCAGCTCAAACAACTCCGCGTATTTTCCCCCGAGTTCTACAAGGTGATAGTGCGAGCCCTGCTCGACGATTCTCCCGTTCTCAAGGACGAGAATGCGGTCGGCCATGCGCACCGTCGAGAAACGATGGGAAATGAGGACAGCCATTTTTCCAGCCGTTAGATCGACAAAGCGCTGATACACCTCGAACTCGGCCCGCGCGTCCAGGCTGGCGGTCGGCTCGTCCAAAATCAGAATCTGGGCATCGCGCATGTAGGCACGAGCTAAGGCGATCTTCTGCCACTGACCTGTAGATAAGTCGACCCCGCCATCAAAGCGCCGGCCGAGCATTTGCCGGTAGCTGTTGGGCAGTTTCGCAAGGAAGCCGGCAGCCAGGCTCTTCTCCGCTGAAGCGGCCACGCGCTCAGTATTCTGAAGGGCGTCAATCCGTCCAAACCCTATATTTTCTTCAGCTAACATGTCGTATCGCATGTAGTCCTGGAAGATGACTCCGATCTCGTGTCGCAAGTCATCCACCTGGTAATCACGAAGGTCGACGCCGTCGAGGAGAATGCGGCCGCCGGTGGGATCATACAGCCGCGCCAACAGCTTCACAAGGGTCGTTTTCCCGGCTCCGTTTTCGCCCACTAGGGCAATTTTCTCGCCGGGGAAGAACCGGAAGCTGAGCCCGCTGAGAACGTTATGGTCCGACTCGGGATAGGCAAAGGAGACGTTTTCAAATTCGAAGCCAATGCGGATGGGACGCGGCGCCAGCAGGGCGTCAGGCTTTGAGGCAATCAGCGGGTTGGTCTGAAAGAAATCGAACAAGTCTTTGATAAATAAAGCCTGTTCTGAAACACCTACCAGCCCCGAGACCAGACTTTCCATGATGCTTCGCGCTTTCGAAAAGGCCCCAACCATGAGAGTTAAATCGCCGATGGTAAGTGCGCCGGCTAACGCTCGGACGATGATGAAGGCGTAAGCGGTGTAATACGCGCCAGTGGGAACCAAGTTCAGCAGCGTTCCATGCCACGCGCGATGAACCGCCAGACGCTTGTTCTCGGCGTAGAAACGTTCAAAGAGCCTCCGGGAGCGTTCGGCTAGATATTCGCCCAAGCCGAAGATCTTCATCTCCTTGGCGCTCTGGCTGCTGGCGCCCAGATAACGCAGGTAGTCCAGCTCCCGCCGCTCCGGCGTGTAGCGGAAGAGCATGGAATAGTTCAGCATGGCGAAATGAGTTTCACCGAAGAAGACGGGAATGGTCGCGGCCACCAGTAAAAGCAGCAGCCAGGGCGAAAAAAAGATTACCGCCGAGAGCAACGATAACAGGGTAAGTAGTTGCTGTAGCATACCGGCAAGGCCAGCAAGCATCCCGAGCCGGGCCGTGGTTTGCCGGCGCGCCCGCTCCATTTTGTCGTAAAACACGGGGTCTTCGAACGAAATTAGATCAAGCGAGTTGGCGTGCTCCATCAGCCGAATACTGACGTGATTGGTGAAGCGGTCACCCAGCAGGCTGTCCACAAGCGAGACCAAGCGTCCCAGAGTATCTGCACCAATGGCGAGAAAAAGCTCCAGGATCAGCAACTTCCAAATAGCAGAGGGTGCGACGGGCTGATGGCGAATGGCCCGGACGACCAAGTCAATGATGAGTTTTGAGACCCAGAGGGTGGCGAGCGGAAAAAGGGCGGAAACGCAACGGAGCGTGAGCGTGCTCACACTCAAGCCCGGACTAGTAGCCCAGACCATTTTGAGCAGAGGCGGGACGTTGGACAACGCTACCAGACGCTGACGCCAGGTTTGCGGCACATCCGCACTCTTGGGAGGGGCCGGTCTCATACCTGTGAATTTAACCGATAAGCAAAAGAAAATGCTCATTCAGACGAATGAGCATTCGCTTTCCTGTTGACAGGCCTCCGCACTACCGGAGGTTTACGTTTAATGGGAGAACCAGATCCGACGGTATCGCAACCCGCCAAAACCTGTTTGTGATTGGAGTGTAGGTCCAGCCGGGGGTGAAGTCAAGGGCATTTTTCCAGCGCTCCAAGGTGTGGCTGTAAGTGCAGGCGTACAAACCATTTACGCGTAAAGATGTTTCTCTTGGACCGGTGCAAAACAGTTGAATTTGGTGTGGAAAAGCTGTGGGCATCTAGAGCCAACTCCCGCTCTTTCATACACTTATGGACCACTCGGCTAGTCTCTTGTGAGGTGCAAAGTGGTCATCGCTTCGTCGGCTTCAAGCGTGCCATAGCGCCGCCGGTAGACCCGCATGGCGGCATACATCAAGCCTGCCGCTAAGGACAAGGCCGAGAGCGCAATGCTCGCGTACATGATGTTTTTGAGCAGTATGTACATGGGCTTGATGGGGCTCGGCGGAGGCGTTTCGTTCCAGGTGATTTTGGCTTCGTACTGAACGCGGCTGAGAAGCGTGTCCGCCTGCGCATCGCTCGCTGCCCCGAAGACGAGCGCGACCAGCACTCCCGAGCGTTTGACGTGCACGTTTCCCAAAGTCTTGAAATTCACTGCGTGAAAACGCGCCATCTCCGGCGTCGGATAGTCAAAAATAGCCAAACGAACTGGGGCGCCGTTCTTGTCAAGGCTGCTGTCGAGTTGGTATTCGGCGACTTGCGCCTCGGCGCCTTGATCCAGTCCGGCCTTCGCCGAAGCAAGCTCGGGAGCAAAGGCCGCGAGCGAAGCCGGACCAAGAACGTAGCGAGCGGAATCGGGCACCAGCCCCTGGCGCGGAAGAAAGGTGAGAATGGCAGGCAGCGAAGTGTCGCGCTTATCCGGAAGTGACTTCAGGATGGAAGCGACTTGCGGCTTAGCCGGCAGCGCCCCGTTGAACACGAGGACGTAATTATCTTCTGAGATGACCGTCTGTTCTCCGTCCGCAGTGCAGAACGAAGCCAGGTCGCAGGGACGCCCGTTTGCGGAACGAAGCCATTCCCAGGCTGCCAGCGCGCCGGTCAAATCTTTCATTTGATAACTGGTAACGGTCAGCTTTCCATGCGCGCCGGTTGGCTTTTGAACCAGCTTTTGAACCAGGCCGTATTCACGCCAGAGAGCAGTATCGTCGGCCAGAAGCGATCCGGTCAGTAGAATGAGGGCGAACGTTAGCTGGTAGCGCCGTGACATCTTTTAAATTTCTTTCCACTGCCGCAGGGACACAACTCGTTGCGACCTACCTTGACGGGCTTGCTGACAGTCCGGGGCTGGCTATTCGCCTCGCCGCCGGAGAACTGGAGTTCCGCCATCTCGCGGTCTTTCTTGCGCTGGATATTTCGCGTTAAGTCGAGGACGGATTGCTCGGCTTCACGCCTCTGTGTTTCGCGTTGCGCTTGCACATGAGCCGCGACCAGTTCCGCCTCATCCTCTTCGTCGTCTTCGTCGCCCTCAGACCCGAATTCCGGCCCGTCAGGACCGAGTTCGGGATAAGGCAGCGGCGGACCGCCATCCGGGCCGCCACCGCCCGGGCCACCGGTTTCAATGCGCATGAAGTAGAGGTACTTGATGGTTTCGTCTTCAATCCGGTCCATCATGTCCTGGAACATGGTGTAGGATTCCTTCTTGTACTCAATCAGCGGATCCTTCTGACCGTAGCCGCGCAGACCAATCCCTTCCTTCAGGTGATCCATTGAAAGAAGGTGGTCCTTCCACTGATTGTCGACCACGTTCAGCATGATGATGCGCTCGGCGTGACGCATGTTCTCGGGGCCGATCATGCGTTCTTTCTCGTCGTAACGTTCGATCAAACGCTCTGTGAGTTTTTGTTCGATGTCACGGCGGGAAGCGCCGGCGAATTCGTCAGGCTCGACCTGGGCGCCGAACTGGTTGAGCAGGCCGGTTTGCAAGCCAGCGAGATCGTATTGGTCATAGCGGGCGTTTTCAGGGCAATATAGATCAATGAAGCTGCCGATTATGCCGCGCACGATGTCCATGATGCGCTCTTTTTGATTCTTGCCTTCGAGCAGCTGGCGGCGCATGGAGTATACGGCCTGCCGCTGCTTATTCATCACGTCGTCGTATTCAAGGACATGTTTACGTGAAGCGAAATGCTGCGCTTCGACAGCTCTCTGGGCGGCGGCAATACGCTTACTAATAAGACGCGACTCGATGGGCACATCCTCTTCCATGCCCAGACGCAGCATCAGGTTCTGCATGCGCTCGCCGCCGAAGATGCGCATCAGGTCGTCTTGCAGCGAGAGATAGAAGCGCGAGCTGCCCGGATCTCCCTGGCGCCCGGCGCGACCACGCAACTGATTATCGATGCGGCGGGATTCGTGGCGTTCAGTGCCTAAGATATGCAAGCCGCCGAGCGCCACCACTTCGTCATGCTCAGCCAGGATTTCGGTCTTGATTTGCGCTTTGTACTGATCGAGCTCGCCCGGGGGCAGCAACTCCGCCGACTTTCCGTGCTTCCTCAATCGCTCTTCGAGCAGGAAGTCCGGATTACCGCCCAGCAGAATATCGGTACCGCGGCCGGCCATGTTTGTCGAGACCGTCACGGCGCCCTTGCGGCCGGCTTGCGCGACGATATGGGCTTCGCGCTCGTGATTCTTGGCATTGAGCACTTCGTGCCGCACACCGATCTTCTTCAAGACACCGGAGAGTCTCTCGGACTTCTCGACCGAAACGGTACCGACTAGAACAGGCTGGCCCTTCTCATGCAGCGCTTGAATTTCCTTGCCGGCATTACGGAACTTTTCTTCTTCCGTGCGATAGACGACGTCTGCATTCTCGACGCGAAGCATCGGCTTGTTGGTCGGCACGACGGTAACGTCTAACTTATATATGTTGCCGAATTCAGCAGCTTCCGTATCCGCGGTACCGGTCATGCCGGCCAACTTCTTGTACATGCGGAAGTAGTTCTGGAAAGTGACGCTCGCCAGAGTTTGCGTTTCGCGCTCAATCTTCACGCGTTCCTTGGCTTCGACCGCCTGGTGAAGACCATCGCTCCAACGGCGGCCCGGCATCAAGCGGCCGGTGAACTCGTCGACGATGATCACCTGGCCTTCTTGCACCACGTAATCGCGATCGCGCTGATAGAGGATGTGCGCGCGCAGCCCCTGCTGCACGTGGTGGTTCATCTCAATGTTGGCCGGATCGTAGAGATTGCCGGTGTTGAGCAGCTTCTCCACCTTAATAACGCCTTCTTCTGTCAGAGCGACGCTGCGGTGCTTCTCATCCACGGTGAAATCGCCGGTAGTGTAACCCTGGCCAGGTTCTTTGCCTTCGATCACCTCACCGCGCTCCAGATGGGGAATGATGGTGTTGACGCGGTAGTACTTGTCGGTCGATTCTTCGCTGGGACCCGCAATGATCAGCGGCGTACGGGCTTCGTCGATCAAGATGGAATCGACCTCGTCGACAATCGCGAAGTTGGGATCGCGCTGGACATAATCCTCCAGCCGGAACTTCATGTTGTCGCGGAGGTAATCAAACCCGAACTCGTTGTTTGTCCCGTAAGTGATATCGGAAAGATAGGCTTGCCGCCGCTGCTGATCGTCCAGGTCGTGGACAATGGTGCCTACGTGGAGGCCAAGCGCACGGTGTATACGGCCCATCCACTCGGAGTCGCGGCGAGCAAGGTAATCGTTCACGGTGACGACGTGAACACCTTTGCCCTCGAGCGCGTTGAGGTAACTGGGCAGAGTGGCGACGAGCGTCTTTCCTTCGCCGGTCTTCATTTCGGCGATGCGGCCGCCGTGCAGAACGATACCGCCGATCAACTGAACGTCAAAGTGACGCATGTTGAGGACGCGCCGGGCGGCTTCGCGGCACACGGCAAAGGCTTCGACAAGAATGTCGTCGAGCGAGGTCCCGTTAGCCAGGCGTTGTCTGAACTCTGGCGTCTTCGCGGCTAGATCGGCGTCGGAGAGCTGCTTGAGCTGCGGCTCGAGATCGTTGATCGCGGCCACCTGGGGCCGTATCTTCTTGAGTTCGCGGTCATGTTTGGTGCCAAATACCTTGGCGAGCGCGCTTTCGAGCATAGTTATACGTTTACTCCAGTGTAACCGGGAAACGAGCCCGTGAGGAAAGATCCGGGTCACTACACTTGCAGCTCTTGGACGTGCTGCCGGCGCACTTTGATTTTGCCTTCGTTCTTGCGGGCCGCCGCCAGGTCATAAGCCAGTTGCATTCGCAACCACGTCTCCGGAGTACTGCCGAACGCCTTGGTTAGCCGGATAGCCATCTCCGGGCTAATGCCGGACTTACCGTTGACAACGTTATTGAGGGCCTGGCGGGTGACGCCGAGAACTTTTGCCCCCGCCGTGACCGACAGTCCCAAAGGCTCCAGGCAATCATGACGGACGATGCGACCGGGATGTACGGGGTTTTTCATGGGCATGGGTTTGTTCTCATTGGTTAGTGGTAATCGATCAGTTCAACATCAAAGGCATTCGCACCTTCAAAGCGGAAAACGATACGCCAGTTGGCCCTCACGGTCACAGACCACAAACCCTTCAACTCGCCCTTCAATGGGTGCAGGCGATAGCCGGGAAGGTCAAAAGCTTGCGGCATGGTTGCGCTGTCAAGAATCGTAAGGATTCGTTCTACGGTGTTCAGCAGGTCGGGGCGTATTCCACTCCGGTCGTCACGCTCGTAGAGCCGTTTTAAGCCTCGATGCTTGAAGCTCTTAATCATCAGGATACAACGTAAAGCACCTCTTGTCAGTTTTCAACAATTTAGCGCACTACCAGGCCGGGAGGGAAGATCCGCGGTCACTGCGCTCGCAGCTCTTGGACGTGCTGCCGGCGCACTTTGATTTTGCCTTCGTTCTCGCGGCCGCCGCCAGGTCAGAAGCCAGTTGCATTCGCAACCACGTCTCCGGAGTACTGCCGAACGCCTTGGTTAGCCGGATAGCCATCTCCGGGCTAATGCCTGATTTACCGTTGACAACGTTGTTGAGGGCCTGCCGGGTGACGCCGAGAACTTTTGCCCCCGCCGTGACCGACAGTCCCAAAGGCTCCAGGCAATCATGACGAGCGAAGGTCACCAAAACATAATAAATAGTTTGTTTTATACGCCCTTGGCCTTGGCTCTTGGAAATCGTGGGCGGCAGATAAGTACCGTTGTACGACTCAAGGGTTACATGCGATGTTGGACTGATGAAAGCCCGCTTGGCGACTCCCTCCGACGCGGCTTCCATCGCTAAGATTTATAACCAAGGCATCGAGGATCGCACCGCCACGTTCGAAACGCGTTTCCGCAATACCACCGATGTGCTGGTTTGGTTTGACGAGATCCATCCGATCGTAATCGTTGAGGAAGGGACGGAGACATTGGCCTTTGCCGCTACCTCCAGCTATCGGCCTCGCGTCTGCTATGCCGGTATTGCAGAAGTCTCGGTATATGTTGATCGCGAGTGCCGCGGCCGCGGTGCGGGTCGACTGGCGTTAAGCGAGTTGGTGCGAGCTGCTGAGCGGGCGCGGTTCTGGAAACTGTTATCACGAGTGTTTCCCGAAAATACCGCAAGTCGAGCCCTGACTCGATCTCTCGGATTCCGCGAGGTGGGCACCTATGAAAAGCATGGCTGCCTGGATGGTGTTTGGCGAGACGTGATCATTGTCGAGTTAGTCCTCCGATCCAACCAGGTCGTTCCTTGCCAGTTGAATTGATCACACTCGGAGGCACTTGCGATGAAACCGTGCCTACGTTACCTAGATTCTTTTTGGATGTGCCTGTTCCGTGGGCTGCACTTTCGCGAGGCAGATTCCAGCGGATCTCGACCAGAGTTTTTCAACAGCATCGAAAGGTTTACGGTGTCGTGTCTTTCACATTAAGGTCATCCGCGCATTTAGATAGGGATGAAGCTAGGCGGGCTACATTTGCTTGGCCAAAGGACGCAACCATCCTGTCTTCGACAACCCGGACGGCAAGATGGGCTTGCGCAAGCACACGGCGACCACGATAAGTGAGCTCGCTCCGGAGCACACGCCCATGGTTTGGATCAGGTCGCCGCTGGAGAAGGCCGTCTCTTTCGAGATTAGCGAGTACGCCCTGCATTGCCTGAGCGGTAACGAAGGCCGCTCGAGCCAAGCGGGCATTCGACAATCCGGCTTCGGCCTCGACAGCTGAAAGAACGGCGTACTGCGGAGTGGTGAGCTCCCATGGCCGCAGGGCCTCATCCATGCTCATTCGGAGCGCATGCTGGGCGCGCTTTAACGCGTAGCCAAGTCGCTTGGCGACCGATTCCGGCATATGGGCACTAGACATATCAGGGCCTTTATATTAGAATAAGGTACCTTATATCCTTAGTCTAACCGAAAGAGCGACACACGTGACAAACCTAGACCCCGCCGCCCGGCTACATCGTGCTTATCAATACTTTCACTGTGGAGCCTTCCAGGGCTGAAGAACTGCTTGGCGTTCTCTCCCGCGCAACCGAGACCGGCATGCGCCAGATGCCAGGATTCGTGTCGGCTAACCTCCACGTCAGTTATGACAAGCGTCACGTGGCCAACTACGCGCAGTGGCGCAGCCAGGAAGATCTGGACGCCATGATGAAAAATCCAGTGGCTCAGGTGCACATGCAAGAAGCTGCGAGCATCGCGAGATCTTTCGATCCAATCTATTATGAGCTGCGCGAAACACACTCGGCCGAGAAAGCGGAGTGAAAAGCTATTGGGTCGGCGTTGCTAGCCGAGAGCATGTGCTGGCCGCCGTGCGTGGTGGCTTCTGCCAGCTGAATCACGGCAAGGAATCGCCGCTCAAGCGCATGCAGCCTGGAGACAGGCTCGTGTACTACTCGCCTAAAGAGGGGATGCGTGGTGGAGCGCCGGTGCAAGCTTTTACGGCGATCGGCGAAATTCTTGACCGAGCAACACGCCAGGAATCCGAAGTTGAAGGCTTTCGCCCTTTCCGCCGAGATGTCCAATATTTCACCGCGTGCGAAGCGTCAATCAAACCGCTTCTACAGCATCTCTCACTCACGCGCGGCACGACATCATGGGGGGCAAGTGCTGAGGCGTGGCGCCTTTCCGATTGAGCGCGGCGACTATCAGCTAATTGCGGAAGCGATGCAGGTTTTCGGCGAGTCGCACTAGGCCAGCGGACTTTGCCAGATGATGCGGGCGGAGTGATCGATATAGGCATCACGGCCTACGATGGTGACCTGGGCGAGACCGGAGCGGAAGGTATCGGCTTTATTGAATTGGAAGTCAATGCGGGTCCGGCCATCGGGCCCGATATAGCCCCATTTGCCGCCCTTCTTGACGGCGCAAAATCCGTCTTCGAAGTCGAGGGCTTCTTCAAAGGTTGGAGCGATTTGCATGGTCCCGGCCAGATCGATGTAGCCCCACTTGCCGTCGCTGAGAACGGCGGCCTTTCGTGCGCCGAAGCTGCGCGCATGGGCATAGCGGAAGGGGATCACGACTTTGCCCTGCTTATCGATGTAGCCCCACTTGTCAGCGATCTGAACCGGGGCGAGGCCGTCCATGTAGCCGTTGGCGCCATCATATTGCGGCTTGATAACCCAATTGCCGCCGATGTCGAGGAAACCCCAAAGACCAGCGACACGGACGCGGGCACGCTCCTGCTGAAAACTGCGGGCGGACTGGTATTGAAGCGGGATGGCATAGCTGCCATCGCGGTGAATGAAACCCCACAGGCCGTTGACACGGACTGGCGCTATGCCGTCGTGGAAGAAACGGGCCTCATCGTATTTGGGGTCCAGGCGAATGGCTCCATGGGCATCGATGTAACCCCAGAGCGCAGCCGTCCTGACGGGCGCCCAGTCGGATTCAAAAGCCCACGCTTCCTGAAAAGAAGGCTGAATAAGCATGGACCCTTTGTCATCGATGTAACCCCATTGAGAGCCTACTTTGGCGGGGTAGAGTTTGGGCGCATTTTCTTCAGCGCGCAGGAAAAGAGGCCCGGCGAGGGCCGCCATCATGAGATCGCGTCGGGTCATCGTGACCAGGGTCTCACGGATGGAAGGATGGCCGTATTAATTTCCGGTTTCAATTGTGCAACGATCTCATCCGGGCCAGATAGGCACGTGCCTCGGTGCGCCCGTGACATTTGGCCCGAGCCTTTTAGCCCGTGAAGTACGAGTAGATCAAACCGCCAGTCAGCACGATCATAATGATGGCCGTCGACCAGGCGGCGAAGTTCTGGAACCGGTTGTTCTTGAAGCTGCCCATCAGGCGCGGGCGGTTTACCAGAAGCAACATAAACACCAGCACGAACGGAAGCAGAACACCGTTTGCCACCTGGGAAAACAGGATGAACTTCAACAGCGGCAAGCCGGGAATCAGCACGAAAGCCGCACCGCCGCCAATCAGCAGCGTGTAGAGCCAATAGAAGACGGGTGCTTCCGAAAAGCGTTTGTCGACACCTGATTCAAAGCCGAGTCCTTCGCAAATGTTGTAAGAGGTGGCGAGCGGAAGGATGGCGGCGGAAAGCATGGATGCATTGACCAGGCCGACGGCGAAGAGAATGGATGCGAATTTTCCGGCAAATGGCTTTAGAGCGACCGCGGCTTGGGCCACGTCGGTAATTTCCGGGTGCTTGGAGTGATGAATGGTAGCGCCGCAGGCAACCACAATGAAGAATGCGATGACGTCGGTGACGATGCAGCCCATAATAACGTCGAGCCGGCAGAGTCCGTAGTGGCGGGCGTCGACACCTTTCTCTACAACCGCGGCCTGGAGATAAAACTGCATCCAAGGCGTGATGGTAGTTCCGATCAATCCGACCACGACGACCAGGTAAGCCGGGCTGTAGGTAATGGTGGGTGCGAAGGTCTGTTCAATGGCTTGGCGCCAATCCGGCTTGGCTAAGAAAGCTGAGATGGGGTAGGCGAAATAGATGAGTGAGGCGATGATCAAGATGCGCTCCACCGGTCTATAGCTGCCGCGCACAATGAGTGTCCAGACAATGGCTGCGCCGAGGGGGACGACGATATATTTGCTGACGCCGAAGATGCCCATGCCGGAGGCCAAGCCGGCAAACTCCGCGATGATATTGCAGAAATCGGCTACACCGAGCACGAGCATGGTGAAGAAGGTGGCCCTTAATCCAAACTCTTCGCGAATGAGATCAGAGAGGCCCTTACCGGTAATGGCGCCCATGCGCGCGGCCATCTCCTGGACCACAATGAGTGCGATGGTGGTTGGGATCAACGTCCAAAGAAGCTGGTAGCCAAACTGTGCGCCGGCTTGCGAATAGGTGAGAATGCCGCCGGGATCATTGTCGACATTGGCCGTGACGAAACCGGGCCCCAGCACCGCCAGGAAGGCAACCAGGCGGGAAGTGATGAGTGTGAAGTAGGATCTCCGGCGTGGGGCGGTCTGAGTCATGAGCGTCGGGGAGTGAAAGATCTATTCTTAACCAGCGGCATTTCAGGCGGCTGAGACGTGACAGGCACACTGCCGTCCGCCATGCACGCGGCGCCTAATGAATAGCGGCGGGAGCTGTACCAGCTGAGCTATTTTTCGTATACCCGTTCAGCCAATCGAGAACGGCCGTGTACCAGAACTGGCTGTTTTGCGGCTTCAGAATCCAATGACCTTCATCCGGGAACTGCACCAGCTTCGAGGGGATTTTCATCTGCTGAAGCGCGGTGAAGAGTTGCTCGCCTTGACCGATGGGCACGCGGTAATCGATTTCGCCGTGAGTCACAAGGGTGGGAGTTTTGAAGTTCTTCACGTATGAACTTGGCGACCATTTTTCGTAGAGCGCTGGATTCTCCCACGGGAAGCCTTGGAACTCCCATTTAGCGAACCAAAGTTCTTCCGTAGTTCCTGCTTCACTTCTCAGGTCATAGACGCCCGCGTGGGAAACCAGGGCCTTGAAGCGGTCGGTGTGGCCGAGTATCCAGTCGATCATGTATCCGCCATAGGAGGCGCCGGCGGCGACCAGCCGGTCTTTGTCGACGTAGGGCAGATTGCTGACGTAATCGACAGTGGCCATGATGTCGTCGTAAGCGCGGCCGCCCCAATCGCCGTTGACCGCATCCGTGAAGCTCTGGCCGTACCCGATGGACCCGCGCGGGTTCGGCAGAACGACGACGTATCCAGCGCCCGCCAGCACCTGGGCATTCCAGCGGTAACTCCAGCTTTCGCCCCAGTCACCTTCCGGTCCACCATGGATAGCGAAGAGCACCGGATATTTTACTGAGGGACTGAAGCCTGGCGGTTTGACGAGGTAGCTTTCGAGCTTGGAACCATCGGCCGAATCGACAGAGATTTTCTCCAGCGGCGTGACCCGGTACTGACTCAACACTCCATCATTCAGATGAGTGAGTGGGACGCCGCTTCCGCCCTTGGACGTTGCCTTGTAGATTTCAAGAGGTTTGGAGCCGCTCTGCTCGGAATAGATCATAGTGTGATCGTCGGAGGTGAATTGCACTGCGTTGATGGACGTGGGCCCTTGAGCGATAGTTCGGATGGCGCCGCCTGTCACGCCGATCATGAGGAGCGGCGAAGTTCCGCGATCGTCCGTCGTGAAGAAGAGCCGCTTAGAGTCGGGCGACCAGGTGTACTCCTCCACCCATCGATCGAGCGAATTGGTGAGGGTGTTGGTCACGCCCGTTTGCAGATCCATGACGGCAAGACGCCATTGATCGCTTTCGTAGCCGGCGCGAGTCTGTGTGCGGTAGGCCAGATACTTGCCATCGGGCGAATAGGCTGGTCCTTCGTCGGCGCCGGGGTTGGTAGTGATGCGCTTGGCGTCGCCGCCGGATGCGGGAACCGCGAAGAGATCGCTATTGGTGCTGGTGGAGAGGTCGGGGCCGGTGTTGGCAACGTATGTAATTTGGGTACTGTCGGGAGAGAAGCTGTAAGCCTCGGGACCTTCGAGCGCAAAAGGCGGCACATTTAAATTTCCGGGCGTCAGGTCACGGACTCTGGTGCTGGCGTCGAGCATCTGAATCAAAAGGTGCTGACGGCGCTTGCCTTCGTAATGCGTCCAGTGCCGGTACAGAAGCGATGTGTAGACGCGGGCCTTCATCTTGCTCGCGTTGTCTTCTAGAAGGCTTGAGCTGTTGCAGATGAAGTCGAAATCGGCGCCGGGTACGGCGTTCGGTGGCCCACAGGCTGGATAGACTTCGCTGGTGAACAGGATCAGCTTGCCATCGGGTGAGACGGTGACGCCCTCGGCGCCGGCCGGCATGTTGGTGATGGCGCGGGCATCGGAGCCGTCAGCTTTCATGGACCATATCTGGGAGCCGTTCGCGCGGTCGGATACAAACACGATTCGCTGGGAGTCGGGCGTCCAGCGAGGGCGGGTGTTCAAGGAGCCGTCATTGGTCAGGCGCTGGGGCGTTCCGCCATCGACGGGAACTACGTAAATCTGAGTGGGCTTGGTGTTGCTCGCCATGTCTATGGTCTGCACCGTGAAGGCAACAGATTTCCCGTCCGGCGACAGCTGCGGCTCATTGATTCGAGCGACACGCATGAGGCCATCGACTGTAAATGGGCCGATCGCGCAGAACGCCGGTACGGGGCTGAGCGCGACAGCTACTAGCGCGCACAGGGCGGCACTTCGCATGATTCTCATTCTAGCGGCGGGTGTTAGGATCGACGTAAAAGCGCCATGCCGAGCCGTAGGATTGAGCAGCAACTGGAGTCTTTAAGCGCGCTACTGGAGAAAGGTGCGACGGAAGATGCGGTGGGCACGCTGCGGAAGGCGCTGAACGATCGCGTGAATCTGGTGGTCGCGAAGGCAGCGTACATCACAGCTGCGTTGGGTACGCGCGTGCTGATGCCCAATCTATTAGAAGCTTTCGATCGTCTACTTAAAAACGGCGCCGAAACAGATCCGCAGTGCTGGGGCAAGAACGCGCTGGCCAAGGCGCTAAAAGATTTGGGGCATGATGAGTCGCCAAGCTTCCTGCGCGGCCTGCAGCACGTTCAGATGGAACCGGTCTGGGGCTCGCGCGCAGATACCGCGGGGACTCTACGTAGTATTTGCGTACTGGCGCTTCTGCAATGTGCAGATCTCACCCGAGAGGACAAATTGTGGCGCCAGATGAGCGCGCTGACCGATTCGGAGGCCACCGTCCGGCAGGGGGCTGCGCGCGCATTGGAAGAGATGGACGGGAGGGAAGCGGCTCTACTGCTGAGACTCAAGGCGCGGATGGGCGACAGGGAGGAAAGTGTCACAGGCCAAGCGTTGGCATCGTTGCTAAGTGTTGAACGTGAGGGAGCAGTTCGCTTCGTTGCGGAGTTTCTGGAAGCTTCTGAAGACCGGCTTCAGGAAGAGGTGCGGGAAGAAGCCGCACTGGCCTTGGGCACGTCGCGGCTGCCGGCTGCCGTCCAAGCCTTGATCGGCTATTGGCAGAGATCGAACGGCCTGCATGGTGAAGCGATCTTGCGGGGCATCAGCGTCTCGCGTCAGGAAGAGTCGCTCGATTTCCTGATAAAAATAGTTCGCGAAGGGCGCGAGCGAGAAGCACTGTGGGCGCTGGAGGCCCTTGCCCTGCACCGGGATTCCGCGGACATTCGGGCGCGCGTGGCGGAGGCGGTTCGAAGCAGGAACGAAGGATCAATCGCCGAACAGTTTTCATCCCAATTCAACCGGCCACCTGCCACCGGTTAACCTGAATGCTTGCGCTCGATCCTACTCCGCTGCGAGCCATCAGACGAGGAAGCTTTAGTCACTGAACTATGGCAGCATGGGACCCTCGGCATCATCGAAGAATCAAACGGAATGCGGGCCTTTTTCGACGAAACGCCTGACATCGCCATGATCCTCGACATCTTCGCCGGCAGAACCGTCGAGGCACGAGCCGAAGTGCCCCCGAACTTATCCGACTTTCCGAAACAGGAGTGGGAGCCGATACTAGTCGGCGCGCGATTCTGGATTGCGCCATCGTGGGTTGATCAGCCGACTCCCCCGGGCCGAATACGTCTCGCCATCGACAGCTCAAACTCGTTTGGAACGGGCCGGCATGAAAGCACGCAACTAGCCCTCGAAGCGCTCGAACAGCAGGTAACCAGGGGTTGCACGGTCCTTGATATCGGCACCGGGTCCGGCATCCTCTCGCAGGCAGCCCTGCTGCTGGGCGCCGGCAAAGTTTTCAGCTGCGACATCCACGAGGACGCAATCGCCAGTTCGAAACCCCAGCTTCAATCCCGCCTTTTCCTCGGCAGCGCGGAGGCCATCGCCACGCGAGCAGGGGACGTTGTGCTGGCGAACATCACCGCCGAAGTCATCAACGCCCTCTCATGGGAACTTACCCGCATTACTAAACCGGACGGCATCCTTATACTGACTGGCTTCATTCAGGGGAATACACCAACCCACTTCTCCCCCGAAAAGATAACCAAACGCGGAGATTGGCTCTGCTGGTTGTGTCGTCCACAGTTATAAAGGCGGCGTGGTCTCGTATGTGCCGGGTCCTGTCGGGCGGACACAATTACGCTGCTAACTTCGCACGCCTTTGCTTATCAACATCAGGCAGGAAGAACGTCAACAGCCCAAGCGCCGGCAGGTAGGCGCAGAGTTGATAAACCAGGCCGATACTAGTCATGTCCGCCAATTTACCCAGTAGCGCCGCGCCTATGCCGCCCATTCCAAACACGAATCCGAAAAACAGTCCCGATATCATCCCGACCCTTCCTGGCACAAGCTCCTGGGCATAAACCACTACGGCGGGAAACGCAGAGGCGATGATCACGCCGATAAGCACGCTTAAGACCCCAGTCCAAAACAGATTTGCGTGCGGCAGCAGCAGCGTAAACGGGAGCACTCCTAATATGGAACACCAGATCACCAGCTTGCGGCCCACCCGGTCACCAATGGGTCCACCAATAATTGTCCCCGCCGCAACTGCACCCAGGAACACAAAGAGAAACAACTGCGCGGTACGAACAGAGACGTGGAATTTGCCGATCAGATAGAACGCGTAGTAACTGCTCAGGCTCGCCAGATAGAAGTACTTTGAAAAGAGAAGAACCAGCAGAATCGTGATGGCCAGGAAGACGGTACGCGTGGGTAGCGCCGTGCGCACACCATGGCCTTCCGCACCGCCGCTCAACGTGCTCACCGGATTCCGCGTGGGCCGGGTCCCTACTTTTGCGAGCGCCACGATTCCAAGCAGCGCGGGCAGCGAAAACCACGCGATGCTGCGTTGTCCATGCGGCAGAACCACGAAGGCGGCCAGCAGTGGCCCTAATGACGTCCCCACGTTCCCGCCAAGTTGAAAGACCGATTGTGCCAGCCCATGTTTTCCCCCTGAAGCCAGCCGCGCCACGCGCGAAGACTCCGGGTGAAAGATGGACGATCCCATGCCTACCAGCGCCGCGCCCATCAGCAATATCTGGAAATCGGCAGCCACAGAAAGCAACAGCAAACCGGTAAGCGTAAAGCTCATGCCGATAGGCAACGAGTATGGCTGCGGGCGACGATCCGTATAGAGTCCGACGAACGGCTGTAACAGCGAGGCCACCAGTTGGTAAGTCAGGGTGATAAGGCCGATTTGTCCGAAGTCAAGATGAAACGATGCCTTCAGGATGGGATAAATCGACGGAAGCAGCGACTGAAACATATCGTTCAGCGCATGGCAGAAGCTGATGGCGCCCAGCACCCCGAACATGGTCTTCCCCGCTCTTTGCGCCGGGGCTTCCTTTTGGAGTTCTGCGCCTTCGAACTCTGTGGGAGTCGCGGCCATTATGCCGCGAGCTGGCTCTCGCCCATCAGAAACTTATCCATATGGTGAGCTGCCTTGCGGCCTTCCGCAATCGCCCATACGATGAGGGATTGCCCCCGCCGCACGTCGCCCGCGCAAAATACCCGCGGGACCGATGTCATATAGGAAGCATCCGTTTGCACGTTACCGCGCCCATCGAGCGCCACGGGAAGCTGCTCCAGCAACCCATTGCGCACTGGCCCAGAGAAACCAATGGCAATCAAGACTAGGTCGGCATCCAAATAGAATTCACTGCCTTCAATTCGCTCAAGCGCCGGCCTCGGGCCTACGCGCACGCAGTGCAACTTCTTGACGTTCCCTTCTTCATCGCCGCTGAAATGAGTGGTGAGTGCACTCCACTCGCGCATTCCGCCTTCCTCATGAGCCGCCTCCACGCGCAACTGCAGCGGCCACAGCGGCCAGGGAGTGGCGTGGTGGCGGTCCTGCGGAGGCATGGCATGGATTTGCAATTGGTGTACGGACGCCGCCTTCTGCCGGTGAGCTGTTCCCAGGCAGTCCGCGCCCGTGTCTCCACCGCCAATGATGATCACTCGTTTCCCCGTCGCTAGGATTTCGTGTGTCGCGGAAAACTTGTCTCCGATCCCGCGCCTGTTCTGCTGCGTCAGATAATCCATCGCGAAGTGAACGCCATTCATCTCCGCTCCCGGAATCCCTAGATCGCGAGGTTGTTCCGCGCCCGCCGCCAACAAAACGGCATCGTAGTCGCGCATCAACTGATCCCCTAGAACATCCACGCCCACATTCAATCCGGTCCGGAACTCAACGCCTTCCGCCGACAGCTGCTCTAAGCGCCGGTCCAGAACCGCTTTCTCCATTTTGAAATCAGGAATGCCGTAGCGCAGCAAGCCACCTATGCGATCCGCCTTCTCCAGCACCGCGACAGAATGCCCCGCCCGCGCCAGTTGCTGCGCGGCCGCCAGTCCCGCCGGCCCCGAGCCAACGATGCCGATGCGTTTGCCTGTACGGCGCCGCGCTGGTTCCGGCCGAACCCATCCTTCCGCAAACGCGTAGTCGATAATGTTCTGCTCCACCAGCTTGATCGACACCGCTGGCTCGTTGATGCCCAGCACGCATGCCGCTTCGCAGGGCGCCGGGCAAAGACGCCCGGTAAACTCTGGGAAGTTGTTCGTGGCATGCAGGCTGCGTAACGCCTCCCGCCAGCGGTCTTTCCACACCAGATCATTCCAATCCGGAATGAGATTGCCAAGTGGACAGCCCGTATGGCAAAACGGCACACCACAATCCATGCACCGGGCCGCTTGCTTTTGAACCTTCTGGGCTGGAAAATCCTGATAAACCTCAAACCAGTCGTTCACCCGTTCAAGGACCGGCCGGCGCACAGGTGTTTCGCGATCGTACTCTAAAAATCCCGTTTGTTTGCCCATCGCGTTTACCTTGCCCGTTCGGCCATGGCGGCCACCTGTGCCGGCTGCTGTTCCATCCCCATTGGAATTCTAAGCTCAGCCGCCCGCGCTTGCATCACTCGCTTGTACTCGTGCGGGAAAACCTTCACCAACTGCTGCAGCGTCTGTGCCCAGTTCGCAAGCAGGTTCTTCCCCAACGGACTCCCCGTGTACTCCACATGCTTCCGGATCAGCTGTTCCAGCAGCGCAATGTCTTCCCGTTCGAAGATCGGCTCCAGGTCGACGGCCGCACGGTTACACCGGTGCCGGACGAAGTCGCCGTCTGTATCGAGAACATAGGCGATGCCGCCACTCATCCCCGCGGCGAAGTTGCGCCCCGTGCGCCCCAGCACCAGCACCACACCATTGGTCATGTACTCGCACGCATGGTCGCCGGCGCCTTCCACCACCGCCGTCGCGCCCGAGTTCCGCACCGCGAAACGTTCCCCCGCGACCCCGCTAAAGTAAGCCTCTCCGCTGGTTGCGCCATACAGTACCGTGTTGCCGATTAGAATGTTATGTTCCGGCGCGAACGTTGCATTCTTCGGTGGATAGACAATGATCTTCCCGCCGGAAAGACCTTTGCCGGTGTAATCGTTCGCATCGCCCTCAAGAATAAGCGACACACCGTTCACCAGGAAAGCACCGAAGCTCTGCCCCGCCGAGCCATTCAGTGAAATGCAAATCGTGTCGTCGGGAAGGCCTTTGGCGCCGTAGCGCCGCGCAATTTCACCGCTCAGCATAGTCCCCACCGCGCGGTGTATGTTGCGGATCGGCATTTCGAACCGTGCCGGAGTCCCATGCTCAATCGCGTCCTTAGCAAGCTTGAGCAAGCTATGATCCAGCGCCTCACTAAGCCCGTGGTCTTGTGCGATCAGACAGCGCCGCCCCACTCGTCCCGGCACCTGTGGGTTATACAGAATGGCCGAGAAATCAAGGCCTCGCGCCTTCCAGTGGTCAATCGCCGGACGCATATCCACCATGTCTACCCGCCCTACCATCTCGCTCATGGTTCGGAACCCCATCTTCGCCATCCACTCGCGCACTTGCTCAGCCACAAAGAAAAAATAGTTGATGACGTGCTCCGGCGCGCCTTGGAACTTCTTGCGCAGTTCCGGATTCTGTGTCGCAATGCCCACCGGGCAGGTATTCAGATGACACTTGCGCATCATGATGCAGCCCAATGCAACCAGAGGCGCAGTCGAGAAACCGAACTCTTCCGCGCCCAGCAGCGCCGCGATCACTACGTCTTTGCCGGTCTGCAGCTTACCATCCACCTGCACCCGTATGCGGCTGCGCAGATCGTTCATCACCAGCACCTGCTGTGTCTCGGCCAAACCCAATTCCCAGGGACTTCCCGCATGCCTGATGGAGGTTAGCGGCGCCGCCCCTGTTCCACCGTCATATCCGCTGATTAAGACCAGGTCGGCGTGTGCTTTCGATACGCCCGCCGCCACTGTTCCCACTCCTACTTCCGCTACCAGCTTGACGGAAACGCGCGCCTTCGGATTGACGCTTTTGAGATCGTAAATCAGCTGCGCCAGATCTTCAATGGAATAGATATCGTGATGTGGTGGCGGCGAGACCAGGCTGACTCCTGCAATGGCGTGCCGCACGCGCGCAATCGTCGCGTCTACTTTGTCACCGGGCAGTTGTCCGCCTTCCCCCGGCTTAGCTCCTTGCGCGATCTTGATCTGCAGTTCATCTGCATTCACCAGATAATTGGCGGTTACACCGAACCGCCCGGAGGCCACCTGCTTGATCGCGCTGCGCTTTGAATCACCGTTTGCCAGAGCAACGAAACGCGCTTCATCTTCCCCGCCTTCTCCGGTATTCGAGCGTCCGCCGATGCGGTTCATCGCGATAGCCAGCGTCTCGTGCGCCTCGGCACTTATCGAACCAAACGACATTGCTCCCGTGGCAAAGTGCTTCACAATCTCGTTCGCCGGCTCCACTTCTTCAAGCGCAATCGGCTGGGAAATCGTCTTGAGTTGCATCAATCCGCGCAGCGTGCAGAACTGCTCGTTTTGCCGGTCAACGGCCTGCGTGTATTCCTCGAACGTGCTGTAGTTATTCTGCCGGACCGCGTGTTGCAGTTTGCTCACCGTATAGGGATTGAGCAGGTGATGTTCCCCACTGATGCGGTACTGGTAATTGCCGCCGATCGCCAGCTCCGTCTCGGATTCCGATACTGGGCGAAAAGCGAACTTGTGCTTCTGCGCCGCCTCCGTTGCCAGCACATCAAGCCCAATACCCTCTATTCGCGAAGATGTGCCCGTAAAGTACACGTCCACCAGTTGTTTGTTGAGGCCGATTGCTTCGAAAACCTGCGCGCCTCGATAACTCTGAAGCGTCGAAATCCCCATCTTCGAAAAAACTTTTAACAGGCCTTTGTTGACCGCTTTGATGTAGTTCTTGACAGCGGATTCGGGAGTTATACCGTTCGGCAGTTCACCTGAGGTTGCAAGCTCTTCAATCGTCTCGATTGCCAGATACGGATTCACTGCGCTCGCGCCATACCCGATCAGCAGCGAGAAGTGCATCACCTCGCGAGGCTCGCCCGATTCAATAATCAACGCCACGCCAGTGCGCGTGCCCTCGCGAACCAGGTGGTTGTGTACCGCCGTCAACGCCAGCAAGCACGGAATGGGTGCGAACTCTTCATCAGTGCCCCGATCGGAAAGAATCAGCATCGAGTAGCCGGCTTTAATGGCGAGTGAAGCACGCCGGCAAAGCCCATCGAGCGCTCGCTTCAGTCCTACCTCTCCCTCGTGCACGCTAAACGTGCTCGACAACGGCGACGCAAGCAGGTCCCCCCGCGACACTCGCCGCAGCTTCTCCAGGTCGCGGTTCGTCAGAATCGAGTGCGGCAGCTTCAGCGTGTGGCAATGCTCCGGCGTCTCCGCCAGAATATTACGCTCCGTCCCGATATAGCTGGTCAGCGACATCACCAGCTCTTCGCGAATGGGATCGATGGGCGGGTTTGTTACCTGCGCGAAAAGTTGCTTGAAGTAATTGAACAGCGATTGAGGCTTATTGGAGAGACATGCCAGCGGCGTATCGATCCCCATCGAGCCGATTGCCTCTTCGCCATTCGCCGCCATGGGCGAGATCAACAGCCTTATATCTTCATCCGTGTAGCCGAAGCAGCGTTGGCGCATCAGCACCGTCTCGTGGTCCGAGCCCTGCACGCGCGTGGGCTCGGGCAGAGATTCGATCGTGACCTGATTCTTTTGAAGCCACTCACCGTAAGGCTGACGAGCGGCAAGATCCCGTTTAAGCTCCTCGTCCGGTACCAGCCGCCCCTGCTCCAGATCCACCAGCAGCATCTTTCCGGGCTGCAACCGGCCTTTGCACGCAATCTCTTCCGGCTTGAACGGCAGCACGCCCGCTTCAGACGCCATCACCAATAGGCCGTCATGCGTAATCAGGTAGCGCGCCGGCCGCAGACCATTGCGGTCCAGCGTTGCCCCGATCACGCGTCCATCGGTAAACGCGACTGCCGCCGGTCCGTCCCACGGTTCCATCAGCGACGCATGATATTCGTAAAACGCGTGCTTTTCCGGCGGCATCGTGCGGTCGCCATCCCATGCCTCCGGAATCAGCATGGCCATCACGTGAGGCAAGGACCGGCCTGACATGGTAAGCAGTTCCACGGCATTATCAAGCGCCGCCGAATCACTGCCTCCTTGTTGCACGATCGGAAACAGCTTCCGCATATCCTCGAAGTGCGGCGAGGAGAGTACCGACTGCCGGGCATTCATCCAGTTCACATTGCCGCGAACAGTATTGATCTCACCGTTGTGGCAAAGGTAGCGATACGGATGCGCTAGCGGCCAAGTTGGAAAAGTGTTGGTCGAAAAGCGCTGGTGAACCAGGCACAGGGCGCTCTTCGTGTCAGGGTCCAGCAGTTCCGTATAAAATTCGCCAATCTGATTCGCAAGCAGCAGCCCCTTATAGATAATCGTTCGCGATGAGAAAGACGGAATGTAGAAAAAGCCTTTGTCGCGCATGTCCGATGAGGCCACTTGCGCTTCCGTGCGCTTACGCACCAGGTAAAGTTTCCGCTCGAAGTGTTCACCGGACATGCCCAGCGGGCAAGCCACAAAAAACTGCTCGATATAAGGTTGCGAGGCCCGCGCGACGCGGCCAATTGCATCCACGCCGACAGGCGCGTCTCTCCACCCCAGAACGGTAAGCCCCTCCTCCCGCGAAATCTTTTCGAGCAGACCTTCGCACGCCAATCTCTGCTGGTGCTCCACCGGCAGAAAGCACATAGCTATGGCGTACTCGCCGGGACTAGGCAGCGATATATCGAGGGCGGCCGCCTCCTTCACAAAAAATTCGTGTGGGATCTGAATCAGAATGCCCGCGCCGTCGCCCGTTTCCGCATCGCAGCCCGAAGCCCCGCGGTGTGCCAGGTTCTGGAGAATCTGCAAACCCTTCAAGATGATGTCGTGCGATGCTTCGCCTTTGATGTTCGCGACAAAGCCCAACCCGCAGGCATCGTGCTCGTGCGCGGGATCATACAGGCCTTGGGGAGGTGGAAGTTGATTCGTTGTATCGGGCAGGGACACTACACCTCCGCTTTCTAACGGGGAAGAGATAGCGCTAGTATAGCGATGCCCATACTATTCGTCAAATTGAATCTATGTCACCACAAAATAAGTTTCTCTTATGATAGAGTGGCTATGCCGTGACCTTTGCGAATCTTCGCCTGATCCGCGACGTAGCTCAATCCCACAGCGTCAGTAAGGCCGCTCGGCTCAATGATGTAAGCCAATCCGCGGCCAGCCAGGCTATTCAGGAGGTGGAACGCGAACTGGACGTCGAGCTTTTTGACCGCAGCACCCGTCCCCTCGCTGTCACTGCCGCCGGCAAGTTGTACGTCGACTATTGCCGGGATCTGCTGCGCCGCCAGGATGAGTTCGACGCCTCTCTCGGCCGCTTAAAGAAGCAAGCGAACGGGACCGCCAGCTTAGCAGCCATCTATTCGGTCGGCCTTTCGGAGATGGCGGAAATAGAAGCGCGTTTTACCCAGAAGTTCCCCGACGCAGAGCTGCAGGTCTCCTATTTACGTCCCGAGCGCGTTTGGGAAGCCGTTGCCGGCGGCGACGCGGACCTGGGTCTAATGAGCTATGCCGAATCCTCCCGCGAAGTCGTAGCACTGCCTTGGCGCAATGAGGAGATGGTGGTCGCAACCGCCCCGAGTCATCGCCTAGCAAGAAGATCCTCCGTGCGTCCATCTGCACTCGCCGGCGAGAGCTTCATCGGATTTGACGACGATCTGCCCATCCAATCGCAGATCGAAAGATATCTTCGGGAGCACAAAGTCACGGTCGAAGTCGCGCTGCGCTTCGATAACATTCAAATGATCAAAGAAGCGGTAGCCCATGGGTCGGGCATCAGCATCATGCCGCTGCGGGTCATGCGAGACGACTTACGGCAAGGCAGAATGGTGGCGCTTAAGCTCCACCCGCCTGAGCTTTATCGTCCGGTTCGAATCATCCATCGGCGCAAGAAGGTCTTCAATGAAGCCGCGGGCGGTTTGCTGGCGCTACTGCAAGAAGACCAAGCTAACGCGGCCTAGCGCGGCCCATCCTGCAAGCGGACGATATACTCGCTTTGGTCCCCTGAATACTAGATGCCAGAACATTTTATTGGCCAGCGGCAACGGCGCGGCGGGTTGCTGTTCCTCGTTGCGGCTGTCCTTATCTTCCTCGTCTCCGCACGTTACATCGCCTCCACGCTCATTGATTACTCGTGGTGGTCGGAGCTACACCAGATCGATACTTGGGTCAACCTCCTGCTCTATGGAACTGCGCCAATCGCTCTGGCCGTTGTACTGTTTTTCTGCGTCTTTTGGTTAGCCTTCCAGTTCGGAATTCGCAACTCCACGGACGCGCTGCTGTTCGGCGCCGTGCCGCGTTCCCTGGTCAGAAAGTTAGCGCTGGCCGCCTTTGCCCTGCTGGCCCTGTTCGTCGCAAACGTCACCCTGGACAGTTGGACGGTAGTCAAATACTTCGGCGGTCTCCGCCTCCCGCCTGCGCCATCCGAGTTTGTCGATCCCATCTTCGGCAAACCTCTCCACTTCTACTTTTTCGCCCTGCCCTTCTACAACATGCTGCTGCGCGTCGTGCTGGTTGCCGCGGTTCTTTCTTTGCTTATCTATTGGGCTGCCTCGCACGTGGAGACACTCAGTAGACGTATGCCCGGTTTGGGGGGAGCGTCCACGTTCGACTTTGATGGGTTGCAATTCGGCGATATGTTCCAGTCCCAGTTCGTGCGCCTGATGGCTGCCTGCTTTCTCCTTGCGCTCGCAGCCAAGTTCTATTTCAATCGCTTCGATTTCTTGCTTGAGGATCATAGCGCCTACCTGGTCGGCGTGAATTGGGTGACCGATAGAGTCGTGCTTCCCCTGCAGTGGCTGATGATCCTCGGCGCGCTTGCAGCGGCGGCGCTCATTCTCGCCAGGCACGCGCGCATGGCCCTCATCTTCCTCTTTGTTCTGCCGGTGCGCTACGTCGTGCCCCCCATCTTCTCCGCGCTATACGTGCGTCCCAATGAGCTGGCGCTTGAGCGGCCCTACATACAGCACCACATCGAAGCGACACGATCGGCATACGGACTGAACCGGCGGGTGAAAGAGACGACGCTTGAAGCGCGGCCCGACATCCCCATCGACTATGCCAAGCACAAAGCGCTGTTCGACAACGTGCGCCTTTGGGACTGGCGCGCGTTTCATGACACCATCTCCCAAATCCAGCCGCTCCGACCGTACATTTATCACGATACCGACGTGGACCGTTATGACATCGACGGACAGATTCGCCAAGTGCTGATCTCGCCGCGCGAACTCGATATCCGGCAGCTTGGTTCGGCCGGCGGCAACTGGATTAACACCCACCTCATGTACACGCATGGCTACGGAATCGTGATGGCTGAGGCAAACCGCATTACACCCGACGGTTTGCCGCTGCTGTTCATCAGAAATGCGCCCCCGGAGGTGACCACCAAGAGCCTGAAGTTCACGAATCCGGAGCTCTACTACAGCGAAGTGGCCCACGAGCCTGTCTATGTGAATACCGGTCAGCAGGAGTTCAACTATCCCTCGGGATCGGACAGTGTTTATACGAAGTACAGCGGCACGGGCGGGTTCCCGATTTCATCCCCGCTCATGCGGCTTGCCGCAGCAGTGGAATACGGCGACATGAATGTGCTGTTGACCAGCTACTTGACGGACAAGAGCCGCGCCATGATCCACCGCCCCATTCTCGACAGGCTGCAGACACTGGCAGGCTTCTTGACCTGGGACTCCGACCCTTACCTGGTGTTGACCGATGGAGGAAGGCTGGTCTGGATGGTGGACGGATACATGACTTCGAATCGCCATCCGTACTCGCGTGAGCTCACGTTCGACAGTGGTCCTACGCTGAACTATATTCGTAACTCCGTTAAGGCTACAGTCGACGCTTACACGGGCGAGACGAACATGTACGTCTTCGATCCGGGCGATGTGCTGATTGAAGCCTACCGGCGGCTGTTCCCCACCTTGTTCAAGCCTGCTTCCTCCATGCCCGCCGATCTGCGCCGCCATGCTCGTTACCCGGAGACCCTGTTCACTGCCCAAGCGGAGATGTACCGCACCTATCACATGCGTGACGCTGAGTCTTTTTACAACCGCGCCGATCTGTGGGATTTGGCAAAGACCGGCTCCAGGCAAGGCGAATCCTCAGCCTCCGCTGTCTCGCCGACTTACGTAGTCGCCAGCCTTCCGGGCGAAGATCGGCCGGAGTTCCTGCTGATGACTCCCTTTACGCCCGCCAATAAGGACAACCTCATCGGCTTCATGTCGGCGCGCTGCGATGGCGAGCATTTGGGCGAATTAGTTTTCGAGCAGCTTTCAAAACAAAACATTGTCTACGGTCCCATGCAGGTTGACGCACGCATCAATCAGGATCAGAACATCTCAAAGGATTTGACTTTGTGGAATCAGCAGGGTTCGCAAGTCTTGCGAGGTCAGACGTTAGTGCTGCCCATCGACAATAGTTTCCTGTATGTCGAGCCGATCTATATCCAGGCGTCCCAAGCAAGCATGCCGCAGTTGAAAAAGGTGGCACTCGCAATGGGCAACCGCCTGGCTTACGCCGACACTTACGAGCAGGCGCTATCGCAATTGATTGAAGCTTCCGGCGGTACGCAAGCCGTGACTCAAACCGGTAATGCGCCGGGTTCGGTACAGAATGGCGGAGCAACGGCTCAGAGCACAATTAGCGCGAGCACAGGCGCTCCCTCCGATCAAGCCCTGCAGACCGTTCGTCAAATACGGGACCACCTGCAGCGATACCGCGAAATGAGCGCCCAAGGAAAATGGGCCGAAGCCGGGCGCGAGTTGGATGAGATTCAACGCTTGGTTCAGAAGTAAGATCGCGGGCGAGCGACTTCTACTGCTAAGCGTTAACGGAATCTTCAGAACAATCGATTGGCGCTTCTTGTTAAGTCACGCCACCCTCCGGTAGTCCTGCACAACGCGCAGGTTCGGCAAACCCTTGGCGACTACAGCGGAATAATCGGCTTAGCAGCTTCGTTGCGGACCCAGAGCTTGGCGCAGACTGGGCGAGGACATTCATGACTACAGACAGCTCAATTGACAGGCGCAAACAGTCCGGCGATACTTACTGGTGTGTCGAACCTTCATATACGCTCCCTAGTGTTGGTCGGGACCCTGTGTTGTGGTATCGCGTCCGCTACAACGATTGCTTCGGTTGGAAACCCCGATCCGAACTTCACGCCTGGGTTGCTCGTCAATGAGCAAGAAGCCCTGTCAGTCTCCTGGACCCAGACCAAGTCCTACACGGGCGTTAGCATTTCCGCGCCCTTGGGCCAGGGATCGGCAGACAACGCCAACCCAGTTTACGGCTATCTCACCAATCAGGTTGGCGTCGGCACCACGCCTGCGAATCAGATCGCTCAATCTGTTGTCTATTTTTCGCCCGCTGCCAATCCAACGGTCCAAGTTTTCAGCGATCTCACTTTGGGGGTTGGTACCTACTATTTGACGCTTTGGTCTCCGCTCATGGCGGGGGGAGGTTGGGCCTTCGCTACAGATCCAGCTATTACCGTTGACGCTGGCGCGAGAGTGGGACTAAGCCGATACGCCTACCAGTATGTCGGCCTCGACAAGAATCCGTTTACTGGTGGCCCATCCGGTCTATACATTCCGGAGACAATCTACGCAGATACATATCCGAATGAGCATCTTGTCTTTACCGTGACAGGCACAGATGCAACCGCTATTCCCGAGCCACAATCAACTTCCTTGCTTGCAATTTTCATAGCCTCGCTCAGCCTGTTCCGGTTCAAGTCGCGCCGGAGCCGTGAGCGCGGGAAGTCCATTGGGCGCGACGATTCGGGTGATTGCCAGTCTTTGACCCGCTGACGATTCGCACAAAGTTTACGATATATTTCTACCTGAAAGCACTTGCGAGTTCGGGACCGGAGAGAGACGGTGTTTGCTTATCTCTTCTTCATAAAGCAATTTCACCCTTCCTGCATGGCAGGCTTCGGACAGATGTCTGGCGTGGAGTTCTGGCAATCGAGGAGTTGTGAAGGGCGCATGCGGAGCGGCTGCTTATCGGTAAGCGCATTCTTCCCGAATAATAGGAACTATCGCGCTTGCTGGCAGGCTTGAATAATCGAAGAGAAAGGCGCTTCTAAACTCGCAAGAAGGGGCTAAGTACCCTTTGTGGGGGTAAATGAAGTGAGGAAATCGGCTAGTTGTCTACGCTTTGGGAACGCAAGAGTGGCGGGGTGAATTCGCCTTTGTTTCCGTAAGTCAAGTCTAAGCGGCACGTTGATACAGCTTAAGCAAACCGAGGTGCTCTGTTACCAATCACCCGAAGCGCCGCAGGCGCAAGAGATAGGGCAGGTGCT
>JAABUQ010002716.1_pt1 | contig 34338 bp, 35 predicted proteins | sample 5560001 | NCBI WGS metagenome assembly JAABUQ01 (sample SAMN10711888, study PRJNA513371) | rock metagenome | isolation source: Antarctica rocks | place: Antarctica: Victoria Land, Finger Mt nord | collected 2015-12-18
AGACGCCTTCATGCGCACAGTCTTTGTGCCGCAGTCCAAGCTGAAGCCCCAGCCGCCAAGCAGCAAAAACTCTTTGGATGCGCCCACCAACCGCTTGCAGGAGCGCGGCAACTTTCCAGGCCATACCCGCGAAACCAGCCTGTATACCTGGGGCGCATTCCACCGCACGCTCGCAGGCGCCTTGCTTGTGGGCGCAGGACTGGCCTACTATGCCCTGCGCCAAGGGGACGACACCGACACTGCCCCGCCCCCATCACGCCCCGCCCCCGGCAGCACCACCGCCCCATCGGCCCCGCAGACCATTGTCATAGACACCGTAGAAGTAGTGGATACCATCGGCGGCCCGGCAGTGATAGAAACAATGGAGATTATTGACGCCACCAGCTTCGGGGGCGAAGCCAAAAGCTAAGCACACTGGCCCCTGCGGCTTTGTTGGCGCAGGGGCCAAGCAGCAGCAGCCACGGGGTTAAAACCCCGTGGCTCCTTTCTTATCTTCCAATTTCACAGGGGTACAATGGGTTTCCCCATGCACGAACTCACAATTACAGACCAGCCCGACCCCGCCGCCTCTGCCGCGATTGACGATGCCCTGCTCGCTCACATCCGCGTCCAGGCGGGGGAACTGACCAAAACGCCGCTTCAGATTGTCGCGCGCGACCAGAACGGGCAATTTGCTGGCGGCCTGGACGGTGCTACCTACTTCGGCTGGCTGTACGTGGAAAACCTTGCCGTGGCAGAACACCAACGCAGGCAGGGTATCGGCTCGCGCCTTTTGCGTGCCGCCGAAGCCGAAGCGGTTCGGCGCGGCTGCACCCACGCGTATCTAGACACATTCAGCTTCCAGGCCCGCCCGTTCTACGAGAAGCACGGCTACACGCTCGCAGGCACATTGGAAGAGTTCCCCGCCGGTCACTCGCGCTTCTTTCTGCAAAAGCGGCTGGGCAGCCAGTAAACAAAGGCCGGACACACCGCCGCCCGGCCCTTCTTAAAAGACAAGCGCATCGGGCAGGGTATACTCAGCGCAGCATCTTTGCGCTTTGGAGGGCATCATGGCCTCACTGCCGATTACACGCTATACCCCCGATGAATATCTGGAGCAAGACCGCCATGCCGAGTTTAGGAGCGAGTACCTGAACGGCGAAGTCTTTGCAATGGCAGGCGCAAGCCGCGCGCATAACTTGATTGCAAACAACATTTCCACTGCCTTCAACTTGCAACTGCGCGCCCAGCCCTGCGAGACCTATGCCAGCGACATGCGGGTGCAGACAAGCCCCGCCGGACTATACACATTCCCTGACGTGGTGGTTGTTTGCGGCGAGCCACAGTTTCGCGACGACCGCACCGACACTTTGCTCAACCCGACCGTGATTGTGGAAGTGCTTTCGCCTACCACGGAAGCGTTTGATCGGGGCGAGAAGTTCGCCCAGTTTCGCCGCCTGCCGTCCCTCACAGACTACTTGCTGGTCTCCCAAACCCAGCCGCGCATAGAGCATTTCGCCCGGACGCCCGAAGGCTTGTGGCTGCTTTCCGAAGCCGACAGCCTCCCTGCGCAGATCGCTGTTCCTGCCATCGGTTGCGTGCTGCCTCTCACCGACATCTACAGCAAAGTCCCCTTTGCCGAGCAGCGCTCACAGCCTGAGGTACAATAGCCCCATGAGCCTGCTTTCCGAAACGCGCATGGACAAAACAGTCTTTTCCACTGCCTCCTTGCATGATGAACCCGATGATGATGCCTTCTGGCATAAACAGTCCCCGCAAGCGCGTCTTGTCGGCCTGGAACTGCTGCGGCAGATCAACTATGGCTACGACCCAGATACCACCCGACTTCAAAGACTTCTTGAGACTGCTGAATACACACCGCGTTGAGTATTTGCTGATTGGTGGATATGCCGTCGCCTATCACGGCCATGTACGCACCACAGCCGACATGGATGTCTGGATTGCTCAAAGCCCTGACAACGCAACCCGTCTCACGGAGGCTCTCCGTGCCTTTGGTTTTGCAAGAGCAGATGTTGCGCCAGAGCTATTCCTAGAACCTAACCGAGTGCATCGCATGGGCATCCACCCGCTGCGCATTGAAATCCTAACGGCTGTCTCAGGTGTCAGCTTTGCCGAATGCTGGCCCAGGCGGGAGGCAGCCATCATTGACAGCATTCCCGTCAATGTGATTGACCTCGGTAGCCTTCGCGCCAATAAACAAGCCAGTGGCCGCCCCAAAGACCTGGAAGACCTGCGCCATCTGCCGCCCTCTACTCGTTAATCTCCGTCCCGCACATGGGTACAATCCCCCCATGCCGCTCCAACTTGCGCCCGCACACGACGCCGACATACGCGCCCATGCCCAGGCCGACTACCCCCATGAATGCTGCGGATTTCTCTTGGGTACATCAGAGGGCGGCACGGTCACAGTCCACAAGACCGTGCCCGCCGCCAATACGCGCACCGACTCGCCCCGCAACCGCTTTGAGATAGACCCCGGCCAGCTTGTCAAAGTAGACCGCGCCGCCCGATTAGAAAAGCTCGGCGTCGTCGGCTTCTACCACAGCCACCCCGATGCCCCCGCCGTGCCGTCAAACTACGACCGGGAACACGCCTGGCCCGGCTATTGTTATGTCATCGTCTCGGTGCAGTCAGGGCAGGCGCAGGCCATGCACAACTGGCTTTTGCACGATGACCGCACCCAGTTCAGCGAAGACGCTATTATATACTAGGAGATGACGCACAATGCCCGTTAAAGTCGTGATACCAACGCCCATGCAGCGGTACACCATGAACAAGGAAGAATTGGAAGTCGGCGGGGCGACTGTAGACCACGCGCTGGCCCATGTCGCCGAGAACTACCCCGACATCAAGAAACACCTCTTCAACGACGACGGTTCGCTGCGCGCCTTTGTCAATGTGTATGTCAACGACGAAGACAGCCGCTACATGCAGGGCGGCCAAACCCCTATCAAAGACGGCGACACGCTGACCATTGTCCCCAGCATTGCGGGTGGCCTGGACGCAGTCGGCATGGGCGGCGCGCCGTCCTTTCATTTAGCCCAAGACCCCGCACAAGAACAGCTCTCCAATGACGAAGTGCTGCGCTACTCGCGCCACCTGATCATGCCCGAAGTCACCATGGAAGGCCAGAAGCGCCTCAAAGCCGCCAAAGTGCTGTGCATTGGGACAGGCGGACTGGGCGCTCCGCTCACCATGTACCTGGCCGCCGCAGGCGTTGGCACCATCGGCCTGGTAGACTTTGACACCGTAGACGTCACCAACTTGCAGCGCCAGATTGTGCATCGCGAAAGTACCATCGGCAAGCCCAAGATTGACAGCGCGGAGCAGACCCTGCGCGAGATTAACCCCTATGTCAATATAGTCAAGCACGAAGTCATGCTGACTAGCGACAATGCGCTTGACATCCTCAAAGACTACGACATCATTGCCGACGGGACGGACAACTTCCAGACCCGTTACCTAGTCAACGATGCCTGCGTGCTGCTGGGAAAGCCGAACGTCTACGGCTCCATCTTCCGGTTTGAAGGGCAGGCCACGGTCTTCTTTGCCAAAGACGGCCCTTGCTACCGCTGCTTGTACCCTGAGCCGCCCCCGCCCGGCATGGTGCCGTCGTGCGCGGAAGGCGGCGTGCTCGGCGTCCTGCCCGGCATTATCGGCGTCATCCAGGCCATTGAGACCGTGAAGCTGATACTCAGCGAGGGCCAAACACTGATCGGGCGATTGATGCTCTTTAACGCCCTGAAGATGTCCTTTCGCGAACTCAAGCTGCGCAAGAACCCCGACTGCCCCATTTGCAGCGCGCACCCTACCCTCACCCACTTGATTGATTACGATGAGTTCTGCGGCATCGGGCGCGGCGACGATGCCCCCATTTCTTTGGACAGCGCCCAGGAGATTACTGCCACCGAGCTAAAGACCAAGCAGGACAGCGGCGATGCGTTCACCCTGCTTGACGTGCGCGAGCCATACGAATACGCCATCGGCCATATCCCCGGCTCCAAGCTGATGCCGCTCGGCACCGTCAAAGCGCGCCTGCACGAACTGGACACAGCCGAAGACATTGTCGTGCATTGCAAGTCCGGCAAGCGCAGCGCAGAAGCGCTAGGCGTACTCCAAAGCGCAGGCTTTAAGCGTGTCAAGAACCTTACGGGCGGCATCCTCGCCTGGTCGGACGATGTTGACCCCACCGTGCCCAAGTATTAAACATGCCTTCACGAAGTATCAAGCGCGTCTTGACACGAAACCCTAAGCGCGGGTATAAACGCCGCAACCCTAATTGCCAGTAGATTGCTAGGCAATGCCAGCAAAGGACACCCTTGTGACCAGCACGCCCCCAGACGCTCCGCAAAGCGTTCGTCTCAACCTCACATTCCCTCGCGAGCGCACCGACCAGCCTTTGCTTGCGCAGGCCATTAAGAACTTTGGTGTGTCCGCAGACATCCGCCGCGCCCAGATTGAGCCGGAAACAGGCGGGTATATCATGCTGGAACTCACCGGCACCGAGAAGCAGATTGACGACAGCATTGCGTTCTGGAAGTCGTTCGGCGTGGGTGTTGGCTTTATTGGAGCGGAAGAAGTTCAGGCGTACTAACTAGATACATCACTTTTGCAGGAGAATAACAACGATGGCAGAGACCAACAACACGGGTTATGCACACCCCGAAGTTTTAGTAGAAACCCAGTGGGTCGCCGACAACATGGGCGCGGGCACGTTTAAGCTGATTGAGATTGACGTAGACACCGATGCCTACGCCCAGGGCCACATTGAGGGCGCATTAGGATTTAACTGGCAAACCCAGCTGGAAGACACCCTGCGCCGCGATGTCCCCGACAAAGATCAGTGGCAGGCTTTGCTGTCCGGCGCGGGCATCTCCAACAACGATACGTTGGTTTTGTACGGCGACAACAACAACTGGTTTGCCACCTTCGGCTACTGGCTGTTTGTCATCTATGGGCACGACAAGGCCAAGCTGAAATTGCTCAATGGCGGACGCAAGAAATGGGTTGCTGAAGGACGCCCTCTTGTCACTGATGTTCCCCAAGTCTCGCCTGCGGCTTACACCGTCGCCGCACCCAACTGGTCTTTGCGCGCCTACCGCGACGAAGTCCTGCAGAAGCTGGATGACCCCAACCTCACGCTGATTGATGTCCGGTCTGCCGATGAGTTCTCCGGCAAGGTGATTGCCCCTCCCGGCATGAGCGAGTCGGCCCAGCGCGGCGGCCACATTCCTGGCGCGCAGTCCGCCCCGTGGCTGAACGCCGTCAACGAGGACGGCACGTTTAAGACTGCCGACGAGTTGCGTTCTTTTTATGCAGGCAAGGGCGTTACCGAAGGCAAGGATGTGATTACTTATTGCCGCATCGGCGAGCGTTCTTCGCACACCTGGTTTGCCCTCTACAATCTCTTGGGCTATGACGATGTGAAGAACTATGACGGCTCGTGGACGGAGTGGGGTTCCATCATCGGTGCGCCCATTGAACGTGAGCAAACCACCGTACCCGGCCAGGGCGGAGACCTGAAAGTCTGCCCCTAGTTTACTTCTAAACCACTGAGGGCCTGCATCACCCGATGCAGGCCCTTTTGTTTTGCTGGCAGCAAGAACCTACCCCGGCGCAAGCGCCGCCCCTCCCGAAGCGGGAAGGTGGGGCGGGAAGATATTTGTGGGGTTTTCTGTTGCTCACGGCTGCAAGTGAGAGATTTGCCTTCGGCAGTTCTGCGAGAGTTTGCTCCCGTACCACCGCAAAACCTTTTGATCACCACCCAGCCCCTACCTTCCCGTCTCGGGAGGGTCGGCGCTTGCGCCGGGGTAGGTTCCTACTACACGCTCCGGCGGCTTGTCGCCTTTGGCCCGCAAAGCCTGGCGGATAGTGTACAGGACAACGCCAATCTCGTCCCGCACCTGGGTATTGGTAAAGCGGAGGACAGCAACCCCATGTTCGGCAAACACGCGGTCGCGCTCGGCATCATAAGCCGCATCATGGGTCGCGCCATCCACCTCCACCGCTAGAGCTGCCTCGCGGCAGTAGAAGTCTGCGATGAACCCTGCAATAACTTGCTGCCGCCGGAAGTGGGAACCCAGTGCCCCCCGACGCAGCCGCGCCCAAAGCCGTGCCTCGCCCGGAGTCATGTCCAGACGCATCTGCCGAGCTAAAACTACTTTGCCCTCGTCCACTTGCTGCCCGATCACAATGTTGTGCGGTTTGTGTGTTAAGGCTTCGGCAATAGGCAACTGGTCTTCCATTGGTGTTTTCCTTAGCGCGTAGGAACCTACCCCGGCGCAAGCGCCGACCCTCCCGAAACGAGAAGGTGGGGCTAGCAGGTATTCGTGGAGTGGACTGCTGCGCACGGTTGCTTGGTAAAGATTAGCTTGTTGTATATTAGCTTATTGTACACTTGTGGGCTGCTGTCCTGCGTACACCCAGAAAACCCTTTGCAGACTGCGCAGCCCCACCTTCCCGTTTCGGGAGGGTCGGCGCTTGCGCCGGGGTAGGTCCGACTTCTGTTGACATTCTCCCTGCCCGTTCGCCATACTGAAGCCTATGCGACTGACCACGAAAAGCCAGTATGGCCTGCGCGTTATGGGCGACCTTGTCCGCAACTGGCGCGGCAACAACAACAAGTTTGTGCAGGTGGCTGAACTAGCTTCCCGCTGCCAGACTTCCCAAAAGTATCTCGAGCAAGTCCTATTGCCGCTGTCTCATGCGGGCGTTTTGGAAAGCAAGCGCGGGCAGCATGGCGGCTATCGCCTGAACCGTGCCCCCGAGGATATTTCCCTGGCCGAGACTTTGCGCCATCTGGAAGGGCTGCTCATGCCCATTCCAAAGTGGGCCGATGACGGCGCATTGGATGCGTCTTCCCTGGGCAATGTGCTGCGGCAGGTGCGCGACTCCATTCGGCACATCCTGGAAAACACGTCTGTTGCCGTGCTGGCCGAGGGCGGCGATGCGAACCATGCGCGCACCGATGAAGCCGTGGAAACTTTGATGTACTATATTTAACGGCTTGGCGTGCCGGGATTGCCCTGGTATTGTCCCGGTGTTGTAAGCGCGTACCAACGACGGAACAAACTGTTCCGTCGCTGCAATGTGATTGCGGCACGCAGAGAACGCCTTTGCAATCCCTGGGCAGCACTCAAACTTGCGGGGACAAAAACCCTTAATTCGGTGTTATAATGGCAGACATCTAAGGAATAGTACACGCATGGCTAAAAAATTAATTATCGTAGAATCGCCCGCCAAGACCAAGACGCTGAAGGGGTTTTTGGGCAGCGACTATCAGGTGGAGGCGAGCATGGGGCATGTGCGCGACCTGCCGGAGCGCAAGCTGTCCATTGACATCGCGCACGATTTCGCGCCCACCTATCAGATCATCCCGGAGCGCAAGGAGGTGGTGGCGAAGCTGCGCGCCGCCGCCAAGGGCGCAAGCGTTGTGTACCTCGCGTCCGACCCCGACCGCGAGGGGGAGGCGATCTCGTGGCACTTGCAGGAAGCGCTGGGATTGAAGTCGCCCAAGCGCATTCAGTTCAACGAGATCACCAAGACAGCCGTCCTGGCGGCCCTGGAAAACTCGCGGACGATTGACATGGACCGGGTCAATGCGCAGCAGGCGCGGCGCGAATTGGACCGAATAGTCGGCTACAAAATCAGCCCGCTGCTGGCAAAAAAGGTGCGTCCGCGCCTGTCGGCAGGGCGGGTGCAGTCGGTGGCCGTGCGCCTGGTGGCAGACCGGGAGCGCGAGATATTGGCGTTTAAGCCGGTGGAGTATTGGTCTATCACGGCCTCGCTGACGCCTGACACGCTCAAGCACAAGTTTGATGCCGCCCTGGCGCAGCGCGACGGCAAAAAGCTGGAAGTCGGCAGCGAGGGCGCTTCAAACGACGTGCTCAAAGACTTAGATGGCGCGGAGTACCGTGTCAAGACGGTCAAGCGCAGCGAAAAGCGGCGCAACCCCGCCCCGCCGTTTATCACGTCAACATTACAGCAGGAGGCCTCGCGCAAGCTGGGCTTTTCAGCCAAAAAGACCATGATGGCCGCGCAGCAGTTGTATGAGGGCGTGGATGTCGCCGGGGAAGGCCATGTCGGGCTGATTACCTACATGCGCACCGACTCTAACAGGATCGCCGATGAAGCGCAGCAGGCCGCTCGCGCCCTGATTGTGTCTAAGTACGGCAAAGAATATGCGCCTGCGTCGGGCAAGCAGTACAAGAAAGGCGGGGCCGCGCAGGATGCCCACGAAGCCATTCGTCCGACCGGCGTGCAGCGTTTGCCCGAAGATGTCGCAAAGCTGCTGTCCCCTGACCAAGCCAAATTGTACAAGCTGATCTGGCAGCGGTTTGTCGCCTCGCAGATGGCCCCTGCGGTGTTTGACGTGGTGACTGTGGACATAGAAGCCAGAAACTACACGTTCCGCGCAACGGGCAGCACCATGAAGTTTGACGGCTTTCTGCGGGTCTACCGCGAGGGCAAAGACGACAATGTGGTGGAAGACGAGGACAAGCAGCCCCTTCCGCCCCTCGCCGAAGCGCAATTGCTCAAACTCTTAGCCCTGACGCCCAAGCAGCACTTCACCGAGCCGCCGCCGCGCTTTACCGAAGCGACTCTGGTGAAAGCCCTGGAAGAAAAAGGCATCGGCAGGCCAAGCACCTATGCGTCCATCATCTCCACCATCCAAGACCGGCAGTATGTGGAGCTGGCGGAAAAGAAGTTTCGGCCTACCGAGCTTGGCCTGACAGTCAACGACCTCCTGGTAAAGCACTTCCCTTCCATTCTGGACGTGCAGTTCACGGCGGGCATGGAGAGCCAGCTAGACGGGGTCGCCGAGGGCAAAGAAGACTGGGTCGCCATGATGCGGCGCTGGTATGAGCCGTTCGCGGCCAGTGTCACCCTGGCGGGCAGCGAGATGGAGACACTCAAAGCCCCGCCCCGCGATGCCGGGCAGGAGTGCCCCACCTGCGGCCTGCCGATGGTGATCCGGGCGTCACGCTATGGCGAGTTCATCTCGTGTTCGGGCTACCCCAAGTGCAAGACCATTGTGCGCCCGGAAGCCGAGCAAAGCGAGGGCGAATGCCCCAAGTGCGGCAAGCCGATGGTGGCGCGCACGGGCCAGTTCGGAGCGTTCATCGCCTGCACGGACTACCCGGAGTGCAAGACCACCAAGCAGACCGCCGCCGCGCGCGTGGATGTGCCCTGCCCCAAGTGCGGCGGCGAGATCGCGCAAAAGCGCAGCAAAAAGGGCGCGACCTTCTTCGGGTGCAACAACTACCCCACCTGCGACTTCGTGTCGTGGGGCAAGCCGATAGGCCGGACATGCCCCAAGTGCGAGTCGGCGTTGGTAGAGAACGCGTTCCGGGGCCGTGTCATCGGCATCAAGTGCCACAACGCGCAGTGCGACTACAAAGAAGCCCTGCCACCCAAGCCAGACGGTGAAGACACCGCCCGCACCGACGCCGAAGCCCCCACCGAGGAGCGGGAACTCGTGGGGGCGTGATAGAGGAAAGTCAAATGAAAAGCCATCGTCTTGCCCGGCGCGGGGTTATTCTTGCTGTTGTCCTCGTTGTAGGCATTGGCTTGGCAATCAGCTATGCCCGGAGAAACATTCTTTCCAGCACAACCATTCTAGGCCGCTGGAATAAGGTGGGACCGGAAGGCGATAATAATTTCATACCCACGATGACCTTTCGCCCTAACGGGGTCGTTGATCGTGAGCCAGGCCACACAGACGCGAACTATCTTCTCCACGGCCACACTGTGGTATTCTACAATATTCGTTCCAAGAACGCTGCTGCTTATCCAGTCGTTTGGGATGCCAGCATTGTCGGCGATACATTAACAATTGGTGAAGGAAAGAACGCAGGAGTGTTTCGCCGCGTACAATAGCAAACGAGTGTAATTCGGCGGTCGTGTGTGTGGCTGTTAGCCGAGCGGTCACAGAAGAAACCCTAACGTCCACTGTAAGAAACGATGCACACTATTGAGGCCATCATTGACGAACAGGGAACGGTGCAACTGCGGGAATATGTTGCCCTTTCTGTTCCCCGCCGCGCCCTAGTCATCATTCTAGATGAGGAGCCACAGCCTTATCCTAACGAGATGGCTTTGCTAAGCCAAGAAGCGTTGGCGGCGGACTGGAACCGACCGGAGGAAGACGCGGCATGGCTTCCTCTTCAGCAGGTGTGGTAAGATTGTGATGTCCGGCAGCGGCAGAAAGGCAAATCCAATGCGTATTCATCTCCTCGCCGTCCCTCTCGTGCTTGTGGGCAGCCTCTCGGCGTGCTGGGCGCAGAGTGCCACCACCAAAGCCGCCGACCCGCTGGGGCCGGTGCGCACGCACCTGGCAAAGCCGCAGCCTAACCTGTTGCGCCATGTTTCCCGCGCGGCGGGGAAGCTAGCCGCACCTCCATTTGTTTTGGCGCAGGTTATCTACACTCCGTGGTACGTTCCAGGCGGGCCGAATGCGCCGCGCGAGATACCCAAGAACAAATAGCAGCGAATAGGCCAAGGAGATTGTCTGCCATGATGAGTATCATTCGGCTCTGCCTTCTCGCCGCTTTGTTTGGGCTGGTGGGCGCACTGGGGCTGCTGACGCAGACGGTGCCGCAAACCGTGCAAGATGCGGGAGGGCTGCACAATCTTCTGGCCCACCGGCCTGAACTGCTGTGGGACAGCCTCATGCAGGCATTCTCCCCGGCCTGGTGGCGGTTCCTGTTCCCTATTGGTTTGGTGTGTGCAGGCACTTGCCTCGGCGTGCGCCGGGTGTGGCGGAACAAAGCAGGCGCGCGGAAGAAGCAACGCGCCACCAGGGTTTGACACGCGGCACTCCATGCCTGCAGTGCGTTCATGAGGCGGCTTAGCCTGACCGTTTACCATCAAGATAAACATGCCTTATGCTTATGAGTGAAGGATATGTCACAATATATGTATACCTGCTAGATGAAGGCGTAGATGTGTAGCGACCTGTGCGGGCAACCCGGTACGGCGACACGTACACCATTATGAGCAGTAACCTTGACCCGGAAGACGAACATTGGCAGTTCGCTCAAGGCGACCTGGTTCTCTGTCAGCCGCACATCTTTTCTGATGGCGGCCAAAGCCTAATCGCTTATGCTAGCGCAAAGCCATCGTCGGTGTAACACATACTGCTGTTCCACGCCAACACTAACCTTGATGAAGGTTACCTATTTGACTGTAGGAGAAAACCTAATGGCACTTGCGGCGCAGTTTGTGGAAAAAGACCGATACACGGAAGACGAATACTTTGCCTTTGCCATGAGCGCGTTTGGGCGATGGGAGCATGTGCAGGGCGAAATCCGCGCGATGGCGGGGGGCACGGATGACCACAATGCCATTATCACCAACATTGGGGCGACATTGCACGCCGTGCTTGCGCCTAAAGGCTGCCGCGTGTACCAATCCGATATGCGGGTGCATACGGGCGACGACGTGAACACGTTCCCCGATGTGGCGGTCGTCTGCGGGCCGCGCGTGTACCACCGGGGCCGCACGGACACTTTGACCAACCCCGTGTTGATTGTGGAAGTGCTGTCTCCCTCCACGCAGGGCTGCGACCGGGGGGAGAAGTGGAACCACTACCAAACCATCGCCACGCTGACTGAGTATCTGCTGGTATGGCCGGAGGAAGCGCGCGTCCTGCTGCTGACGCGCCAAGCCAACCACTGGAACATGCGGGATATTGCCGGGCTGGACAGCAGTGTCCCGCTCGCCTCGGTCGGGCTGACGCTCGCCCTGTCCAACATCTATGCACAAATCGAGTTTGGCAGCGACAGCAGTGCAGATTGATGGAAACAGCCGCACGCTATTTGACAAAGGCCGCCCACTTGTTGTAAAGTACAAGATACGGTGCGGCCTTTGCCACGCCACAAGAAGACACACTTTGCAAAAGAAGAAACAACTTTCGGGGATGACCAACTATGCTGGCGTTGAACTTTTACCATGAACTCTACGGCGAGGCGCTGAAGAAGGGGCGCAAGTCCGCGACCATCCGCATCGGCGACAAAAGCGACAAATACCAAACCGGGCAGATTGTCTGGGTGACGGTGGGGCAGCGCTATGCGCGGCGCAAGAAGCTGTTCTGCGCGATTATTGACAACGTGGAAGTCAAGCCCTGCGGCGATCTATCCCCGCGCGATGTGCAGCGCGAGAACCCAGAAATGCGCACCAAAGAAGAAGTGGTGGCCCTGCTGTCTAAAATCTACGGACGCGACATTACCCTGGAAGACACCGCGACAGTGATTTACTTTTCCCCGGTAGACGAATACGACCTCTAGGGCAGCCGCCGATGATGGACAATCCACGCGGCGAAGTGCTGGTCGCAATTATCAACCGCCCCGCTGACCTGGAGATTGTGCGGGAGCAGGGCTGGTACCGAATACCCGTCAAAAGCGCGCCCAAACGATGGCCCCCGCAGTGGCTGGCCTTTTATCAGCCGAAGGTATTCAAGGACGAAGCCTACAGCATCAACTATTATGGGCGCGTGACGCAGATACGCATCGCCTGCCGCGAGGAGATGTTTCCCAACGAGCCGCCCAGCGACCGCACAGGAAAGCAGTATTACCAAGTGTTCCTGGAACACTTGGAGCGGCGTGAGCGTCCTATTGTCAGTCAGCGGCGGCGGCGCATTGTCTTTATACCAACCACAGGAGCCAAGTTTGCGGCGGCGACGGAGATCAATGACCTGTACGACGACAGCCCTTTAGAAGATGCTCTGTGGCAGGAGCTTAAGCGGATGAGCATCCCTGCTGAGCGGCAGATGGACTTCAGCGCAGAAAAGGCGCGCTACCTGCTGGATTTTGCCATCTACTGCACCCATGGCAGGATTGACATAGAAGCCGATGGCGATACATGGCACGCGGACAAAGACCGCATACCGTTAGATAATGAACGCAACAATGCCTTGGGGGCACAAGGCTGGCAAGTGCTGCGGTTCAACGGTCAGCAGATACGCGAAGGCCTTGCCGACTACTGCATCCCCAAGATTGCCGAAACGATTAACCAGCTCGGCGGCCTGAGCGATGACGGCCCTGCCCCGCGCACGTTCCATGTTTCCGGGAAGACCATCACGCAGCAACTGACGCTGTTTGAGAAGCCTGCGCCGTACAGCATAGACAGCGACAGTTTGGATAAAAAGCAATGACTGACGAGATTACTATCATAGGCGGCGGGCTGGCGGGCAGCGAGGCGGCGTGGCAGGCGGCGAATGCGGGCGCGCGCGTGCGCCTGTGCGAGATGCGCGGCGTAGTGAAAACACCTGTGCATCAGACTGATCGCTTTGCGGAACTTGTTTGCTCTAATTCGCTCAAGGCCAACAGCATTACCAACGCGGCGGGATTGCTCAAAGAAGAAATGCGGCGCCTAGGCTCGCTTGTTGTTGCCGCCGCCGATGCCGCGAGCGTTCCGGCAGGCGATGCTCTGGCCGTAGACCGTGACTTGTTTGCAGGATACATTACAAACAAGCTGGAAGGGCATCCCAATATCACCATTGCCCGCGAGGAAGTGCCGCGCGTGGACGAGGCGCGCCCGCATATCATTGCCACCGGCCCGCTCACGTCTGACGCATTGGCACAGGACGTGGGGCGGCTGACAGGCACGGAACAACTCGCGTTTTATGATGCGGTTGCGCCGACCATTGATGCGAGCACTATTAACCGCGACAAAGTCTTTGCCGCCTCGCGCTACGATAAAGGCGACCCGGCTTACCTCAACTGCCCCTTCACCAAAGACGAATATGATGTCTTTTATGACGCGCTGATGCACGCCGAGCTTGCGCCGATTGCTGAGCATGAGGGCAAAATTCCCTACTTTGAAAGCTGCATGCCGATAGAGGCAATGGCCGCGCGCGGCCCCAAGACGCTGTGCTTTGGCCCGATGAAGCCGGTCGGCCTCAATGACCCGCACACGGGACGCCGCCCGTGGGCGGTGGTGCAATTGCGCCAAGAGAACCGTGCCGCCACGCTGTATTCCATGGTTGGCTTCCAGACACGCATGAAGTGGGGCGACCAGAAGCGTGTCCTGCGGCTTATTCCGGGCCTGGAAGAGGCGGAGTTTGTGCGCTTTGGAGTGATTCATCGCAACACGTATATTCAGTCGCCGCAAGTGCTGGCGGATACTTTACAGATGAAGCAGTTTCCCAACGTCTTCTTTGCGGGCCAGATTACAGGCGTGGAGGGCTATGTGGAGTCGGCGGCGACAGGCATCCTGGCCGGACGCAATGCCGCGCGGCACGGGCTGGGACAGCCCTTAGTCACGCTGCCCGCCGAGACCATGCTGGGTGCCTTGGTGGACTATGTGGCGCACTATGACGGCAAAGACTTCCAGCCGATGAACTCCAACTGGGGCATCGTGCCGCCGCTGCCGGAGCGTATTCGCGACAAGAAGCTCAAAGGCCAGATACTCGCCGACCGCGCCCTGGCGTCTTTGGCAACGGTGCAGTGGTGAATTGTACCGTTCCACAATCTGCCCAAATGTTCCCCTGCCATGACACTTATCTGCCTGCATGACCGGGCGCGGCTGGCCTCCTTCTTGCGCCGCAATCCCGCGCTGCACGTTTATGCCCTGGGTGACCTGGACGACTTCTTCTGGCCCTCTACGCAGTGGTACGGCCTGGAAGTGGGTGGCGAGCTGCGCCAGGTTGCCCTGCTGTACACGCCCGAAGACCCGCCCGTGCTTCAGGCGATTACGGAGAACGCAGATGAGATGCGCAGGCTCCTGTCGGCCCTGCTGCCCTTGCTGCCCGCGCGTGTTTTTCTGCATCTCAGCCAGGGCTTGCGGCCCGCGCTGGCCTCGCACTACTCCTTCCACTCCCTTTCTACCTATCTGAAACTTGTCCTGCGCGATGTGTCTGCCCCGGCAAAGTTCAGCGCCGACGATGTTGTGCGCCTGTCCCTGGCCGACGCGGACAGCGTGCTGGCGTTCTACAATCACGCTTATCCCGGCCACTGGTTTGCGCCGCGCCTGCTGCAAACCGGGCAGTACTTTGGGGTGCGGCGGCAGGGCGCGTGGGCCTGCGTGGCCGGAGTTCATGTGTACTCGCCCGCGCAGCGCGTGGCGGCACTCGGCAATGTGGTCACGCGCCCGGACTTGCGGGGGCAGGGACTGGCGACACAGGTTTGTGCGGCGCTGTGCCAATCACTTCTCAAAACCACAAACACGATTGGGCTGAACGTGCAGGAGGGCAATGCGCCAGCCTTGGCTTGCTACCAACGTCTCGGCTTTGTGCCTGTTGGCGTTTATGAAGAAACAATCGCCGTTCGGGAGCGCGCCTGACAATCGCGAGCGGCGGTTTGCTCAGGTTTGCTTTGCCCGGTTTTGCTTTGTGATTTGCCCGGTTTTGCATAGTGACACGCAGGCGTTCCCCCGGCAGATTAAGCGTGTGCCGAGCCATGACCAACGACGGAAGAAATTGTTCCGGCGTTGGTACGCGCTCGCAGCGCATAGGAAACGCCTTGTCAACAAGCTTGCCATGCCGACGCGACACGCTGTTGATTCTGCCAAACCGAGAAAAGCGAGACGCTGGCCTATGGACACCCACATTGATGCGTTCTTGAACGACCTTGCCCACGCGCGCGCGGCCTCGCCGCACACGCTGAAAGCTTATGCCGAGGATTTGGGGCAGTGGATGCAGTGGGCGAGTGAGCAGAACATTACGGATGCGTCTCAGGTGGACGCGGGCAGGCTGCGCGCGTACCTGGGCGTGCTGCAGGAGAAAGGGTTGGCACGGGCATCACGGGCGCGCAAGACCGCGAGCCTACGGTCGTTTTTCGCTTATCTCACCCGGCGCGGCGTGCTGCCCCGCTCTCCCGCAGTCGGGCTGCGGACAGTCAAGCAGGAGCGACGCCTGCCTAAGTTTCTGCGCGACGATCAGGTGGAAGCGCTGCTGGCCGCGCCCGACCTCGCCACGCCGCTGGGCCTGCGCGACCGGGCTTTGCTGGAAACTTTGTACGCATCAGGCATGCGCGCCGGCGAGCTGACGGCGCTTTCCCTCGCCGACGTGGATTATGATGAAGGGATTGTGCGGGTCATCGGCAAGGGCGACAAGGAGCGTATCGCTTTGCTGGGGCGTCCCGCAGTCCTGGCACTCAGCCGATACCTGCGGCGCGGGCGGCCTCTGCTCGCAGGCAAAGTCGCGGAAGATAGCGGGGCGCTGTTTCTGAACAGGGACGGCGGGCGTTTGTCGGGCCGCAGCGTCCGGCGCATGTTTGACAGATACTGCCAGGCGGCATCGGGCACGCTCAAAGTCACGCCCCATACTCTGCGCCACACGTTTGCCACGCACCTGCTGGCGGGCGGGGCAGATTTGCGCTTGGTGCAGGAACTGCTCGGCCACGCAAGCCTTGCGACAACGCAGAGGTATACGCACGTCACAACCGAGCGCCTGCAAAAAGTCTACAGCACAGCGCACCCTCGCGCCCAAACTCCCCCCGCTTCCCGCGAATAACACGAAAAATTATGCCTGCCGCCCTGCATGTTTCGCCCGGTTCTGCCGAGAACAATACGGGGAACGCGGCGCGCTGCCTGTGCTCCTCGCGCCCTCTGAGGCAGGCGAAGCGCCCCAAGAGTTTCGCACTCAAGCTTTACAAATGCCGTTTAGAAAAGAGCGATCACGAGCGATGCAAAAGACACGCGCGCAGCAAGGGATGCTGATTGGCACTTCCGCGTTGGTTTTGGCCTTCTTTGCGCAGTAGGCGTTTCACCTCCTGCCGCCTAGGGGCATGGTGCTGCTGTCCAACAGCTCCCAACTGATAGGGGCAGTCTTCGCGGCGGCCACCGCCCTGCTGTATGCCGCGCGCCAGCAAAGCTTGTCCCAAACGCGCCGGATCGCCTGGCTGTTGATTGGGCTGAGCAATGTCGCCTGGGCATTGGGGCAGGGGTCGTATCTTTATTACGATGCGGTTTTGCGGGTGGAAGTGCCCTGCCCCGGCTGGCCGGATGCAGGCTTTCTGGCGGTGTACCCGCTGCTGTGGGCGGGGCTGATTTTGCTGTTCGGGTCGGTGCCTGTGGCGGGGCGCGCGCGCCTGCTGCTGGACAACGTGCTGGTGGCGGGCGCGGCAGGCATTCTTTCCTGGTGCTTTCTCGTGCAGCCGATGTGGACACAATCTCATGTCGGCTTTTTGAGCAAATTGGTGTATTGTGCGTATCCGCTGGCTGACCTGGGGACGCTGTTCTGCGCGCTTGTGCTGGCGGGGGCAGCGGCAAGGCAGGCCGGGCCATGCCGCTCCTGCTGGCCTCGGGGGCCGCGATGCTGGCGTTCACCGATACCACTTGTGGATTGCCGAGGAGATGGGCCTGTCCGAGGAAACCCTGCGCGTGGTGCGCATCGGCGGCCTGCTGCATAGCGTGGGGAAGATCGGGGTGCCGGATAACATTCTGCGCAAGCCGGGCCGCCTAACCGAGGACGAGTACCATGCTATCAAGCAGCACCCCACAACGGGGGCGTTGATTGTGGGCGCGATCCCCGGCATGGGCATGATTTTGGATGCCGTGCGCTCGCACCATGAGCGTTGAGATGGTGGCGGCTACCCGGAGGGCTTGGCGGGCGATGCCATTCCCCTGCTGGGGCGCATCATGGCAGTGGCCGATGCGTGCAGCGCCATCACGACGGAGCGTCCTTACCGCAAAGGAACACCCTGGAGTACGGCCCTGCGCGAAATCAGCGCGTGCAGCGGCACGCAGTTTGACCCCGAAGTTGCACAGGCATTCCTGCGCGCCGCCCAGCGGCGGCGTCCTGCTATGGAGGCGGCCTGGCAGAGTGAGGCTCGGGCAGCCTAGCAGCGGCTGCCCTTCTTACGCGCACCCTTTGTGCGTGTCCCGCTCCAGCAGGCGATCCCAGAGTGTCAGCGTGTTTTTGCACACCTGGCAGCGGTGCTGGCCTTTCAGCCGCAGGGCTTGGGCGCGGGTTTGTTCGGCTTCCCCTTGCTTGAACCAGTCCGGCGTCCGGTCTGCAATCCACTGCGCGACCGCCTGTGGATGCCGGCTATGGCACGAGTGGTGCGCATGGAAGCCGTAAAACTTGGAGCGCTCGCGCATGACGGTTATCTCTTCATTGGCGCGGCGGTCAAACTCAGGCGAGGGGTACGTGTGTGTCCAGCGCCCGTGAAACCACAGCAGATTGCCCAGGCTCAGCACCCCGTCGCAGACCACGCACCGCTCGCAGGCCGTGCAGCCGCCTGCATTCAGGCTCACAGGAACACCCGGCGCGCGGGCGGCCCACTTATCCGGCACGGCTTTGCGCTCGCACTTGGGGCACACACGGAAGCTGGTGTCGTCGCTGCGCCCGCACTGCGTGCAGCGCCAGTGCCACGACCCGCCTTCCAAAGCCTCGGCGTGCATTTCCCCGTCGCACACGTCGCACAAGAGCTGGCCCGTATGGTTCATCTCGCCGCTGTTGGCCGTGTAGCTGTAGGTGTGCGCGCTTTCCAGGTTCGCGCCTGCCGGGTCGGGCGGACGCTCGCCCGCGCGCCCCATCCATGACGCCGTGATTTGGCGAAGCGAATGGCCTATGCCGGTCGCTATTTTCCCGCTGATGACTTTGCTCTGCGCTGCGTTTGCCATAGTGTGTATTGTATCCTAAATATGGGCAAAATCTCCCTAGTCCTGCCTGGGTATTTTTTGCAAAGAGGTGGGTATCATAGACAGCATCGCTATCTTCATGCGCTGACCTTTACTCCCCCGCCTAGGCAAAACGACTATGACACCCGCTTCCGCCCCGCATCCCTCTTCTGAACAAGATGATACGAACGGTACGCAATCCCCTTCGCGGCGCTGGTCTTCGGTCACGCCGCGCGCTTTTGTTCTTGGCCTGCTGCTCATTCCCCTCCTGATTTACTGGGTGGAATACACCGAGATTGTCGCCAATGGCCCCGATCTTGCCGCGATGGCCCTGCCTACGGTCGTCATTTTTATGCTGCTCGTACTGGTGGCTCTGAACCTGGTCGTTAAGCGGTTTTCGCCTGCGCGGGCACTCTCGCAGGCGGAACTGTTGGTCGTCTTCAGCATGAATGCCCTCGCGGTCGGCATTTGCGGCATCGGGCAGATGCAGTTTCTCACCCCTACCCTGGTTGGCTGGATGTATTACGCGACGCCGTCTAACGGCTGGGCGAACCGCTTTTTTCGCTTTGTTCCCCACTGGGCTGTGCCCGACAAGTCTGTTGTGGCCGATTATTACGCAGGCCGGTCGTCCCTATTTACGCCCGCGCACCTGGCGGGCTGGGCGCAGCCGGTGGCGGTCTGGACCGGCTTTATCCTCGTGATGATGGCCTGCTTGTACTGCATCAATGTGCTGGTTCGGCGTCAGTGGGTGGAGCGGGAGCGGCTTGTCTTTCCCATCGTGCAAATCCCGCTGGCGATTACCCAGGACGGCGGGGGTAGCCCGCTTTGGCGCAGCAAGCTGTTGTGGACAGGCGCGGCCCTTGCGGTTGTGCTGGAAACACTGGCAGCGATCCATTTCACCTGGCTGCCCACCATGCCGTATCTTCCCCTGAAGCCTGAGCCATTGCTGCAGATTGACAATTATGTCACCCAGAAACCCTGGAATGCGATTGGCTCTACCACGCTGACATTTTACCCGTTCGTTATTGGGCTGGCTTATCTGCTGCCGCTAGACGTGTCTTTTTCGTGCTGGTTTTTCTACTGGCTGACGAAGCTGGAAAACGTCGGTGCGGCGGTGCTGGGCTTTCGCGATGCCGGGGCGAGCGCGTCCTTGTCCCGCGTGCCCTACACCGATGAGCAGGCTGTGGGAGCTTGGATTGGGCTGGCCTTGTTTTCGCTCTTTTTGGCCCGCCCGCATCTCGCCGCCGCGTGGCGCAAAGCGTTCCGGGGCGACGCCAGCGTAGACGACACCGACGAGCCGCTGTCTTACCGTGCGGCCTATGTGGGCTTGTTCGTGTCTGCCGCCCTGCTGGTAGGCTTTGGCGTCGCTTTGGGCTTGTCTTTGCCCATCGCGCTGCTTTTCTGGGGATTGTTTTTCTTGCTTTCCCTCACCATGACCCGCATCCGCGCGGAAGCGGGGATCGCGTGGGGGCCGGGCAGCCAGTCCGGCTGGCTTGGCGCACACCAGAACATGCTCAACCTGGGCGGCACGCAGAACTTCTCCCATTCGGACATGACCGGCCTGACGTTTTTGCGCTGGTTTGACTCAGACCTGCGCTGCCTGGCGCAGCCCACCCAATTGGAGGCGATGAAGCTGGCGAGCGAGGCCGGCCCGCGCCCCCTCAATCCGCGCCAGCTTACCTGGGCCTTGGGAGCCGCCGCGCTAGTGGGCACTTTGGCGGCGTGGGCCTGCTGCCTGCACCTTTACTATCATTACGGAGCCGCCGGTGCGGTTGTGAACGCTTGGCGCAGCACCAAAGGCCGCGACCCCTTCAACGATCTTGTCGGCTGGATGAACAACCCGCTGCCATCCGATTCTGCCCGCATTGGCGGGGCGGTGGTCGGCCTGGGCGTGGTGTCGCTGCTCGGAGTTCTGCGCACTCAATTCGTCTGGTGGCCCCTCCACCCTATCGGCTACGCCATCGGCGGCACGGACATGATGGCGTGGCTCTGGTTCCCCACCCTGCTGGGCTGGCTGACCAAATCTCTGCTGCTGCGCTATGGCGGCGCGAAGATATTCCGCCAGGCCTTGCCGTTCTTTCTCGGCCTCATTTTAGGCGACTACGCCATTTCGGGCATCCTCGCCCTGATTTGCGCCATAACCGGCCAGCCCGGCTACCGCACCTTCCCCAACTAGCATGTAGGGAAAAGTTACTGAGATTGACAGAACTCGGCAATCAAATGCCGATGTGCTGCCTTCTTGTAAACTTTGCCGCGCGGCTCATCTATTAAGTCTTTGTTGGTGAAGTCGGCGGCTAGGTCACCGTCCTCCGAACAAAGCAGGCGCACATTACTCACTCGTGCCAGTGCAATGATATGCGGGTCGTCAGAGCAACATAGGCCTAGAGCAAGAACTTGTTCCTGTTCTGCCTCTACCAAGCTACTGTCAACAATACGCACACGTCCCATCTGGTCTAGCCGTCGGAGAAAAGGCCAGATGGATTGTATTCTCTCATACTCTACTTTGAGATGGCCGCCATAAACAAGCGTCGCCGTGAGGCCATGCATGGCAAACAGCCTTTCCTGAACGTGCTTGAAGTCGGCGTCATTGATTGGCAGCAGCACCTTGGGCGCAATGTTTACATCAACAATCAAGCACATGTCTACTTGCGCGCTCCGTTCTTGTTGGCACGGTTGAACAAGTTGATTTCTTCTTGCAGAAAGAATGTCCGGTAGGAGGGTGGCGCGTTGACGATGTTGCCCGCGTTGTCTACATCAATGGGGTATATCCGCGTGCCGTTCTTTTCGCGCTCAAAGTAGAGAATGCTCACGTCGTTCGCCGCCACTTTGCCCCGCGCCACTTCCTGCCGCACCCGGTCTAAGATATAATCGCTGTGCGTCTCCACGACAAACTGCTTGTCGTTAGATGCCAGCAAGTCAACAAAGAGCGTGCCCAATGCCGCCTGCGCCCTGGGATGCAGATGCACTTCGGGCTGCTGTAGCAAAAGACGGCTTTTAGGAGCCGCCAACACGCTTTGGACGACAAGCGGCAGGGCCTGGCTGACCCCATATCCCACATCGGTTAGGTTGGCCGCCGAGGATGCAGGGCGGCCTGCGTTCGTGACCATGACTTGGATAGGATCACTGCGCTTACGTCCCCATTGCTTAACGGCGACGTGGCTGAACAGGCCCGACTCCCTGCCAAAGTTTTCCAAAATGGCGCGTTTGTCCGCGTCCTGCAATACGTCGTCCAGCACAAACGGGATATGCTCGCCTTCGGGCGAAAACTCTTCTACCACTTCGTCATAGGTACGCTTTGGCTTTGTTCTGATGGGCGCGACGGAGAGAGTTTGCGGCAGTGGATTATCCAGAAGAAAATCAGCCAAGTTGTAGAGTATATTCCACATTGTCTTACGGTCTTGGCGGTTAGTTGCGTTATGTGACGAGCGCAATTGGAACCTACTAGCGAGCAGCACTGCTGACAGGCTATAGCCAACGGCATCACCAGCGTATGAGGTTGGGGCGAAGTCATAGGTCTTTGGTTTCCCCTGCTCATTGTAAATTAGTGTAAGTTTCACTTCATCGTCATCAGTGAACGTAAAACTTGCCTGGTAGTCTTGGCTTTGCACTTCTACATGCGCTATCTCAACACTCCCATTATCATCTCGGTGAGTGGCAACAATTTGGAGGTTGTCATCGTTATCCATCAAATCGTTGTTGTAGCCAAGCGTGAACGATTTAGCGCGAACGCCTCTGCCGTATTTGTAGGCGGCGATTGTGTCATAGTTGCCCAGGTTGTACGGCGGGGTGTTGAAGCGCGGGCGCAGTGGAAACCCAATCGGGTCGGATACCGCCGACAGTGCCACGAGAAATGTAGATTTGCCCGCGCTGTTTTCGCCCACCAGCAAAGTTAATGGCTTCACCGGAATGGTCTGCCGCTCCGCGAAGCACCGAATGTTTTCTACGATTAGTTCCATGATTTGCTCCCTGCGCTAAAGCTGTGAAACATTGTATCACAAATGACAATAGGGTGTGCCAAGCGCGAACCAACGACGGACGGTTTTGTTCCGTCGTTGGTATGGGCTTGGCTAGCCGCTGCCGAGAGTTTAAGACGGGTACGGAGCACGCAGGCTGCCCTAACGCCCTGCCCGCCAATTGACAGTCGTTGCCGCTTTATGCCATAATTAGGGGAACAAGCAGCGGCTCATGCCCGCGCAGGAGCGTTTGCACCATGTCCGAAGACCCCCAAATACCACGCGAAATTATCCAGCACGCACGCGAAATTATCCCCAACGAAAAGCCCCTGGTCGCCATTGTCGGCAGGCCCAATGTCGGCAAATCTACCCTGTTTAATAGATTAGCCGGCAAGCGGATTGCTATTGTGGAAGACACACCCGGCATCACGCGCGACCGCCTGTACACCGACGGCGACTGGCGAGGACGAGACTACACCCTCGTGGACACGGGCGGCATTCAGATGTTTGAAACCGACCCGCTCAAGGCGCAAATCAGGGCGCAGGCCGAAGTCGCGATGGACGAAGCCGATGTGGTCGTCTTTGTCGTGGATACGGTTTCCGGGGTCACTGCGGACGATGTGGATTTGGCGAACGCCCTGCGCCGGTCGCCCAAGCCGCTGATTGTGCTGGCGAACAAAGTGGACAACGGCGACCAGGAGCAGCGTAACGTGCCCGAAGTGTACGCATTGGGCCTGCCGAACGTGTTTCCTGTCTCGGCGCTGTCCGGGCGAGGCGTCGCCGACGCGCTGGACGCGATTGTGGACGAGTTCCCTCCCGCTCCGCCGCGCACCGAGGACGAGGAAGAAGACGACCGGATTAAAATCGCCATTATCGGGCGGCCCAATGTCGGCAAATCGTCGCTGCTCAATGCCATCTTGGGCGAGGAGCGGGCGATTGTCTCGCCGGTGGCGGGCACAACCCGCGATGCCATTGATACGCCGTTCACCATAGAACACAATGGGCGATTGCGCGAAGTGGTCTTGATTGACACGGCAGGCATTCGCCGGGCGGGCAAGATACAGGGCAGCGTGGAGTATTACATGGCATTGCGGGCGGTGCGCGCCATTGAACGGTCGGATGTGGTCATGCTGGTGATTGATGCCGCCGACGGCCTGGCAGACGGCGACAAGCGGGTCGGCGGGTATGCGCATGAGGCGGGCCGCGCGGGCGTGATTGTCGTGAACAAGTGGGACATCGGACGCAAAGACGTGCTGGAAGAAATGCCCGGCGTCAACCCCATGAAGGTGTTCTCCGATGAGCTGCGCGATGCCATGCACTTTATGGCCTATGCCCCCCTGGCCTTTACGTCGTGCATCAGCGGCAAGGGTGTCGCCGCCGCGCTGGATGCCGCCCTGGATGCTGCTGAGAGCCATGCCCAGCGCATTCCGACCGGCGAGCTGAACCGGATTGTGCGCGACGCGATTGAAGCGCATCCCTTCAACGAGAAGGGCAAAACGCTCAAGATTAAGTATGTGACAATGCCCACAGTCAAGCCGCCCAAGATTGTGCTGTTTGTGAACGACCCCGACCTGGTGCATTTCTCGTACCTGCGCTACTTGGAGAACCGTATCCGGGCTGCCTATGCCTTTGAAGGCACGCCGCTGAAGCTGGAAGTGCGCCGGGCGTCGCTGGACCGCCACGAGAAAGAGTAACACGCCGATGACGGACATCGCGCGCCTGCGCTTTAAGAGTATCCGCAGTCCCAAAGAGCACGGGGCGCTGATTTTGACGGAAGACGGGCAGTTCCGGGTGGAGCCGAGCCGGGAGTTCCGTGATGAAATGGCGCGTTTGGAGGAAGCCGCCCTGCACCGCGCGCACCTTTATGGCACGCGAGTGGGCATTGCCCTGCTGGCGCTGGGGGCGATTGCGCTGGGTATCGGGTGGTTTGTGGGCCGGGTCTTCGGCAAACTCGGCAGCAGCCTCAGCCTGCCGCGTCCGATTGATGAAGTGCAGATCACGCGGGACGGCGGCGGGGGCGTGCATGTCACGCTGCGGGGCATGGAAAACAAACTCCAATTGATACAAATGGGCTGGAACGGCGACGAAGTGCGTCAGGCCGAGGCAGACGCGTTCATGCAGGCGTTTGAGGCCATGCGGCAGGGCTGAGGCAGCGCCAAGGAGATGGAAGCGTCATTGCCTGCGGCTGGTTTTCACGATGTGCGCCGTGCTCCTAGCGGCGGATGCGGGTGTCATGCGCCCGTGCCTTGCCGCCCCTGCCCCGCCTGCTTTCGCGCTGCATGACGGCGATACCGTGGTGTTTTACGGGGCGTCCATTGTGGAGCAGCGCCTGTTTGGGCGGGACATTGAAACGTTTACCCAAACGCGCCTGCCCCGGATGCACGTGAGGTTTATCAACTCGGGCTGGAGCGGCGACAGCGTTTCGGGTGGGGGCGGCGGGCCGATAGACCTGCGCCTGACCCGCGATGTGGTTAACTACAAGCCCACCGTGGTCACAATTCTGCTGGGCACCAACGACGGCGGCTACAAGCCCTACGATGAGGCCCGGTTCCAGGCCTACGCGCGCGGCGTGACGCACATCGTGGACACACTGACGCGCGCCCTGCCCCACGCCCGCCTGACCCTGATGACGCCGTCGTTTTTTGACTACGGCGCCCGAACGCGCCCGGCTCGGCCCGCGACTGTGGACGGCTACAACTTCAGCAATCCCGCCCCCGACTACAACCAGACATTGGTGCGCTACGGCGACTTTGTCAAGAAGCTGGGCGCAGAGCGCCACCTCACCGTGGTGGATGAAAACGCGCCGCTGGCTGCCGCCACCAAGGCGGGCCGCAGAGTCGACTCTGGCTTCGCGCTGTCGCCCGACGGTGTCCACCCTAATGAGCTGGGTCATCTGATTATGGCCGCCGCCCTTCTCACGGCCTGGCACGCGCCGCTGATGCCTTCGGTATGGCTGTCGCCCGGCAACGCAAAAGCCAAAGTTTGGCCGCTGCCCTGGCCGCTGCCTGCGGAGGCACGGGCAGGCCTGCGCTTTGCGCCCCAAGCTATGCTCTTGGAAGAGTGGCCTGTTACTCTGCTTGATAGGAAGCCGCTGCCTCATTCCTTAGTAGTGCTTGTGGATGGCCGGCCTGTTGGCACCGCAACTATCAAGCAGGCAGCAGGAGGCATTGACCTGACGCAGTACCCCGCCCTTCCCGCCAACAAGCAGGCGCAGCGTGTGCTGGCCCTGGTGCAGCAGCGAACCGAGACATGGCACGACTTTTGGAAAGGCCGCGTGGGGCTGGCGCATGCCAATGACATCCCCACCGACGACGAATTATCCAAGCTACGCGCCGAGGATGCGCGCCTGGATGCTCTGCGCACCGAGGCGCACGAGGCGGCGCAGCCGGTCGCGCACACGCTGAGCGTGCGGCCTGTGGCTGCCGCGCAAAACCAGGCTGCACCCGATTCACAAACCCCGTAATCATTGCAAACCCCGTAATTGGACGGGTAAGCGCATCCGCCCAAACATCCATAATAAAACTACCTGACCCATCAATCGCTGCTCGACAAAGGCAAACCGGAGGAAACGCCGGGACGCAAAGCAAACGGGCCTAAACCTTCTTCTCTTGCGTAGCAGGGGAAGAGGCAAGGCAGCCGCGCCACCGAAAGTGCGAACAGTGTCTTATAAAACGCAGGCGCCGCTTTTCTCCGAGGGAGGAAGCGGCGCTTTGCTTTGTGTCTGGGGTCGTGTTGCTTTGGGTCTGGTGGTGAGTTGGGTTCGCCAAGACGCTGTGTGGATACAATAGGGCAAGTTCCATGCACGCACTTCTGTTATTTTCCGTGGCTGTATTGACCGTAGTTCATGTGAGTGTCGGCGTGCTGTGCCTGGGGCTGGGGCCAAGCGTGCTGCTTGCGCGCCCCGGCGGGTTAAAGCATAAAGAGCGCGGGCGTGTCTTTCTGCGGCTGATGGCGGCGATGGGCGCATCGGCATTTCTGCTGCTCTGCCTTCGGTTCAACAGCTTTTTCTTTGTGCTGGCTGTGTTCAGCTACTACCTAGCGTTCTCTGGATACCGAGTGTTGCGGCGCAAGTCGCCGGGGCGGGGCGACGGCGCGCGGGTGATAGACTGGGCCGCTGCCGTGCTCGCGGCAGGGGCAAGCGCGGGCGGGATTGCCGCCAATGCCGTGGGTATTCTTCATAGCGACCCGGTCTTTGTCGGCACGATACTAGGTGGCACATTGCTGGTGAGCGTGTATGACCTGCATCGGTTCGCGCGCCCGCTCAGTCGTTTGCACCAGCCTATGCTCTGGTTTTATGAGCATTTAGGCAAGCTGCTTGGCGCGTATATCGCCATAGTGGCGGCGTTTTCGGCCACGGTGCTGACGTTTATTCCCACACCCCTGCGCCAGCTTTGGCCCATGCTGGTAGGCATGCCCGTGATGATTGCGCTGTTTATCCATTACCGGCGCAAGTTTGCCCGCATGCCCGCATAGCCTCTTCGCCGTGTGCCCGCGTGCCTGCATAGCCTCTTTGCAGGCAGGACTTTCTTGTGATCCAAGGCTACACAGATTTAACTCCCGAAGCTCTGGCCTCCTTTGGCTTTGATGACCCGGCGCAGGCCTGCCGCTTGCTCCAAAACATGGCCGGGCATGATGTGCCGGACTCGGTCTTTGACGGCGCATTGCGCGTGCTGCTCCCCGCTTTGGCCGACTGCGCCGACCCCGACCGTGCCGTGTCTAATCTGGCGCGCTGGGCGGATGCCGTGCCTTCGCGCCTGGCGGCCTACACTCTTCTCGCCTCGCACCCGCCCGCTGCGCAGATACTGGCCGCGATCATGGCGGCCTCGCAGTTCTTTGCGGACCTGCTGATCCAAACCCCGGAGACTTTGGAAGCCCTGACCAATACGCGGGGGCGCAATGCGATGCGTTCCCCCCATGCGCTGCATGCGGACATGGCGCGTCGCGTCTTGCTGCCCGCCCTGCCCAATGCCCGCCGGGATGCCCTGCGCCGCGTGAAGGGGCCGGAAGTGCTGCGCATTGGCGTGCGCGACCTGTTGGGCGAGGCGGCTTTTGAGCAGACGGTGGCGGACATCAGCGCGTTTGCCGATGCGTGCGTTCGGTTGGCCTGGGAGATTTGCCGCGCCGAACGCCCCGATGCGCCGAGTGAGTTTGCTATACTCGCCCTGGGCAAATTGGGCGGGCAGGAGCTGAACTACTCGTCGGACATTGACCTGGTGTTTGTGCATGGCGACAATGCCGATGCCAAATCCGCTGTGAAGCTGGGCGAGTGCGTGCGCGATACGCTCGCGCGGCCCACCAGTTCGGGCTTTGTCTTTCGCGTAGACCTGCGGCTGCGCCCCGAGGGACGCTTCGGCCCAATCTCGCGGTCGCTGGCGGCCTGCCGGGCGTACTACGAGTCGTGGGCGGAAGCCTGGGAGCGGCAGGCCTTAATGAAGGCCCGCTTTGTCACAGGCGACCCCCTGCTCGGCGCGGCGTTCCTCGCCATGACCCAGGACTTTGTCTACCCGCCCCATGTAGATGAGCAGTTTGTGCAAAGCATTCGCCAGAACAAGCAGCGCCTGGAGCGCAAGATTGCAGATCGCGGCGAGGCGGCGTGGAATGTGAAGGAAGGGGTCGGCGGTATCCGGGATATAGAGTTTGCCGTGCAGCTCATAATCTTGACGCTGGGCGGCACCCATCCCGCTTTGCGCTCGGGCAATACGCTGGACTCGCTCCACCGGCTCGCGCAGGCGGGTCTTCTCACTCTAGGCGAGCAGGGTACGCTGCGCGACTCGTATGTCTTTCTGCGGACGGTAGAGCATCGCTTGCAGCTTTTAGATGAGCAGGCGGTGCGACTGCTGCCGCGCGACGCCCCCGAGCGGCGCAAGCTGGCCCGGCGCATGGGCTGCGCAAACCTGGATGACTTTGACCGCGACTATCAATCCCACACGCAGCGCGCCAACGCGCTGTTTCTCCGCTTGTTTTATGGCGCGTCTGAACCCACCAGGGCAGCGGACACCCAGCACGGCGACATTGCCGCGTGGGCGCTGGCCCCCAATGACGATACGGCGCAGACCCATCTCGCCCAAGCTTTGGGGAATTATGGCATCGCAGACACGCCTGCCGCCCTGCGCCTGATTGTGCAGGCTGTGCAGGGTTCCGAATATGGAGGCGTGCAGCGCGAGGCGCGCGAAGCTTTTGCCCGGCTGCTCGGCCCGCTTTTGGATGCCGCCCAGCACACCCGCAGCCCGGATGCCGTTCTGCGCGGACTGGATGCGCTTGCCGATGCCACGCCCTCGCGCGCGGCCTGGCATGCTCTGCTCGCCGAAAGCCCCCGCCTGCTGCCGCGCCTGGCCGCGCTTGCGGGCAATGCTCCTGTTCTGTGGCGGATTTTGCTGGCCCACGCGGAGTTTCTGGACATGCTTGCCGATGAATTAGTCATGGACACCCGGCGCGATTTCGCTCCTTCCCCGGCTCCCACTTTTTCCCAAATGGCGACTGATGCCCTGCGCGCCCGGCTGCATGTCGGGGCGCGCGACATTTGGGGGCTGGCCCCGCTGGAAGAAACCCTAGCGCAAACCACCCGCGTTGCCGAAGTGCTGGTGCAGAATGCGCTGGCTTTGGCAATCGCGCAAACCCAGTTTGACGGCACGATTGCCGTTATCGCCTTGGGCAAAGCGGGCGGGTTGGAAATGGCCTATGCGTCGGATGTGGATGTGCTTTACGTCGCCGGCCCCGGCCATTTGGCCCACGCCGCGCGCGTGGCGGAGCGGATGCAGCAGATTTTGCGCACCGAACTCGTCCGCTACGGCGTCACTTTGGAAGTAGACCCCCGCTTGCGCCCCCACGGGCGCGACGGCGCGTTGGTGCTGGATTTGGCTTCCTACCAGGCTTATTACGCGCACTGCCCCACCTGGGAGCGGCAGATGCTGATTAAGTCCCGTCGCATTGCCGGGGATGCATTACTGGGGCAGGAGTTTGTCGCCCTCGCGCACGCCATCACCTACGCCGCTCCCGCCGAGGGGGCCGTGGCTGATGAAGTGCGTGCCATGAAACGCCGCTGGGAGCGGGAACGGCTGAAAAACCCTTTGGACATCAAATTGGGGCCGGGGGGCCTGGCCGATATTGAATGGACAGTTCAGCTTTTGCAGATGCAGCGCGGCGCAAAAAACCGGCGCATTCGCCTGCCGGGAACCCTGCCTGCCCTGCGTGCCCTGCGCGATGATGCCCTGCTGACCCAGGCCGACTGGGAAGTTCTCTCCCAAACGTACGCACAGCTCGCCGCGTTCCGCAACCACGCCTATTTGCAGACAGGCGTCTCTGCCGACATTCCCTCTGCCCTGCCGGACACGCTTGCCCAGTCCCGGCAGGCCGCCCGCGCCGTCTGCCTGCGCCTGTTTTACGGCGAAGCTTCGCCGAAACAATAACGCCTGTTCGGGAACAAAACACCCCAACCCGGCGTTGAATAAAGTACGAGAAGCGGCCTGCTTCCAGCGCTGCAAGCGGGCCGTTTCTCCCATACCGACCGAGCAGCCTGGTGCGTCAGCTAAGCGCGCCGCGTGCGGACAAGTTTCAAGAACGCGGCCAAAGTGGCCTGCGGGAACATGTCTGCCGCACTGCCAGCCGAACCAAGACCCTTGACGGCACGGGAATAATCCCGGCCTTCACGGGTCTTTTGTGCGTCTGGGGCGGGCACTGCTTGTGCTGCAAGGGCATTCCCTGGGCGTGCGCAAGGCGTGCGGAGCCGTCAGGCGTCGGCGCTGTAAGCAATATCACGCTGCGCTTCCAATGCCGACAGCCGCCCCGCCAGCGCCTGATGCACCCGCTCGTAGGCATCGCTGCCCGTCAGCAGGCGGCGCGGCGCGGGCGTCACCGCTACGCTGTCAATCATTGCCCGCACCACTTTGGCGGCATCCCCGGAAATGGCAAACGTTCCCGCAGCGAGGGCGCGGCGCAGCTCGCCTGAGGGTGTATTCTCATACGCGGTCATAGGCGGCGCGCTGTCTAGGTCCGCGCCGAAGTTTGTGCGGGTGGGGCCAGGCTCCACAATCGTAAACTCAATGCCGAACGGCGCGACTTCCTGCGCGACCGCCTCCACGAAGCCTTCTATGCCCCACTTGGTCGCATGGTACAGGCTGAAGTTTGGGTAGGCGATCTGCCCGCCCTCCGATGACACCTGCAATATCCGTCCGCCACCCTGCGCCCGCAGGCACGGCAGCGCGGCCCGTATCACTTGAATTGAGCCAACCAAGTTGGTGTTGATCTGCCGCGTAATCTGCTCCTCTGAAAACTCCTCGGCGGCTCCGAACAGCCCGTAGCCCGCGTTGCTGACAACAACGTCCACGCGCCCCAATTCTTGAAACGCTTCGTCCACAACCCGGCAAACTGCCGCAGTGTCGGTCACGTCCAGCGCGCGCACCCAAAGCTGTGGGCCGTGCCGGGCCTTGAGGTCATCCAGGCTGTCGGTGTTGCGGGCGGTGGCGGCCACGCGCTCGCCGCGCCCCAGAAGCTGCTCCGCCAGGATGCGGCCTAGGCCGCTGCTGGCTCCTGTGATAAGCCATGTTTGCTGTGCCATTCCCTGTTCCTTTCCTATCATCCAATCAAGCGGAAGGCGCGCAGTCTGTGGAGGCGGACCACTCTCGCCCGCCGCTTAACGCTCCACCATCGCCATCATTCGCTCGCCGTAGCGCAGGCCGACGGTTTGTGTTGCCAGCGCACCGAGGCGCGCCAGCTCCTCCGGCGACAGCGAGACATTGACTGCATCCGCGTTTTCTTCCAGATAAGAAATGCGCTTGGTGCCCGGAATGGGCACAACATCCTCGCCCTGCGCCAGCACCCAGGCCAGCGCGATTTGGCCCGGCGCGGCATTGTGCGCACCGGCAATCTCTTTGACCACATCTACCATGGCGAGGTTCTTGCTGAAGTTCTCGCCCTGATAGCGTGGGTCGCTGCGACGGAAGTCATCGGCGGGAATGTCCTCAAACTTTTGTATCTGCCCCGTCAAAAAGCCGCGTCCCAGCGGGCTGTACGCCACCAGCCCGATGCCCAAAGCACGCAGGGTCGGCAGAATATCCTCTTCTAAGCCCCGCTCCCACAGCGAATACTCGCTTTGCAGCGCGGCAATAGGATGCACCGCATGGGCGCGGCGCAACTTGTCCGCCCCCACTTCCGACAGCCCTAGATGCTTCACTTTGCCTTCTTGCACCAATTCGGCCATCGCCCCCACCGTCTCTTCTATCGGCACGTCGCGATCCGGGCGGTGCTGATAAAACAGGTCAATCGTGTCAATGCCGAGACGCTTCAGCGATGCTTCGCACACCCGGCGCACATTGGCGGGGGAGCCGTCTATGCCTGCTATCTGCCCATCCTCAATCTTGTAGCCGAACTTGGTGGCGACCACCGCCTGCTCCCGCCGTCCTTTCAGTGCCTTGCCGACCAGGGTTTCGTTATCAAATGGCCCGTACACCTCGGCGGTGTCTAAGAACGTCATACCCATATCCAAAGCGCGGTGAATGACCGCGATAGACTGCGCCTCATCGCGCTCTTCTGCCGCGCCATACACCCCCGTCATGCTCATGCAGCCCAGCCCTAGCTCCGAGACCGCAAGGCCGTCGCCCAATTTGCGCGTGTTCATGTGTTTGCTCCTTCTTGCCGTATCTGCTTCTATTATGACAGCACGCGGAGCGGCACATGTAGACTGTTTGTGCGATGTTCTTGCCTAATCCTATGGGAAAAGCAGCGATGGCAAGGTAAAATGAACACCAAGCCTTAAACAAAGCGATGCTTTGGAGAAAACCTGATGCCAATACCCCTGCCCACAGAAACGCCCCCCAAACACGCACCGCCGCTGCCGGAGATGACTGCACTGATTGAAAAGCACACCGGCAGTGACGGCACCCACGCCACGGCCATTGCCTCGCTGAGCCTTAACCGCCGCTCTGTTCCCCGGCAAGCCATTCACGGCGTGCAAAAGCCGTCGCTGTGTTTAATTGCGCAGGGCAGCAAGCAGGTGATGCTCGGCGACACCCTGTATACCTACGATACGTCGCGCTTTCTGCTGCTCACAGTTGACCTGCCGGTGGTCGGTCAGGTGCGGGACGCCACGCCGGACGCGCCGTACCTCAGCCTCTGCCTAGACATTGACCCCGCACAAATCGGTACGCTCCTGACGGAGGCCGACCTGCCGCCGCTGCCCCGCCCCGCCGCCCCGCAAAGAGGCATCACCGTCGGCTGCGTAGACGCGCTGCTCGGCGACGCCGTGCTGCGCCTTTTGCGCCTGCTAGAGCGGCCTCAACACATTGGCGTGCTCGCCCCATTAATCATCCACGAGATACTGTTTTTGCTGCTGACCGGCGAGCAAGGCGCGCCCCTGCGCCGGGTGGCGTTCTCCGAAAGCGGCACCCACGGCATCGCTGACGCCCTGCGCCGCCTGAAGCGCGACTTTGCCGAGCCGCTGCGCATCGACGCCTTGGCGCAAGAGGCGCACATGAGCGCATCAGTGTTCCATCAGCACTTCAAGGCACTCACCGCCATGACCCCGCTGCAATACCAAAAGTCCCTGCGCCTTCAGGAAGCGCGCCGCCTGATGCTGGCGCAGGATTTAGATGCCGCCACGGCAAGCTTCCAGGTCGGCTACGAAAGCCCCTCGCAGTTCAGCCGCGAATACCGCCGCTTGTTCGGCGATGCCCCGCAGCGCGACATGGCCCGCCTGCGCCAAAGCCCGTAGTGCGGCGCGCTTTCGCGCGCCGTCTTTTCGGCTTTGCTCGTCCCTGTCCTCCGGCATTCTTTGCGCTTCTTTGCGGCTTGCATCAGGCATTGGTAGCCATGTCCTACGGCTTTCCTAGCCATGTATAACGGCGGAACAATTTGTTCCGCCGTTGGAATGCCGGATGAAAACCGTTAAAGTGCCGAGGGAACACTGGGGAGATGCTAAGAGAACAGAAATCTGTGGCATGGCGCAAGCACATACACAAGAGCAGCGCGGCTAAAACACAATCACGCTGCGCAAAACGTCGCCGCTTTCCATGTCGTGAAACGCCTGCTCCACATCGCCCAAACCAATAGTTTTAGTCACCATCAGGTCTAAGTTCAGCAGGCCGTCCAGGTAAAGCTGAGCAAGCAGCGGGAAGTCAAAGGACGGCAGGGCATCGCCGCAGTGGCAGACGCGCAGGGCGGCTTTGTTCCAATACACGCCGGTTGCCATGTCGCCCAAGTTGAGCGTCACGCTGTCGTCAGCGGCAGGGAAGCCAATCGTGGTGGCAGTGCCGCCGTAGCTCAGCATCTTGATGGCCTGCTCGGTGCAGAGGGGAATGCCGGTGGCTTCAAACGCAAACTCCACGCCGCCGTCCCAGCCGTCCTCGGTGAGCGCGCGCACCTGCGCCACCGGGTCGCCGTCCCTAGGGTTGACCAGGTGGGTCGCGCCCATGTCTTTGGCCCATTGCAATTTAGCGGGGTTCACGTCAATCGCGATAATCTGCCGGGCATGCTGGAGTTTGGCCCCCTGAATAACCGACAGCCCGACGCCCCCGCAGCCGATCACGGCCACGCGCGCACCGGGAAAAACGGGCGATGTATTCATGGCCGCGCCGACGCCGGTGACGACGCCGCAGGCAATCAGGCACGCTTTGTCCAGAGGCATCTCGCGGGGCATTTTAATGGCGGCTTTGGCATGCACGACGGCGTGGGTGGCGAAGGTGCCGCAGCGCAGAACAGTGGAACAGGTGGCATTGTCCCTTGTCCGGTGGATGCGCGGGCCGGGGCGCAGGGCAACGTAGCAGTGGCGCGGGTCGCCGCGCCGGCACGCAGGACACTGCTCACAGGGCGCGCGATAGGCAATCACCAC
>JAABUQ010002718.1_pt1 | contig 34323 bp, 27 predicted proteins | sample 5560001 | NCBI WGS metagenome assembly JAABUQ01 (sample SAMN10711888, study PRJNA513371) | rock metagenome | isolation source: Antarctica rocks | place: Antarctica: Victoria Land, Finger Mt nord | collected 2015-12-18
TGGTGCTGGCTGTGGTGACGGTGGGGATGGCCGGGTTCTTTCTGTTTCTGACGAAGAGTACACGGATGTTTGCGGGGCGGGACGGCGGGTACATCACGTCGCCATGGCGGGTGACGCCGCCGTGGCGCGGGCTTTCGATGGCCGCGGCGTTTTTTCTGCTGGCGTTGGCGTTGCGACTCTATCTGAGCCGATTTGAGCAGATGCTGGCGGACCACACCATTTTTTCGGGTGCGACGTATATGGACGCGCACATCATGCTGACCGGCATGCTGGTGGTCTCTGCGGCGCTGGTGCTGGGAGCTGGGATCGCAGGGGTGAGCGCCGCGACGGCAGCCCGCGGGCGATGGCTGGCGGCGGCCGTGCTTCCCGCGGCGGTGTGTTACCTCGCACTGCAGATCTTTGGCTGGTACGTGAACAACTTCATTGTGAAGCCGAACGAGCTGGTGCGGGAGCGGCCGTATATCGGCTACAACATCGAGCTGACGCGGCAGGCGTTTGGTCTGAACCGGGTATCGCAGCGTGAGTTCTCCGCGCAGACGACGGTGGAATCCGCGGACGCGCGCAACAATCAGGCGACGCTTGAGAACATTCGCCTGTGGGACTGGCGCGCGCTGCAGGATACGCTGCGGCAGATTCAGGAGATCCGGACCTACTACGACTTCCCCGATATCGATATCGACCGCTATGAGATCAACGGGACGGTGCGGCAGGTGATGCTGGCCACGCGGGAGCTGAGCGTGGAGAAGCTGCCGGAGAGCAGCCGGAACTGGATCAACGAGAAGCTGATCTACACGCACGGGTACGGGATCACGATGAATCCGGTGAACGGATTTACGCCGGAGGGTTTGCCGACTTTGATGCTGGGCAACATGCCGGTGCAGAGTACGGTGCCGGGGCTGACGCTGAGCCGTCCCGAGGTCTACTTTGGCGAGCTGACCAATAACGACGTGTACGTGAAGACGCGGCAGAAGGAGTTCAACTACCCGCAGGGGCAGGCGAACAGCTTGACCTCGTACGAGGGGAGTGGGGGGATTGTGCTGGGCGGGATGCTACGCCGGGTGCTGATTGCGCTGGACCGCGGCGATCTTTCGAAGCTTCCGTTCAGCGACGATGTAACGCCGGAGAGCCGGCTGCTGATGCGCCGGAACGTGCGCGAGCGGGTGGAGACGCTGGCGCCGTTTCTGACGTATGACGCCGATCCGTATATCGTTGTCGGCGACGATGGGCGGCTGTCGTGGATCATGGATGCGTTTACGACGTCGGAGAGCTACCCGTACTCGCGGCACTACGCTCTTGGCGGGGCGGCGGTGAACTATGTGCGCAACAGCGTGAAGGTGGTGATCGACGCGTACGACGGCACGACCACCTTTTACGTGTTCGATTCCGAAGACCCGGTGATCGCGACTTACCGAACGATGTTTCCGAGTCTGTTCAAGGATCGGTCGGCGATGCCTGCGTCGGTGCGGAAGCATGTGCGCTACTCGGAGTTGTTGCTGCGTCTGCAGGCCGAGGTGTACGGGCTGTACCACATGACGGATCCGGAGATGTTTTACAACCGCGAGGATCTTTGGACGCCGGCGACGGAGGCAGCGGTGGATGAGCGGGGCGACCGGACGACGCAACCGATGGAGCCGAACTTTGTGCTGATGAAGCTGCCGGGGGAGGCGGGCGAGGAGTTCGTGGATATGCTGCCGTTCACGCCGGCGAATCGGAACAACCTGATTGGGTGGATTGCGGGGAGGAGCGACGGCGAGCACTACGGGTCGGCGGTCGTGTACAACTTCCCGAAGACTCGGTTGATCGACGGACCTCTGCAGGTGGAGGCGCGGATCGACCAGAATGCGCAGCTTTCGGGGCAGTTGACGCTGTGGAATCAGCAGGGGTCGCATGTGCGGCGCGGAAACCTGCTTGTGATCCCGACGGGAAGCGCCCTGCTGTATGCCGAGCCGATCTACCTGCAGGCGGAACGAAGCCCGATGCCGGAGTTGCGGCTGGTGGTTCTGGCGCTGCAGGACCGGCTGGCGTATGGGACGACGTTTGAATCGGCGATGGCGGCGTTGTTTGGCGGGGCTGCCTCGTCAACGAGTGCGGTTGCGAGCTCGGCGGAGGCTGCGGCGCAGACTGCGGCTCCGGGCGTGCCGACCGGAGCCGCGCCGAGCCGGAGCAGCCTGATCGGCGAGGCGGCGCGGGATCTTTCCGAGTACCAGCGGCTGACGTCGGAAGGAAAGCTGGCTGCCGCGGGCGAGCGGCTGGAGCATCTGAAGCGAACGCTGGAGGAGTTGAACGCGCCGTCGCGGTAGAGGGACGCGGACGAGGCCGGGATGCGGGAGGGTGCGTGCCGTCCCTTCAAAAAAGCCGGTGGATGTCTTTCACCGCGCGCGGCCCCGGTCGGAACCGCGCTGGGGCTTTCGGCATCCGAAGCAAGCATGTGTGCCACACTCAAGGGCGTCAAGGGCTTTCGTCGAAATGCAACGCCGCACGAGGTCCAGGCGGACCCGGTGGAGTCCGCCAGGGCTGCCGGTTTGCGCTATGTTTCCGACACGAAGCCGGGCATTGAACGCAAGCGGTGGAGAGGCGGCTTTCGCTACACGGGTGTGGACGGAGCGCCGGTTCGCGATTCAGAGGTGCTGGCCCGGATCAAGTCTCTAGCTATTCCGCCGGCATGGGCCAAGGTGTGGATCTCTCCGAATCCGAACGGGCACTTGCAGGCGACGGGCCGCGATGCGAAGGGCAGAAAACAGAGCCGTTACCATCCGCGCTGGCGCGAGGTGCGTGACGAGACGAAGTACGAGCGGATGACGATGTTTGCCGATGCTCTGCCCATGCTTCGCGAACGGGTGGAGCACGACCTCGGGTTGCCCGGTCTGCCGCGCAATAAGGTTCTGGCGACGATCGTGCGCCTGATGGAGACGACGTTTATCCGCGTCGGCAACGTCGAGTATGCGCGAGAGAACCAGAGCTACGGGTTGACGACGATGCGGCGGCGCCATGTGGATGTGGACGGATCGACGATTACGTTCAACTTTCAGGGCAAGAGCCGGGTGCAGCACACGATCGATGTGAACGACCGGCGGTTGGCGAGGATTGTGAAACAGTGTCGGGACATGCCGGGATATGAGCTGTTTCAGTACGTGGACCGCGACGGGGAGCACCACAGCATCGATTCGGCCGACGTGAACGACTATTTGCGCGAGATCACTAACCAGCACTTCACGGCCAAGGATTTCCGCACTTGGGCCGGTACGGTGATGGCTTCGATGATGCTGCGGGAGTTTGATCCATTTGAGTCGGAGACCCAGGCGAAGAAGAATATTGTGCAGGCAATCCAGCTGGTGGCGAAGCGGCTGGGGAACACGCCGTCGGTCTGCCGCAAATGCTATGTGCACCCGGCGGTGCTCGAGTCTTACCTGGGCGGGGCGATGGTGGAGGCGATCAAGGAGCAGGTGGAGGAGGAGGCAGCGGCGGCCTCGAGCGCGTTGCGTCTGGAGGAGCTGGCGCTGCTGCGTCTTCTGGAGCAGCGGCTTGCGTCGCGGGGAGCGGCTTGAGGTCTGCGGCCGCTGACGCCCGGCTAGAGCATGACTCATTTGCGAGTTCCTATTTGGGATAGGTCCGCGATCTGTGGCCAAGATTGCTTGCAAAAGTCTGCGAGCTTTCTGTGCGGGGTGGCGCGGCGCTGGCGGGACCGATGAGCCGATGTGCCGTGCGGGTCACATGGGCAAAGACTTGCGTTGGGGAGCGATGAATCGACGCGTCGTATGAGATTGGCCGTTCCGTTGCATATAATAAGCGACAGAATCACCACGTTCATGGGGCGGCTTCGAACGAGGTCGTGACGCCTGAACTACAAAGCAGCACAGAGCAAACAAGCCGTTCCCGAGTTCGCTCGGCTCTCGAGCCCTTTCAAGTCCAACCTGTGCCCGGTAAAAGGTGACCCATGTTTCGGAAGCTTCTTCTCTCCCTCTTGTTGTTCTCGGCGACGCGCTGTGTTCTCCATGCCCAAGCGGCTCCTGCTGCGGAAAAGACGGGTGGCCTGCAGGCCGGCGTGGGCTATGTGCATGGGCATCCGGATTACAGCCCCGCGAACTTTAATGGATTTACTGTGTTTGGCGATGTGGATCTGTTCAAGCACTTTGGCATCGAGGCTGAGTTTCACCGAATCGCCATCAACACGGATGTATCAATCTCCGAGAAGACGTATGAGGTTGGCGGCCGATATCGCTACCCCATCGGGCGATTTTCGCCGTATATCAAGGTGCTGGGTGGGGCTGGGACCTTCAACTTCAACACGAGCCCGCAGAACGGGACGTATACGATGTACGCGGGTGGGGGTGGGGTTGATTTTCGCGTGCAGCGGAGGATCACGTTCCGGGTGGACTACGAGTACCAGCGATGGGGATCGTTCCCGCCGCGAGGTCTTCAGCCGAGTATCGCCACGATTGGCGCGGCTTACACGTTCAAATAGGCTAGTGCAGGGGCTGGGTGAAGCGAAGCTCTGTTGCCTGTCGCTCTCCGCGTTCCCCGGCTTGGTGGGGTGGCTTGGCTGACCGTATCGGCCGAGCCGCTGCATCCTGCCGGATCCGTCTGTGTGCCGGTGCAAAGGCTGTCTTGAACGGGGCCTTGGTGAGGCACGAAGGCCGCGGCAGAGGCCGCGGCCGGACGCTTTTTACGGGTGATGTGATTACTTGTTCGAGCTCTTCGACTTGCTGTGAGCGTCGGTCGACTTCCCGTGGGCCGCGGTGGAGTGGGTGTGCGCCTCTTCGGAGGCCTTGTGTGCTTCCTCGTGATCGCCCTTCCCATGCTTTTCCGCGGCTGCGGTGTGCTTCGATGCGGCTGCGGTGTGGGACTTTGCTGCGTCTTCGTGTGCTTGCTTTGCCATAGTAAGTTCCTTTTCGGGAGCTAGCTCCAAGAGCTAAGAGAGGATTGGGCGATTCAGAGTTGTCCATCGGGCGCCATCTGCTTTGCCTCACTTCCAGAATGCTTGAACGGATCGGATTGCCTGCTGTGATGTCCTTGTCCTTGGAGTCCGGGAGGTGTTCGTCACGGCTCGTAGACGAGGTCTTCACCTTCCCGTGATGCTGTTCCGCGAAGGTCGATGGCGGTCATCACGGAGTCGGCGACCGAGACGAGCATGTCTTTGAGCTGGTCGGAGACCTGCCGCGGCCGGGTGTCGAGGACGCAGACCGAGCCGAGAACCTCCCCCTCGTGCGACTTGAGCGGGGCGCCGGCATAGAAACGGATGCCGCGCTCTTTGAGGAACGGATCTTCGGCGAACTCGGGATGCTCCGAGGTGTCTTCGACAACGAGGCTGTTTTCGGCGAGAAGGATGCGACTGCAGATGGAGAGATCGCGTTCCGAATCGGTTGCGTGCAGGGTGTCTTCGGGCAGACCGCATTGAGCTTCCCAGAAGTGTCGATGGCCGTCCGCGACCGTGATCAGGGCGATGGGCGCATCGAAGGAGCGGGCAAGGTTTTTGGTCAGGCGATTGAAGATATCTTCTTCCGGGCCATCGAGAACGTCGATCTGCTGGAGCTCCTGCACGGTTTCTCCAAGTTCCCTTCCGGCCTTTGTCTCGCCCTTGGCGACGGGGGAGGCTTCGGCTGGAGGAGGAACGGGTTGGAGCAGAGAGGCGAGGTACTCCTTCATGAGTTGGAGGGAGCAGACAACGTGCTGCGCGTCCTCGGTGGGGATGCGGCTGCGCAGGTTCGACAGCTCGCTTTCCTTGCTGAGGACGCAGGCCACGACGACGGCATCGGGAAAGCGGGAACGGATCTGATGGGAGCGCATGCGGATGTAGCGAATGGCCCGTGGCGGAACGCCCACGATGCAGATCACGTCGGGCCGGAGATCCTCGAGGGATTGGAAGAGGTTGGACGTGGAGTTATCGGCTGAGATGACGCGGACCGAGGTGGTGTCCGTGAGTACCTGGAGCGCGAGCTGGCAGGCCACCTCATCGGCCAGGCCGCGGGCCGGCACACAGACGGTCTGCCTGGTTTGCTTCGGGGTCTGGGGTGCGGTGGTTGCCGAGCGGCTGGTGACGTCTTCGGCGATCTCTTCCACGGCCTGAAGGACCTCTTCGGCGCGGGTGGCGGACATCTCCTCGGACTGCCGGGACTCCTCGATCATGGTGAGAGCGGGGATCAGGACGTTGTCGTAGACCTCTTCCCGGGATTTCGACTTGAGCATGTCCCCGATCAGAGCGGCGGCGTCGCGGGTGTTGGACGCGAGCAGTCGCTGGTAGAAGCGGTCCACGGGCTGGAGGGCGGTTTCTTCGCCGAAGAGGACGTCGAGGTAGTGCAGGCGCGGGACCTGACGTCCGATGACGACGAGGCAGACCGTCAGGGGCGTCGAGAGAAGGAGGCCGGGGAGGCCCCAAAGAAGGGTCCAGAAGATGGCAGCGATGAGAATGGCCATGGCGGAGATGCCGGTTGAGGAGCCGTAGAGCAGGGGCTCGACGAAGTTTGCCGTGACGAGTTCGAGAACGACAAACATGACGACAGTCCAGGTGAACTGGGTCCAGCCGGGGGAGACGGCGACGGCGAGAAGGAGCGGACCTGCCGCGGCCATGAGGATGCCGACGTACGGCACAAAGCGAAGGAGAGCGATAAGTACGGCCCAGAGGAGCGGGTTGGGAACGCCGATGAGCCAGAGCGAGAGACCAGCGACCACGCCGTAGGAGAGGTTGACGATGAGCTGCATCTGGAGGTACTGGCTGACGCGGCGGCTGGCGTCCTCCATGGCGGAGGTGGTGACGTGCATACGCCCGCTGCCGGCGAGCCGGAGTCCGCGGTCGCGGAGGTCCTCCCGTCCGAAGAGCATGAAGATAAGGAAGATGACGACGATAAGAATGGTTGTGAGCGGATGGATGAGCGGCAACATGGTGTGACCGAGGACGGCCAGCATGGACTGCTCCGGAGCCTCGATGCGAACGGGGACCGGAACGGGAGCGGGGGCAGGAGAGGCGGGTGTGGCGGTGTGGGCTGCTTCGATTGGCGGCGTCGCCGTGTGCGCCGAGGGACGTCTTCTGGGCGTGACGGGGACGATGGGCGGAGGGGGTGCATCGCCGTTGCTGATCTGCTTGCTGATGCTGGACAGCATTTCAATGGTGCTGGTGAGCGTTCCGGCGGAGTTGAGATGAAGCGCTTCGATCTTTCCGGTGACGTTTTGCTGGTAGCGCGGAAGTTCGACGGCGAGGTTGTAGACCTGGCCGAGGACGACCCAGGTGACGGCTCCGAGCGCGGACAGGGAGAGGAGGATGACGCACAGAGCCGCGGGGATGCGTTTGAAACCCCAGCGCTCGAGGCGGTTGGCCGCGGGTGCGAGCAGGAAGGCGAGCAACCCGGCCAGGGCCAGGGGAACGAAGACCTCTCGGGCGAAGTACAGGATGGCGATCAGGAGAATGCCGGGGACGAGGGCACTCTCCTTCCCGCTGATGGCTTCACGAGTTTCTTTCAACACGGATCGTACCCACCTTCACCGAGCGACGGTGAGACTTTCTTACGCACGGGAGGACCGACTCAACCTCCTTCCTTGGATGTTGTAGACGCAAAGGGCGCGATCTGCCATAGCACGAATTCCTCAGAAAGGACCGATTTGGGATTGCGGGGGGACTAGAACTCAAGCTTGACGGAGACCTGGCCGGTTCGGTTGCCGCCGAAGTCGGACCCGCGGGCCTCCGTGATGGCGCCGAAGGCTGGGCTGGTGACGTCGAGGTTTGGGTCGGCGAGGTTGGTGTGGTTGAGCACGTTGGTAAAGGTCCCTTCGGCGCGCAAACGGATGCCCTCGGTGAGGAGGAAGGCCTTGCTGAGGCCGGTTGAGAGGCTGACGGTTCCGGGGCCGACCACGTCGCCGACCGAGGAGGTGCCGAAGCGACCGATGGGAGCCACGGAGCGCTTGTTCGCGTCCACGCCGCCGACGACGCATCTGCCGTTCAGGAGGGAGTCGTAGCCGGTGGAGCCGGGGCAGGCGAAGGCGGCGTTGTTGAACCAGTTCGACCGGGTGCGTCGGGAGGAGTTGCCATTCCCGACGCGATCGGGGCGCTGCTGCCGGGCGAAGAGGGTGCCGGAGCCGGTGCCGGAGGGGTCCGCGGTTCCGCTTGGGATGTAGGGGGTGAGGAAGGGCCCGGTCTGGTAGAGGAAGATGCCGGAGACCTGCCAGCCGCCGACGGCGAGATCGGCGAAGCGGTTCATGGCTCCGCCGAAGTGTTTGCCGCGTCCGACCGGAAGCTCGTAGACGCTGGTGGTGAGGGCGCGGTGACGACGTGTGCCGGTGACGTTGCCGTAGTCCAGGTGGCGGTCGTTGGTGTAGGTGCCGTTGTATCCGCCCTGCTCGTCGACAAAGCTTTGGGTGGCGGCAAATGCGCCGTAGGTACCCTGGTTGTCGGAGAGGTTCTTGGCGTAGGTATAGGAGCTGTTGAGAGAGAGGCCGTGCGCGAAGCGGTGGGAGAGCTCGGCTTCCCCGGCGTGGTAGCTGGCCTGGGCCGAGGTAGACCGATCGGGGATGCTGAAGAAGTTGGGGAAGGGGAAGGCGGAGCGAGGCTGATCGGTGGCGGCGACGGTGCTGGAGTAGGGGAGGGAGTTCAACTCAGGCTGCCAGACGAGATGCCAGGTTTTGAGGCCGACATAGGAGAGGCGGAGGCCGAAGTCGTTGCCGAAGTCGTGGTCGAGGGAGAGGTTGGTTTGTAACGAATACGGATCGTGCCAGTTGATGTCGACGGCCGAATAGAACTGAACGCTGCCGTAGCTGGGGGTGAAGGTGTTGCCGCGGGGTGAGACGTTGGGGTAGGTGAACGCGGGACCGGTGGGGGTCTGGGAGTTGTAGAAGCTCTGGAGGTTGGCGCTGACCGTGCCGGTGAGCGCATAGAAGAGAGCGCCGGTGGTGGTGATGTTGTAGTAGCCGACGCCACCGCGGATGGCGGTGCGATCGTTGCCGAACGGACGGTAGGCGAAGCCGAAGCGCGGCTCAAAGCGCAGCTTGGAGGTGGTGCGCAGACCGGCGGGGAGGCCGGCCTGCTGGTTGGAGAGGACGGGGGTGCAGGGCGCACCGTTAACGGTGGCGTTCGCGGCAAAGGGATTGTTGACGCCGGGAGTGGCGCAGGCGTTGACGTTGGCGAGCTCCTGCGGGTCAAGCTTCGCCGCCTGGCCGGCGTTGTAGATGATGCGGCCGGAGCCCGCGACGGTTGGGTCGAAGTTTCCGAGGGCGCCGGTGGTAGTGGCGAAGGCGGGGTGGAGCTCGTAGCGGAGGCCGAAGGTGAGGTTGAGGTTGGGTGTGGCCTTCCAGTTGTCCTGGACGTAGACGGCGTAGGCGTTCGCCGTGCCGTTGTTGTCGGAGGTGACGTTATCGGTTTGGGAGAGATTGGGCGCGCCGATGAGGAAGTCGGCGAACTCCTCGCCGGTGAAGCTGCCGGTTCGGACAAACGCGAAGTTGCCGAAGTTGTCCGACGGGGCGAAGCTGAGGGGCGTGAAGGCGAGGATGTGGCGGAGATCGGCGCCGACGCGCACGGTGTGGGCGCCATGCTGCCAGGTGAGGTTGTCGACGTACTGAAAGACGCGGGAGCGCTCGCTGGAGTTCAGGCGGCTGCCGACGGAGGTGAGTTGCTGGAAGCCGAAGTAGCTGACTCCGTTGAACGGAAAGGATCGGCTGATGCCGTTGAAGTTGGCGCTGTTGGTGAGGCTAACACCGTCGAAGCCGCTCGAGTTTCCGTCTTCCTCGAGCGTGAAGCCGAAGCGGAACTCGTTAGCGAGGTTGGGGGTGAAGACGTAGTTGAACGAGGTGGCGAAGATGCGGTATTTGGCACTGGCGAGACCGTTGGGAAGAGCGAGCTGACCGGGCTGGATCTGGTTGATGGACTTGTCGGTGTAGCGCGCGAAGAGGGACGCGCGTTGCCCGAAGCTCTGGTCGACGCGGAGATCGTACTGGTTGGAGTCGATGTCGTTGCGGCGGGTGCCGAGGTAGTTGTAGCCGGTGCTGGCGAAGGCTGCCTGCACGGACTGATCGGCGTTCACGTTGGGATCGGGGAAGAGAGATAGGAAGGCGGCGGAGCTTGGGTTGATGGAGGGAAGCCTGGCCCCGGGGTAGGTCCCGCCGGTGAACGGGTTGTTCAACGTCGCGGTCTCCTGCGAGAAGTCACCCTGCTTCATGCGGACGGTCGGGACAAGGTATTGGACGACGCGGGTCTGGGGAAAGCGGAGGCCCTCGTAGGTGGCGAAGAAGAAGGTTTTGTTGCGGCCGTTGTAGAGGCGCGGAAGGAAGACGGGTCCGCCCAGGGAGCCGCCGAAGTCGTTGGCGACCTTGTGCGGCTTGTTGGCGGCGTCGGTGCCGAAGGGGATGGCGTCGAAGCCCTGGTTCTGGAAGTACCAGAAGGCGGAGCCATGCACGTGATTGGTCCCGGACTTGGTGACGGTGGTGATCTCGCCCGGCTGGCCGTACTCGGCGTTGTTGTTGACGCCGTCGACGCGGATCTCGGCGATGGACTCCGCGGAGGGGAAGGCATCGGCCTGGATGTTGTTCGAGGTCTGGTTCTGGGCGGAGATGCCGTCGACGGTGGTCTCGGACTGCGACGGGAGGCCGCCCTGGATGGAGAACTTGATGCCGGGATTGGGGGAGGCGGAGGGCTGCGGTGGATAGGCGCCGGAGTCGGGCTGGATGCCGGGGAGGGTCTGGATGACGTTGAGGGGCGAGGTGGAGCCGGCGCCGCGGTAGTTGGCGGGGAGATCGAGGACATCGCGAGGGCTGAGGGCCGCGGAGATGGAGGCGTTGTCAGTGGTGATGGCGCCGGCGTCGGATGCGTCGACCTGGACGGTGTCGGTGACGGTTGCCGCGGTGAGGGCGAGGTCGAGCCGGAGCTGTTGACGGGCAGAGAGGGGGACGTTGGTGGTGGTTTTGGTGGCGAAGCCGGGGAGGACGACGGAGATGTTGTAGGTGCCCGCGTCGAGGTTGAGAGCGGTGTAGCTGCCGTCAGGGCCTGAGGTGATGCTGCGATCGGTGTTGCTTTGCTGGCGATGGAGGGTGATGGTAGCGCCGGCGAGTGTGGCGTCGGTTTTGTCTCGGACGACGCCGGTGATGGAGCCGAGGGTCGACTGTGCCTTGGCAACGACGCCAGCGCCAAAGACGAAGAGGAGGAAGAGGAATCTACGGGGAACAACAAACATGGTGTGGCCTCAAGGGTTGGTTGGGAGCTAGTGGGTGTGCCCTGGTTTGGCGTGCTGCTGACGGGATCACTTGACGTGCATGGGTTGGAGGATGGAGAGACGGTCCCGGGATCTCGTTCCTTCCGCGCGGCGCAGACGAAGGCGCCAGGCAAAGCCCATGGCCGCTCCCGTGACGACGGCTGCGACCGCACGCCCCAACCAGAGGCCACTGAGGGCCAGGCCACTGTGGAAGGCGAGACCGTAGGACAGGGGCACGGCGATGGTCCAGTAGATGGCGGTGTTGGCGATCAGAGGTGTTCGGGTGTCGCCGAGGCCGACCAGGGCAGCGGAGAAGAGGATGTTGGCGGCGTCGCCGAGTTGCGCGAATCCGCAGATGAGGAAGATGGGCGCGGCGGCCGCGATGACGGCCGTGTCGTTGGTGTAGATGCTGGCCCAGGTGCGCGGGAAGCCGGCGAAGACGAGGGCGGCGACGGTGATGAAGCCCATGCCGAGAATGAGGCTGGCTCGGGCTGACCGGCGCACGGCGGGAAGGCTGACGCGACCGGCGCCTTGCCCTACCCTGACGGTGGTGGCGTAGGAGAGGCCGAGGGGAACCATGTAGATGAAGGCATCCAGATCGAGAACGACCTGATGCGCGGCGAGCATGGTGGCGCCTAGCTTCGCGCAGACGATGGACATGTAGGTGGAGAAGCCGAGGTCCGTGAGTTCTTGGATGGCCGCGGGCCAGCCGATCTGGAGGAGAAGACGGAGCCGCGGGAGGTTGGGCCGAAGAAGGGAGAGGCGATAGGTTTGCCCGGTCTTCTTGGCGCTGAGCGCGAGACCGAAGACAAGAAGCGCTGCCATGTAGACGCGAACGAGGCATGTCGCCCAGCCAGAGCCGGCGATCCCCATGGGGTGGAAGCCGAGATGTCCGTAGAGGAGCGACCAGTCGCCGACGAGGTTGACGAGGTTCGCGGTAAGGAGCGAGGCGGTGATCAAGACGACTCGGCCAATGGACTGGAGATATCGGCGCAGGGACCAGTAGAGAAGCAGAGGCGCGGTGGACCAGATGAGCGCGTGGAGGTAGCGGCTGGTCTCCGCGACGATCTCGGGCGAGGTGCCGAAGCGGCTGAGGAGGGGAAGGCAGCCTAGAGTCGCGAACATGACGATGGGTGTGCCGAGGAGGACGAACCACATGGACTGGGCGAGCGTGCGGACACCGTCGTCCTGGTCCCCTTGGCCGTAGGCCTGCGCGGTGAGTGTGCCGACTCCGGTCATGAGGTAGATGACGCTGAAGACGATGGCGTAGAAGATGGTGTTGCCGAGCGAAGAGGCGGAGATGGACAGGGCGGCGTGCGGCATGCGGCCGATCATGACGGCGTCGACGATGTAGGTCGATATCCAACCGAGTTCGCCGAGGGCGAGGGGAGTGCCGAGCCGGGTGGTCACCTTCAACTCGTCGCACAGGTTGGTGGTCGCCTGGGCTGAGCTCTGATCCTGGCGTGTTGCAGAGTGGTCGGTCAGCACGTTCTCCTCAGATCTCCTTGTGTTCTAGTCGGATGCGTTCAGACCGGACAGAAAGCAGGTTGCTTCGCCGGTACAGGAAAAAGAGACGCTTCGACCCTACTTTGGTGAAACCCGAAGTCCGCGTGCCAGGGTTAGACCGTGGCGAGACGAGGGTGCTGTCCTTCGACGGGGAGAGTTGGACGTGAGAGACGATCTCGGCCTCCGCGCCAAGCTGACGCGTCAGTGATTTTAAGAGCATGCCTGCAAAATTTCCATTGGCCTGGTGACTGGGCTGGACCAGAGGTTTGGCTTGCCGGTGACTTGGGTTTAGGCGAGGAGTTGGTGGATCAGGAGGGTCTCGACGCGGCGCTTAATCCCTGCGTTGGTGGGCGATGGAGGTCGCTGGGCTCGGTTGGGCCAGAGGCCTGGGAAGCGCCCGTGCGGGTAGCGATGCTCTAGGATTGAGAGAGCATGGAACACACACTCACACCTGGCCGCTACCTGATCCTGCTGGCGGTGATGCTGACGGCGTCGGTTGGCGACACGCTGCTGGCGCATGGCATGGCGCAGGTTGGGCCGGTGAGCGTGCAGCATCTCGGTGTGCTGCTGCGGGCTCTGGCGAATCCGTGGGTGGATGCGGGCATACTTTGCCTGCTGGGATTTTTCGCGAGCTATCTTTCCGCTCTTTCCTGGGCGGACCTTACCTTTGTTCTTCCCGCGACCGCCTTCGGGTATGTCGTGGTGGCGCTGCTGTCGCACTTCTGGCTGCACGAACACATCAGTCTCTCTCGGTGGTCGGGGATTGTGCTGATTGTGTGCGCGGTCGGCTTCGTGGCGAACGGGCCATCGATGACGGAGCGGCCGAGTGCCCACGACAAGGGAAGGGGCCCGAACGCCGAAGAGATCGAGCCTTTGCAGACAGGGGCGCCAGCTGCGGTCGAGAGATCGCTTCCCGGCGCATGACAAGCCGATTTCTGCTTCCCTGGATCGCGATTGTGTCGGTGGCGGCGACAGCGGTCGCGGGCGATGTTTTGACGGCCGGGGCGATGCGCAAGATCGGGGACCTGGATGTGATCCGGGGGCTATCGGGGTTGCGAGGGGCGATCCGGGCGGTCGTCTCCTCGCCCATGTTTCTGCTGGGTGTGCTGTCGATGGCGCTTTCCTTCTTTACGCTGCTGTTTACGCTTTCCCGTGTGGACGTGTCGCTGGCTGCCCCTGCGAGCGCCTCGCTGACGTTTATCGGCAACGCGTTTGCCGCGAAGTTTTTTCTTCACGAGAATGTGGATCGACGTCGATGGCTGGCGGCTATCTTTGTGTGCGTTGGGGTGGTGCTGCTGGCTCACTGACCGGACTTTGGAGCCTGGAGCAAAAGAGCTTCCGGGGCGACTAGCGCCAGCTTACGGCGAGGTGCCAACGCAAGCTTCGCTGTGCGGCCTTTTCGAGAACCCGGGCGTACTCTTCGAGCTCTGAAAGGACGCGCTGACCCTCGCTGCCAAGCTGCTGCGGCTCCTGGTGCAGGGTCTGGATGAGAGCTCCGACGGTGCGCAGGCCATCGTCGGCGGTGTACCACTGGGGCGGTGGGAGGCGGCGCATGAGGTCCTGGTTCCCTGCTCCCTCCTCGATGAGGAGGGCCATGGAGTTCTCATCGGCGGAGAAGAACTCGATGAGCGGCCGGACGCCGATGCCGAGGGCAAGCTTTTCGAGCGCATCTTCATGGCGGGCCATGGAGCGTCCGTTGACGAAGGTGTCGAAGCCGGGGTCCTCGCCCTCCACGACGATGTACATGGACGCAGCCATAGAGAGAGTGTAGCTGGGCGAACGGGGTTCGAGACGTCAACCGAGGAGTGACCTCGGTGATTCTGGCTGACGACTCCCACGCAGGATCAGAGCGGCCGAGGCGGCGAGCAGGAGGGCGCCGCCGAGGAGCATTCGCGGACTTATCGACGGACGAAGGAAAGCCAGACCTTCGATGGAGGTCAGAAGCGGGATGAGGAGATAGCGCGCGGAGACGACAACAGGTGGCAGGATCCCGAGCAGATAGACCAGGAGGGAGATCTCGGCGGCGCCCCAGAGCAGGGCGGGAAGGTCGCGCAGAGCGGGGGCGACGGTGGGGGTGTGGGTCAGGTGGGATGTGAGGGCAATGAGTGCGAAGCTCGGAGCGAGCATGAGCACCAAGGCTGCTCTGATGGGCAGGGCTTTCGATGCTGCGTGCGCTGTATAGCTGCCGACCGTTATGGAGAGAATGGCGGCGGCCATTGCGACCGCGGCCGACGGATGCTCGAGCAGGAGCGATGGGTCGGCGGGCAGGAGCAGGAGCGCGCCCCCGAGGCCGGCGAGGGCGGGGCCGAGGAGGCGAAGGAGATCGGAGTCGCTCCGGTCGCGTACGGTTGTAAGCAGCACCACCATGGCCGGGATGAGGGCGAGCAGAGCGACGCGGGTGAACACGGGGAGACCGCGGGCCGAGACGGGAAGAAGCAGGGATGGAAGGCCAAAGAGGAGCAGACCTGAGGCGATCGGGCACCAGGCAAGGGGAGGCGTCCCCTGTTTCAGGGGCGATCTGGCAAGCAGGGCGAGGGCGACGACGAGGAGAAGGACGAAGGGCTGCTGATCGGCGGCGGGGCGGGCTGCGGGAGAGATCAGATCGAGGGTCCAGGCCGATCCGGCCAGGGCGACGTAGGCGCACGACGCGGCGATGACTTGCGGCTTCATGGAAGGATGGCTCCTACGTTTGATCGGCCCCGAACGAGCTCACTGGGAGCTTTTCCGGGGCCGATGTGCCTCGTTGCCACGACCTTCGTCTGCTGCTGCCGATCTGCACGGGAGCGCAGGTCTGCTACCCGACGTTGCCGCGAGGCGGTGCGCCCGGTACACCGGAGCCTCCCGAGCCTCCCGAGCCTCCAGGGCGACGTCCGCCGCGGCGACGCCGGCCACCGCCGCCGCCTGGGCGACGCTGGCCAGCAGGGCCCTGGGCATCGCTCGGGGGAACGGTCGCATCGGCACCTACGGGTGCGTCGTCGGCGCGATTGAAGTTCGGCTCGTCTTCTTCCACGTCGAGGTCGAGGTCGTCGAGGTCGTTGTCGAGTTCGGCTGCTTCGGGCTCTCCGCTGGACTGAGCGGAGACGGATGGCGCCTCGTAGGGTGACGGCGAATCCGAGCCCTGCTCGGGCAGGCCGAGCTTGGCGCGCTGCTCGCGAAGGACTGCTTTGCGCGAGAGCTTGATTCGATTGCCCTCGATGGCGAGCACTTTGACGAGGATCTGGTCGCCCTCGCGAAGCTCGTCTTTGACCTCTTTGACGCGGTGCTCGGCGATCTCGGAGACGTGGAGCAGGCCATCCGTGCCGGGGAAGATCTCGACGAAGGCACCGAACTCGGCGATGCGTACCACCTTGCCGAGGTAGGTTCGGCCGACCTCGGGAACCGCGGTGAGGTCGGAGATCATTTGGATGGCTCGGGAGAGTCCGTCGGCATCGCTCGACGCAACGTTGACGCGACCGCTGTCGTCCACATCGATCTTGACGCCGGTGGCATCGATGATGCCGCGGATGACCTTGCCACCGGGACCGATGAGATCGCGGATTTTGTCGGTTGGGATCTGGAGGGTGTGGATGCGAGGGGCGAAGGCGGACTTTTCCTGCTTTGCCCCGGCGATGACGGCGTCCATCTGGTCGAGCAGGTAGATGCGGCCGTGGCGCGCCTGCTCGAGGGCCTCGCGCATGATCTGGGGGGTGATCCCCATGATCTTGATGTCCATCTGCAGGGCGGTGATGCCCTTCCGGGTTCCGGCGACTTTGAAGTCCATGTCGCCGTAGTGATCTTCGGCGCCTGCGATGTCGGTCAGGATGGCGTAGTTGTCGTTCTCCTTGACGAGACCCATGGCGACGCCGGCGACCGCACCCTTGATGGGGATACCAGCATGCATGAGGGCGAGCGAGGCGCCGCAGACGGTGGCCATGGAGGAGGAGCCGTTCGACTCGAGGATGTCCGAGACGACGCGCAGCGTGTAGGGCGATTCGTCTTCGGCCGGGAGCACGGCTTCGATGGCGCGGAAGGCGAGGGCTCCGTGGCCGATCTCACGACGACCGACACCGGTCATTCTGCCGACCTCTCCGACCGAGAAAGGGGGGAAGTTGTAGTGCATCATGAAGCGGCGTTTTTGTTCGCCCTCGTAGCTTTCGAGGCGCTGTGCGTCATCGGTCGTGCCCAGAGTCGCGGTGACCAGCGCCTGGGTTTCGCCGCGGGTGAAGAGGGCGGAGCCGTGCACCCGCGGAAGGACGCCGACCTCGATCGAGATTTGGCGTATCTGATCGAAGGCGCGGTGATCCGGGCGGATCCGATCGTTGAGCACCTGCTCGCGGAAGATGTTCTCCCGCAGATGCTCGAAGTACTTGCTGAGCTTTTTGGACGCGGACGGGTCGCCTTCGGGGAGATCGCGCTTCAGCTCATCCTTGATGTCCTTGACGAGGGCGTAGCTTTCGAACTTCGGGTGCTTCTGGGTGTCGAGGGCGTCGCTGAGCCGGTCACCGACCCTGCTGCGCAGATTGTGGAGGTACTCCCCATCGATCTCGGCGGCGCCTGCGACGCGCTTGGATTTTCCGGCGCGACCGACGAGATCCTCGATGGCCGCGCAGATCTTTTTGATCTGCTCGTGAGCGAACTCGATGGCGTCGACGACGCGGCTTTCTTCGATCTCCTTGGCTCCCGATTCGATCATCACGATGCCGTCTTTGGTGCCGACGACCATGATGTTGAGTTTGCTGTCGGAGCGTTCCGCATAGGTGGGATTGACGACGAACTGATCGCCGAGGATGCCGATGCGAACGGCTCCGACGGGACCGTGGAAGGGGATATCGCTCAGAGCCAGAGCACAGCTTGCACCGTTGATGCCGAGCACGTCGGGATCATTTTCCTTATCCGCCGAGTAGACGAGGGCGACAACCTGGGTCTCGTTGCGAAAGGTCTCGGGAAAGAGCGGGCGAATGGGGCGATCGATCTGGCGGCTGGTGAGAATTTCCTTTTCGCTGGGACGGCCCTCGCGTTTGATGAAGCCGCCGGGGATCCTGCCGCCGGCGTAGGTGAACTCCCGATATTCGACGGTCAGAGGAAAGAAGTCGATGCCTTCCTTGGGGTCGGGCGAGGCGACGGCGGTGGCCAGAACGACATTGTCGCCGCTGGAGGTGAGAGCGGCGCCGGAGGCCTGCTTGGCCATACGACCTGTCTCAAATCGAATCTGCTTGCCCCCGGCAAGCTGTACTGTGACGTCCTGCATAGATGCGTCCTCTTCTCTTTCTCTCTTTTGTCTCTAACGTTCTTTGGCGATGCGCGGCTCAAGCGCGGACAGGCAGCCGGGCTGAGGCGCTTTGCGGCGCAACCTGCGGCTGCCTGTCGGGATCAGTGCGATCTGTTGAATGGCTACGCCCCTCTGGCTCTGCTGGCCAAGAGGAAAGCGAGGCCATAAACCCTGCCTGGGTCATGGTGGGCCTTGCGGTGAAGTTGCTGGACGAGTGCAGCGCGTGATGCATGCTCAAGAAGGAGGCACAGCCCTACTTGCGGATACCAAGCTTGCCGATGACGTCGCGGTAGCGATCCGCATCGCACTGCTTGAGGTAGTCAAGCAGACGCCGCCGCTTGCTCACGAGCATGAGCAGACCGCGACGGGAGCCATGATCTTTCTTGTGAGTCTTGAAATGCTCGGTCAGTTCGCCGATGCGTTCGCTCAGAATGGCGATCTGAACCTCGGGGCTACCCGTATCCGAATCGTGCGTCCGAAATTTTTCGATAATGTCAGTTTTCTTTGCCGATGCCAACACAGCTATACGTTACTCCTGATCTCTAAGTCACTCTTCGTCGTGTTGCCTAAGGATAGCACCGCCCCGGCGGCTCAGCAATTTGCCGGTTGACGTCCGCTGTTGGACAGAGCAGGACTTCAGGGGCCGACGGGGCGTCCCGTGTGCGCCGTGGCGTTTGATTTGATGGGTCCAACCCAGAAAGGAGAGGAGCGGGCGCTTTTCTCGCCAAAGGAACCGAAGGATGAGATGGCGGGTGAGTTGATCTGCCTTGATGCCGGAGAAGGTCTCGATGCGCCAGCGAAGAAAGGGGCTCCGCCAGGGGCGCAGACGGTAGCCGCGGGTTGCGTTCCAGAGAAACCTTAGACCTTCGAGCATCCTGGCGCCTGGCGACCTGTTCGTGCCTTGATTTGATCGAACTGCTTGGTTCTCGTGTCTGCCATCCGCTCCAGGAGCTTGCCTGCGATCGCCTCTGAACTGATGCGGTACGAACCGCCTTCGATCGAGGCTTTGATTCGGGCGAGGCGATCCGCGCGGTTAGCTTGCTGTGCCTGGCGCGCGTCGCCGAGAAGAGGCGCGGCGACCGGGGCTACGGGTGTTGGACGACCTGAGGCGGCCTTTTTCAACTTAACCCCGCGCAGGCTGCACGCACTCGCACCGCGGGGTGAGCCTGTTTGAGAGGCGTCCGCTTGTGTAGGAGGTATCGGTGCGTCAGCAGCGTCCCCTTCACTTGACGACGGACTGGAATAGCGGTGAGGTGAGGAGGCTGGCGAACTGGCTATCCGAGGAGGAGTATGCGACTGTCAGGGTTCCGGCGTTGGAATCGATGATGGTGTCGTCCAGGGCAGATCGTTCGAGTGGCGTTCCGGAGGTTTTCTTGAGGAGGGCGACGCCCTTCATTAGGGTAGCGGCCGTGGCGGCGGTGACGGTATCGGACATGACGACGGCCATGTTGAATTTGACGCCGTTCTGGAAGTCCATGGTGTAGCGGGAGCTTCGCATCCGATTGCGGACGGTATCGTAGTCGGCGAGGCCCGAGGCGTCTCCGAGGACACCTTTCATCATGGTCTGGGTTCCCTTTTGATCGAGCAGGCTCCACATCGCGCGCTGATCGACGGAGACCATGTCGTTGACCATGTCCCCGTTGGAGAGCAGATTGGGAGCGAGGCCGTCGCGAGCGTCGAGCGAGGCCTTTACGGCGTCACGGTCACCGAAGACCATGGTGGTCTGGTTGAGGAAGACGACACTCATGCCGACCGAGCCCATGGGATAGACACTGTTGTTGCGATAGAGAACAGGTTTGGTCTTTTGCTTGGTGAAGTTGGCCAGGATCTCCCGGGTGCGGAACTGACCCTGTGCGATGCCCAGGGTGTGTGCGCCTTCGCTGCCGGAGGCGCGAAACGCGGCAAAGGCGAGGATGTCGGCATCTTGATCGACCTTTAGGCCGGAGTTTTTGAGCGAGGTTTCGAGCCGCTTCAGTTCAGGAGGAAGTGTTCTGTCCTTGAGGCTCATAGCCGCGGGGGAGTTCTGCATGGCGCGATAGTCCACCACGATGATCTGCTGCACATCGTGCGGAATGGCCGCTTTCGCGTCCGTGGAGAGCTGCGCGGCGTGGCCCACGGCACCGAGCAAGGAGAGGAGCAACGTCGGGACTAACTTGTTCACGGTGAAAGGCAATTCGAACTCCATGGAAGAGACCATACTTCGCGTATTTGCTTATTCTTCCGCCAATACGGGCGGGAAGCAAGCGGAATGACTCTTGCTTGGACGGAAGTTGTAGACGAAGGTTGCGGCGCGGAGACCTGGTTGCGCTCCCGTGGGTGCGTCCAGTTGGGCGTGGCGCTCCGATGAGGGTATCAGGGCCACGGCATGGGTTGGGTGAGACGACGCTCCAGAATCTTTCGTTCCGGGTCGAAGTCCGCGATCTTCGCGGACCACTCGGCGTCGGCATCGTAGGCCTCCTCCGGGATGAGTCCGACCAGTTCCGCATCGACCACGGCCGCGCCATGTTTGGCGGCGAGATCGCGAACGGTCTCGTAGACGCGGCGCATGGGCGTGACGCGGAAGTCGGTGATGTTGATGCTGACCTGGGCGCGACCATTGGCCAGGACGCCGATGGCCTTGACGCCGTGGAGACCGCCGGACGAGGCGCGGAGGTCTCTGGCGATGACGCGTGCCGGGCCGATGTCTGCCGGGGCGCCGGAGCGAAGGGCGACGGCCTCGAGGTAGATGTTGTAGGCGATGAGGAAGCTGCGAGCTCCGACCGCGCTTGCGCCGGCGGTTGGGTGCAACTCTGGACCGCCCACGTCGGGTCGCCGGGAGACGTCGGTGAGAGCGGATTCGCGCAGACCTTCAAACTGTCCGCGACGCACGTTTTCGAGTTCGATCCGATCAGGACGGGCGGCGGCGGCTCCGTAGAAGTAGACGGGAACGCCGAAGCGGCGCCAGATCTGGAGGCCTGCCTGCCGCGCCAGGATGGCACACTCCGGGAGCGAGATCGAGCTTACGGGGACGAACGGGATGACATCGGCGGCGCCGATGCGGGGATGGACGCCGGTCTGGGCGGTGAGATCCAGGAGTTCGGTTGCCCTGCCGGCGGCGCGGATGGCCGCTTCAAGGATGGCTGCGGGAGGACCGGCGATCGAGACGACGGACCGGTTGTGGTCGGGATCGAGAGAGAAGTCGAGCAGGCGGACACCGTCGACCTTCATGGCCCGAACGATCTCGGTGACCTTGCCGGCGTCCTTGCCTTCGGAGAAGTTGGGGACGCACTCGATGATGGGCTCGCGGCTACTCATGAAGCTGCTCAGGCGTTTCGAACGGAAGCAAGGCGATGACGCACCCTCAGCATAGCCTCCGGAGCCGATCTCTGGGGGTGGTTACCGGCGGATGGCCGGCTTCCACCAGGTGTAACCGATCGAAAACTGGACGCTGGCGTTGACGCCGGGATTTCTGTCGCCGAGAGAGGCGGACGAAATGTGAATCGCGTTTGCGCCCAGGTCGATGGAGCGGTTGGGCTTGACGAAGTAGTGCAGGCCGATGCCGCCTTGCGGAGTGAAGTTCCAGACACTGGTGTCGGAGTTTGGACCGTCGTTGCCCAGGTTCAGCACCGGCGAACCGAACGCGGGGAACTTGTGATTGGTCCAGAGCAGACCGCCCGCGGCCTGGGCCCAGGGGGTGATGCGACGGGTTCCGGCGAAGTTCCAGCGCAGGATGATGGGAGTGACGGTGACGCCGGTGAAGGTGCCACCGACGGTATAGAGCGGAGAGCAGGAGATAGTCCCGGGCACCGGGTTGGGGACGCAGTTCGCTCGGCGGAATCTGGGTGTATAGGCTTGCCAGAAGGGGAAGAGCTCGGCGGCGTACTCGAAGTTGCCGCGCAGGGGTCCGGAGCCGTGATCGCCGGTGAGCACCTTGCCCGCGTGAACTCCCACCATGAGGAACCTGAAGCTGTCGCGGTCGCCGGTGACGCCGACGCCACTCTGGACGAGGGGTCCCACCTCGAACGGGAGGGTCGAGGCGTCCGGCTTGGGGCCGGAGACGAGCTGGCCCGAGGCCTGTGCGTGGAGCTTTCCGTGACCCAGGAAGAGAGCGAGGGCGGTGAGCAGGCCACGGACGGCGAGGCCCGGAGTCTTTTGTGAGTTCGGCAAACGACACTTCCTTACAAGATGGGCTGCGGTGAATGGCAAAAGAAAACCGCCGGTTTGGCGGCGGCCTCTTGTGCGTTGACGCGGAGACTTAGCCTGCGACCTCCGACATCTCCATGTCGAAGTTCGAGTAGACGTTCTGGGTGTCGTCGAGGTCCTCCAGGATCTCAAGGAGGCGCATCATGGCATGGGCCGGAGCGCCTTCGAGCTTCTGGTAGGTGGAGGCAATCATGGTCACCTCGGCGAGGTCAGGCGTGATGCCAGCGGATTTGATGGCGTCGCGAACAGCTTCGAAGTCTTTGGGGCTGGAGGTGATCTCCCAGTGATCTCCATCGGCGGAGAGGTCCTCGGCCCCTGCATCGAGCACGATCTCGGTGAGTTTGTCCTCGTCGGCGGTGGACTTGGGGACGATCACGAGGCCTTTCTTCGCGAAGAGGTACCCGACCGAACCGGTCTCGCCAAGGTTGCCGTTGTTCTTGGAGAAGGCGTGCCGAATCTCGCTGACGGCGCGATTGCGGTTGTCGGTCATCACCTCGATGATGACGGCGACACCGCCCGGACCGTAGCCCTCAAAGGTGATCTCCTCGTAGGAGATGCCTTCGAGCTCGCCGGTGCCGCGCTGGATGGCGCGCTTGATGTTATCGGCCGGCATGTTTTCCGCCTTGGCGGCGGCGATGGCGGTACGGAGGCGGGGGTTTCCATCGGGGTCGCCTCCACCGCCTTTGGCGGCGATGGTGATTTCCTTGATCAGACGGGTGAAGATTTTGCCACGCTTAGCATCCGTGGCACCCTTCTTATGCTTGATCGTGGCCCATTTTGAATGGCCGGACATGCGATACCTCTTTGCGCGGAGATGAAGTAAAAGCTGGCGCCGGCGGGGTCGAATCGCTCGGCGACCTTGCGAGTCTAGCATGCTGGAGCGGCAAGCTGAGCGGCCCGGCGCCGGGTCAGGCAAGCACTTCGGTGGTCAGCAGGTCGTCGAGCGTCTCTCGACGGCGGATGATGCGAGCCACCCCTCGGTGGACCAGGATCTCGGCCGGGCGTGGGCGCGTGTTGTAGTTGGAGGCGAGGCTCATGCCGTAGGCTCCGGCGTCGAGAAGAAGGGCAAGATCGCCGGTCGCCATGGGCGGGAGATCCCGGCCGCGGGCGAAGAAGTCTCCCGATTCGCAGACTGGACCGACCACGTCCACGGTGTGCCGGGCGGGCGTTGGCGCCTCGATGACGGGCAGGATCTCGTGGTGGGCCTGGTAGAGCGACGGTCGGATCAGATCGTTCATGCCGGCGTCGGTGACGACGAAGGTCTTGTCGCCGTTGTGTTTGACATTGAGGACGCGGGTCAGGAGCGCACCGGCCTGGGCGACGAGAAAGCGGCCAGGTTCGAGGAGAAGATGCGCCTCAAGGCTGGAGAGGACGGGATCGAGGGCGTCGGCGTAGGCCCTGACCTGGGTTGCGGGATCGAGGTCTTGCGCGGGTCCGTACTCGACGCCGAGACCGCCACCGACGTCGACATAGCGGATGTTGTGTCCGTCGCGGGTTAGATCCGCGAGGAGACTGGCGACATGGGTGAGAGCCGCGGCGAAGGGTGCGACGCTTTGTATCTGGGAGCCGATGTGCACGCTGACACCGGCTGCGTCGAGCGATGGAAGGGCAGCCGCGGCACGGTAGGTCGCACGAGCACCGGCGATGTCGATGCCGAACTTGTGCTCGCGGAGGCCGGTCGAGATGTAGGGATGAGTCTCCGCGGCGACGTTTGGGTTGACGCGCAGGGCGAAGCGGGCGCGAACGCCCCGGAGGCGAGCGCGTTCGGCGAGGAGGTCGACTTCGCTGGCGGACTCGACGTTGAAGAGGAGGATGTTGGCTCGAAGCGCATCGTCGATCTCCCAGGGCTGCTTGCCGACGCCGGAGAAGACGACCTTCTCGAGGGCGGGCGCATAGGCGCGGCGCACACGCTCCAGTTCGCCTCCGGAGACGATGTCGAAGCCGGCTCCCTGCTCTCCTAACAGCCGAAGGAGGGCAAGGGACGAGTTTGCCTTGACGGCGTAGCAGATGGTGTGGGGCCGATGGGCGAAGGCCTCCCTGAACAGGCGGAGACGGTAGAGCACTTGGGCGGCGGAGTAGACGTACAGGGGCGTGCCGTGCTGCGCGGCGAGCTCGGCGAGGCTGACGTCGTCACAGTGGAGGACGGCGGACTGGTAGTGGAACGGACGTGTGGGCAGGTGCGCGGTCGAAGCTTCTTCAAAGGCGATGGATGGTGTCGGCAAGCTACCTGCTTTGCGGGGGCAAGGCGTACGGAGCCTCGGGAAGGATGATCCAGCAGGCGATGTAGGCGAGTATGCCGAGACCGTAGAACAGGCCGAAGATCGCGGTTGCAACGCGAACGAGATTGAGGTTCCAGCCGAGATGGAGCGCGAAGGCCGCACAGACTCCGCCGAGGATGCGCGGGGATCGGGGACGTTCCAGCTTTGGGGAACGGAGATCGGTTTCTCCCGGGCCTGCGTGGGCGGAGGTAGCTTGTCCGAATGGGGAAGCGGCGGTCCCGTGCTGATCGTTCCCTGATGGATGCGAAGGGGAAGCCCGCTCCGGGGTGGGCACCACTGTCCCGCAGGCCGGGCAGAAGTTGTCTCTGGACCGAGTTGCTTGCCACAGTTTTTACAGAACATTCGCCACGCTCCAACGTGTGTTTATTTTCCCACAGCGCGAAGGACGATGACCGGTGGGCGGGCCAAGCTTATCTTCCTGAGTACGGGTTTTTGAGGTACCGGCGAGCAGCGTCTGTCTGAGTCTGGTCTCCACCGCCGGCACTGGCGAGCTGGTATTGAGCGATGGCTTCGGCACGGCGATGGAGCAGGTCGTACATCTCCCCTGCGTTCAGTTGAGCTCGTCTGCGCAGCCATTCGCTGCAGTTGGGCTGCGATGCGGCCTGGGCGTAGTTCGCTGCGGCCGAGGCCAGATCCGTCTGCCCTCGCTGCGTGTCCGCCAGACCGAAGTACGCCATCTGGAGACGCGGATCGACGAAGTACCCCGGCTTTCGAGCATCCTCGAGAACCCGCTCGTAGGCGGCGATAGCAGCAGGGCCATCTCCCTGGTCTTTGGTGAGATTGGCTTCTTCAAGACGAAACAGGAAGTCATGCGGGAACTGCTCCGCGAGCCCGTGCTGCACGGCGAGAGCTTCCGGGTAGCGACCGTCGTGGCGAAGAAACAGGGAGAGCGCGGTTCGCGACTCGATGTTGTTGACGATGCCGTGCGCGGCACAGTCGCGGAGCAGGTCGAGGCCCTTCTCCTTGTTTCCACTGACTCGGGCGATACCGATCATGAGGTGAATGAACCGCGGGAGACTGGCCACGGCGAACTGCTGGATCCCGATGGCCATCTTTGCGTCGGCGTAGTTTGGATCGAGCTTGAGGACCTCCTCGCTGTCGTTGCGTGCGGCGAGGCCCTGGCGCGCGGCCGCGACGAAGCTGTGATCGACGAGCGTGATGAAGGCGGCGTGCATGCCGCGGGCGTAGCCTCGGGCGAACCAGGCATTTTTGTCCCTGGGATTCGCCTTGATCTGTCGATCGCAGAGGTCGACGACGGCATTGGTGAGCGACTCGATGCGCCCACGGGTTGGACCGGGCACGGAGACGTTGCGTTTGGAGGTAAGGAAGTTGTCGTGGGCGTAGTACGTGGTGTCGAGCAGATCCTGGTGGTAGAGCTCGCGAAAGACGAGCACGGTCAACACGTAGTCGATCGCCATAGCGCTTTGTGGGTTTGCCCGCTGAATCGCCTCGAAGCGGCTCAGAGCTCCGTCGTAGTCCAGGTTGTAGAAGTGGTCGTGAGCCTCACGGACCTGAGGTGTGAGGTTGATCGGGTCGGTGCTGGGTGAGGTTGCGGCCAGTGCAAGGATCGGAGCGGGCCCGAAGAGGATCAGCAGGAGCAGGAAGTAGAAGATCCGGGGATGGCGGATCGAGGTTCGGATGAGCATTCTGCACCTTGAACGAAGTGCGATCCGTGTTGGACTCGCCTGGGAAGCTTGTATGCTTTTACGAAGCGGAAGAGCCTCATATCGGTCAACCGCCGGAACAGAGCTTCTCCCGCTCGGGCAGGCACGATGACGCGCTTCGAACTTCTGCAGTTGCTGGTGGGCCAGGCGCGCAGTCATGGCTTTCAGTATCGCCGGTGGTACGGCGTGTGGCTCGGTCTGCCGTGGGAGGGCGCACAGAAGGCAACGGCGGTTCTATGCGAAAGCCGGCGGTACTACGCCCTTTTATTTTCGCGCGAGTTCGCCGAGAGCTTTTGGAAGGGCGGCGAGAAGATGACGGTGCAGGTGCCGACGCAGAGCTTTGAGCGGCGGATGGCGGATGGCAGGATTGGCACGGTGACCCGAAAGGGGTTTACACGGAGGACGACCCGCTTGGATGCGTGGCAATACCATCTGCGGCAGATGTCGGTAGCGGAGGACCCGCTGCGCTACATTCGCCGGTTCCTGCGGGTGGAGGAGGATCTCGAGCCCGAGGCGGCGGTTGAGCAGCAGGTGACCCCGCAGACCCAGGACCCGCGTTTCCTCATCGACGAAGAGGATCTGCTGGTGGACTAGCGATCCGGGATTTGACCGTGGGTGATTTGCTTGATCTGGCCGATGTGGTGAAGGCCGTGAACGAGGTGGAACCTGCGCCAATGCGCGGGGCTGAGTGGGCCCAAGAGCATATGGCTGACGGAACGCTTGTGGGGGCCAAACAGGAGGGATGCCTCGTGGAGTGAGGTATCCATGGCGAGGAGGTGACCGGCCGCTCGGTGCGCGAGCTGATCCCCTGACTGGGCGACGGTGCAGGTGGGGGGCGTCACCGCATCGGGAGCGCTGACGCCGTGGGGAAAGCGACCTAGGCGGATGACATGAAACTGACTCCAGTGCTGGAGGAGACTGGGCGTGGCCTGGGTTGGACGGCCTTTCGCGATGCGGGCGGCGACGACGGCCTGCGTGGCGGAGTAGGTGAGGATCAGGTGCTCGACGACCTGCTGGACACTCCACCTTTCGGGCGGGTGTTGCTGCGTTTCAGCCGCTGTGAGGTCTTTGAGAGACTCTGTCAAGCGACGTTCGAGGTTTACCAAGCTGGCGTTCATGGCCGCGGTCCAATGTACATTGACTGCGCGCGCTGGGCTAGCGCAAAGCGGCGACGGCCTTTTTCGCGGCCTTGACGTGGTCTCCGTCGGGGTCGAGCTTGAGGTAGGCGTTGTACTCCGCGACGGCTTCGTCCCGCTTACTCAGACTCCGCGCGGCTTCGGCCAGGGCAAAGTGCGCTTCGGGGTCGTCTGGCTGCAGGTTGACGGCGTCCTTTGTCCGGGAGTAGGCCGCCTGTGGATTGCCAGACTGCAGGTAAAATTTGGCTACGGTGAGATCTTCGTTTTCGCGATCCTCGTTGCTTTGGATCTGCTTGACCTTTGGCAGCTTCCGCCGGAGGGTACGGCGTTTGCTGCTGTCTGCATCGTCGGTCCAGGGAGCGTCGGTTCCTGATGCGTCTCGGGTGGGAGAGGTGGAGTCGTCACTCGCTGAGGAAGAGCTGGAACCGCTGCTGCTTGAGGAACTGGAACTGCTGCTCGAAGCGGCTGGATCGCCTGGGTAGGGGAATTGTTTGCCTGGTTCCGGAGACGTTGATGGTGCGGGCGCCTGGGCCGGCGATGCCGGCGTGGATGGCGCGTCCGGAGGAGGTGTAGCAGGTTCACCCGGGTAGGGGAACCGATCTCTCACGGAGGGTGCGTCGGTGACGGGAGGCGCCGGGCAAGGTTTCGTGTTGGGCGTCTTGGGGGAGTTTGATGGGCTGGCGGGCTCGCAGTCTGGTGTGCGGGCCGGCTTCTGCGCAAGCGACGGTTGGGCCAGTGCTATGGCGCCTATCAAGGCAACGAAGACGAGATTGGCGGCAGGTCGCATTGCGATAAATTTTACGCCTACGGCATCGGCTTCGTCGCCTCCGTCACGGGCGCGGTCGGGGTATTTGGGGGCACGGACGGTGCAGCGCACGAGGTATTCTCAGCTAAGGAGTCGATGCGTTGCGACCAAAGCTGATCATCCGTTCTTCGTCCATCCATGCCGCCGGTTGTTACACCTTGCGATCCATTCGGAAGGGCGAAAAGGTGTGCGAGTACGACGGCCCTCGCTACAGCAAGGATGAGGCGGACGAGCGCTATAAAGATCGGGAGATCACGTATCTCTTCAGCTTTGGCGAGGAGAATACGGTGATTGACGGCTTCGGGACAGCGATGTTCCTCAATCACTGCTGCGAGCCGAACTGCGAGTCCGAGGAGGAAGGCGGACGGATCTTCATTTCGGCGATCCGCGACATCGCCGCGGGCGAGGAGCTCACATACGAGTACAACCTCCATGACTCCGATGACGAACAGGGTGACTGCTGCTGTGGCAGTGCTCGATGTCGCGGCACGATGTTCAGCGAGGCCGAGGTGAAGCGGCGGGCAAAGCGGGACGCGGCGTTGCTGCGCCAGAGCTCTCCGCGAAGATAGACCTCCCTGCCGAGGATTTGCTCAAGGCTGCCGCTGCTGCACCAGCTTATCTCCCGACGGTACAATGAAGTCTGATCCGCTGAAGATCGCAGCGGTGAAGCTGCTTTATGGCCCATCTTGTTCTTGCTCGAAAATACCGACCGCAGCGATTCGCGGATGTAGCTGGCCAGCAGCACGTGACGGTCACGCTGATGAATGCGCTAACGCAGGGCCGGATCGCGCATGGGTACATTTTCAGCGGACATCGCGGGATTGGAAAGACCACCATCGCCCGCATCCTGGCGATGGCGTTGAACTGCCGCAATGAGATCGGAAGCGATCCGCGACCGTCCGCCGAACCTTGTGAACGGTGTGATAGCTGCGTGGAGATACGGGCCGGCAATGCGGTGGACGTGATCGAGATTGACGCAGCGACGAACCGTGGGATCGATGAGATTCGTGAGTTGAGAGATGCCGCTCGATACCGGCCAGCACGGGACCGTTACAAGATCTACATTCTGGACGAGGCGCACCAGATCACCGATGCGGCCTTCAATGCGCTGCTGAAGACGCTGGAGGAGCCGCCCGAGCACATCGTCTTCATGATGGCGACGACGCAGCCGGAGGACATTCCACAGACGGTCCGGTCACGCTGCCAGCACTTCAGCTTTCACGCGGTGAAGATGGCGGACATCTTGACTGAACTGCGCGGGATTGCCAAGCAAGAGGGTGTGACCGCGGGTGAGGCGGCGCTAAGCCTGCTGGCGGAGGCGGGCGACGGATCGATGCGGGACGCTTTGAGCATCATGGATCAGGCGATCGCGAGTGCGCCGGTCGAGGGAGGCCGGGCCAGGCTGGATCCGGCGCAGATTCGAGAGCTGATGGGCACTGTGTCGAACGCGGTCTTTGAGCGGATGCTCGATGCGGTGGACGCATCGCGCAGTGCTGAGGTGATCACGCTGGCGAATGAGCTGATGGACGCGGGAAACAGTCCTTCGCAGCTATCGAGGCAGTTGGTGCGCTACCTGCGAAACTGCCTGATGGCGAAGATTTCAGGGCTGACGCCGGAGTCTGTGGGCTCGGACGGGAACCTTGACGAGCTGTTGCAGACCTCGCCCGATGAGCAGCGGCGGGCGGCTCGAACGGCGGTCAGGTTTGCGGAGGAGGAGCTTACGCGGTTTCTGCAGGTGATGCTTCGGACGTTTGATGAACTGGCTTACCGGCAGGAGCAGCGGTTTCACTTCGAGCTTGGCTTGTTGAAGCTGGTCCATCTGCGGCGGTTGCTGCCCATGGAAGAGGTGCTGAGCCGCATTCCGGTGGGAGCCGGGGTGGCGGTTCCACCTCTAAATCGCTCCCTGGGTGGGGTGGTGGCGCAGGTAGGTGTTGGCGCCGGGCCTTCCGTGGTTGAAGTCGGGGAGAGTACAAGCGGTGTCTTCGAGCGGTCGGCGATGCGCCCGAAGGCAGAGTTCTCCCCGTTCACTCGGCAGGCTACAGAGACGGCGCGTCCCGTTCCACCCCTGGTTCGTGAGACGGAGAAGCTTCCCGAGACTCCGCTCAGGGCCAACGCGACGTTGCCGAGCAGGGCCATGTCCGGGCTTGCCGGCGAAGTGGAGGCAGATCGCGTCTTTCCTGAGCCGACCGTCAGGGCTGGGTCAGAACCTGGAGGACTCGAGGAGAAGGAGGGGGGCGAGAGTATCGCGGTAGGCGCGGAGTTAGTTGCGTCCCCCGCGGGAGAGGGTTCGCGTCCATCGGCAGAGAGCCTGAAAGAGATGGCTGCGAGGGCGCTGGCGGGGGCGAAAAGCCAAGACTCTGCGGCAGATGCCATGGAGGAGGCAGAGTGGACACTTGATAATGAGCGCCTTCGCATCCAGACGACTGTGTCGGCGACGATGCTACCGATGGTCGTCAATTCGGAGGCTGAGAGGATTGTTCGTGGGGTGGTGCAGGGGGCGGCGGGGATGGGAGCGGTTCGGGTGGACTTCCTTCCGGGCAAGGCTCAGCTTCAGGAGCCGGTCAAGCGCGAGCGACGCGGCTCGTCCGGATCGGCCCAGGCGAAGGCGGAGCAGCATCCAATCGTGCAGCAGGCGCAGAGGCTGTTCCATGCCGAGATACGGAATGTGATCGATCTGACGGAAGGTAAGTAAGGGGGAGTTGGCGATGGATTTCGGGGATCTTGACAAGATGCAGGAGATGATGGCGCAGGCCCAGCAGATGCAGGAGCGCATGGAAGAAAAGCTGGGGGCGACGGTGGTGGAGGCGACGACAGGGGGTGGTGTTGTCACGGTCCGGATGAACGGACGGAAGGAGGTGTTGAGGCTGAAGATCGAGCCATCGGCGGTGGGGAGTTCTGGGAGTGATCTGGAGCTGCTGGAAGACCTGATTACGGCGGCGGTGAACGAGGCGGGGCGGCGCGCGGATGAGGTGATGAAGAGCAGTGTGCAGGGCATGATGGGTGGGTTGGACCTGCCGGGGTTGAGCTAGGTGGCTCGATTTGCCGAGCCGATGACTCGGTTGATCGACGAGTTGAAGAAGCTGCCAGGGGTGGGAACGAAGAGCGCCCAGCGGCTGGCCTTCCATGTGCTCCGGGCGACAGACGCGGATGCACGCGGGCTAGCGGAGGCGATCCTGACACTGCGGGAGCGGCTGATGCTGTGCAGCGTGTGCAACAACATCACGGATGTGGACCCGTGCAGCTACTGCACCAGCGCAGTGCGGGATCAGCATATCGTCTGCGTGGTCGAGGAGCCGACGAATATAGCGACGATCGAGAAGACTCGCGGGTACGCCGGGGTGTACCACGTGCTGCACGGAACGCTGTCACCGGTGAACGGGATCGGGCCGGAGCAGCTCCGGATTGCAAGTCTGCTGCGACGGGTTCCGGAGGCGCATGAGATTATTCTGGCGACCTCGCCGACGACTGAGGGTGAGGCGACGGCGGGGTACCTTGCCGGGGAACTCCGGCGTCAGCGGCCGGAGCTGCGAGTGACGCGGATCGCGACCGGTGTGCCGGCTGGAAGCGACATCGAGTACGTGGACGAGGTGACCATGTCGCGAGCGATGGACGGCCGACGCGAGGTCTGACTCCTCCCGTACTTGGTACCTAAAGTATTCGAGCTGGGTACGCTTAAGTACGGAGCAATTCGAGGAAACTTATGTACTGAGCAATTCGGCCTGCAACCAAGGTGCTGCCTGACGGAATCTGGCGACAGGGACTGCAATCAGCCTGTCGACTGGGTCCTCCCTGAGTTGCTAGTTCTACTCTAGCGTTTTCGCCTGGAGATTTCGCCACGGAGCAGGTGATGGATAACGCTCAGAGCTTGGCGTACTTGGATGTCAAAGTGGGTAGACTTAAGTTAAGTCTCGATCGGGGCTAGGTCTGGCTGGGAGCTGTGCGTTCCGATCTTCACGGAAGAATGAGGCTCTCTCCGCTCATCTCATTTGGCTTGTCGAGGTGGAGGAGGGAGAGGATGGTGGGGGAGAGGTCGCGGAGGCTGCCGCCTGAGCGCAGAGTGGAGAGTGGCTTCCCTGCCCAATGACTGATGAGCAGGAAGGGGACGGGGTTGGTGGTGTGGGCGGTGTGGGGGCCACCGGTGACGGGGTCGATGAGGAGCTCGGCGTTGCCGTGGTCGGCGGTGACGAGAAGTGAGCCACCGCGCTGGCGAATGGCGTTGTAGATGCGGCCGAGTTCGGTATCCACGGTTTCGACGGCGCGGATAGTGGGTTCCATCTTGCCGGAGTGCCCGACCATATCGGCGTTGGCAAAGTTGACGATGACGACGTCGAAGGCGGTGTCGTTGACGGCTTTGATGACGGCGTCGGCGATGCCGGCGGCGGACATTTCGGGAGCGAGGTCGTAGGTGGCGACCTTTTGGGAGGGGATGAGGGCGCGGTCCTCGCCAGGAAACGGCTTCTCGATGCCGCCGTTGAAGAAGTAGGTCACGTGGGCGTACTTTTCGGTCTCGGCGACGCGGAGGTTGCGGAGGTTGGCTTGGGCCATGAGATTGGCGAGGAGGTTGTCCATGGACTCGGAGGGAATGACGACTGGGAGTTTGAAGTTCTTGTCGTACTGGGTCATGCAGACGTAGTGGAGGTCTCTGGGGGTGGAGGCACGGGGTATTTCGGCTTCCAGCTCGGCGGCGTTGGGGAGATCGTGGGCGTCGCCCACGGTGAGGCCGCCGGGGACGTTGGAGTTGCGGGCGAGGACGCGGGTGATCTGGCGGACGCGGTCGGCGCGGTAGTTGAAGTTGATGATGACGTCGTGATCGCGGATGAGGCTGGTGGGGGCGCCGTTGGGGTCGGTGACGGTGAAGGGCGGGATGAACTCGTCGGTGAGGTCGGAGCTGTAGAGGTCCCTGATGCGGCTGACAGGGTCGGCGTAGACGCCACCCTGAGGGGCGCCGGTGACCATGGCGTCGAAGGCCTGGCGTTCCTTCTCCCAGCGGAGGTCACGGTCCATGGCGAAGTAGCGGCCGGAGACGGAGGCGAGCTGGCCGACGCCGATAGTTTCGAACTGCTGCTGGAGGGCCTGGAGGTGACCGAGGCCGCTGGTGGGCATGGTGTCGCGACCGTCCATGAAGGCGTGGACGAAGACGCGGGTGAGGCCCCCCTGGGCGGCGAGGCGGAGGAGGGCGTAGAGGTGGCGGGTGTGGGAGTGGACGCCGCCGTCTGAGAGAAGGCCGATCAGATGAAGCGATCGGCCCTCGTGCGCGGCGAGGTGCATGGCGCGGAGGAGGGTGGGGTCGGTGAAGAAGGAGCCGTCGGCGATGGCGGTGTCGATGCGGGTCATGTCCATGCGGACGATGCGGCCGGCGCCTAGGTTGAGGTGACCGACCTCGGAGTTGCCCATCTGGCCGTCGGGAAGGCCGACGAAGTGGTCGGAGGCGCGGAGGAGGGTGTTGGGGAAGTCGCGCAGGAGCCGGTCGTAGACGGGCTTGCGGGCCTGAGCGATGGCGTTGCCGTGGGTCTCGGGGCGATAGCCCCAGCCGTCAAGGATGGTGAGAACGATGGGTTTGGGCATGCAGGTTTAAGGATAGCAAGAGGTTGGGAACGGGCTTGCTTGCGGGGGCGAGGCGACGTGGGTTGCGGGAGGAGCGGCGGTGGCGGGGTTTGGCGGGGTTGGCGGCGGCTTCGAGGTTGGGGAGGATGGCGGGTTCGGGTTGGGGCTCGGGTTTGGCGGAGTTGCGGTGTAGCTCTTCAAGGAGGCGGCTGATGAGGGTGTCGGGGCGGGAGATCTCGGGATCGAGGAGTTCGGCGCGGGGGGCGAGGGGGCCGTAGATGGGGTCGATGGTGATCTCCTCGACGAGGCTTCCCTGCTCCGCGGGCTGGGGGGCGTGGCGGGGCTGGGGGAGGTTGAGGGAGGCGATCTGGAGGCCGTAGAGGAGGAGGCCGGCGCGGCGGGGATCGAGCTCGTTGGCGGCGAGGCGGTTGAGGACCTCGCCGATGGCCTGCTGGATGGCGCTGCGGTCTTCGGGGATGGGGATGGCGAAGGGGGCGGCCTGGTGCTCGCCCTGGGAGAGGTCGATGGTGGGGATGGCTCGGCGGGTGTGGGTGCCGCGGTGGTAGAAGCAGAAGTCCTCGTGGAGGAGGCAGGGGCTGCCGCAGCGGCGGCCGTCGGTGAAGATGTGGCGGCACTGGTAGCGGCGTGGGTTGATGGCGACGGCGGTGTTCGGCATGGCGGGTACCCCTCCCCCGGGTACTTTGGACTCAAAGTCTTCGATCGACGTGGTTTAGGTTGGGGGTACTTAGAGGTTGGTGAAGCGAGTGTCGGCGATCTTGCGGCTGCGGAGGGTG
>JAABUQ010002719.1_pt1 | contig 34309 bp, 31 predicted proteins | sample 5560001 | NCBI WGS metagenome assembly JAABUQ01 (sample SAMN10711888, study PRJNA513371) | rock metagenome | isolation source: Antarctica rocks | place: Antarctica: Victoria Land, Finger Mt nord | collected 2015-12-18
CGCCTCCCCCGGCCCCACCGCCACCTCCTCCATCCTATCCAACGTCTCCATCCCCCCCACCACCTTCCCAAAAATCGTATGCTTCCGATCCAAATGCTTCGCCGCGCGATACACCACAAAGAACTGACTCCCATTCGTCCCCCGCCCCTTATTCGCCATCGCCAGCACGCCCCTGCCCTCCCCAAAACTCCTCGGCCCCTCAAGCTCATCTTTAAACCCCCTCCCCCAGCAGCTCTCCCCGCCTTTCCCAGTACCAGTGGGATCCCCGCCTTGGATCATGAAGGACCGGATGTTGCGGTGGAAGGGCACGGCGGTGTAGTAGCCGCGTGTGGCGAGGGTTAGGAAGTTCCAGACCGCGAGGGGGGCGAATTCGGGGTAGAGAGCGAGGGTGAGGGTGCCGTGCGTGGTGCGCAGGGAGCAGTAGCCGGGGAGGGTGACGCGTCGGGGGTGGAGGAGGTAGGCTTCGTCGGTGAGGAGGGCGAGGTCGGAGGTTGTGGTCGTGTGGGGGGTGAGGCCCGTGGAGGTGAAGGAGGCGGCGGCGCGGCCGGTGGTGTGCGCGGCGGTGGGTGCGGATGAGGGTGGGGGTGCAAGGGTGGTGGTGGGCGTGGAGGATGCGGGTTGGGGCTTTTTGGAGAGGGTGGAAGAGGGTTTGGTGGTGGTGAGGGGGGCGGTTTTCTTGGGTTGAGGGAGGATTTCGGCGCCGTTGCCGAGCGCGGATCTGTTGACGTTGCGGCTGGGGTCGTTGCGTTCGCGCTGTTGCGCCGGGGTGAGCGTGCTGGTGCCTTCTTTGAGAAACTTGAATGCGCTGAGGTTGCGGCCGGAGAGGTTCTGCGGGTCTTGCAGGGTGATGATGTCTTTCCTGCTGAAGTCCGCGTCGCTGACGAGGTCGCGCCACATTTTCGCTTTGATGTTCAACCGCTCGACGGTGTCCCAGGCGAAAACGTTGCCGGTGTTGGCTAGGGCGACGATGTGCGTGTTGTTGGTGAAGACCTTGTAGGTGACTGGGTCCACCATCTCGCCGTCATCGTTCCTCGCGAAGTTGAGTTTCAGTAGATCTGTGGATTTGAGAGTCTCGCCGTTGATGGGATTGGTGCCGTGCTTGAGAAGCCAGGGCAGGATATGGTCGATGTCGAAGATGGTGCCGTCGGGTGCGCAGACGGGGGTGTGGAAGGGCTGCAGCGACACGGCGCAGAAGTTGAATGGCAGGCGTTTGAAGGGTGTTCCGTCCGCGGATGGTTTGGAAAGGCCAGAGCCCGCGCTGGCGGAGAATGCATCGGAGGAGCCCCACTCGCTGTGGGTGATCTGATACTTGTTAGACGGGTACGGAAAAGGTAAGGAAAGGTGGAGGGAGGGGCATTCACGTAGAGCTTGTCGGTACCTGGTAAGGAATACTGTGTTAGCTAAGAGCAAAGCGAAGAAATGATGTCGTGGCTAACCTTTACCCATCTTTAAACGTTGGGGCTACGGTTGGGTTGTTGGAAACCGCAGAGACACTATTCCCGATGGAGCACTTTATCACCAGTGCAAGATTGGAAGACGGTGACTTTAGATTTTAGATTTTCTCATCTGTCCCTCAGCAAAACGTACAACAATATGCAGTATCATTCGACGATTTGTGCATGTAGCATCGGTGATCACTGGTGAATGAGTCTAACGTCATTCCATCAAAAACGTTTTTCACAGCGCCGAGCCCTATGTTCTTGTCTGGCAAACATATGGAAGATGCTCGAGATCCGCTGTATAGCTTGACCCAGCTAATTCTGCTACTTAGATTTGTACTCTGCTATGAACTAAGATCCCTCTATGTCAAAATCCTGTCTTCCAGCACTCAAATCCCCTCCAACCTTTTCATGCTCCAAAGGGATTGAAGCGTTAGTCCGTGTATGCAGAGAGACCCTTCAATGCCACTCTTAATGCCGCTAATTCACATTTCATCATGATTCATTATTCGCCAGCAGCATACTCGATGCCAGCCACCCATTCGCTCCCAAATTGAACGCCGTCCTTGAACCTCGTCCCAAGTTTTTGCCATACCTTATTGCAAATGCCTATATCAGCCACAATGTGTTTCATTTTATCGGTCTCTGGGTTCTTCATTGCCGTCAGAAGGCCTGTCTTGGGCGCACCGAGCGAGAGAACGAAGTCTGCGTGAATGACGAGGTCTGCGCTGTCGGCCATGGCTGCAATTCCTATTGACCCGTTAACACTGCATTGAGTTACAGAAGGTGGGGAGGTATACCGCTCGAAGCATCCAACGCCGAAGGTACATCAATCGCCATCACTGGGGCAGTCATATTAGCCCAGTGTGCGAGACTGATATAGGTCGCTTGGTCATCCGTCCTGAGATCTTCAAAAGCCATATGCACGCCCAGCAGCGCATCGATGATGAGATCAGGCCTTGCTTTCCCCAAGGCCCTGATAAGCCGGTTTGGCTTGACCACTTGGCCGCCGCAATTATGGTAGATAGAGAGCTGTCGACGGACAGCGTCTAGAAGGTCATCATCGCGCTCGAGGCCGAGGACAGTGAGGAAGATATGTGAATGGTGGTTTAGAGCTTGTCGAGCGGCTACGATGGCGCGGGCTCCGCTTCTGTTGTTGCCTGCTAGGATTACAATGGTCGCAGAAGCATTGTGCCCGCTATTTTTTGGATGGTCGTCTGTTTGGTCTAGAATAGAGTCGATTGCCTCAGTCATGGCTCGTGCAGCGTTCTCCGTGAGCATGTCTTCCGTCATGCCAAGCTCGGTAATAGCCAGCTGCTCAAGCTCGAGCATTTGTAAAGGCGTAAGGCATGGGCAGACATGGTTATTGTGAGTAAGACGAAATGAGGGTTTCGACCGTGCCGAACTGGGTATACGGGAGGTCGGCTTCTCGAATTTGAGTGTGGTACGTCTGATAGTATCACGGGATGTTGAAACATCGTCTTGAACTTTGCCGCTATGGATCGAGCCACGAGGAGTCTGGCGAGTTCTTGTCCTGGATCCTGGTAATGACCCTGATCCTGTCATGTGCTGCTCGCTGGTCATCACACTGCCTTTTCTTGAGGGACGCTGTCGAATGGACGCTCGAGACGTGTCTCTACGCGAGCTTCTACCACTCTTGTCACAGGCTTCAATGTTATCGTTGTCGCTATCGCCGCTATTCCACCCAACATCACTGTTGACTTTTGGAGAATTCAGTACATTCTCTGAATAGTGTAGATTCTTTCCTCCACCAGTTCCAGGACGTGGAGGAAGTCTGTTATGGGTGACCAATCGTTCCTCGTCAGCAGTAGTATCCTCCCGCTTAAACTGACTGAAGGTTCCAAGCTTGTCGAATTTTGACAGGTTCCCCGAGAAATCGAAGTCGACCATGTCTTGGATATCGGTAGCGTCCTCTGTAGCCCAGCCATTCTGTTCGTTCTGAAAAGCCTTCTGTCGATGCTGACGTTGGGATTGGCCTTTAGGTGTTGGACCATGTAAAGCGTGTGAGTTCCTTTTCGACTGGGGGGCCTCTTCCAAAAAGGGAGTTTCCCGCCAGCCAGACTTCTTTGGCTGCCGGTTTGCAAGTCTTCGAGATGCTGGAGAACCTTTTATGCCCTGCTGCGAGACTTCGACGCGCTCGGCAGCGCCTTCTTCGGCAAGCTCTTTCCGGAGTCCCCTCTTCGGCCGCCTCCTTTTAGATTTGCGTGCCACTGCCATGTCTGCTTCTGCTTCTTTGCCGTTGCACGTCGCGTCCTCCTGGTCTTTGTCTCCTTCCTTGTAGCCATCGTTAAGCCCGAGCTCTTCGAAGGGTCCATTTAAGGTGGCAGACGTTTCGCCGTGGTCAGCGAAGTACGCACGCTGAGTGGAGTTTCGAGATGCTGACTGAGGCGTTTTAGGAGAAAATTGCGGACCCTGTTGGCCTGCCTCTGGCGGGGAGTCTTGGTTCACCAATTGTGGATCGAGGGGCAATTGCTGGCTTTGTGGGCCCGAAGCAGATACGACAGTGCGCAGACCCGCCTGCGCACTGACTGTGGTCGTGATATTGGCCAGAGGTCCTCTGCCCATGTCCGTAGAGCTTGCGGTAGCATCTTGCTCATGAGGTGGCCTGCCATAGCTCAGAATAGCGGGGTCATCTGCTTCGTGGGAAATCTCCTTGGGTCTTGGAATTTGTGGAGGCGTCGTAGGCTTGACGTGTGTTTCCAGAATTTCAATGTCAAGCAGATCCTTAGGTCCGTTAACGATCAAAAAGTCTGCTCGATGATGGGATTGAAGCCAGATAACTGACTCACAGTCAGTGCACTGGGCAGCATTGACAAAAATTGAAATCATTCGGCATATGTGCCGGCTTACCATCCTTGAGTTTCAATTGCTGATTGACGATGTCCGTGACCAATCCACGCACCTGTGTATTTTCTGGCTGTTTGAGGGTGACCAGGACTGTCTCTCCTATGAAATCGGCCATGTCTTTGTTGGCATTGAGCAGCCCTCAAAGTCTGGAAGAGCAAGGTGTATTCCTCAAGGTTGACGAAGCTGGTCGACGCAATCGAAAGAATTTAGGAGTGACCGAATAGAGGGTGAATTCAAGACATTGCCGTCTCACTTTACGGCGGGACCGGACATCTAGTGAAGGCATCACTGAGAAGTTGATGTCCGTTTGCGAAGGACAATTGGGACCCAATTCGAAAGCTCATATATAAGGAATCCAATCAGAGTGTAGTAAGGGATTGGCAGAATCTACTTTACATATCACGTGATTTGGAAGCTCAGTGTCACGAGTTTCGTGCACGTTCAAGAAATCAAACGATCTCCCTCTTCTTTTCGACATGAGAAATCAATTATCATGCGACTACCACAATTTCCGCAGTATGTTGATAAATGATTGGCAACCCATTAGTCTTACGATCTTATTATTAGGGGCCAGAAAGACGTCCGGCAAGAGTCCAAATCTAGTGGTGTGAGACGCTTGACAAATAGGCGCTCAAGTCTCACGAGCATGGATGAGCAAGCTTCGGTTGCTTTGTAAGAAAGTATGCCTTTAAGATAGAGATTAGAATTGTGCAATACCTGTTCATGATACCTGACTGCACTGAACAGCCGATGCATCGGCTGCTTAGAAAACGACAAATTGCTGCCTTTACAATGTGGGGACTCTCTCTTACTTGCGTACCATTTCCTTCAGAGTAACGTCGAGCAACTGGATTGCATAGAACCAGTGGTATTTCCACAATGATTTTCCAAATGGTCTAAACTTGCTCGTATCTGTGCCCAGAGGTCCATCCGTACGCAGACTACCTTGCCGCAGTCGCTAAATGGGCGATTGAGAGCACACGTGCCACGATGCAAGCAATTGTGTCCTTGGAAGCTGCATTGAAGATCTTACGTACCTCAGTAGTAAAGTGATTATTCGTAAGATCCACAACTGGACCAGAAAAGACCCCACGGCGCTTTACGACCTTAATTATCGGCATAAGCCATCCACAGAATCTACGGACAACGGAAGACTTGACAGATTTGCCGGAGAAGGCCACGAAGAATTGTATGTCTCGAAATTGGAATCTATTTGGAACGAGTCTGTCTTGTTCAAGTCGGTCCAACTAAGATCAATGGCTAGGCGATGTTGGATAGCTAACGCGAGCTCGGCGTGGCTGTGAGCAGGGATATCTTGAGCATGACTTGGCGCATACAAACTGTCGTTTGGGGCCTCTTGGATGCTGTTAGGTGTGCTGGCTTTGCTAGGTCAACTTTCAACAAGGATGGTAGAAAATCGCAGCCTCTCGTGGTCGTGAAAGAGATGTAATGATAATCAAGTCCCCCTTGATCTTAGAGAACGACTCCGATTGATCTTTCTCTTATGTTAGGTTGACTGCCGTTGTAAGTGTTCGCAAGTACTCAGCTTAGGTCGTAGACACTTGGTCACACTCTAATTATTTACTAAAGCGTTTTGGCGGTTGGATCGTCATTTCAGAATCCCAACAACAGACTCCTGAAACACTCTATAGCTCCGTAGGCGCTGATATTCCCGTGATATAGCTACCTCCATGAACGGCATTTGGAGATGTCGCTAGATTACTGAATGCGTTTGCAAAGATCCACAATAAAGGGCAGAGGCCTCTGCCAAACATTAGCAGACATCAATATAGAAGACCCACATGTGGGAGAGTTGAGCGGCTCTCGACAGACTTGGTGGTCATCTTTGAGCATTAGTCGATTGAAGTGGCATTCATGCCTTGGGTCAACAGGCAGACTTGCTTGCAGTTTGATGCTGCCCGCTTTGCGAGTATCACTACCCTGGAGAAGCAATCTGGCGATAGGAAAGCAAACACTAGTGTAACTCAGCCAAGAACGGCGCGGAGTGAATAAAGAAGTTGCTCAAACAATAGAGAATTTTTCTCAATTGGTCGGATATATATTAGTCGCTTTTCCGTGTCCCAACAGCATCCAGTAGATACCATCTAAATCCCTTCCGCCACTCGGAGATGCTCTAAGGCGGGCTCGACAGGCTGTTAAGAATAATCGATTCACCTTCGAGGTGCCTCAAGGGTTTGTTAATAAAACCTTGGCCGAAACAATTAGCCCCCAATGAAAGTCTCAATGCCATCCAACAGGTGCCATAGCTATCAACATTAAACTTGTAAGCGTGTGGTGTTCCTGCTCCATGGTCTCCGCTTCAGAGTATATATCCACTCATCTAGAAATATCCATAGCCAAAGGAACAAAAAACAGAGACCGGCAAATGCTGTCCCGACCATGCTGATTCTGCTGACCCACGACGAGAGAGATCCTAGAGATACTGATGGTCTATCTAGAGTCTGCTCAGCCGCCAACTCAACCTGCATCGCATTCAATATAGTTGAAGCTATTGCAAATGTGAACAAAATCGGTCCGTATAAACGCGCGAAGTAATCGCCATACTGTCCGTGAACCTGTTGATAATAGAACTTGCGAAGAAAGAACTTGGCATAGAAGTTCAGCCTCGTAAGCCTCAATTCCCCGTACTGGTACCGGCCAGAGACATCAACGTCGTTGACTTTGGAGATGTCTGAGAGAAAGTGACAGAATTGTGCCCAATCGATGCTCTGAGGCACCAGGCGAAGGCCGTCTTGCTGAGCAATCAGGAAGTCCGATTGATGGCGAATGAGATAGGTATATGTTCTCAAATAGCCAAGTGCAGCCATTCTGATCGATTGCCCATGCTCCTTAAAAGTAGAGGATCCATCCAACAAGAAAGCGTCCCAGAAAGCATGAGACATGAGGTACGTAGGGATCGGCTTTATGAATATACGGTCATGGATCCAGACCAGATGCAAGCGGGGGTCCTCGGAGACCACAATCTCACGGCCTTTGACCTTTTGCCGGTGTAAGGAATTTATGTTTGCACTGGACGGCGTAGTCATGACCCATAAACGATGGGCTATCATCTCGAGATCCTGGGCCCAGAACTCACTTATTAAGAAATCGTTCATTCGGACCTGGTCGGTGATTCTGATGCAAGGCTGGCCTGGCAGAAAGGCAGGTATTTGAGACACTTTGCTCGAACGATTGTCGTGAAAAGCGTCCAGCTCGTCGCACAGCTGATTCTCCTTTGAGAATGGAGGCGAAACCACCGCATGTGACCCATGCATCTTTCCAGGACGATTGACGAGACGTAGATCTATTCCAATAGTTGACTTGACGACTGACCTTGTAAGTGCTACCTTATGGCTGAGAGAGCTATCTTTAGTTCAAGTGAGTCCACCAGCGTCGTCCACAACTGGATCCTAGAAGATTTATATTCTCTCACATATCTTCGGGTCACGCCCACGCGGAAGGCTGTGCGTTGGTGCGCAAGGCTCTCTTCAGCCGAAGATCCCCTGTGCATGGGTGGGGCGTAAGGCGTCGTCCAGCCTCACTTCTTGCCAGGCTGTCATTCTCGTCAGCAACATCTTGAGTATGGATAGCATCCTACTTCTTCATCTTGACCGCAACATTACGCTGTCTACATAAGGTATAACAGACAGGGTGTCATTATGGTGAGCACATCGAGCTTGTTCCCAGCAAGTCAAATTCTAATCCAAAGCGAAGCCCAGACAAGTCACAGATGACGACGTGGGGCTTAAAGTCCTCTACGAACCCGGCGAAGGAGACACTAGTGCTACCATTGAGTATGCCACTTGCCGAAATCCCAACGTTGATGCATGGAACTGACAACATCTACAGCGTGGTTGCGGTTCATGGCATTGGCGCTCATCCGGACGATACCTGGTGCACGGACGTGAATGAGGATGCAAGCAGTACAACACGGTCTGTTAACTGGTTGAAAGACCCGGAGATGCTACCATCAGTCATGAAAGATGCGAGGATCATGCGATATGGATATCATTCACAGTGGTTTGGTCGTGATGCTCTTCAACAGAATGCTTCTCGGATAGCATCCGGTCTTCTGAAATCTCTAAAGCGAAATCGGAAAGTTATTAAGCTCCAGTCTACTGCAATTTGGCCAAGGGTGATTCAGCTCATTAGCCATAGGGGATCAATGATCGTCCTCTGATATTCATCGCTCATTCTTTCGGCGGGCTAGTGATTCTAAGGGTCTGTCCAATCTCTCTTATCTCACAACGAAATCTAAGATTTGCAGACGCTTATGATAGGCCATCTTGATGAGAAACAATGGCCCGGTATCTTCGTCTCCACTGTCGGGATCGTATTTTTCGGTACACCTTTCAGAGGATCGGAAGCCTTACATCCTGCGAAAATGATCGCAGCCGCATTGACTCAACATAAGTCCTACGAGGTCCAACCAGATATGCTACATGGTCTTGAACCCGGCACGGAATGGCTCAAGGGACTTGTAGACGATTATAGGCGGGTCTGGCGGTCGCAGCTTAAAAGAACCAATATACTCTGCCTTTACGAACAGAGGGCCAGTCCACTTAGCAGTATCGTTGGAGATGGACCACCAAGGATTGTGCGTGGAAATCCTGCAGAATTCGCTCGAAGTTAATATTTGATCCAGGATATCGCTGTGACCGAGGAAGAAGGATGTCTTGACACCTCCACAGAAGAGATAACCAACCATCCACTTCCACGGTCCCACTTCAATATGAACAAATTTGCCAAGCCTACTGAGGATGACTTTGAGACAGTATGCGATCATCTCTTAGAGATGAGAATCGAAGCCAAAAGCATACTGGAAGCGAGGGGTCATGGTAAATAGTATCTCTATAATACACTGCATCACTGAAGTTGATCTAGGCTCAAAGGTGTTGGCAAAAACTTCTAAAATGACAACGGCACAAAAGGGTATAATCCCAAGTACAATTACTTAGCTTAGGAGGTTCTGACACAGCACAAGAATGCCTGCAATCCTTGCATTTTCCAGAGATGAACTCGCGTAGGAATGACATAGCCGACCCAGCTGTGGAAACATGCGCATGGCTTTCTCAGCACATGGTCTATCTAGAATGGCTAGAGCAGAAGCATGGGTTGCTTTGGATAAAGGGGAAACCAGGAGCCGGGAAATCGACACTGATGAGACACGCAGTTGTAATGATCGAAAAACAAGAACGTCAAGCGAATTTGATTGTTGCCTCCTTCTTCTTTCACGGCCGAGGTTCTTTGATTCAAAAGAGCCCTCTTGGATTGTTTAGATCCCTCCTACATCAACTCTTACAGCAGATCCCGCGGCTACTTTTACTATTCAGCTCGCTCTTCGAGAAAAGGTGTGAGACAGAGGGGGCGTTTGGCACCGCATGGGACTGGAAAGAAAGAGATCTGCAAGACTTCTTCAAACATAATGTTACAGATTCGGCACGAATCCGCCTTTATATCGATGCCCTAGATGAGTGCGGTGAAGAAAACGCAATAAAGCTTGTTGATTATTTCGACTCTATTACCTCAGGATCCAATGTCGTGGATGCTTCTCTCAGCATTTGTTTTTCTTGTCGGCATTATCCTCTGGTGTCTCGAGACGACGGTCTTCAGGTTTGCGTAGAGGACGAAACCAATGAGGACATTCAGGTTTACATCCAAAACGCCATGTGGAGACAGATTCGCGACAAAAGCGGAGCAGACGAAGCCAGAGACGAAATTGTGAGCAAATCTCATGGCAATTTCCAGTGGGTGGTGCTTGTTGTTCCTCGAGTCCTCCAAATGTGTAAAAAGGGGAGATACAGGGAGATGAAAAAGATCATACAAGCTATACCATCTGACTTAGGCGAGCTGTACAAATCCCTTTTAGAGGAAGTCACCGACGACGATTTGCCTCGTACATTGAAGTTGATGCAGTGGATATGCTTTGCACAAGAACCGTTATCACTAGAAGAGCTGCGAATTGCAACCGTGGTCGACATGAATACAACCTACCGATCAATCAGAGAATGTCAAGAAGATGAGCAGTATGCGGACACGGATGAGGAAATGGCGAGAAGAGTTGTAGATCTCTCCAAGGGCCTTGCCGAGGTCAGGGAACATAACGGGAAACAAGTTGCGCAATTCAACCATCAATCCGTCAACGACTATGTTCTTGATGGAGGATTACAGATTCTGGAAAAGCTTCCATCTGGTAGCGCGGCCGGTCGCGCACATTTTCAGCTCTCAAGGTCCTGCATCAGATACATTAACATGGAGGAAATTATGGCCTGCTGGGTCGAACCCTTTTCGGAATACTTGTACGAAGACCGTAAAAAACTAAAGAAGGACCTTAGAGGAAAGTTTCCCTTTCTACGATACGCTGTCCAAAGTTGGATTCCGCACGCGCAAGGAGTAGAGAAAGAGAGTCTAAGTCAAGAAGACCTTCTGTCATATTTTCAAGAGCCATCATGAAAACTAATGCAACACTGGATTGATATTGAGGGAACTCTTGATAGATTTGACAAAAAAAGATCCTATTCAGGCTCGACGCTCTTACATGTTGCCTCACGTTTTAATCTTCACAGTGTTGTAGAAGCTCTTCTGAGATTAAATAACATCGAGACAAACCCCATGGATGAATTTTTGACCTCACCTCTTCATCATGCGGCTAAATACGGGCATGAAGCAATTGTGAGATTGCTGCTGAAGCGAAAAGACATCAAGGTCAACCTCAGAGATGTCAACCGTCGAACGCCGCTTTCCTATGCGTCCTGGAATGGGCATGAGACGGTGGTGAGGTTGCTGCTGGAGCGAGCTGAGATTGAGGCGGAATTTGTGGATAGAGACGACATGACGCCGCTTACCCTCACGGTCCGGAGCGGGTATGGGTCTTTTTGGCAAGACGCCGCTTCGCCTTGCCGTCCAGAGCGGGCATGAGACGGTGGTGAGGCTGCTGCTGGAGCGGGATGATGTTGAGGCGGATTCAGTTGACATAATGGGCTGTACGCCGCTTTTCTTTGTGAAAGGAAATGAGACCGTGGCGAGACTGCTGCTGCAGCGCAATGACGTTGATGCGGGCTTCAAGGGTTTGGGCAACAGGACACCGCTTCACATGGCGGCCGAAGGGGGCCATGAGACCACGGTGAGGCTACTGCTGGAGCGGGAAAACGTTGATGCGAACAGCAAAAATGCGAATGGTCGATCACCGCTTTTCTATGCAGCATTGAAAGGGGATAAGGCAGAGAGGGTAGTAGAGTTATTGCTGAGACGAAATGACGTTGATGTGGACTTCAAGGATGCGGAGGGTCGATCACCGCTTTCCTATGCAGCATCGAAAGGGGATAAGGCAGAGAGGATAGTAGAGTTATTGCTGAGACAAAATGACGTTGATGTGGACTTCAAGGATACGAAGGGTCGATCACCGCTTTCCTATGCAGCATCGAAAGGGGATATGGCATGGACGGTGATCAGGTTGCTGCTGCAGCAAAATGACATTGAAGCGGACTCCAAGGACAACAAAAATCGAACGCCGCTTTCCTATGCAGCTGCATGGGCGGATGAAGCGGAGGTAGTAGTGAGATTGCTGCTGCTGAAGCGGAACGACGTTGATGCAAATCATAAAGATTCCGGAGATCAAACGCCGACACGCTATGCTTCATGGAGTAGATTTTCATTGAGCAAGATTATCAGGCTGCTAGAATCCGAGGAGCGATATATCAATTGAAGATCACCACTACAGATACACTACTCTACACTGCTGACACACCACGCGCACCATATCCAAACATGCTAAAAGGCAGTCAATAGGCTCGCTAAATCAAATCAGGGACTTTGTGGCCTATACTACTCTGTATTGGTGCACCCGTAGGGCAAGCATGGTCGTGACGCTGTACATGTAGATCTCAAGGAATTGATAATTGCTTGCACTTCGTTTATATTTCTCCATTATTCTATGTGCACATCTACTACTCTGCACCTACATAGTCTCAAAAGACTGCCTCTAGTAATTAATCTAATCAAGGGGTAAGAATTCCAGTAAAGTTGGCTTACCTTAAGCAGTATCTCAAAAGCAGAATAGGTCGACAACCTCAAGAACCATCAAACCTCACACGGCCCCAGAGCCACGCTTACCCCCTACTCTCATACAACCACCATCAACATCTCCACTCTCCCTAGCATTCACAACAACCAAAAACCATTCTAGGCACCCCTCTTCTCGCCATCATCATCCCTCTCCTTCAGTAATCGAATTTCCCTGCCCTCAAACATCTATTTTCGCAAAAGAATATAGCATTTCCCCAGGCCCAATGCCCTGACATCAAGAACTCCATTCGAGATCAACTTCGAGCTTCAATCAGAGCCTTGAATAAAGACCTAGCTTGCACGGGAATCCGCTTTGGTAAACCACCAGCTTTTGGCCGGCCCAAGCATGTGTGTTCTTCGTTCTGGTTATTGAACCTGATGTCTATTTGATCGCCTGTTGTGACGTCAATTCTGACATACACATCGATATTTATTTGACATCTATTTCGACCTCTGGGCCGCATGAGATACCACCCGAGAAAGCACCGACTGGCTCAGATCCGGCGGGCCCAATGAAGGCGTTATGCTTGCCTTTATGTCGTGGCTGTATATTGTCGTTGACCCCGCGTGTTATATGTTCATCTCGAAGTCGAATCCGCTACCGACGAAGTCCTCGTAGTTACCGTCCTCCTCCGCCGTAGCTGCCACCGCCGCCAACTTGGGAAAAGGGGCCACAATCACCGAAAAGGAGGGTGATGTTACCAAAAAAGGGGCGCCTAGAATGGTTAACTATAATATGAGCACTACTCTGACAACATGTCCAGCAACAGATCCAGCTCAATATCGTGAAAAGACAATACTGCGATGAGCCAGCGAAGTTATGCTAGTATGGAAATGTGATGCTACATAGATGCCCATCCACAATCATCAAGCAATGAGGACAATCAAGCCAATAAGACATACCTGTTTCCTCCACTCAGGCCAAAGCCTGCCCTGCTGCCACAGGTCTAGCCGTACATCTCTGCCAAAGCATCATCGTCGTCCTCTGCATCGTTCGCAGCCTTTAGGAAATCCTCTTCGTAGTCCTTGGCCCCAACCTGCTTCCGACCCACCACAGCCGAATCCTTTGCCTTCGGCGCGGCTTCTTCGACACTGTACAGGCTATCATAGAAACTGCGCACCCTTTCGTGAGCCATAACCTTCTTCGGATCAAACCTGATAACCTGCAAGCCCTCTTGGCATGTAGCTCGTGAGAGAGCTACGTATGCCTGACCCTTTTCAAAGATCTTTCCTAGATCGACCTTGACGCGCTCTAGAGTCTGACCTTGAGCTTTGTGGATAGATAGCGCCCAAGCTAGGATGAGTGGCACTTGTTGACGAGAGGCTTGGACCTCGCCGTTTGGTAATTCGATCTTCCACAACTCCCTCACGCAAAGCAAGTCTCTTGTCGTCCCGTCCGCAATAGAAAACCGCACCAACGGCCACATGCGACTGGTGTTCCCAGCAAGGTCTTTGCTGATCATTGCTCTGAGCTTCTTGCGAGACTCCGTCATATCCTCTTCGTTGAGATCCATGGTTTCCACCGCCTGAAATCCGTCTTCGTCCTCATGGTAGATGTCATACATCTTCTCATCCATAAAAGCGACCACTTTGCCGATAGAGCCATTGACGAGGGATTCGTCGATGTTCTTAATCAGCATCACCTGTGCACCTTTCTTGAGAGTCATGCTTTGCGGCGCCATGCAATTTGATAGCAACTTGTCACGTTGTGCCTTATCCAGGATGGAACCACCGTCTTCAGCCACGAAATCATAGGATTTGCCTCCCAGATTGGCCATGCGACCGTTGTTAGCTGCCTCGACTTCGTTTCGAGTAGGAAACCTGTCACACCATTAGCTCAAACCTCTGGCATGTTTTATGGGAGGTTAAATACAGCTCGGTTGCTTGGAAGTCGTCTTGAAAATTCAGTGGTCGATTAAGCGTTCTGAAGGTGTCGATTGATTTGCCGGAGAGTCTTCCCAACCTCATCTCATTGAGCATGTTGGCGAAAACTTGGAAGCAACCAGAATTAGCCTCTGACTTCTTCGCATAGACCGGACAACAAACTTACCCGGGTCTTTTTGTCGGAAGACTTCTGTAAGGCCAATTGTATTCTCGATGGAAGTATTCCACGTAGCAGCATCAAATGCGAATTTTGAAATTCGTCCGTAGTCTGGGACAGGCGGTAATTGGAAGAAGTCGCCCGTGATAACAAGCTGTATGCCTCCAAATGGCCTTCCGTTGTTCCGGATAATACGCGCTATACCCTCGAGCTTATCAAAAAGGTCCCCATCCACCATAGATATCTCGTCGATAACGAGGATCTTCGTACGCATCCATCGTAGCTTTGCTTTGCTGTTCCTCTTGATTTTGCGTACGAGCTCTGGAACAGCCTCCTTGCCAAGGCCTATACCAGCAAAGCTATGGAGAGTAACCCCGCCTACGTTACAAGCAGCAAGACCAGTGGAAGCCGTAACAGCCACTCGGTCCGTTTCACGCTTGTGCCTATCGCGCAGCACTCTGATAATTTCACGCAATAGCACCGACTTTCCAGTTCCTGCAGAGCCCGTGAAGAACACGCTCTTCTTTCCGTCGACGACGAGATCTAGAACCTTTCTCTGCTCGCTGCTCAGCATTACCCGCGGCACCCTTTTTGCCCTGGTGGTCGTGCTCTTCTCTTGCTGGTCTGTAACCTTTACGAGTCTTTTGTGACCTTCACGGAGAGCTTTCTGTTCGTTCTTCACCGCACTATTGGTCTTATTCCAGGGAAATGGCAAGTTCTGTTTGTCTTTAGGTAATGGAGTGAACGACTCGGTTGATGCGTCGACTGCAGCACCTTTAGCGGATGCTTTTCTATTGCGACTTCTCTCTATTAATGCCTGAACATGAGCTGGTATACCACCACTTCGATTGTGCGGCTCATCGCCAGTCTCCTCCAGCCAGGGGAGCGTCCGACGTTTGCTGACCTCGGGTGCTGCTGAAGTCTCATACTCGGGCAATGTAGGATACAATGGAGGAGCGGGAGGAGGAAGCTTGTGGCGTAGGGGCGACGAGGACCATGGTATAGGTGCACTGCTAGGAACAGGACCAGGCATCGCAGAGGCATTTGGCAGCGGTAATGTAGGGTATGACACGTCTGTCGAGTTCACGAGGGTTTTCGAAGATGCCGAGTCGGAGTCCAAGTCAATATTTGCATCGTCGTCGAAGTCGTTTTCGTCGAAGAAGACAGTATCGTGCAATTTTCCTACTCGGCCACCACCTATCGATGACTGGCTCATCTCGGTCAAGCTGCCTTTGCTCGCGGGCCTAGACAAAGACGACTCCCGATCGTGGTCACGAGATTGACAGTTTCCCATGGCCTCTGAGGCAGTTCGTTTCAACGGGTTCTTTGTCGAAGGCCAGCTAGGACGCGAAGCATTGAGGACTGTTGAAGGACTAGGCTGCAGCGTGTTCGATCGAGGTTGGGAAGAAATGCCTTTGGGAGCCTGTGAGGGGACGTGCTTCTGCACGGCTTTTGCTAGCATGGTTGCAGCCTGAAGATCGACATGGGATAACGAGAAGCGGCGCCCTGATTGCCTAGAGGAGAAGAGTACGGAAGGGCGGAGGACTGAAGGCAGGCGGAGAACTGCCCAGAGACTAGAATGGCCAGCCAGAATGCGTCAAGTCCGACAGACAGCACACAACAATTGATGTGGAGTAATGGGTTCTTCTGATATCCACGTTGGCGCGTCGCGGCGGCATCGGTCTGTTTGACAGGCGCGTTAGTGCGTACCATTTACACGCTAGACTATTAGCGCTTTCACAACGGTTGTCGCCCCTTGGCCTTATTTTTAGATCCCCGACCCCAACATCTGGCAACATAATTTTGGTCAACTTTCGCATTTCGCTATTAAAACATATAAAATTAATCAATTATTACTCTAGACACTATGCGCTTTTTAAAATTGCTCTAATTATAAGTTTTAATTACAAACTGCTAGAGCTATAGAAATTGCAAAGTTTATTGACATATACTAGTACTTTAAGAAGTTCAAGTCGATCTTTGATTTTAAGACACGCTTCGAAACACAAAAACTTTGCAATCAAATAACTTTCTCAATGTTGATTTAGACTCTATCAAAGATGTGCTGTTAAAAGCGCAAAGTCCACTCTATCAAACGTAAGATTTTGATAGTGATAAATCAAGAAATGCGAAAGTTGATCAAAAGCATCTTGCCAGAAGATGGGGTCGGGATCTAAAAATAAGGCCAAGGGGCGACAACCGTTGTGAAAGCGCTAATAGCTCCCGTAACAAAACATCTTAAAACTGCACTTCATCCGGATCGTTGGACCTGATTCCATTCGGGCACTACACTTTACTCATATCTCTACTCTTGCCATCATCAGCACCTGGGCATAAGGCCCCCCAAGTTGTATTTCATAAGAGTAAATATGCGTCCTCGGTGTATCTTGGCTACGCTCGAGCCCGGGGAAACTTCTACTGAAGGGGATGTTTCCGTATGTCTATCAAAGCCTAGAGGAGAGAGAGCAGATGGATTATGAGTGCCGGTGTAAGCACGCGTAAAAGTCTTCGTGGCCGGCTTGCAGCAGAACGCCCCCTTGTTGAAAGCATATTGTCAAGGTACGAAGGTTGGTAAAGCAGCTATCTCACAATGCTCATCACAAAGTAAGGCTTGATGCCTCGCTACTCATCACTCTCATTGCATGTAATCAGTGTGATTGAGCTACCCTAGACGACCAGAGATTCATTTGAACATTGGGAACCGCCGATCAATCGTTGTAGGCATCGACTTCTTGCCGCAAACACTAATTATTGCCACGAGAAAGAGATTCATGATAGATTGTAACTGAGTGACGGATTTGTGGCTCCAGTGAGCGTGAGCGTGATGTGTAATGAATTCTGTTTTCGTCACGGGATTGTTGAACGGATTCACCCTCGTCACTAGCCGAAGACAGCCCATCAATGCCTCTCCCTCAACCGTTTTTCGCTCTCGTTCGATGCCGATGGCCATAGATCTTTATGAACTATTGACTGCATACGCTGTTCAACGTATCCAAGAGGTCTACATCTCGGTTCAGACAGCCGTCGAGCCTTACGCCCACATCGTACTCAACACAATGACAGACAGAACGTCAGCCCTGTCATCAGCCGCCGCAATGAAGGTCTCCCAAACACGCCGGATGGCATGTACACACCTGACCATGGGGCGATATTACGGAGAGCAGAGGTGCCCTATCTGTCGTCGAGATCCAGATCTCGGGTACACTTACCTTTGCACTCAAGATGAATCAGAATGCCTATCCTTCGAGTGTCTATCGAATAAGATGGAAGTTGAGCACGCGGAGGCCACCGCAGTGGATGACGGTTTGCAGACCTTTCAAGGCACGATGGGACCTTATACGAGATTGTCACCATGGATTGAGAAAGCCATAGCGAATGGGGACTACACATCAGAGCAGATCGCGATTTTGACGGCGCAGAAGCAGAAAGTCAATGCGACCATCGCAGAAGCGCTGAGCGAATCAAAGGAACGTGGTTCCGGCTATACGAAGACAGCTACACGATCGTCTGTGGACGCTATCTCCTACCAACCCTTCCCTGTCATCAACGAGGTCGATGATGCTTCCACTGCATCACCACCAAATCCGAAAGGCATGGCAGAGGCCAGGATTCTCCCCTACTGCGAGTTTCGTGCTTGTCAAACCTGCCGCCCTACCTTTCGTGACCGTGCGTGGCAGCAGTTCGAGGACATCCTTAACGGTCCCGATGCTCCGGCAATCGATTTCGCGAACGACAACCGTCCCCTCTCCAACCCTTACATCATCGCGGGCATAGGTTCACGTGAGCCTATAACACGACCTCAGTTGCGTACGTTTAGCAGCTTCAGCCTTTACCAGCCCAATATTCCTGCAAAGCGCAATCTCACAAAGACAACCACACGCTATGGTGACATTGCTGATCAGAGACCGGAGCCCGAGAGTACGGGATTCCGTGATAGCGTCAAACGTGCCTTCCGTGGCATGCGCCTTAGCCGACGAGACTCTATATCCAGCAAGAGGAGCAATCGGTCCGGTCGCCTGACGAGTCGCAAAATGAGAGTCCAGGAGGAGGAGTCATCTGGAGATCGTGTGGACTTTAACATGCCCAACGACGAAATACTACACACTGCTTCGAACGTCAAACTTCCTGGGCACGATGGGATGGACGGGCTGGAAGATCAGACCAAGGAAGTTGAGGTTGGCGATGGGGTGGCTGTGACGGAAGAAGCTGTGGATACGGGCACTGCAGATGTCATTATGGATGTTTGACAGAGATGGCTGCGATTGAAACAGGCAGGATGCGGAGGTAAGGTAATGCGCCTAGCTGATGAGCTCAGACTATTTGCACCATAACCCTGGCACTGATAGACATAATCATCTTGAAGCTTCTTCAACCCATGCGCGGATAGTGTGCACTCCTCAGAGGCCTATCGGTATGGCTGATTCTGACACTAACGCTTAGGACTGCTTGCCATCATCTTCTTTGGAATTGTTCAGTCAAGTGACTGGAACACGTGGTATGCCAAATTCCACACAAACAGGCAAACAGTCATTTCTTTATCTAAATTGTTTGTAGCTGTTTGTACCTGTTTTCTATGGAGTATATAGATACAGGATTCCTAGAGGGATCATCAACGGTCCAGAGTTCTATCAACGGTCTTGCTACAGGGCTTGAACTTGATGAATATCGATTTTCCGCTTTTCCTATGGGTCACCTCTGGCAAAATTGTCCATCGTTATCCTGTCACAACGTCTGTGACGAAAGTGCTAAAACAAAGCGCATCGGATACCATGGCTGAACAGTTAGCTTGCAAGGCATCTTGCTCGAGGAGCAACAGAGCTACCACAGATCTTGTATGCCTCCCTTATGGCTGCTCATTCTAAAGGCTGCCCACTTTGACGAGATGATAATCATTTTCTGTTGGTAGCGGTGGCTTTTCTCCCTGATCTTTCTCCTCGCTGCAGTCACCGTCCTACACCAAATATGCCAAGCCGCCAAGACTTTCGGCTTCGAGAAGGCGTCATATAGCCGAGTGAATTTCGAGCATCACCGACAACGTCCCCGTGAAGTGTCTGTTGTGATACCTCCGCGAAACAAGGAAGATCACGGCGTGGACTGAGTCGAGCCTGTCTCACGAATGCCACAATTTCTCGAGGCTCAATTGCCCGCCTTGATCGGATATTAATGGCAGAGGGCCAATTCAACGAACAGACATTGAGGATATTAAATTGTCCAACCACAGATCTATGGCGAGAAGACGAGACAGAGCAGGATGCGATGATGCAATAACGGGATCGAAGATGTGGTGCATTACGAGATAGAGCAGTGAAGTCAATTGGCATCTGCACCGAACCACATCCGACAACCTTCACTATCACTGCCATCAAGGTGCTCAACAATTGAATCTTGTCATACTACCTTTCATACTTAAAGTACCCAGACATTCCAGGTCAGATAGCCCAGACGCTAGTTCCTCGATGTGATTCTTATTTCCACAGCGGGCACCTCCTCTCCCCTGATTATCGGGTGTACGAGATCTACAGTATCTCCTTTATCTTCAAGTGCCCTTCGTTTAGAGCCTGCGGCATACCTCTTGGCCGAACTTCAGAAGATGGACTATTTTGCTCGGCATGGGGCAATCGGCCCAAAGACAGGCCCGTCGAAAGGTGAGCCCCAATTATCTAAGGAACTAACCAAGCTGACAATCCAGCAGCGTCTGCTTGTAGCCCATCGCAGGGTACATCTTCGACCGCTACACCGAGTGCTCAACAGTCCCTCTGTCCAGATCCTCGTCGATGTTCCGCCATAGAGGATCTGGCTTGCCAGACTGATATTTGCACGGACCCCACTTGTTCTGAGCTCGATTGTGATGAGTGCTTCGACTATGACAAATATTGCGCAGACTGTACCAGGGACACCCAAGAAGACTGCGAGCAGTGTTCTGAGCATGACGCACACTGCCAGGATTGTTTCGATGATTGCACATCAGAGTGTGGTCTGCCATTGACCGATTGCGGCGAAGCCTGTTGTCTTGACCACGATTATGCTCCGGCTGGGTCTTGTACCGAGTTTTTCGGGAGTCAAACAGCGGACATGTTTGGGCCGAGTGTCGCTTCTCCACGATTTCCGTCCGGGCTTCACCCAGATGTAAATAGGGCTATCCTTTACCCCGATGAGCGATTGGAATCAGCAGTCTCGGTTCCAGAGCGGGTCCCGCAAATTTCTGTCGGTGGGTTTGCTGGAACTTCGGTCTCCTCTGCTCTTCAACAACCACTTAGTGGACTTGACCTCTTGCAGGCCGTAGGCTCCGCCTATGTCAACGAGTCTCAATTCCAAGGCGCCTCTTCTACGGGCTTGCACGATTTCATAAAGCCGTCAATAGGAACTAAGGCAGCTGTCGCTGTTGTGGAAGATATCCCGAAAACCTCCTTGGTCCACTCTTCTTCCCATAATGGCCATCTCGATGCATCTGGGCCGTTGACATCCGCGTCTCCCAGACCTTGCAATCCGGCTTTCCAAAAGCCTGCTTCCCCGCTTTGCAAGGGGCCGGCTACAGAAGTTCTTTCCTGTCGATGGGCTGACGCTACCGGTCAAGCTTGTGAGCAAGTCTTTTACCTGGCGGAGGACCTGCATAATCATTTGAGGGAGGCTCACAATACTAAGAGTGACGTCTTCTGTCGCTGGATCGGCTGTCCTGTCAGTGCCTTTTCCAATAGCCCACATCGATACGCTAACAGCGTCCAACGTCACACCTGGGGTCATAGTGGATATCGGCCTTATAAGTGCTCAGCTTGTGGGGAAGGGTTTGCGGCGGCCAATGTCAGAGACGAACATTACACAAATATCCATCTCAGGAAGAAATTGTTCTGTTGCGACGTGTGTGACCATCAGTGTACGAGCGCCACAAACCTAAAGAGACACAATGACGAGAGGCATCGAGCTGAGAGATTTCAATGCGAGTTCTGTAACCGCAATGGCAAAATCAGACTCTTTCCACGCGGGCCGAACCTTGCTCGCCACTTTAGGAAATGCAAATACGTGCTCTTATCGTTCTCGGAAGCCAGTGGAGCGCTTGAGGGAAAGATAGAGGATGCTTGGTATCCTCCAGGGTACAAGAAGGGTCATCATGGGATGGACAAGGCGAAGATTACACCTCCGAATTATCTGCTCTCCTAAAAAAGGTTATCTTATATCACAAACATTCTACTATATACTTTGGTGATTTTTCGGGCTCTGTTGACCGCTAAAGGTCCATCCACCTTCGTAGCGTATCTTGGACGCCGGAAGGTTTCTTATGTGGAAGCATAGACTGAGCGATCCATGGCATAAATCACCAACCTGTTGATAGCCTGCAGAGGTCCCAGAGTTGCTGACCAACACGCTCACCATACCCAACGATCTAGATGTCTAGGCAGCAATTTCTTCGTTTCAAGGTTGTGGCTCCTAATCCCAAGACAGATCTGGGCTTTCATGTGTCTATGCCATGGATCAATATCTTGCTAATTTGGCCGAAGAGATGACGTATTTGTCTGGTACGCGTGAACAAATATGTTGAGCTTGTGTTGATCATTAAAGACGTCCTGCACATATTTGAGGGCACTACTTGTCCCGAACACTGCATTGCTCATCTATGCTCAAGACATGGACTCTGGGGCACAGCCCACAGGAAGGACGGTTAGACTGCCATCAAATTTGCATACTGTGTACGTCCAGTACAAGAAGGATACCCGGTCAATTATTCAATGGCTCGTTCAGTATGGCACCTCAAACGACAAAGAGGCAACAGCTCTGACACTGAGAGACATCAAACGGCTCGTGGATGTCGTGTGCAAAGAAGGCTTTCCCAAATCAGGAGCTATCAAATCCCACTTCGAAGCTGCCATAACTGCTAGACAAAAGATAACCAGATTTTTCAAGGCCAGAGATCCTGCTGACAGCTTAGCGACCAGTACCCATGAATTTTTTACTCGCAGGTAAGCTGACCATCTATGGCTCCCTTAAGAACATTTACTCAAAGGTTACTGCATACAGCTTGGTCGAGATGTACAACAGCCTCTTCCCCAACCTACAATTTGATGATCGTGATGTCGTAGAATCGAGTCAATCGTCCAGTGGCAGAACCCGTGACCTGGTCAATCGATTCCAAAGCATTGAGCTCGACGCTTCTACAGAAGAAGGATCCTCATCGAGCGAAACGCTGTCAAGTCAACTCGCCCCACCAAGCACCGTGACAACCATCGCTGGCCAGATTAGGGAAGAGCACTGCCCCCGCATTGTAGGAGACTCGCTCGGCGAAGCATCGGAGTTCTATGAGGGCATTCAAGTAGGTATGCCCACCGTTATATGGTACTCATCTAACGACACCATCCACAGGACATAGAAGATCTATGTAGAGCAAGTTTTGAAGCCTGGGAACAAGTCGCGGAGGGCACAATTTCTCCTGTGGTGGGTGCCTTCGTCACCAACGCAGCGTTGGCGGCAGGGAAGCCTGTCCAACAAGGACTACTGGATATATGTGACGATCCGAATCCAGAGATCCTCAAAGAGAGATTTCTGCAGATACGACAAAGTGAAAGCCTCTTCCAGACCGACAGAGACGCATCAGCGCTGCCAACCTCACACCTGATTGAGGGCCTTTCGACATGTTGGACCGTGCTGAAGCAAGCCAAGATGGAAGGTAAAGCATCCGCTAAACAAAGGTTGGTTGTCGAGAAACCGACAGATTTCTTCGGTCAGCAGCTCCAAGAAAACTACCACACCGACCCAGAGAGTCTTTCAAGACTGTTACAAAACATCAAAGATAGATCACGGGACGACACAGACATACCCTACTCTTCGGGTCTGACATTGCCGATTGTTTTGGAGATTACCAGCTTCCTCTCAGAGGATGAATACATCGATCAAGGACTTCAACATTCTGTTGGACTTCTTCTTATGAACCAGACTTATAATGCTTTTCTATCTACCTCGACTGAAGCAGGAAAGAGGCCGAATTGTCGTCTGGAAGCACTAAGGTTTGCCCAAGAAATCATACTATATATAACAGCAGTCTTGGACGACAACAGTATGCCTGACAGAGGCTCCGACAGTGTTGCCGCCCATCTTGAGGCTTACAGGAACAAGCTACAAAGCTTCACTCACGAGAGGGTCTTCAATCTCTACTCGCAGTCACCGTGGATTTGTGGTGCGCAGATGCTGGAGATGCTTCGGATGGCCTCCTACTACGGCCTCCGGCTCCTTAGTTATCAGCATCGTGTCGGAGCAATACTACATTGCTATAATATTATATCCCAATTTACAAGCTTCGAGCCTATCGACGTTCTTGAGCGTCTCATAGCTGCCTTGGAGACCAACTTTTTCCCAGGTGGCCGCCCCATGAGCAGCTTCAGAAACTGCGCCATGACATTTTGCGGAGGCCGGCTTGAGTTCGAACGCAATTCCACTCATAGGACTGGTCGCCATCAGGTCGTCATTCCGGATAGACGCATGGCAACCGATGGTTCGGGAATGCGCGTTGAAGCTAATGACGATCGATTTAGCCTGTCGAAAGTTTCATGGATGTTCGATATTATGACGAACTTGAACTACCATCTCAACCAAGCGGAATGGGAAACGGTTGACGAGAAGGTCAGAGAGCTTCTTACAACTTGTCGGCTCTTACCGACAGACTCTGCTATGGTCAAGACCGTAATGCGATACGAGGACTACATCAACGCGCCCAGCCATCAACTTCAGCGCCTCATGCAGATGGCTCTTTTCACAGACTTCTCGGACCACGTCCCCATGGCGAAGATCAACTACTTCAACCTGTCTATGGCATGTACCAAGATCATCGGCATCGTGAGCGATCGGAGTCACCCGAACGAACAAGGGTTGATGTGTCAATGCTTCATGGAAAAACTGGTTGTGGCAGCGGATACCTATCAGCGCAACAACGGCAAGCAGCCATTCGGACATCGGGCTCTGGTAAAAAATATCTCGGAAACGCTCACGGAGGTACTGAGGGATAGCAAGCTGGAGGATTTCTTGTGGCAGAGTGTATGAGAAGCAAGCGTTATTTATATTATTAGCAGCATAGACAGAAATGTTAAGACGGAATTAGAGGGTTCAAGATTTCTGCACTAGGCCGGAAGTGGAAGCATACATCATCGACACCTATTTATTTGTCCATTCTGACATGCAATACCGTAGCATCTCCTCAATATGCAAGCAAACGTATGACAACAAAACTGGTCGCTCGAACATCAGCGATCTTGTCTTCCTGAACCATGCCAATGTGTGATAGAGCCTCCTTCAGTCCTGCTGCATGTCGTAACAGCTCCACAACTCATAATCTCTGGGGTACAATATCGCGGATCTCTTACACCTTGTCACCCCCATTCTTCCTCTCTCAGTCATTTTAAAATCATGACCAGTACTCCATCAAGTCAACAAGGGCGACAAGAAGCCGAGGCAAGGGTGGTCTCTAAACACTTACCATCAGGCTACTCCGCCGAGCCTGCTGTTCTCTCTGATGATCCTTCAAACCCTGATCCTGGCTCAGAGGATGCATCAAGTCACAGTAACGAAGCAGGCCCGCAAGACTCCCTCAGACTTCAAGGCGGCGATGTCCATCGCGAGATTTTCAAGATCAGTGCACGAGCCAAGCTAGGGCAGAGAGCAGCTACATTTGCGCAACCCATCCAGCGGAACTCCAGCAAGATTGGGAACTTCGGAAGGAATATCACGCCTCAAGAGCAACGTGCGCCTGGAGGCTTCCGACGAGAATTCGTTCGACGGCAGCAAAAACGACTCAATTACGTGACCACTCCCGTGACGAGCAGCTTTGTCAGTTTCCTCGATCTGTACGGGAATTTTGCGGGAGAAGATCTTGGAGAATCTGAAGATGAGTCTATACTCGACGGCCCCGATGGACAGTCAGAGGAGCAGTCCAGCGAGACCAGACCCTTGCTCGGCCGGCGCAAGTCCTCTAGGAGACCACCTAGAACAGGAGATGCAACTACTAAAAGCACTTTCTTCACATTACTTAAAGCGTTCATTGGCACTGGGATCATGTTCCTCCCAAAAGCATTCAAAAACGGCGGAATACTATTCTCATCTATAATTCTAATCAGTGTCTCCATACTATCCTGCATCTGCTTCCGTCTTCTCCTCCAATGCAGAGAACGCTACGGCGGTGGCTACGGCGAGCTGGGTGCAGCAGTCGGAGGCCCAAAGCTCAGAATAATGATTCTCAGCTCCATAGCACTCTCACAGATCGGCTTCGTCTGCGCCGGCATGATCTTCATCGCCGAGAATCTCTTCACCTTCCTCGACGCCGTCACCCCCAACCATACCCACCCCCTCAGCATCATCGCGCTCATAAGCCTGCAAATCATCATCCTCGTGCCCCTGGCCTTAATTCGCAACATCACCCGCCTTGGCCCCTCCGCCATGCTCGCCGACATGTTCATCTTCATCGGCCTGATCTACATCTGGTACTACAACATCGCGACCCTCTCCCACTCGGGGGTGCACCCCACCGTCCAGCTCTTCAATCCCTCGGCCTGGACCCTCACCATCGGCTCTTCGATCTTCACCTTCGAAGGCATCGGCCTCCTCCTCCCCATCCAATCCTCCATGATGCACCCACAGCACTTCTCCAAGCTCCTCTACCTCGTCATGGTCATCATCACCCTCATCTTCACCTCCATCGGCGCCCTCTGCTACGCCACCTTCGGCTCCAGCACCTCCGTCGAGATCATCAGCAACTACCCGCAGACCAGCCCCCTCGTCAACGCCGTGCAATTCCTCTACTCCATGGCCGTCCTCGCCGGCACCCCCGTGCAGCTCTTCCCCGCCGCCCGTATCCTCGAGACCACCCTCTTCGGCGAGCAGGCCTCGGGCAAGAGATCCCGCGCCACGAAGTGGTACAAGAACGCGCTCCGCATCGGCACCACCCTGATGTGCGGCATCATTGCCATAGCGGGCGCCAGCGATCTCGACAAATTCGTTGCGCTGATTGGCAGTTTTGCGTGTGTGCCGCTTGTGTACATTTACCCGGCGTTGCTGCATTACAGGGCGATTGCCGAAACGAGAGGGGAGAAGGCCGGGGACGTGGCTGTGATGGCGGTGGGGTTCGGGGCGATGGTTTATACGACAGCGATCACGATCAGTAGCTGGGCGAGGCAGTGAGCCGAGAGTTGTTCGACAGTAAGCGGGCTGAGTAGGTCACAGGTTGCCAAAGGGGCATAAAGCCAAAAGAAGGAGTAACGGTTTCGAGAACGGCCCTCGTAAGTCCACGTACTGTACGGAAGTCGTCTCAGGACCAGAACGATAATAGAGACTATTGATAAAGCAATAATACTGCCTTCACGCCCCCCGTTCCCAGCCTCACCGCCACACATCTCCAATCCCTACCCGAGCTAGTACTAAACCAAGCCATGCACCAGCAAGGAATGTCACTCCTGGGCTTGATGACCCGCTCTAGCTAAGCACCCTTCCCCCCCATCAACCCCATCTGTATCCTCCACAATGCCCCATCTGAGAGAGCCAAGATACTTGGGACCTCAGCAGAAGAAGACACGAACCCCAGCATCCAGACCCACAAACCCCGGCAGACGCTTGATCGGCAGCACAGCGAACACGTACACGCCAGAAACGATGGACTGACATGATTGGATATGCCGAGCGGGAAAAGTGGGAGTTTTTCTGTGAGGAAGGGAGGGGGGGGGAAGTGTAGTTGTAAGCTATCCAGGGAGTGGGTGGATATTAGGGAGGGGGTGGATATTGGGGGGGGGGGGTGGACGTGCGAATGAGGAATGGGCTAGGGTAGGCGTGTTTTTAGTAGAAAGGAATGTATGTAGAGCTGTTTGACTAGTTAGGGTATGAACGAGGGAAAAGAACGAGAGATGGTTTCGTTAAGATACATGTATGAGGGCTATCTGTCTGTCTAGCAGCAGCTTGATCCGGCTAAGAGATCTCGCGTTACTTTTGTTAGTGGGTATCCAAATGCTTCTTCCTCATATGTGCATGTATGTACATCTACCTAGCTAGCAACATCGTTGCTCCGGAAACACCTCTCTCTCGCGTTCCCTTCATCAGTCAGTGGGTATCCAAATGGTTCGTCCTTCATGAATGGGGTATCCGTTTTCCTGGCATAAACGCATGCATATACACATCCATCAAAACCCCTCTCTCTCTCCTTCCCAGCAGGCCCCTCCTCACACCACCCTCTCCCTCCTCTCCTCCTCCTCAATAACCCCCCTAACCTTCCCTTCCAGCACCTCCAGCCCCTCAATCATCTCCCTCTTCCCCCCATCTCCAACCGCTCTCCCTCCACCACCCAGCACCGGCAGCTCCCTCCTCACGAACCGCAACCCCACATTCCCAGCCGCGAGGGCGAGTCCCACAAGGATGAGGATGCGGATGTAGGAGAGGATCCACATCAGGATACTGATGGCGATGAAGGAGATGGAGAGGACCGCGATGCCGACGATGACGGGGTCGAGATCGAGTTGCCGCGAGAAGGAGGTTATGAGGTTGAGGGTGGAGAGGGTGTGGTGTTGGAGGGCGGGGGGGAGGTAGTCCATTGTTGAGTGAAGGGTCTAGGGTTGTTGGGGCGCTGGTTTTGGGTTTGGTGGGTGGGGGTTTTGTGCAGGATGCGCGTTCGGCGGGGATACTGATTGGGGATATGGGCGGTTCTGCTGAGTTGGAGATTGCGAGGGGTGGGTGAGGCCTTCATATAGTAGGTGGGATGCTGTGGTTTGAGTCATGGCTTGCTCGAATATATTTTTGCTCGTGACTGCACAGTGTTTGGGAAAGTGATTGCATGAGCCTCTGTGTATGTGAGTAGGCTGAATGTGCGTGCAGCGATGATGCTCAGGCATTTTGACGTGATGTGTGCTTGACTCTGCGACTTCAGTATTGGGGTTCCTGGCTTTAGAGCAAAGTCCTCGTTGAGTTATTGGGTATGGCTGGTACAAGGCTCATACTTGACTCTCACACAATCAATGTCAGTGCGATGAGTCCCAGAGCCAACCCAAGCAATGGCGGTGTGGCTGCTTTCGTGCGAGATGATGCTGAAATATCGAATGGTGTCCCTCGACTGCCATTGTGACTGCCATCCCGCTGGGCTGAGGATGTGACGCTTGTGCTTGGCGACGTTGATGTGCTCGAGACACTGGACGTATTCGGACTAACAGTGGTTGACTTGAGCCCACCTAGGCCAGATTGTGTCAAAGTTGCGGCTGTGTTCAAGGTTGGTTCTACCGCAGGAGCAGTAGTTGAGACTGTTGACTCGACAAGAGAAGTCTGCGCGCTTGAAGCTGCAGCCTGCGTGTCCGAGATCTGTTGCGTGGGAGTAGTCATGGTCTCTGAACCTGATGTACTGGGCTCCGGAGTGGCCTGCGAGGTCGATGCCACTACTGGTGTTTGGCTAACTGCAGATTGCGTTTCTGAGATCTGCTGCGTAGGAGTCGTCTCGGTGACTGAGCTCAGTATGCTAGGCTTGAGAGGCGCCTGCGAGGTAGATACGACTACTGTTGTCTGGCCGCTTTGTCCCCCAGTCTCCCCGCCGGTACCTCCTCCATTATATCCACCATTGTTCCCGCCAGTGTTCCCACCGTAGTCGCCACCATTGCTACCCGTTGAGCCTCCCGAGGCCAGAACATTCGGGCACAGTGCCTGGACACCTGCGCTTGTGAAAAACATTCCAATCAACGTATTTGGAAAGGCTTTCGTGCCTTTACACGCGGTGTTAATGCGTTTCGACACCTCCTCCAGCAATGCGACGCAGTCCATCGAGCAAGACCTGCCATCCTGGAAGTCCAACTGCGAGCATTGGTTGAGAGGTGTGTTGTAGGCATTGGAGCAAGCGTCCGAGAAGCCAGAGATTTGCTGCCACTGCGAAAGCGTAAGATAGCTTTGGGCGGTGGTCGATACTATGTAGGTGAAGAGGGGTATATAACATGTTATAGTACGAACTAGGCGCATCTTGTGATCGAAACGTGCAGCAGCACGGCAAGGGGGTAGCTTGATCAAAAGCGACGGTCCTGGAAGAGGAGGAATCAGAGCGCAACGGCGCTTTAGACTTCTTGGGGCGTGCCAAGCGCCGTGGTATTGCACTGGAATATATTATAAGAGAGAGGCCGCAATACTGTTACGAATGCTGTTCCGACGGTTCGGATCGTATTTTGCAGAGAGCAATCAATGATAGACACGGGTAGCGGATAATAGAGCGAAAAGTATGCCAGATACAGAGACAGTGGCCTTGTGATATGGCTCGGGAGGCCTGAAAAGGAAAACAAGGTATGGTAGGGGCTTCGGATGTTGGTTCTTTGGGAGATGGCTGATTATGCCATCTGTAGGTGACGTAGTAACATGTCGAATAGCATAAGTATCAACGGCGCAGTGACTCGACCAGCGCAATAAGATGTCTGGGAGATGCTGAGAGTAAATTATGATTGAAGATGTGAGAAGAACAGGATGAGAAAGACGGTCAAGCCGTCGCGGGACTCCGCGGGTTGTAGAAGGACCAAGTCTGGAACGTGATGATTCGCATGGATCGCGCAGTGGTCAACAGTCAGACAGCCAATGATCGCGTCAGTCACAGGTAAATTTAGTAGTGCAGGGAATCATCATTGCCGGCAGAAGTAATGGTGTAGGGGCATGGCCCGCGAAGCTGCATCCAGCAGGTGCAAGCTTGTGGAAGACACTTGAAACTCAAAGGGGGAAAGTAAAACCGGAGGCGCTGTAGCCATTGGACAGAGCTGCTTGGAGCGCTAGTCCCGACCAAGGTGAGACGGTGGCCAACGCCGACGAGCGACAACAGCCTGCCTAGCTCGTTGACCGGCCTCGGAAAATTCTAAGCTGTCCGCCGTCGATGCTTTCGAGTTTCGACTCCTAGTCGTCTCAAAGGGAAGGGCAAGCGATAGAATACCCGCCGATTTCTATTATCTATTGTATGACTAAGTAGTGCCTTGGCATTCTTCGACGACATGCCATCCATGAGACTGCTAAATCGTGCAATTGTCGTACCGTGTGTCGGTGTCCATCTCCAAAAATCAATCGCTGTGGAAGCTTCAGTCGCTAGCATGTAGGAAAATCGCTTGGCCTTGATGTTTCTCATTTCCGAACAGATGTTCGCCGCGCTCCTGGTCGTCGTCCTGACGGATTTTCTGGGCACGAAGCCAAGTTGTTGGTCTAGCATTGGAATATGGAGCCGAAACAACGAGTTGAGGACGGCAAAGAGAAGAAAAGGGGCTTGGGATGACTTCTCCATTGAATGTTCCCCGTCAATCTTACTCCGGAGCGGCCGGTCGTCTGGACGGCATCCTGCCGTCGACCTTTCCCTACATCCACTCAGAAAGGCTGGCGCTTTAATAAGGTACATGTTCCGAGCTTGATAGTAGGTAATGGGGCTCTGTTGCAAGAAATATATCAGTGGATCAGGGATTACTGGAAGCCCGAGTTGAATACCTGGCCTCAATAGAACAGCGTTATGGAGCGACTGCCATGACGTCGATGCTAAGGGAAGCGACACATGATTTATCGAAGACAAGGTTGCGAAAGTTTCGCGGATAAGGTACTGATATCAAGACATATATCCTGAATTAGAAAGTGGATATTCCCAAGAGAGTTGGTGGCCGTGTTGGTGGCTGTTCCCTATCTTCTGGATTATTCCGGTCGGTCAGAATATGTACCCTGCACCGAAGCGCGGGCCAATTTCTCTCTTGTAAGCAGGTCGAGTGTTCGAACCGTCGCCGATGTGCACTTTACATTTTTTGCATTTCTACATCATCGAGACTGCCGGCGCAATCCAGCCCCTTTCTGCACAGACATCTTATGAATGACTATAGAGAGAGTTGAGTCTGGATAGCTGGATCTTTCTTTGGTTTGTGCGTGAATACGTTCTTCATGTACCTTAGGCTGGCAGGTCACGTGATGAATCCATTATGATCGCAACCCTACCCAGGAGGCGGGATCCTGGCTGGATTCTTAAAGATACATGCACTCAAGAGATTGCAACCGGATTCCATCGTAATATTGTGCTCTTTCAAGGATCAATAGCATGGAATTTACGCTCAGCGCCTGACCTATGTCCCAAGGTACAAATGCTATGGTAGGTCTACAGGAGAGATCGATCAATTGTATCGAACAAGGCCTGGCCGAAGTTACAGATGTTTCAAAGGATTGAATCCGTACTCAATCCAATCCTTGCAGTCGAGTCGTACACACATTTGGATGCGCCATTTTGGGGAAGCATTCCAAACAGGTTCTGTCGAATGTCTTGTGTATATATACTGTGCATATAATCTTTTGAAGAGAAAAAATCCACATACATTCAAAGGAATACATTATGAACAAAGGAAGATGTTATGGCTAAGTTCTCAACCTAGAGGCTTGTCATGTCAGGTCGGCGACTCAGCTTTACGGCTTTGGCTTCTCCGCAGTGAGCAATGAGATTTCTGCGAGCAGAATTTGGCTTTTCAGGTATTGCGATGGGATGTTTCAATGCACTATGGTGCTCGGGGTGAAGTATCTCGAGGGCAGTGAGAGACAATATTGAGCTAGGGTCGCATTCAGTCCGGAGCGTCAGGAGATAAACACAAACAAAAACGCGGACCGTCGCCGGTTTCGAACCAGGGCGTAACCTGGCCATCCGAAGAAAAAGAAATTGCCCATACTCATTGGTGCATAACAACTCGGACCGGCTAGATATCCCAGCAAATAGCGAGTAACCCTCTACGCCACAGACAATTCCTTGAAAAGTGAATGTTCAATAGCAAAGCATATAGGGTTGACATCCATTGGGGAATCAGGTACGCAGAGCCTCAACTCTCGTCTAATATGCTTACAGACGGTAGTGTGAGTGCAGGATTGCGTTCAGCAACCGACATCATGTTCGTCTGCTCTGGAATGCGCATGTTTGCGCGAATATTCAATGCTGTGCTGAACCGCTTTGGGCAAAATCAACTGGTTACTTTACATCGAACAGAATCATGCGGATTATGGTTAATAGGGTTCCTTATGACAAAGATATGAGATCTGTTGTGCTGAACCGCTTTGGCCAACATCAACTGACTAGTTTACCTTCAATAGAATCATGCGGACTTTGGTCAAGACGATTTCTTACGATCGAGACACGAGATCAGGAAGCTAGTTTCTATCATAAAGCCATCTCCAATACCAGAGGCAGACACGAGAATGACCTCTCACGTCGATCTATCTAGGCAGTCTTCACCCCACCCTCGTCATTATCCTCTCCACCGACCTCCATCAGCTGGCCTTCTCCCTTCACCTCTTTCTCGCCTCCTCCGAGACCCAGCCCCTCGAAAAGCCCAGCTCCCTCCTCCATCAACCTCTTCCGCTCTCTCGTGGCAGCCCTCTTCTCCCCCTTTGTTCTCTTCATTTTGCTGATGTCGCCTCTCGCGAACCAGGTTGGCGTGAACTCTGTCCCAATCGCCACCCTCACCGTCTCTCGCTCCTCCTTTAACTGCTCCCACGCTGCCTGAGCATCCAGCGACAGTGATTTTCCGCTGCCGAGCGTTGGTAGGTTCGTGATTGGGTCGGCTGGTGTATCTGTGCCAATGCGCAGGTCAGCACAATGACAATTTAGTCCCTGGCGCTGAAAGTATCCATAATCAAAGTACTCGGCATCAGAAACCAGATTTTATCTTGGAGTATTTTCCAAGCTCGTATGGATGAGCGTCACAGCAGAAGACACTTACCCTTACGAAAGAAGGTCTGAAGCTCGACCTCTGCATGGCGAGGGACGCCGCCACGAGAAGGGAGCTGAACCTGATGTTGCAGCCAGGCGCGATTTTGCTTCTGCTGGTAATTGAAAACATCGCGGCTCTGGCGGGCCAAGCGAGTGCCAGAGTTGATGTCTGCGCGATCGAATGTCAGCATGCCCATCGCAAAGCCGTCAATACGTTGTTGAATGGTGTGTCAAGACGTGGTGCGCTAATTCCTGCCACTGGTTGGCATATTGAGAAAGGACGGGGCCTGTGACATTTCTAAGGGAGGGTGGGGAGTACTGACCTTGAAGAGACTTTTTGAAGGCTCTACTTGCATTTCGACGACGGCGCTTTCCGATGGCTCGAGGAGTCATCTTCGGCTGGTTAGGACGGTTGGGTGGTGGAGATGCGTCCTCCGAACCCGACATGGATGATGCCATTTCTACATCTGTTGCAGGAGTCGTCATTTCTGCTACTGATGCTTTCTCCGTAGGACTTGTGCTTTGCGCCCCTAGCGTAGGCGGTGGCGACGCCATGCTGACGATGTAGTTGGCGAACGATGGTTGATGAAACGTCAGGCGTAAGGGAAATATCAAGATAATGTGTTATTGTCGATAATCGCGTCTCATCTCTTGGAAGATTGGCCCATCGTCATCACGTTGATCCGTTATATCGATTCCTCGAACGCCGATGGGCTTGTTTGGATTGTGGTGGCTGTGCTTTGACAGAAGGTAAGACTTATATGAAAGACCCTCGCGATCCGAATACAAAAGTGTACCTTTCCTCGATCGATTTTCAAAACAACGATCCTGAAAACCATCGACGAGCTTCCTGCAAATACGGACTGCATTGATGCTAAGCTGCAATACGAATGGTGAACCCGTGCTTGCAGATTACATGCCATGACTGAGCACGCTCTATCCTATCCAGAACTTTGCACACCTTCTGATATCCGAACCTCTCCCTGGCCTTTCGTTAATTGGCCACTTAACCAAACACTAATGCGGCGCCGCCGTCCCAGTCCCAAGCTCTGAATCTTCATCTTCCAAAGTCATGGTTCCCGATCCTTGATGATGATCAAATCCAGGACCAGGACCACCAGGACCACCAGGGCCAGGCCCCGCCCCCCCATCCCCCTCTTCAGCTCCATTACCCAGCCCACCACCCCCACCCCCTCCCGGAGCCGGTTGCACAACCTT
>JAABUQ010002720.1_pt1 | contig 34298 bp, 28 predicted proteins | sample 5560001 | NCBI WGS metagenome assembly JAABUQ01 (sample SAMN10711888, study PRJNA513371) | rock metagenome | isolation source: Antarctica rocks | place: Antarctica: Victoria Land, Finger Mt nord | collected 2015-12-18
GGTCGTGGTCGGGGCTGTTCTTGCGGCTGGCGTGTTGGGCGGCTTCGACGAGCGCCCAGCGCAGGCCGGGTGCTCCTTGCTTGGCGAGATGTCCGCGGCGTCGCTTGTCAGCGGACTCGCGAACCACCGGGTCCAGGCCGGCGGCGCGGACGACCTGGCGGGCGCGGCGGAAGCGCTTGGCGTCGCCGATCTCGGCGAGGATCGTGCAGGACAGGATCGGGCCTTCCCGTAGATCTGCTGCAGCGCCTTGAGTCGCGCGTCGGTTTTCGCCAAGCGACGCAGCTCGCAGTCGATCAGGTCGATCTCGTGCGCGAGTGTCGCCATCACCGCGAGCAGCGAGTCGATCTGGGCGCGGGCGCTGGGATGCAGGCAGATCGCGGCGACCCAGCGCCGACCGCTGGTCGTCAACAGCGACCCGCGCGAACATGGCCACCCCTCGTGGACGAGGAGTGCGTGCAGGCGCTGCGCCCAGCGGGTGTGGTCGTCGGTGAGCGATTTGCGCAGGCGGGTCTTGTCGCGCAGGTACTGGATGTCTTCCGGTGGCGCCCACGCGTCGGGAAGTAGCTCGCGCGCGAGGAGCATCACTAGCCATCCCGCGTCGAGACGGTCCGTCTTGGGTCGCTTGCGGTTGCCCTGCAGAGCGCTGGCCTGGCCGGGATCGGTGAGCCGGACCTCGATTCCGCGCGCCTGCAGTTCACGCGTCACCCATCGCCAGCCGGTCGTCGCCTCGATCGCGACGACGTCGAGCTTGCCGTCCCACTTCTCGATCCACGCGACCAGATCCTCTCGCGAGGCCTTGAAGCGCTCCTCGGCGAGGACCTCGCCGTCGTCGGGGTTGAGCACAGCGGTCTGAAAGACCGCCTTGTGGATATCGATCGCGGCCAACATGGCGCCTCCCGTCAGGATCGGTGAACGAAGCGTCGGCGATCGTCACCAACCCGCCGGACGAGGCCGCTTCATCACATCCCTATGGATCGCCGGCCGTTCGGCGGTTGAGGCAGAGTCGGTCGGCACCCCGCGCATGTGCGGGGACTGGGCGTCAGGGTTCGCCTGGCGCGGACACCCCAGCTATGGGAGGTGCCGACCATGTCGGAGAGTATGGCTCTTGTCGGTGTCGATGCGCATCAGGCGCAGTCGGTCGCGGCGGGGCTCGATTCGTTGAGCGGCGAGCTGCGCGTGGAGCGTTTGTGTGGTGCGCCGGCAGTCGTGGAGCCGGCGTTCTTGGAGCGTTGGAGCGGCCGGTGCGAGCGGTGTATGAGGCGGGGCCGACGACAGCTGAGCCAGGCCGGTTTCCACGGAGGTGAGCCGCCCTGGTTTCGGCGGAGTCGGGGTTTTGGACTCGGGAGAGGAGACGCTCCGGTCATGCCCAGAGGAAGGAAGTACCCACAGGAGTTGTTAGATCGCGGGGTGCGGCTGGTGTTCGAGTTGGGCCGTCCGGTCGCCCAGGTCGCCGCGGACTTGGGGATCCACTCTGAGACGTTGCGTCGACGCGTGCGCCAGGCCGAGGCCGACATCCGCAAGCTTCGCCGGGAGAACTACGAGTTGCGCCGGGCCAGGAGAAGGAGCAGCCGGCGGGCGTGGGGCATCGCTGGGGAGTGTCCCACCCGCTGGTGATGGGCAGCGTCAGTCGCGGTAGGCGCGGCCGCGTGGTAGGACGTGGTGAACGACGATCGCCCGCTGCTGGTGGTCGAGCTCGAGCAGGACGCGCCAGTCTCCGACGCGCAGCCTCGATTCCGGCCGGCCTTTGAGCTTGCGGAGCTCCACGGCAGCGGGGTCGGCAGCGAGCCGGTCGAGCGCTTCCTCGACGCGCCGTGTGATCTGACGGTCGAGGCGCCCGATGTCGCGCCGCGCCGACGGGGTCAGGATCACGACCCAGCGGTCGCTCAATTGAACTCGTGGCGGATCTTCTCGAGCGGGACGCCCTCGCCGCGGCGGTACTCGGAGCGGCTTTCTTCGAGCGCGGCCTCCTCCTCGGGGGTGAGCGGCTCGTCGTCGAGGGGGGCGTCGCGGAACGCAACAATCACGGGGTCCTCGCGCTGGTCGAGCAGGCGCAGCGTTTCTGAGGCTTGTTCTTCGGTGAGCGCTTCGATGCGCTCGCGCAGTATCTCCTTGGCGGTCATTGTTCTCTGAACGGTAGCTGCTGTGAGGGCGGGGATGGCGCGGCCGGCGGCTGGTCGAGGCGCTGGATAAACGCGGTCAGGTCGGCGTGGAGCTGTTGGGCTGCTTGGAGCGCTTGCTGGAGCTGGTGGTCGGTGGCGTGGCCGTGTTTTCTTGCTGGTTGTGGTAGCGGTTGACGTCGTTCCTGACGAGCTGGCCGAGGCGTTCTGAGATCGCCAGGGACTCTGTGGCGAGCTTGTAGTCGGTCCAGTAGCGAGGACCTCCTGCACAGGGTCCGCTCGGCGCGGGCGGTGAACGTGGACGAGGCGGAGATCAGGCGGTTGCATCGGGTTGAGGGTGTCTCGATCCGGCAGATCAGCGAGCGGCAGGAGGAGGGTCCCGCCGCCGCGTTGCTAGAAGAAGAGAGCAGAAGCGTTCGAAACTGGACACCGGCGCCGGGACCCTGCGCTTCTCCGCGGGCCGCGCCTGATGCTCGTACCGAGTTCGAGATGCTGATCTGCCTGGGTTGGGGGGATCGGCCGCGCGCAAGCGGCCGACCTCGTCGTCCGCGTGGCGTCGCGGCAACAGGACGGAGTGCGACCCCTCGATACACGATCCGATTCGTCAAGGGTCGCCCCGAGTCACATCGAAGGGGCCAGACCTCGCCGGCGACGGGCGGTGGTTTCGTGTCCCGAACTCTGTCCCGAACTCCCCTAATCTGAGGTGATCTCAGCGCATCTCATGTCACGCAGCGTGGCTTGGTAGAGCCAGGAGCACCGGCTACTGAGCGACTCTCGCTGCGGGCGTGCCGATTGAGACTTACCTGCACTTCCATCGCCAGTCCCAGGGGTACGGCGGATTCACCGGCGCCGGCTACTTCGATTCCTACGGGCGCGTGGCGCCATTCGCGGACTGCACGAAGTTCAAGCCTCCGGCGGGGACCGCCAAGCTTTGCATCCATATCCCGCCCTCCCAGCGCCCTGGGCACGATGTGTGGGAGTTCACGGCTTCCTCACCAGCGGTACAGGCCTACGGCGAGCCCGACCTCACCCCAGCCAAACCCACCGAGAACTCTGAGCTGCGCGCTTTCAGCGAGGCCGCGGTCTTGGGACAACCAGGCACCTACCTGCAGTTCGTCGCACGCGACCTGGTGCGCATCGTCGACCCGTCATTTCCCAGCTCGCCCTACGGTGCCGCCGGGCCCACCGGTAGCGGATGCGGCAACACGCCAGAGTCGCTCGTGGGAGCGGAAGTGGATCGTTGAGCGAGAATCCGGGGTGGTGTTCGACCCCCAGCCAGTCCTGCATGGCCGTGGCGTTTGGGTGCGGCCGCTGCTCGAAAGTGATCGCGATGCCCTGTATGCGGTGGCCCGGGATCCGTTGATCTGGGAGCAGCATCCTGTCTGGAACCGTTATCTCCCGGAGGTCTTCGGAGGGTTCTTCACTGACGCGTTGCGCTCCGGTGGGGCGCTGGCGGTCATCGCCGGAGACGGAGAGATGATCGGGTCGTCGCGCTTTGGCGGCTATGACCCGCAGAGCAGCGAGGTGGAGATCGGCTGGACGTTTCTCGCCCGCGGCCTCTGGGGTGGCGCGACTAACCGGGAGCTGAAGCGAATCATGCTCGAGCACGCGTTTGAGTCGGTCGATCGTGTCGTGTTCCTCGTCGGCCCCGATAACCACAGGTCCCAGCGGGCCCTGGAGAGGCTCGGGGCACGCCGCGCGGGGACCCGGCTTGACAGCTCCGGGCAACCGAGGGTGCTCTTTGAGCTTACCCGCGATCAGCACCGGTCACAGCGGAGCGGTGATTCACCGAGATCCCAAACGCCTCGGGTTGCCCTGTTGCCCGGCGCGGGTGGGGCCGGGGCGTTCTGGCAGCCCGTGGCCGATCGTCTGCCCGCGGGTTGGACGCGTACGTTGGTCAGCTGGCCGGGCGCGGGCGACCAGCCACACAACCCCGACGTGCACAGCTATGAGGACCTTGTCGAGCGAACCGCAGCAGCACTCGTCGACTGCAGCGACCTGGTTGCGCAGTCGATGGGCGGCGTGGTCGCAATCGGCGTGGCGCTCGCGCACCCCGACAAGATCCGCCGGCTGGTGCTCATCGCCAGCTCGGGCGGCATTGCCGTCGACGCCCTCGGCGCCCAGGACTGGCGCCGCAAGTACAAAGCGGAATTCCCCGCCGCCGCGCCCTGGGTGACCAGCCAGCAGGTCGACTACGCACACGCGGTCGCATCGATCACCGCGCCGACCTGCCTGATCTGGGGAGAGGCCGACCCAATCAGCCCGGTCAGCGTCGGAGAACGGCTACACCAGTTGCTACCTGACAGCTCGCTGCACGTCCTCACCGGCGGGACGCACAGCCTCGCTCACGACCGGCCCGATGAAGTCGCCGCCCTGATCGCTCAGCACCTCCGCTGACATCCAGCGGCGCCGGAGCAACACGGCCGCGTTGCCGCCGATCCGGTCGCCATCCTCCGGCTTCCGCTTTTGAGCCCCTCAACAGGAGGGGTGGTCAGATCACGATCGTGCCGGTCCGCTTCGCACCTGATGGTTGCGTGGGAGCGCCGTCTAAGGGAGCCGCGGCCTGGTCTGACCCCTCCGCGCGAGCAGGATCCTGGCGTAACCCGGCTTGTAGCGCCTCTCTGGCTGCGGCAAGATCTGCCCACGATGCGCCACGCACGGTTACGAGCAATGACCACGTTTCTCGTTGCGTTCGGGGCGTTCTTCATCGCAGAGCTCGCCTTTCAAACCGCGAGCTTCACTGACCCGGGGGCTACCGTCGGCTACGTAGCGGTCGCACTCGCTGCCGGCTTCGCGATCGCCCGGTGGTGGACGCCTGCGCTTGCTATTTCGCTCCTCCTCGTCGCGTTAATCGCTCCCGACCAAGAAATGGGGACCACCGGGAGCTTCCTCATAGCCGCCGTGATCGTCGGTCCTTTCACCGCCGTCCTCCTCGCTGTGGGGGTCGGTATGCGGAAGCTGCTCATCCACGTCCGTACGCGTCGTCGCACGACCGTGGCTCAGCGTTGAACACTGCCGCTTGGTCGCCGCTGGGGGTCTCTCGACTCGGCTTCTGCTCTTCGTTGCGGCGGACCGAAAGCGGGTCTTCGCCTGGGCGTCACCGGCCCGTCCCGTGCCAGGATTGCGTGAAAGCGAGAGTCTCGAGCGGCGGGGCGCCAGCGCTAGTCCAGGTGCGCGGCAGAGGGACCGACCGGCCCGCGTGGGCAGACTCGGGGCGGTGGAGTTGCTCGATCGTGGGACGGCTCGGGTGTGTCAGGCGGTCGAGGTAGCTCAGGACGAGGCTTCGAGAGAGGCGTCAAAGCGTTCTTGGGGGGAAGCCTCGCCTCGCGAGCGGCGCTGGGCGCCTGTGAGCTCCTCGGTACCGATGATGACGAGGAGCACGGCGACGGTTAGCCCGGCGGACGCGAGGGCAGGAACGATGGCCGCGAGGAGGCCGACAGCAATGCAGCCGGCCGCGCCGGCGAGGCGCTTGGTGCTTACGGTGCCGGTCATCCGTAGCCGCAGGGCGCAGTGGGCGAGGAGGTACAGGGCTGGCCCACCGACGAGGACGATGAGCCGGCCGCCGTTCAGTTGGACGGTTGGGTGGGCGATCACCACCTCCTGGCCGACTGCGCTGACGATCACTCCAGCGACGATCGCGACGTGCGTGAAGCCGTGGTGGTCGAGATCGCTATGCACCATCGGCGCGAGCCGAACGACGGAGGAGCGCACGCCCTGTTGGCCGAGATCGACGGTGTAGTTCGCCGCGTCGGTCCGGGGACCACCCTCGGACTGGTCGTCCTCGGTGCCAGGGCGGCCGGTGATCCCAGCCATGGCGAGCATCAGGGTGCCGCCGGTTGACACGAAGGGCTTGTCGGTAACCGACCAGGGCCTCGCCGATCGCCTTGTGGGCGGCCATATCGGAGTCGACCGCGCCCATGAAGTCGCCGGTACGCATCGCCTCGTGTTTGAAGGCGAGATGAATGACGCCGTCGGCCTCAGCGGCAGAGGCCGCCAAACCGTCAAGGTCGTCGAGATCGCCGCGGCGGACCTCGGCACCCATGGCGGCAACGGCCTCGGCCGAGGCGCCGGAGCGGGCGAGTCCGACAACCCGGTGGCCGTTGTTGAGAAGTTCGGGGATGACGGCACCGGCGATATGGCCCGAGGCGCCAGTTACGAATACGCGCATTGAAATCTCCAGTCGGAGGGGTATGTCACCTGGTGCCATCACGATAGCAGGCGCATGATACTTGGTGTTACCAACTACGCTCAGAGTCGATGTCACGCTGGAAACCGGACGCACAGGGCCGCCTGATGAGCGCGGCGATCGAACTGTTCGACGAGCAGGGATATGAGGCGGCGACCGTTGCCGAGATCGCCGAGCGCGCCGGGCTGACCAAGCGCACCTTCTTCCGCTACTACTCGGACAAGCGAGAGGTGCTCTTCAACGGCAGCCAAGAACTCCAACGCCTCTGGCTGGAGGGGCTTGCCGCCGCGCCGGCAGAGGCGAGCCCACTCGCGGTCGTGACAGCCGGACTCGATCCGGTCGCAGAGATGTTCACCGAGCGCCACCCTTTCGCGCGGATCCGCGCTCAGATTATCGAGGCCAACCCGGAGCTACAGGAGCGCGAACTGATCAAGCTGCAGAGCCTCGCCGTCGCGATCAAGGGCGCGCTGGTGCAGCGAGGCGTCTCAGTGAACGCGGCGATCCTCGCCGCCCAGGCGGGCGTGACCGTCTTTCAGGTGGCATTCGCTCACTGGGTGCAGCAGAACGACCCGACCGCGCTCGGGCGGCTAATGGACGAGTCGCTGGAGGAGCTGCGCTCGGTGACCGCCGGCTACTAGTGGGCCTTCTCGGAATGTTTGACTGGTAGTGGCGTTAGGCGGCGATCTGGTGGCGGGCTTCGAGTTGGCGGATGCGTTTGGTGCGGTGGGGTCCGTTGCGGTGTTGGACGTGGCGGGCGAGCGCCCAGGCGAAGGCGTCCCAGTTGAGGTAGTCGGCGTTGTTGACGACGAACTCGCTGATCGGGAAGAAGTGGCACTCGACGGGGTTCAGGTAGCTGGCATAGGTCGGGGTCGGGACGAGCTTGATGTTGTGGGTCGCTGCGAACGCGCGGATGTCGGGGGTCCAGTTGGCCGAGAGGTTGTCCTGGATCCAGTAGATGCGTCTGCGGGCTGGGATCGCGGTGCGGATCTGCGCGAGGAACGCGAGGTTGTCGCTGCCGCGCCGGCGCGGCCTGAGCCGGACGCGCAGGCGGTCCTCGTGGACGTCATAAGCGCCGAACACGTAGCGGGTGCCGTGCCGGCGGTTGTAGTCCGCGCGTTGACGCTCGGGGCGACCGCGAGGCGCCCACCCGGACCCGGCCATCGGGCGCAGACTGACCGGTCCCATCTGGTCAAACGCGATGACTGCGCCACCGTCAGGCGGTGGCGCGGCCTTCAACTGCAGCACCCGTGCGGCGTTGGCTTCATAGTCGGGGTCCGGGCTGACCTTCCAGGTAGGTGTGCGCTGAAAGGACAGACCCGCCTCGGCGAGCACCCGCCCCAGATGTGCTGGGCTGATCTGCACCACGCTGCTATCGGCGAGATGATCGGCCAGCCGGGGAAGCGACCAGCGCGTCAACGGGACCCCTTGGCCATCGGGACGGGCACCGGCCACCGCGACGGCCTGACGGCGCTGTGGGATGGTGATCCGGCGGGGACGCCCGCCCCGATACTCAGGGTCCAGCGAGTCAAGCCCCCGCTCGTTGAACTCGTGGATGACCTTGCGCACGTGGGACTCATCGGTCATCCACATCGCCGCGATCTGCGGCACCGAGCTAGGCGACGCTCCGAGTCGGTGGGTTCGCTCGGGGTCATGGGTCCCGCACAGGCAAGTCTCCCGAGCGCGGAGGACAGCTTCACGACTTGGTCACGCCGGGTAGCCGCGACGCCCGTAGTTTGCCCTCCGTGGGGCGGGGACCCAGCCCGTCTCAAACGCACACTGGCCGGCCAGCCGCCCGTTCCGAGACGAAGGAGTCCGCATGGTTGATGTCGGAGCCCGCATCCTGCGCAGAGACCGTCGGCGCGGAGGACTGTTCGGTGTTGTGCTCAGCCTCGCGGCTCTTGGACCCGCGGGCGCCGCCACGGGCGCGCCGAGCGCAAAGCCCACCGTGCCCCCCGGCTACGCCATCGTCAGGCTCGCGGACGTGCCCACGGGGGTCACTAACTGCGATGACCTTGCGCGTCTGGACGGGCACCTGTTCATGGGATGCCAGAACGCCACGACGAGTGTCGGCGGCGGCGGCAACAGCACCCTCTTGGAGTACGCCGACGACGGCTCGCTGCTCAACAAGTGGTCGATCCCGGACAAGGTCGACGGCGTCGGTGCCGATGCCCTTACGCACCGTCTCATCATCACCCTCAACGAGGACGCGCACTCACACCTGGCCACCATCATGCCGTCGGCGCCCACCGGACAGCAGGTCGTCAACTACAACTACTCACCCGGCGCGCCAAGCTCGACCGCCACCGCGGGAGCACTGCACACCGGCGGCGGCACCGACTCGGTGAGCGTTGACAGCACGGGGGGCATCTACATCACCGGCTCACATGCCCAAGGTCGTACAGGTACCGCTGTGTTCAAGGTGGTCCTGACCCCTCCAGCCAGTCCGGGCGTCGCCGGGAGCGCGGCGCTGAGCTCGACGTGGCTGGACAATGCCCGCACGGTCAACGGCGCGCCGGGAGGAGGAACCGTCGCCTTGTCCCTGGGCGACGTGGACTCGGGAGCCATCGTCCCCTACAGCAGCCCCAGGTACGGGGGCAGCTATGTCATCGACGATCAGACCACCCAGCAGCTGGTGTTCGCGAGTGACATCAACGCGCCCGGGGGCGGCACCCTCACCGCGCTCAAGACGACCTTCGGTCTCGACGACATCCGCTGGGCCACCTCCGATGGCGGCACGCTGTACGTGGTCGACAAGGGCGCTCCCGCGGCTGCGGGCCGGTCGTCGTTGTGGAAGGTCACCGGCTCGTTCGTGGCCGGCACCGCGCTCGCGTCCAACGACGGCCTCGGCAACCAGGTCGTCAAGGTCAACCTCGCCACCGGCGCACTGACTCCCTTTGTCCGCAACCTGGTGACCTCCAAGGGACTGGTCTACGTTGACACGAACGGCACGGAGGCGCCGCTGGCGACCGCGAGCGCCGCCAGCCTGCCCACGGCCGCGCCGGTGAGGCTCACCAAGGGCAGTGGCGGAGGCTCATCCTCCAGCGGGGACGGCGACACGCTGCCGCTCGTCCTGGCCATCGGGGCCCTCGTCCTGGGACTGCTCGCCCTCGGCGCCGCTCTGATGCGTCGCGGTGCGCAGACCGTCTCCCCGTAGTGCTAGAGCGCAGGAGCCCGACGCCACGGCACCGAAAGCTCGCCTGATCGCTTCGATCGCCTGACGGGTTCGATGCGCGCCCCACCCCGGTCGGCGCGGGTGCTTGACCTGCTGGATCTAACGCGGCCCGGTATGTGGTTGTTCGGAGTGTCGTAGGTCAGGGTGATGGCCCGGACCGGACTTACCGCATAGTTGAAGAACGAGTAGGCCTCGTCGAAGCGCATCGGTTCCTGCAGGTAGGCCAGGCGGACACTTGCGCCGACGAGACCAATGGCCGCAAACGCAAGGAGATGCCCTCGGCTCGTCTTTACCCCCCTCGCCGACAGGGCGGCCCGCCACGCCCCGTTGGGGCTGAAAAACCGTGCCGCTGGCCCGATGGAAGCGCTCATCGTGGTCAAGGCGGGTACGCCACTGCTCGGGGAGTATGGCACCGCACGGGATCTGAAGAAGGAGTGCTTACCGCTCCTCATCCGGTCTGTACAGCCCAACTCGGTTGTCGGTTGCGCACCGCTCGTGGATGTCTAATAATGAGCGGGTACGGCCACGCTGGCGTATCGGAACGGGGACGGGGGGCAGGGCGTCATGAGGGGATACGTGGCCGCCGCAGTCGCGGCACTGGCATTGGTGCTCGCTGCGCCGGCCGGTGCTCAGATTCGTGCCGGGGTGGGCGTCGTCGACGCGTCTTGGCACGTGGGTGCCTCGGCCGGTCAGTATGCGCCCAAGGCGACTGACGATCCCACCCACGGTGGCTTCGTCGATCCGTCGTCGCACTCGACGACCAACCTGCCCTCCTACGGGATTCAGTCACGTCTCCGTGTGAGGGCCATAGTCGTCCAGCGCGACTTGGGGCAGAAGCTGGCGGTGGCCTCCACCGACCTCTACATCCCGCAAGATCTGCTCTGGCGCCGGGCGGCTCAGCTCATAAGGGCCGCCAACATCGGGATCGACCAGTCGAACTTCGTCATGTCGATCACCCACGATCATTCCTCGCCCTACTACACCTCGACAGCCCCGGGAGCGTGGGCGTTTCAGGACGTCTTCGACGTCCGGGCCTATGAGTACTGGGCCCAGCAGCTGGCGACCGCGGTGATCAAGGCCAACTCGGCCATGGTCCCCGTGCGGGTGGGCGCAGCGGTCAAGCCGGTTGCCCTCGCCAATCGCAACGCCCTCGGACCCGCCCGCGCCGACGACGGCACGCCGGCGGGCTTTCCCGATTCCTACACCGATCGTGACATGAGCATCATGCGCTTCGACAACATCGCGGACCCGGCCCATCCTCGCCCCCTGGCGACCCTGGTCAACTTCGGCCTGCACCCCGAGGGGCTCAACGGCAACAACCTGATCTCGGCGGACTACGTCGCGCCGCTGGAGCGCATGGTGGACCGGGACACGGGCGGCGTCACCATCTGGACCCAGAACGCCGTGGGTAACTCCGAGCCTGAGCGATCGTCCTATCACTCTGTCCACGACCGGCTCGACTTCACCCACAAGGAATACGGCCAGGTGGAGTTCGAGGCACGCAGGCTTGCCGACCAGGTCGTGGGCCTGTTCGGTGCGGTGGGACGCGGGGTCCCACCGGCGGGACAGGAGAACAGGTTCGTCCCCTTCTTCACCGACGGGGCGGTCAAGTTCACAGATCAGTACTTCGGGGGGCCGGCCAGCCACCCCTACCCGTCGGTCTCCAACTGTCGCACGGACACCACACTCGGCGGCAATCCCCAACTTCCCGTGGTCGGCCTGCCCAACTGCCAGAGCCCGGGCAACGTGTTCGCTACCACCGGTTTTCCCGCCCAGAATCCGGGCCCGTCGCAGGCCGATCTGAAGCGGGCGGGGGTTCCCGTACCTGACAACTACGGTGCCGTCTCCTATGGCGGGCTCGAGGAGTCCGCCAGCGTACATCTGCAGGCTTTCCGTATCGGCGCCGTGCTCTTCAGCGTCTGTTCCTGCGAGCAGTGGGCCGACCAATCGATGAATATCAAGACGAGGACAGACCGGATCGTCGGGAACGAGTGGTTGGGCTTTGACTGGGCCACCTACCGGGGGCTTGACTCCACCGGCACCGACTGCTTTCAAACGCCCGCCTACGGCGCGAACATTCTCGCTCCGACATTTTCGGGGGCCCAGTGGTCCTGCCCGCGACCAGGAACCGCGCAGACCGCGCCGTGCACAAGACAGGCCGACGGGACCTGGTCCTGCCCTGATCCCAGCACGCAATGCTTGATCAAGGGTGCGGCGTTCACCAACACCTGCCACGACGCTGCCAACGACCCCAACCGGCGCGACAGCCGTCTGACGGGAATCACCGACGCCCAGATGGAGCACATGAAGGCTCAGGTGCGCAACTGCGCCAACGGCTGGAACGCGCTCGCAGATGCGTACAAGGCGGAGTCAGAACCAACCGACCCGACGCTGATCAAGGGCAACTACACCTGCGACGACACGCAGCGCTCGGCCGACCTGGGCTACAAGCTCACCATTCCCATCGCCATGGCCAACGACTACAACGGCTACATCGCCACCTACCGCGAGTACCAACGGGGAGATCACTACCGCAAGGCTCTGACCGGCTGGGGGCCACACTCCAGTGATTACATGGCCACGCGCCTGGTCAAGCTGGGAAGGTCGCTGCAGGACAGAGGGCCGGCGGTGAACCAGCTCCTCGACGGAAGCCCGGACCCGGATGCCGACAGCCCGTTGCTCGACCCCAAGACCAAGGAGGACCAAGCCAACAACGAGGCACGAGCCCGGTCCCTGGGAGACCTCGCTCAGAACACCGTCCCCGCCTACGAGGCGTCGCTTCCCGCCGACGCCGGAAAGGCCGCGGTGACCGTCCAACCCGCTGACCGGCAGCGCTTCGATGCCGCCTTCCTGCAGTTCAACGGAGGTGACAACTTTACGGACAATCCCACGGTTGTCGTCCAGCGCCTGGTCAACGGCAACTGGCAGACCTTTGCCGACCAGTCGGGTGAGATACCCGTGACCTTGAAGTTTCCGCTCAACGGTGACCTCCCCGACTATGCCCAGGGGAGCTATCGCTGGCTGTGGACGGCGACGTTTGAGACCTTCGTCGCCAGCTCGGACCTCGGGGGCCCGCGCGCCACCCCACCGGGTACCTACAGATTCCTGGTGGAAGGGCATCGGCGCCAGGCGCCCAGCGCCGACGTGCATGACTGCACCACCCCCCCCAAGGGGCCTGCGGTGTGCGCCTACCGGTTGACCTCGCGTGAGTTTCAGGTGGGCCCGTGGACGGGCGTCAAGGTCGATGACATGCGCTCGGAAACCGGCGGCTCGGTTTCCTTTCTGACCGGACCGCGCCACCGCGTGGCCGTGGCGGGCGGATCGCCCACCACGACAACGATTGGTCCGATCGACTATCCCGACAGCTACGACGACAATTCCCACGCGCTCAAGGCGAAGTTCATCCGCTACGAACGCAACGTGATCCGCGATCCCGGGGCAGCCTCCGATCCTTCACGCTTTGAGTGGTACTGCTACACGTGCACGTTCCGGCCGTGGCTCGACTCAGGGGAAGCGCAGACGGTCACGGTCACGTTCGCCGGCGCCGGCGCGACCGAACGGGTCCCGGCGACGCTTGGAGCCGACGGCCGCTGGCACACGTCGCGGACCCTTCACAGCGGTGAATCGGCCTACGTGTGCCCTGCTGACGCGCAGGATCCGTACGGAAACTTCAACGGAGACGCCTCGGCCATCGTGGGCCCGAACGTGCCCCTCAACTGCGCCGCGACCCACGTAGTGGGCAGCCCGAACACGTTCGGCTCACAGCTTGTTGACACAGCCAGCCGGGCGGGCGCCCCTGGCTCCTTTACCGGCGCCACACCCGGCCAGACGGGGCCCGCGTCTGCCCTCGGCTTGCCTCCCAGGGGGCGCTGTGCCAGCGTTCGTCACTTTGACATCCACGTTCGCTCGCCCCGCTCGGGCGTGCGCCTGCAGTCGGTACGGATCACCCTCAGAGGTCATCGCCTGCGCACCGTGCGCATGCGCGACGGCGGCGTGCGCGCTACCGTCGTGCTGCGCGGGCTTCCGCCGGGAGCGTTCACGGTCCGCATAAGGACCCTCGGTTCCGACGGCCGGACCTACCGCTCGTGGCGGCGCTACCACACGTGTCGTGTGCGAGGCCATTGACGGGCGCGCGCGGCAGACGCGCGCGGGAACACGCAACAGGTCCGGTGAGCGTTCTCGAGCTGAGCGAGAGCCTGCGCCTCGCTGCCGGATCGTGATCGAGCGCGCCGATGATCTCATCCGGCGATACGCGGGGAGCCTGCCAAGCGTCACCTTGCCCCCGCTGATCAGATCCTGATCAGCCCAACTCGCGCGCCACCGAGGCCTGACGCCTGCCGAAGCGATCCCCTTTTTGGCGAACCGATGGGTCAGAGCCCCAAGATGAGGGAGAGAGCGCTGTCGACGGCGGCTAGCTCGCCGCCGTCGAGCCGCCCGACTGAGGGTCCGAGGCGTTCCGGATCGACCGCGGTCGACTGCTCGACCAAGACGCGGGTGTCGGAGCCGCCGATGTCGATCCTGGGCCGGAAGGTCGCTACGCGAGCGCCGGTTGAAGTCGGCGCCACCAGCGTCGTGCTGAGATCGAGGAACTCATCGGCCTGCACGATGGTGACGCTTGGTTTGGCGTGCTGAGCGTGGCCGGCAGGTGTGGTAGGTGCGCGTCTGGTGAAGGTGACGACCGCTGCGCGTGATCAGGCTGATTTGCACGCGGAAGGTGCCGCGGGGTAGGCCGGTCAGGTTCACCCTGGCGTGTAGGAGCCGGCCGCGCAGCACGCGCACGCGATGGCCGTCGACGAGCACGGTCGCGGACTTGAGCGTCTCGCCGCGCGGGGCGCGCAGGTGGATGATGAAGCTGCGCCGGCTACGACAGCGTTTTGCGGAGGGGAGCCCCAGGTCCGCCTGCGCTGGCCCCGTACGGGGAGGCCCTACCCCGGCGGGTGATTGCCCCGCGGAGAGCACCGCGGGCAGTCCGATCAGCCCACTGTGGTCGATGGCCCGCAGCGCGACGTAGCGCGGGTGGCCCGGGATCGAGGCGCACTGCCGGGTGCCGGCCAGAGCCGGGGTGGGCGCGCCGGGCAACGGCTGGCCGCGCAGGAAGGTCTCGGGTGTCGGTGGCTCCGAGAAGGTCCGCAGGTCATAGGACGCGGCCGTTCCGACCGCCCAATCCTCTCCCGGTGCCGTCCAACATGCGCGGCCGGAGTCCACGGGGGCAAAGTCGCGGGGGATCAGCGGAGGTCTGGTGTCCACGCCGAAGCGGCCGGTGTGCCAGTTGTCCTGATGGAAGCTGTAGGCCTGGTTCTGCGCCGCCTGGCCGGGGGTGTTCCATACGAATAGATAGCCCTCGCGGGTGATCGCGGCCACCTCGTTATGGCCGGCCGAGTACAGGTCCCCCACCGCGGGTGTCCAGAACGTCCAGCCGCCGGTGAACTTCGGCCAGCCCGCCACGGGTTTACCGCTCTGGTCAAAGGCGGCGACGTTGTTTGAGTCCTCGTTGTTGATGACGTCGGGCTGACCGTCGCCCTTGATGTCGGCCACCGCCGGGGCGGTCAGGAAGCTCAGACCCATCATCGGCGCGGGGAAGCCCGGCAGGGGAGCGCCGGTGCGGGTGTCGGTGGCCCGCATGAAGTTGGTGATGCGCTGGGCGATCCCGGGGTTGAAGATGGCGGTCACGGTGGCCAGGTCCGGTCCGCCGGCCAGGTAGCTGAGGCCCCCGCCGAATCGGGCCAGGGTGCCCGTCTGAGTGAAGCCGACCGGCACCGCGTCCTGATCTGAGGTGGGCACGCGGTCATTGCCCACGTCAGACGGCGCGGCGGGCGGCTTGATCGCGCTGCCCGGTCCCTGATAGCCCTCGGTGGCGCCGTTGGCGCCGAGCTTGGCGTCGATCGAGAAGAAGCCGACAGGCTGGATGACCTGGTCGCGGTGGTTGCCGTCCAGCGGTCCGGCTGAGGCCGACTCCAGGCCCTCGGCGATGGCGTCCTGAGCGGACTGGTAGAAGTCGAAGGTCCCCTGCACGGGTGTGGGCCAGCCGGGCACCAGGGGCCCCCCGGGGTGCTTGTTGCCATCGGGCCAGATGGCGAGCACGTAGAACTTCGACCCAAAGCCCAGGTCGCCGGTCGTGCGCGTGTCCTGAGCTGACTCCTGACTCTTTTCGATGATCTCCAGGCGCCCGTCGCCGAACAGGTCGGCCAGCGTCGGGGTGGCCACCAGCTTGTAGTCGTGGATGTCTTTGAACGGGGCGTGCGGGCGTTGGGCGTCCGGGATCTGGGCGTACACCGGCCAGCCGGGCACGTCTGCGCCATGCCCGTCAAAGGCGTAGAGCTTGCCGTCATAGGCGGCCTGCAGCACATCCAGCTTGGTAGTCGAGCCGGGCAGGTGGGCGAGCACCGGCGTGGCCAGGGTCCCCATGCTGGGCGTGCGCGTGCGCGGCCGGTCGGGGGGCGGCACGCTCTCCCCAGCGACATCGCTACCCATGCTCCGCGGCCATCCGGGGAGCAGGTGGCCCCGGCGATCAAACACGTACTCGCGCCCCGTGCTCGATGACACCACCACCTCCTGGGCACCGTTGCCAAACAGATCACCCACCGCCGGAGTGGTCTCCACTGGCTCATAGGCCACCGGCACCGCGCCGGAGCGGCCGGCCGGGGTGGCCTCGAGGCCGAGGTCCAACGCGTGGGTGTGGGCGGGCCAGCCCGGCAGCTCGCGACCGGTGTCGGGATCCACCGCGTGCACCCGTCCGTTGGCGTCGCCAAATATGAGGTCGAGTTTGCCGCTGCCCTGGAGGTCGGCCATCACTGGTTCTGAGTCCTTGCCCTGGCCGAGGAACTTGGGGAAGCCCGCGCGGATGGTCGGGTCGTGAAAGACGGCGATCGAGCGGCGGTCCTCGCCCATCAGCCCCCGGTCGTCGGTGGCCTGCAGGCGCAGGGTGACGTCGTACTGCTCGGTGCTCGACAGATCGGTGCTGAAGTGAAAGGCCTGACTCCAGAACGACCGGGGGATCTGACTCAGGTCCAGCCGGCCGAGCTCGCCCTGGACGTGCGAGCCGTGGACCGAGCCGCTGGCCACGGTGTGAAACTGGGACTCCGTCGGCTGAGCGCCGAGCCCGTACTGCAGCACCCAGTGAAACGCGTGCGCGCGGTTGGCGGCGACGGCCGCGTGAACGGGGACGCTGGCGGTGTGAGTGGGGTCAAAGAGCGCGTACCAGTCCGGGCTCTGGATGTCGGGTACCGGTGGGATCCGGTTGGCGGCCACCGCCTCGTCGGCCTTCAGCAGGTTGGGCCGTCCGTAGCCGTACTGAATGTTGAACGTAGCTCCGGGCAGCCCCGGCCACCCGAGGTTGGGGTCATCGATGTTCGACGCGGTCGCGCGCACGACCTGTTTGACCTCGCCGGCGGTTAGCCGGCCATTGATCAGGCCCTTCTCGGCGGCGTCGCGGCCCTCGGAGGCCACCAGGGCGGCCACGCCTCCCTGCGTGGGAGTGGACTCCGATGTCGAACCGCCCTGGTTGGGAGTCGAGAACAGCGCGTGGGGTCCGAAGCTGGTGAGGTTCGAGCGCGAGCGGAAGGTGCGCGTGCTACGGCTGGCATCAGGGCCCACCGGCGACTGCACCTGGTCTGCCTGCAGGCCGTTGCCGGGCCACATGCGCGGCCAGAACATGCCCATCTGGTGGTCGGAGGAGTCGAAGTCGTTGGAAGCTCCGACGACGACGACTCCCTTGTGCCAGGCGTAGTCCAGCGCCGCCCGGGTGAGATCGGTCTGACCCAGCTCGGCGGTGAGCAGGATGATCACCGACGCGCCGGAGTCCACCGCGAAGTACACCGACTGCGCAACGCGGTCGCCGAAGTGCAGCGCCTCGTGGCCGGCCTTGACGGGGATCACCGTGCACCCCGGGCATACGCCCACGCCGCCGTAGCCGTTGTTGCCCTCCGCGGCCGCGCGGACCATCTGGTCGTCGGAGTGGTTGTAGGTCGAGTCGCCGGTCGCCGGATCGTTGTTGTTGCGGAAGAAGTTCCAGCCGGAGATGTCGTTGGCATATCCGTTGTGGTCGTTGTCAAAGTGTGCATCGGGCGGACAGCCGCGCGGGCCGATCTTGCCTGAGACCACCTGGCAGTGTCCGAAGGCAACGATGAGATCCTCCGGGGAGAGAAAGCCGTTGACGTAGGGCCGGTGCAGCCGGGGGTCCTGCGCGTAGTCCTGGACGTCGACCTGACCGTCGCCGTTGCAGTCATAGGCGGCGCACGGCGAGCGGTCGGGGGCATTCTCGGGCAGCGGTAGCTCTCCGGTGTTGAGATAGACGCGGTCGGTCAGCTCCGGCCGGGCCTCCGCCAGGCGCCAGTTGATGCCGCCCTCGACGTAGGCGATCTTCACATCGGGGCGCCCGAAGGTGAATCGTTTCCACGCTTGATCGACCGACATCCCCGCGGCCCCCTCGGGGTCGGTGGCCAGCCGGGTGCACTTAGGGATGAAGGAGAACAGGTACCACTGCTCATCGTTGATGCAGTGGTTGATTGGGTCCTGTTCGGCCGGCGCATACTGGGGGTCGTTGGGCTGGGTCTTCCCCGTCCAACCGCCTGCGGCCGCCGCCTTCGGCACCGCGGTGAGGATCGCCATCACGCACAGGAGCGGAAGGGTGGTCGCCAAGCCGACCACCAGGAGGGCACCGCGATCGGCGACCCACCGTCTGCCCCGCGCCGGGAACGCTGTTCGCACGAGGTCCAGTCTCGCGAACAGCGTTCGCAATGTCAACCGACGGCGGCGACGCTAATCGCGCTCGAGAGTCGCCATTGGCTTGTGAGCTGTCACCGGCGAGACTCCGCGTCGAGCTGGACCTGCAGACCGCTCAGCAGCACGGTCAGCCCAAAGTCGAACTCCTGCTGGGTGTCCTGCTCGTTCAACTCGGTCGCGAGCGCCCGTATGAACGGGAAGCTTCCCGGCGGCAGCTCGCGGAAATAGGCCTCCATGGCCTGGCGCTCGCGTCCGGCGCGAAAGCTCGGGCCCGTCTCCAGGATGGCGAAGCCCACCACGAAATGGAGCAGGAGCAGATACATCGACGCTGCGAGCCGAGGGCTGGCCCCGGCCCCGACGACCAGTCCCAACCCGCGCTCACGAGCCCGCAGAGCGTTCGGTCCAAGCTGCTGCGAGCTTCGCCACAGACCGGCGACGTCGGGATGGCGTAGCAGCAACGAGCGCAGCGTCCGCGCGAGATGGGTCACGCGATCGGCCCAGGTGTCACCCGGCGGATCGTGGTCGGGCAACTCGCCCAGCACGAGGTCGACCACCTCTACGAGGACGGCATCTCGACTCTCGAAGTGACGGTAGATAGAAGCGGGGCCGGTCTGAAGCTCGGCGGCCAGTCGCCGCATGGTCAACGATTCGAGTCCCTCCGCGTCGATTATGCGCAGCGCCTCGCTGGCGATCCCCTCACGCGTGAGGCGCTCAACCCGCGCGCCGCGCGCGGGAGAACCTCTGCGCGCGCCGCCCACCGGCGTCGGCGCCGTAGGTCTTGTTTTCACCTCATCCATGCTTCCATACGCTGCCCCAATCACGCGAGCGACCGCAGTGGAGAGGGGATTGGATCAGACCCGGACGGCTGCCCCACCGTCGTTGTCGACGCCGGGGCGGGCGGCTGTTCTCAGCCTGCAGGGGCGGGTACGGGCGTGGCTGTGGCCCTGGTTCCGGTGATCCACCAACGATCGGCCAGTCCTCTGGACGATCAGCAGCTGCGGCTGACCGCGGCGATCGTCGTCACCGCGCTGAGGGTGACGCTCGAGTTTTCGACGCGACCGGGATCGGCAGAGCCTGGCGGTGAGGCCCTGGGCGACGCGCTGCGCTACCTGCGCGGCGGGGCCAACCTGTGATGTGATCCGCTTGCCCGAGCGGCGGGCCTGGTGTGGGCGCGTCGGCGAACTTCAACCGGTCGATCCCGGTGTCGTGCTGGAGCTCGCGGAGCGACGAACCCGGCGTGCGTAGGACTCCCGGATACTCCGCGGGATGTACACGCGTTGCCTTCCTGCGGCCGATGTGTGTCGGCCACGACGTCGTTAGTGTCGACCCACGCCAAAGGCGCCCAGGGTAGGTACTCCACCGACCGAGGAGGATCGGTTGCTCGTTTGTATGCCGTTTGCGAGCGTCTGTGAGCGTCCGTGTACCGCTTCGGATTACGCACCATCCTCACCCCGGGTCAAGGCCGCAAGGCAGTGCTGAGGCCGTGACGGGCGCGGGACGGCCGTTTCTGCGCCGGCTCGAGAAGTGGCCCCAGCCGGTAGGGCACGTCCTGCGAGCATACGAAGCAGCGCCTGAGCTGGACGTCGCGTTCGCGCTCGCCGCGTTCGCGGGCCTGCTGGTCGACCCGGTGCTCCGCGGAACGGGCGTCCACCTGAGCGTGGGCACGAGTGTGCTGGCCGGGGTGACGGCCCTGCCGCTGGTCGTTCGTCGACGCTACCCGCTTGCTGTCTTGACGGCCGTTTCGGCGGGACTGCTGGCTTGCCTGGCGGTCTTTCGCCCCAACGTGGCAGCGGTGGGAATCGTCATGCTGGCCGTGTACACGGTCGGCATCCAGGGGCGCCGCGGGCGCTCGCTGATCGTCGCCACGGCCATGGCCCCCCTCGTGGCGGCAGCGGTGGTCGTCAGCGGGAGCACCGGTTTTGAGCCCGGCACGACGGTGGCCCGTCTTGCGCTGGTGCTCGTCGCGTTGGCGGCCGGTGACGCGCGGCGAGGTCGCCGGGCTTTGGCTCAGGCCGCGGCAGAGAAGGTCGAACGCGAGCGCGAGGCAGCGACCCGCCATCGGTTTGACGCGGAGCGCCTACGTCTGGCGCACGAGCTGCACGACACGGTTGCCCACACCTTGGTGGCCATCAACGTGCGGGCCGCCGCAGCCAGTCACCGTCAACGCGCCCAGCCCGATGAGGGGCTCGCCGCCCTGGAGGAGATCAAGCGCAGCTCGGCCGACGCGCTGGCCGAGCTGCGCTCCACGCTGAAGATCCTGCGCCCGTCAGGAGGCAAAGCGCCTCTGCGTCCGACACAGGGCCTGGTCGATCTGCGTGAGCTGGTTGACGGCGTGGGGGGCGCCGGGGTCGATATCGACCTGCAACTCGACCCGGTCCCCCGCGAGCTTCCCGAGGCGATCGCGCACGCGGCGTACCGAATCGTTCAGGAGAGCCTGACCAACGTCCTGCGCCACTCCGGCGCCGCGCACGCAGTGGTCCGCGTGACGCTCGCCGAGGACGTCCTCACTGTGGAGACGCACGACGACGGACCCACCGCACCTTCCCACCCGACTCCCCCAGGCCAGGGACTGCAAGGCATGGCAGAGCGGGCCGCCGCAGTCGGCGGGCACTGCGAAGCGGGCGTGGGCCCCGGCGGCGGCTGGCGGGTTCGCGCTCGCCTGCCGGCCCGGGGAGCGCGGGCCTGACTGATATGCCTCTCCTGCGGGTCCTGGTTGCTGACGACCACGCTCTGGTCCGCCACGGATTTCGCTCCATCCTGGCCGGCGAGGACGACGTGGACGTCATCGAGGAGGCCAGCGACGGACGCGAAGCGGTGGCGATCGCCGCGCGAGATCAGCCCGACGTGGTGTTGATGGATATCCGGATGCCCTCGCTGGACGGGATCGAGGCCACCCGGCTGATCACCACCAATCCGCGTCTGGTCAACACCCGGGTGATCGTGCTGACCACGTTCGATCTGGATGACTACGTTTTTGGTGCGCTGCGCGCCGGGGCCAGCGGATTTCTGCTCAAGGGGGTCGAGCCCACGCAGTTGGTAAGCGCCGTTCGCACCGTGGCCGGTGGGGAAGCACTGCTCGAGCCAAGCGCCACCCGCCGCCTCATCGAGGCCTACGTCAGCAGCCCCGCCGACCGACTCCGTGACCCGTCAAGCCTGCCGGACGATCTCACCGCGCGCGAGCTCGAGCTTCTGACCCTGATCGCCCGCGGAGCCACCAATGCGGAGATCGCCGAGCGTCTTGTCATCAGCCCCTTGACGGTGAAGTCGCACGTGTCGCGGATCCTCACCAAGATGGATGCTCGGGACCGCACCCAGCTGGTAGTTCTGGCGTACGAGAGCGGACTTGTCGTTCCCGGGCTCTCTCTCGACCACTAGCCGGATCCTCGACCCTCCTGCTGGAGGTGCACGCGGATCGGGCGCCGGGGCCTGGCCCGTACTCCTATGGGGGTAGCGCAAGTGCGTCTGGGCGGCCGACGACAGAAGCACGGCTCGTCTCTAGGTTGCGCCCCATGATCAAAATCACTCGCCTCGTACTCAGCCACCGCCGTCTCGTCGCGCTCGCCTGGCTCGCGCTCACCGTGGTTGGCGCCCTCACCGTGTCCTCCGCCACCGGCCGGCTCACGCACTCCTTCGCCACGCCCGGCACCGCGGGGTATGACGCAAACCAGCGCATCGAGAAGCGCCTCGGCCTGAGTGGTGGCGAACAGCCGTCGCTCGCCGTCCTGAGGCTGCCCGCCGGGCAGAGTATGAGCACCGCCGCTGGTCAGGCGAGCGCGGCTCGCACGTTCGCCGCGGCGACCCGCGCCGGTCACCTCGCCGTTGCCGACTACGCCCACACGCACAACCCCAGGCTGATCTCCGCCGACGGGCGCATGACCTGGGCGCTGATCGAGATGCCCAATCCCGACGTCCCGCTCGGCAAGGGCGTGATGAGCGCAATCCCGCCCGCGTTACAGGCCGCGGCGCCCGCGGGCGCGGGCGCGACAGTGACCGTAACCGGCTTTGAGCAGATCTCGACCGCCCGCGGTGGCGGTGGGGGCGGCCCCAGCGTTCTCATCGAGACACTGATTGGCGGGGCGGGGGCCCTGTCGGTCCTGGCGTTCGTCTACGGCTCGGCCCTTGCCATCGTGCCGCTGCTGATCGCCATCCCCTCGATCCTCACCACGTTCCTGTTGGTGCTCGGCCTGACCCATGTGATGGACGTCAGCTTCCTTGTGCAGTTCCTGGTGGCCCTGATCGGCCTCGGCGTGGCCATCGACTACTCGCTGCTCATCGTCACCCGCTGGCGCGAGGAACACGAAGCCGGGATGTCCAACGAGGCGGCAATCCTCGCCGCCGCCCAGACGGCCGGTCGGTCGGTCGTGCTCAGTGGTCTGACCGTTGCCGTCGGCCTGCTTTCGCTCGTGATCCTGCCGGTGCCGTTCCTGCGCAGCTTCGGATTCGGCGGCATGCTGATCCCGCTCGTGGCCATCGTGGCCGCCATCACGCTGCTGCCCGCGATGCTCGGCGCCTGGGGTCCGGCGCTTGACAAACGACGGGTGCACCGAGGCTCGACCACCTTCAGCCGCGGCTGGAACCGGTGGGGCACCCTCGTGGTGCGTCGCCGGTGGGCCGCCGGCTTGGTTGGCCTGGCGGTGGTGTGCGGACTCGCCCTCCCGGCGCTGTCGATGAACACCGGCCAGCCGAGCGTGAACGCGTTGACTACGTCAGGTCCCGTCACCGATGCGCTGCGAAACCTGGAGCGCCAGGGCGTGCCTGCCGCGGTCGTCTTCCCGATACAGGTGCTCACCCACGGGGGGGCCGCCGGCGCCGCCCGCGCGATCGCGGTTGCCCAGGCCACCCCTGGCGTCTATACGGTGCTGGCCCCGGCCACGCCATCGTTTCGCCAAGGCCCGGACTCACTGGTGAGCGTCATCCCCACGGCGGAGGGCGACACGTCAGCGGGCACGGCAACCGTGACCCGGCTGCGGTCGGCACTGGCATCTGTGCCCGCAGGCGCGGAGGTCGGAGGCAACACGGCGCAGAACGTGGACTTCAACAGCGCGGTGTACGGCAACTTCCCGCTCATGCTCGCCGCGATCGCCATCGTGACCTTCCTGCTCCTCGCCCGCGCGTTTCGCTCCGTGGCCCTCGCGGTCAAAGCCGTACTGCTCAACGTCGTCTCCCTGGGTGCCTCCTACGGTTTTCTCGTGCTCTTCTGGCAGAACGGCTTCGGGTCGAAGCTGATCTACGGAGTGCCAGCGACCGGCTCGATCCGCAACTTCATCCCCATCCTCGTATTCGCCTTCCTGTTCGGGCTGTCCATGGACTACGAGGTATTCGTCCTGGCCCGCATCCGCGAGCAATACGACGAAATTGGCAAGACCGGACCGGCGGTGGTGGGCGCCCTGGCGCGTACCGGGCGCCTGGTGACGTGCGCTGCGTTGATCCTGGCCATCTCGTTCCTGTCGCTGACCACCAACCCCGACATCGTCGTGAAGATGATCGCCACCGGCCTGGCCTTGCGAATCGTGCTCGACACGGTGATCGTGCGCACCCTCCTCGTCCCGGCCCTCGTCGCGATCATGGGCCGCTGGAACTGGTGGATCCCCCCGGGTCTGGCCCGTCTACTCCGGGCGGCACCCCCCGCGCACGAACCGGGGCCCGCCGAAGCCCGATGAGCAGCCGAGCTGCGCCCCGTCACCCGCGCCTGTTGTCGTTGGGCGCGATGATCCTGGTTTCGTAGGCGTAGATCACGGCCTGCACGCGGTCGCGCAGACCCAGCTTGCCGAGCACGCCCGAGACGTGGGACTTCACCGTGGCCTCGGAGACCACCAGCGCGCCGGCGATCTCGGCGTTGGAGAGTCCTGAGGCCAGGAGGCGCAGGACCTCCTGTTCACGTTCGGTCAGAGAGTCGAGTTGCCTTGAACCGTGGGAGACGGGGGCGGGAAGGCGCCGGGCGACCTGATCAAGCAGTTGTCGCGTGACCGCGGTGGACAGCACGGCGTCGCCGGCGGCCACCGCCCGCACCGCGGCCACGACTTCCTGCGTGGGTGCGTCCTTGAGCAGGAATCCGCTTGCCCCTGCGCGCAGGGCGTCGATGATGTATTCGTCGAGACCGAAAGTCGTCAGGATCAGCACCCGCTGGCTGGGCAATCTGCGGGTCGCCTCGATTCCGTCCATGCCCGGCATCCGGATGTCCATGAGCACCACATCCGGCCGGTGCTGGGTGGCCACGCGGACCGCCTCCTCTCCGGTGCCCGCCTCGGCGACCACCACGATGTTCCCGGTGGCCTCGAGCACGGCCCTGAACCCTGCGCGCATCATCGGCTGGTCATCGGCGATGACGATCCGCAGGCCGGTCACGGCTGCGCTCGCGCGTAGGGCAGGTTGGCCCTGACCTCGAATCCACCTTGGCGCCGTTGCGCAGTCAGCGTTCCGCCGAACAAGCTCGCGCGCTCGCGCATGCCGATCACGCCATGCCCGTCTGCCTGCTCGCCGAGCGCGTCGCCGGAGGAGCCGTCGCCGCCGTCGACGATGTGCAGCGTGAGACCGTCGACCTCGTAGGAAAGCGTCACGTCAGTGCGCGTCCCAGCGGCGTGCCTGATCACGTTGGTCAAAGCCTCTTGCACGATGCGAAAGGCCGACAGATCCACGCTCTGCGGAAGGGTCCGCGGCTGACCCTCGATCGTGAGCTCGATCTCCAGTCCGGCGGCTCGCGACTGCTCCAGCAGCCCGTCGAGGTTGGCCAGGCCCGGTTGGGGGGTCAGCCGTGCGGCCTCGGTCTCCCCCGCGCGCAGCAGTTTCAGGGTCCGATGCATCTCGGCCATCGCCTGGCGGCCGAGATTGGCGATCGCGTCGGTGCTCCTGCCCACGCGCTCATCGTTGACAGTTGCTCCGAGCCCCTGAGCCTGGACGACCATGAGACTGACGTGGTGGGCGACGACGTCGTGCAGCTCTTGCGCGATGCGAACCCGTTCAATGGCGACGGCGGCCCGATCGGCGACCAGCTCGCGTTCGCGGTCCAGGCGCTCGGCCCGATCACGCAGGCCGTCGATGACCCTGTCGCGTGCGCCGACGTAGAGGCCGAGGGCGACGGCCGCGGCGCACGACGCGCTGGTCCCGATCGTATAACCGATGAGACCCCCGCCGTCGGTGATGTGTCCCCATCCGGCGCCCGCGGCCAGGGACGCGAGCGTGACCAGGCAGGCTCCGGCAGCCGATATGCGCCACGGCTGCCTGGAGGCGATCGTGTACAGCACGGCGAGCGCCGGCAGCAGCAGGGCCTGGTTCTCGGGCAGGGTCGCCCTGACCGCGATGGCCAGGAGCAGGGCGGCTGCCGGCTGACGATCGCGCAGCAGCGACGGCGTGAGCGCCAGCGCGATCAGTGGCAGCAGGAGGGGATGGTTGCTGCGCACCTCCTGGTAGACGAGCGAGGTGACGACCACAACGGCAATCGCAGCGGTCGCCAGGACGTCGCTGCGGCGCAGCGTCGGCCAGCGCAAGCGGACCGCCGGAGCCAGGGACATCAGCTGAGACTATCCCTGGCCCACGCGGCCCGCATCAGGTCTCGCTCGGCCTGCGCTGACCTAGACGTCTCGCCTGACGAGCAGCAGCGCCGCCACCGCGAGTGATACCGCGGCGTAGCCGGCAAACACCACCAGCCCCACCCAGGGGGAGAGCGTGTGCGCCTGGTGTCCCATCTTCATGATCGCCGCACCCGCGTTGCTCGGCAGGTACGGGTTGATGGCGTTCGCCGTGGCGGCCGGGAGGATCGACACCAGCGGAGGGATCACGAACATGACCGCGGCGAAGATGGCGATGCCCGCAGCGGTGTTGCGCACAATCGCGCCCAGACCCAGTCCGAGCAGTCCGACGAGGGTCAGATACAGAGCTGCGCCGAGCACCGCGACCGGGACGCCGCTGTGAGAGAAGGCGATCTGGATGTGCTGCGATGAGAGCAGCGCCTGCCCGACGAAGAACGCGATCAACGTCGACGGCACCGCCACGGCCAGTGCGACCAACGAATACACGCCAGCCTTGGCCCAGAGGACCGGCAGACGCTTGGGTACCGCCGCGAAGGTCGAGCGCACCATCCCGGTTGAGTACTCACCGGTGATGATCAGCACGCCCAGTACGCCGATGGCCAGCACGCCGAAGTTGACTCCCAACAGACTCGTTGAGAGGGCATTGAAGCCCGCCTTGTCGTCGGCGGTCATCGACGTCCAGCGCGATGCGGTTATCGCGCTGGCCAGGATGCCGAAGCCGAGGGTGACGACCGCGGTGGCCAGCAGGGTGTAAACGGTGGAGCGCAGCGAGCGCAGTTTCGTCCACTCCGACATCGCAACTCGCAGTTGGGTGACGGCGCCTGCGCCTGTCGTGGGGGGCAGTCTGATTGCGGCAGGGGTGGCGTTCATGCGGCGATCCTTTGCGGCTCGTGGATGTCAGGTGCGGTGGCCATCGGCGTGGCGACGGCGTATTCGACTTCGTCGCGGGTCAGCTCCATGAATGCCTCTTCCAGTGAGGCCTGCTGCGGCGTGAGCTCGTACAAGACCACACCGTTGCGCGCCGCGGCCTGCCCGATCTGCTCGGCGGAGAGGCCCTCGACCTCCAGGAGGCTCGGCTCGACGCTCGATACGCGCACGTCGTGGGCGAGGACAAGGGCACGCAGCTCGGTCGCCTGCGGGGACCTGACCCAAACGACGTTCTTTGACGACTGGCGGACGAAGTCGGCCACGCTCACGTCGCGAATCAGTCGCCCGCGGCCGATGATGATCAGGTGCTCAGCGGTCAGCGCCATCTCGCTCATGAGGTGCGAGGAGAGAAACACGGTGCGCCCCTCAGCTGCGAGCGCCTTGAGCAGATCGCGGATCCAATGGATTCCCTCCGGGTCCAGGCCGTTGATCGGCTCGTCGAGAATCACCACCTGGGGATCGCCCAAGAGCGCGGAGGCGATACCCAGCCGCTGCCCCATGCCGAGGGAGAACTGCCCCGCCCGCTTGCGGGCAACGTCGTGCAGGCCCACGAGGTCGATCAGCTCGTCGACCCGGGTACGCGGAATCCCGTGCGTCTGGGCGAGCGCGAGCAGGTGGTTTGAGGCCGAACGGCCGGTGTGCACGGCTTTGGCTTCGAGCAGAACGCCCACCTCGTGCAGGGGCGCCGCGTGCTCGCGGTAGCGCTTGCCGTTCACGGCCGCCTCGCCGGCCGTCGGTCCGTCGAGGCCGAGGATCAGCCGCATGGTCGTGGACTTGCCCGATCCGTTGGGGCCGAGAAAGCCGGTGACAATTCCGGGGTTGACGGTGAACGTCAGGTCGTTGACGGCGGTCTTCTCGCCGTAGCGCTTTGTCAGGTTCTGAACTTCAATCATCTGATCTAACCCTTTCGCGGATTTGGCACTGGAGGACTTGAGCTCCTACAACTCACGCTACGGTGGCGCCGGTCGCTCGCCATCGGCCATCCGGCCTGACGCCGCCCCCACCGGCGGGGGATGTTCCAGGCGCCTCTCATCCGAGTGGATGAGAGGTCTCAGGCGCCGCTGCGGGGTCTGGCGGGCCGGCGGCGCGACGGTGCACGATCCACCACCCAATGCCCGCGCCAAGCACCGCCGCGAGCAACCCGAAGAGTCCGAATGACGAGAGCACGCTCGCCGCGGCGTTCCCCACGAAGTACCCGAGCAGTCCGATCGTCGTTGCCCAGCTGACGGCCCCGACGGCGTTCCAGAAGGCGAACGACCGCCACGGCATGTGACTGGCGCCGGCCAGCCACGATGCCCACGTGCGCAGCCCAAGGATCCAACGTCCAAAGAAAACCGCCTTGGGGCCATGGCGCTCGAAAAAGGGCTCACCCATCTCCAGGACCTTCCGGCGGTGACGTGCGAACGGTCCCGGACGCTCCAACAGCCCACGCCCGGCCCGTCTCGCGATCATGTAGCCGGCGTTGTCACCGAGGATCGCGGCGCAGGTGGCGATGGCGATCACGAGCTCAATCGAGAGCTTGCCCTGGCTCGCGGTAACGCCTGCGGTGATCAGAGCGGTCTCGCCCGGAACGGGTACGCCGGCCGACTCGGCCATGACGAGAACGAACAGCAGTGGGTAGCCGACGCTCGCGGCGATGGCAAGGAGTGAGGCGAACACGATCAGACCTCTCGCCGACGCAGCCGGGGCGTCTGCGACTGAGTGCTAACGGTCACGGCGTGCTCAGAGCCGAGACGCGGATCGGGCCACGCGCATCTCGGGCGCGGAGGGCAAACCGACCATGCCACGGTGTCACCGGCTGCCTGCGCGGTCGCGGTGCGCGTGCTGGGACAGACGGCACTTGAGCGCGGTGCGCGTGATTCATGAACGCCGCGGCTCGGCGGTCCAGTTGGCGACCACACTTGGCGCAGACCCAGTCGGCGTCGGGGTCACGGTAGGCCATCCCCCGAGTGTCGGTGCATGTGCACCTGTTCAGGCGGTTCCCGGCGGGAACACCGCTGGTGACACGAGGGTCGACCGTAAAGGTCAGCGCGTCGGCGGTGTCTGTCTCAGGGTGGCACTCTGTCAGGTTCTCGGTGTCAATCACAGTACTCACCTCATGGCGCGAGTTGGGGTTCTGAAATCGTGTGACTCACGCTAGGTCCGGATAGTCGGGGCCGCCACGGCCATCGTGTCCGAGAACACCCCCTGCCAGCGAGGGAACGCGCCGACCGCCCTCATCCGAGCGGATGACTCCCCCTGAGGCCTCCCGCCCCCCCGGTCATCGAGACCGTGCGGCGGTGGGTGTGGTAGGGCCGGCTGGACGCGCGCCGGGAGGGCGGCCGCCTGCTCATGGCGCGTACAGACGTCGAGGCGTTCGCGGCCAGAGGCGGGAGCGCGATGATCAGCCTGGCCAGATGGGCACAGAGCGCGCGGACGGCGCGCGATGGCGCCGGCGACACCCGGCCCGGTCCTACCGCCCGCCGATCTCGTGCTCGAGGAGCGGGCCAGGCGCTCGGGTCCGGCGGGCAACCGTGCCGGTCGTTGACGCGAGCGTCGTGGTCGATTGGGTCGCCCCGGACGCTGATCCCGAGCTTCGCTCGGTGACGGTGCTGGCGTGGCTGGCCGACGGTGGTGCTGAGCTCCTCGCGCCGCGGCTCCAGCTCGAGGAGTGTGGCAACCGCCGTGACCAGCGCTCGTCTGCTCGCTCGCTCTGGCCCCAGCGGGCTCTAGAGCGAGACTTGCTGCAGATAGGAGCGTGCGTGGCGAAGCAGTCTTGCCGGCGGGAAGCGGACGGGGTCGGTCAGCAGGAGTCGCGCGTACTCATCGGAGATCGCCGACAGCACCCTTGCCGTCAGCTCTGCCTCGGGCGACTCGCGATCGGGGGTCAGCGCCGGTTGCACCGCCTGGGCGAGCCGCGCGAGGACCGAGGCGCGCCCCTGGGCGATGCTCTTGCGGAGGATCTCTGGTGCGCCCTCCGGCGGCATGAGAACGAGGCGCCAGGTGCTCGGATGATTCTGGACCGCGTGAAGGTACGCGCGCAGGCTCTCGAGCATGAGCTCGCACGGATCGCCCTCGGTCAGGTCGGTGAGCGCGGTCTCAGAGACCTGAGACAGTGCCCGGGACATCTCACGCTCGACAACCGCCACGAGCAGCCCCTGGAGATCATCGAAGTGCTGATAGACGACCGCTCGCGTGATGCCGGCGCCGCTCGCCACCGACTCGATCGACACCCCGCGGAAGCCCTGCTCGCCGACGATCTGCGTGGTGACGTCGAGCAGCTGCTCGTGACGCGCCGAAGCGGTCATGCGACTCGACGTGCGACCCGGGGAAGCCATCGCCATCAGCCCATGTTACGCTGCCAATACTAACGTGCCCGTTACTTACGGAACCGTGAGCGGAGAGAGGAAAAGAGCGGTGAGAAAGCGCACAGAAACGTGCGGAGCTGGCCTTCGGTGGGGCGCCACAGCGCTCGGAGCGCAGGACGCGGAGCCCATGACGGTCCGGGATCTGCGCCCATGATGCACCCCCCCATGCTCCACGAGCGCCCGAGGTCGGTTGAGTTCCTGTTGGCCGTGATCATCCCGCTCGTATACGGTGGCGTTACCGGGCTGACGCTGGGTGTTTCGTCCGGTGTGTATACGGCGCTCGCCCTGCTCGCCCTCGTCGGTGCGTTTTTCGCTGGCTTGGAGCATGACCGTGCGCTCGAAGGCCTCTATCGCGGCCTGCTCGGCGGCCTGCTGTTCGGCACGGGCATCCTCCTCGCACACGGCCTGACCGGAGCGACTCCCAAGACCAAGCTTCCCGACCCCGAAGCAGTGCAGCTCATCATCACCGCCGTCTTCGGGGCAGTGTTCAGCACGCTCGGCGCCGCGTCACGCGCTCGAAGCGAACGGCGCGCTCAGGCACTGAGCACGTAAGCGGCGCGGTCTTTCGCACACGCCGCTGCTGCGGCTGGGCAGCGGCGAACGCCGCCCCGCATCATGTTACGCTGCCGCTACTAACGGTTCCGTTACTTACGGAGTAGTGACTCAACGAATAGGAGGGGCCATGAGCTCGCTGCCCGAGCACGCGAAGATAGTCATCGTCGGCGGTGGATTCTCGGGGCTGGGCCTGGCCATTCGCCTCAAGCAGCGGGGCGTCGCGGACTTCGTTGTGCTCGAGCGGGCTCCGGACGTCGGCGGTACATGGCATCACAACACCTACCCCGGGTGCACGTGCGATGTCCCGTCGCACCTGTACTCGTTCTCCTTCGCGCCGAACCCGAACTGGTCACAGACCTACTCGCCCCAGGCGGAGATCCGCGACTACCTGCGCAGATGCGCAGACGACTTCGGTATCCGCCCCCACCTGCGCACGAACGTCGACGTCGAGGCCGCGAATTGGCGCGAAGACGACCAGCTCTGGGAGATCGACACCAGCGCGGGACCGTACACCGCAACGGTGCTGGTGAGCGGCATGGGGCCGCTGACCGAGCCGAAGCTGCCAGACGTTCCGGGGCTCGAGAGCTTCGAGGGCAAGACGATGCACTCGGCCCGGTGGGACCACGCCTATGACCTGAAGGGCAAGCGGGTCGCGTCAATCGGAACCGGAGCATCGGCGATCCAGTACGTGCCCGAAATCCGCGCGGAGGTCGAGAAGCTCTACGTCTTTCAACGGACCGCGCCGTGGATCATGCCGCACGGCAACCGGTCGATCACCGACCTCGAGCGAGCGCTGTACCGCCACGTCCCCTTCGCCCAGCAGCTCGTTCGTGCCGGGGTCTATGTCGGCCGGGAGCTCCTGGTCCTCGGCTTTGTCAAGGAGCCCAAGCTCATGGCGCTGCTCGCGCGGCTCGCGCGCGCACACATGCACAAGCAGATCTCCGATCCCGACCTGCGCGACCAGGTCACGCCCGACTACACCGGCGGCTGCAAGCGCATGGTCCCGTCCAACCGCTGGTACCGGGCGCTCGCGCAGCCGAACGTGGAGCTGGTGACCGGTGCTCTGCGAGAGGTCCGCAAGCGGTCGGTCATCGACGCGAGCGGCGTCGAGCGAGAAGTCGACGCCATCATCCTGGGGACCGGCTTCCGCGTCACCGACATGCCGGTGTCCCACCAGGTGCGCGGGCGAAACGGCGCCCTCCTGGCAGACGTCTGGCAGGGCAGCCCGCGGTCCTACCTCGGCACCTCGGTGCCGGGCTTCCCGAACTTCTTCACCCTCCTTGGCCCGAACACCGGGCTCGGTCACAGCTCGATGGTCTACATGGCCGAGTCACAGGTCGAGCACGTCCGCAACGCGATCGGCAAACTGGACGCGGCCGGCGCGGCGACGATCGAGGTGCGCCCGGAGGCGCACGCGGCGTTCAACCGGGAGGTCGACAAGCAGATGCAGGGCACCGTCTGGGACACGGGCGGCTGCTCGAGCTTCTACCTCGACGCCACCGGCCGCAACGCCACCCTGTGGCCTGACTGGACGTGGCGCTTTCGCCACCGCGCCGCCCACTTTGACAGCGACGCCTACCAGTTGGCGCCGCGCCCCCCGGCCATGGTCGCCGCATGAGCGCCAAGCACACCAAGGACACCGCTCCCCGGTGGTGCGGTTCGCCGCCCGGATGATCGCAAAGGGCCACCGCGCCAACCGAAGCTGGGGTTGCTTTAACTGAGAAGCTCGCGCGGTACCCTCGGAGCGCACATGGCCTACGACGAGGATCTTGCCAACCGCCTGCGCGAGCTGCTCGCCGACCAGGACGCGATCACCGAGAAGAAGATGTTCGGCGGTCTGGCCTTCCTGCTGCACGGCAACATGTCAGTCAGTGCATCGCGTAACGGCGGGCTGCTGGTCCGCATCGACCCGGCTGACACCGACGCTGCGCTCGCGCGCCCCCATGTTGCGCGGATGCAGATGGGCGGGCGCAGCATGGAGGGGTGGATCACCGTTGCCCCCGACGGATTGAAGACCAAGCGCCAGCTCGCCGCATGGGTCAAGCGCAGTGTGACCTTCGCCAAGACGCTTCCGCCGAAATAGTCGTGTTCGGTACGAGTGCGCTCGTAGCCGGCGCCGCCTCAGCGACGCCGATGGCCGAGCGGTGACCGCGGTGGTGCAGTGGCCGTGGTCGTTCAGGGTCGGCGCCGGACTCGGGCCTGTCGCACGTAGGCGCGAATTCGGGCCGCCGCGCTGACCGCGTATACGAGTGCGTCGTCACTCACGCTGGGCCTGCTGCCTAGCCCGGCCAGCAACCTGCGCCAGCGCGGCAACTCGGTGCGGTCGATCACCACCTCGTCGATCGATTCGGCGCTGATCAGCCGCGCCAGCGCGGCGGGCGCCCTGGGCGGTGTGTGCCCGCCGTCCAACCCCCCGGTGATGGACAGGCGCCGGTAGGCGGCCGGCATCGGCTGGGTCGCTCCGCCGGCCAGGCTGAAGTACATGTCGGCCTCGGCCTGTGCACGCATGGCGTCACCTCGGTAGGCGAAGGGAAGGAACAGCACGGTGTCCCCGGGAGCGATCATCGTCCGGTAGGCGTGGCTGGCGATGAACTGTGGTGCGATGCGCCCGTCCGCGTGCCAGCCCGGCCAGGAGAGGCTGGGCAACAAACAAACAATGGCCACGGCGCTCCACAGCCAGCGGACCCGCCTGACTCCGGCGCGACTGAGCCACAGGGCCACGACGATGCTCACCACCAGGTCGGTGTACATCATGAGTCGCGAGGGCAGTGCGTTGTCGAGCACCGGGAGACGGGCCAGCAACGCTCCGGGAAGCCACACCAGTCGGTGGCCGTCGACCTGAAGTACGGGGCCCAGGGAGGCGAGAATGGTCCCCCCCGCCACGGCGCCGAGCAGCCGGGTGCTCGCCCGTCCTCGCTCCCGCCACGCAAACCCCGCCACGATGAACAGCAGGGGAAACCCGAGGTAGGCCGCCTGCTCGGAGTGGTTGCCCGTGAAGCGGGTTGAAATCGCGCTCAGGCTGCGTCCACCGAGCTCGGTGATCCGGGTGGGCACCACGAAGTTCAGCAGGTCAGCGGAGTAGCTCACAGACGGGTTCAGGGCCCTCGCGGGGGCGTGGAGGAACATGTGCACGGCCAGCGGAGACACGAGGACGCCGCTGACAGCGAGCGCCAGCGCGCACAGTGCGCCCGCGCGCACCAGGGCTTCGCGGAGCGGCGCCATGAACAGCCACGCGCAGGCCAGGCCGAGGACCGAGCTACCCAGGGCGGTCGCCATGATCTCCGGCGACAGCAGGAACTGCAGGGTGAGTGCCGCGGTGAGCGCGACGGTGAACCGCCGAGCGCTCAGCTCACCGCGCACACGACGGATGAACAGGTAGACCGCCAGCGGCACGAGGAACACCAAAGAGAGGTGCAGGTGGCCCTCCATCGCGCCCAGTTCATAGGTCGAGAACCCGAACAGGTAGCCACCCACCAGCGCCGCGGCAAACGACCGGCACAGCAGGCGACAGAGCAGGAACGCAGTAAAGGCGGTGAGCGCCGGAGCCGCGAGGCACAGCACGTTCCAGGCCGCCGTGGGACCGGCGGTCAGCGTCACGGGAAGAGCCAGCAGAGCGGCACCCGGGACCGACGTCGTCCAGGTGACGTCCACGCCTACGGGCGCCCACAGCACGTGGCTGTAGAAGGGGTCCACTCCGTGCACGACGGCCCATGGCCACCAACGCAGGCCCCAGATGAAGATCTGTGG
>JAABUQ010002722.1_pt1 | contig 34255 bp, 33 predicted proteins | sample 5560001 | NCBI WGS metagenome assembly JAABUQ01 (sample SAMN10711888, study PRJNA513371) | rock metagenome | isolation source: Antarctica rocks | place: Antarctica: Victoria Land, Finger Mt nord | collected 2015-12-18
CACAGTAAGCGTGCTACAGTCGTGCGGATGCGGACAGGCGATCTCGACAAAGGAGTGGATGCCCGTGGGCAGGGGCTCCACGGTGACGACGAGGGAGCTGGAGTTGCAGGAGGGGCCGCCGACGGAGTTGTAGCCGTTGCAGAAGCCGAGGTGGGTTGTTATGATGGTGGTGGGGTGGGGGTGTGTGGTGGTGGTTGGGGGGGCGGAGAGGGTGGAGATTGGGGGGAGCGGGATTGAGGGGTGTTTGATTGGGGGGAGGATTGGGTTGGTTGCTGCTATGGTGAGGAGGCTGGCTAGGGTTAGGATGGTGGGGAGGGGACGCATGGTTGTGGGCTTTTGATGCTTTGGGTTTGGGTTTTGGGGTTCATGGTGAGGTGGATTCGTGGTCGAGGGATCTTATATGGATTTCCTGGACAATGCTTTTGGTGTTGGTTGTCAACAAAGGATGACGAGGGTAAAAGACAATGCTTTTCATGTTGCTTTTCATCAAAGAATGACCGTGGTGAAGGACAAAGGCAGTTGCCCAGTGACGTTTCAAAAAGCTTGATCCATGGTGTATAGTGGCCAATTTAACCAAGCGATTTCCATTCACCAGCCCCTGTTCAGGCACTCCTAAACATATGTGTTTGGGGGTAGTGACTCATCATCTATCAATCAGCCGAGCTTTATCTCATTCCATTCCACTTACATTCTGCACCATCTTTCAGGTTCGGCACATCCGGCGGAGATTCCATCGTGGATTCTAGGACCTTGTGAACTCCAAAGCCTTACACGAGTCCTCGAAGAGATTCTTCAGGTGTTCTGTTGCAGCGTCTTCGGGGGGTGTTGAATTGTACTCGAGGCATTGACTAAGTAAGGCTTTCTTAAGATCTAGCAGCCTGGCCATATCGGAAGGTTGTTCAAGTAATGAATCTGGTCAGCGGTCGTGAAATCAAAATGACTGGTCTGAGTCGGAGCCCTTCGGCTTCAGAATAAGCACAGGTTCCGGGGGTAAATCCCGGCTTCAGAAGGTCAACGCATGAAGGAGACCGCAAGATCTTCCGCACTAGGAATTAAAAACGTTAAAGCTGTAGTTCAACTCTATGTATTCAAGAAGAGTAAAAGAAGACCATCGATCAGAGTCTGCCAACTCCCACCTTTCCAGAGAACTCATGAGCTTTCATAGATGTAGTAACCTTGCCTCCCAGCGTGTTGGCCAAATCTCCCGGATCAGTAGTGAAGCTCCCCACCTCACTCAAGCTGTCAATTCTCCCGAGGAGGAACTCCAGTTGTCGATATGACGCTGACGGCGCATACTGCGGAATCATATGGCCGCTCAAACTCGTGTATACCCAAGTCAATCCGCGCTCGGTATGTGTAGTGCCGAAGACACCGGCTCCAGCGAGGGTCATTGGATCTTGCAGCGTATGGTATGGCACGTAGAAATCATCAGTGGGGGCATATCGAAAGCCTTGTTCACCTTTCCAGGTCATGTTTTGAATCATAAGCAAAGTTCCGTTGGCAATCAGGACGTAATCGAGAGCACCATGTCCAATAATAGTCTTATTCAGGCGTTCGATCACCTTCGGAAGGACGGAAAGGCCGCTCGGTGGGGATTGGTCTGTATTGTTGGGGCCGACAAAGACAGGCCCGCCGCACTCGGTCCAGGGCATTATTGGGGCATTGATGGCTTTCTGGACGTCCGTCCTGTTGAAGTAGATTTCGGCACCGGTGGGGAGGTAATTAAATGATCCTGGAAAGCCGAGGACATCCCAAAGGAGAGGACAGGTAGTGGCGATTTGGTATATATCGAAGCAAGGGTTTACAAGGCTGACGGCATTGAGGATGTCATCCCAAAGGTCGCATTCGCTGGCTTCCGATGGAGGGCTCGGGAGGGGACCAGGTGGCGGGAATGTAAGGTATTTGTTGAGGAAATCGGTGCAGCCACAAGATTGGGCGCGGGAATCGATAAAGGCCATGAAGGTGGAGTTCAAGTTGAAAAGACCTCTCCAAGAGTTGACGAAAGCGGCAGCAGGGACTGGAAGAATTAGCCAGGGTGTTGGCTTGGACTTTCGGATCACTTACTCTGCGTTTGTACAACATCCGTACTCGTGCTTGGATCGTAGATCATGATACCTTGAACGTTGTTGCACGTGGTGTCATTCTTGTTCAGCATCGCATCGGCAATATATGGCACGTAGTACCCAGCATAACTCTCCCCAGTGATGTAGATCTTGCGGCCCTGTAGCCCAAAGGTATTGACAAAGTTCTCGAAGAAGCCCAAAAATTGTTTAGCCACGTCTTTCTCATCCACTGCAGTCGGCTGGCCTTGCGAGAAGCCAGTCCCAACGGGCTGCTCCACCCAGACCATGTTTGTCAAATTCACCCAAGTCCAAGGATTCTTGGTCGGCATGAACGTCCCATACTGCCATAGGAATGGCCCATTCTCTTGTAGTAAACCCTCGAGAGAGCTACACCCTGGGCCTCCATTCAACCAAATCGTAATTTCATCCTTCGCTGCAGTATTCTCAGAGGGGAAGTACCAAAAGTATAAATGCTTTGTTTCGTTGGTATCAGAGGAAACGGGGAGGAGGCCGGCGTATGATTCGCCAATGTCGAACTGCATCCACGTAAGCATTTGCTTTCAAATCTTGCAGAGCGTGCTTACATGAACGTCGGGGATTTTGGTTCCATCCACCGTGAACTCTGCATTGGTCAGTCTCTGCTTGTCTGCATAAGTTTTCGTGGAGACGTACTTTTAGCATCTTCGGTGGGCGCTCGTCTGCTGATCTTAGGTAAGGACTGGGGCTCTGCTTCGAATCTTGGTCCTGCACTCTGGGGGGCCTTTGGCAATGTCCGTCCAACATGTTGAGGACTCCTTGCTGAGACTGAACATACAGTGGCTAGGAAAGCAAAGAAAAAATGAACATGCATTGTAGGAAAAGAAGACTGGGCTCAACAGAAAAAGAGAGGAAAGCAGCCCGCACGAGAAAACAGCAATGGTTATAACATCCATTGCAGATATTGGAACAGGTGCTACTCAAGGCAGGTGCTTTTAGATGTTATCGCAATCTGGATCAAGGGCTAGTTCTCATTTCGCAGGTGTTGGCGGATGCAGAGAGATGCAGGGGTCCAAATCGACGCGCATGTTGAAGGTCTCGTTGGACAGAATACCTGACCCCAAGAAGCACGGGGACCTGCCAAATGGGACAACATCTCGCATGACCAATTTCGGTAATTTGGGCATTAGTATCCATATCACGGAGAAGTATGCTTGAAAGTGTGAAAGGGGAAGGAGAGTATTTATAGCGTCGTAGATTTAGAGCGCGGGGCTGACCGCGGGTCTCATTAGTCTGACGCAGCCAGTAATAAATATAAATACAGGACTAATTCGTTGAGATACGTGATGCTATTGACGGATCAAGAAAGGTAAGCATCTCTACTAAAATAATATCCAAAGATCATAAGGCAAGGATTACGCGAGTGTGAGACAGGCATCAGAAGAGGCCTCTCAGGTGATAATTATGCTATGCTTACACTGTAATGCAGCCAAGTCAGAAGACTCCCGTCTTCACATCCGTACTTAATACTGCGCCTGACTTAAAGCCAACAAGATTGGGAAGTTCGGAGTACCATAACCAGTCACGGGATCCCAGCCCTTCACAGCGCTCCATCCAGCATTAGGGACAAAGGGTGCACGGAGCCCGGAGTATATATCAGTCCCCGTACATCCAGTCGACTTGCCATTGACGATGTCCGTCAAACCCCTGTACCCAATCTGATAGATGAAAGGGTTCAAGAACCCAAGAGGTTTGCGTCCTTCGGATAATCGGGCGCTGTTGAGCAGTGACACGATACCAGCAAAGGTAGGCGAAGCAGCACTTGTTCCACCAACCCGAATCTCCTTTCCCTGGTCAATGACGGTAAAGTTGAATGCTTGCGCGGAGACGTCGGGGATACCACGACCTGCTGGGTTGTAGAGACCTTTCCAGGTGTCACCGAGGATACCAAGATATTCGGTCACTGCCCCGTCTTGATATGCTGGTCGTGGGAAACGATCCGAGAAGCCCCCAGATGAGAACGCGACGGCCTGTTCGGGTTCGACATGGAATGTACCTCCAACTGAAGTGACATACCGGCATCCGGCTGGGAAGGTCGGGAGGAAACGGGTCGTGTTCTTCCCATCATTCGTCTGGCACGCGCTGCCTGGGCCGGTATCTCCACTGGAGAAGAGGACCGAGACACCTCGAGCGCCAAGCTGCGCAAAGAGAGAGCAGGTCTGGTTGGTGTAGGGCTCCGGCACGCTTTGTTCATCTTCTCCATACGATGTGGTCAAGGTCGTTGGTAACTGATCGTCTGGCAAGGTCAAGATGTAGTGTAAGAAGTCTAGATAGGGCTCATTCTGGTTTAGGGCCTGTGTTGGCTGGTCGAGATCGGGGACAAGCTCTCCGATGCCACCAGTGCTGTAGTAGTAGCCAGGAGTAGGGTAAGAAAGCGGATATGCATACTGGACATCAAGATTGGCCTCGACATCATTGTCAACGGTGTCATCCTGTGTCGCCAGGCCTCCGTTGATCAAGACATAAGTAAAGTTTTCATTCGCTGCGTAAGGTGCGTATTCCTTGGTGAAAGCCTCAAAATCCACGAACTTAGCGTACTCCTTCAGATAGCCGCAGATTCCTATTCGGCCTCCTACCGAGAATTGTCAGTCGCGCGCTTGCGGGTATCTTCCCAGGAACTCACTTACCATTCTTGTCGCTCCCTCTGAAACCGTCAACATGGTACAAGTCTCGAAGACATTGTGGAGTGATTGTGGTGTTGCAGAAAGACACATTCAGGCCTCGACCAGGATATAGCGCTAAGGTATTCACAGACGGACCGATCTCGAAATGCTGGTAAATATGCGACCCCTGAGGTTGAATTTGGCCAAAACGAGTGGTTGGCTGGATCATCGAGATGTACTGATGTAAATCCTGGGGGACCGAATACTGAAGGGTACGAATCTTTCGAATGTCGGCGAGCTTGTTCTTGTAGTAATAGAACTTGGTGTCGAGAATGCGCTCCGCTTCGGTAGCAGCGATATAAAAATTAATCCAATCACCATCATCTTCGATCTGGCGTGTGCCCACACCTTCGGATTTGAGCCAGTTGATAATCGCGGTTGATGCGGCCGGGCTTGGCCGAAGCATATCCTTGAGCTCATCGCGTTTCATGTGTTGTCCATATTTCGGGTGATTTGGTGTGCTTATAGCCAAGAGATGTTGTTCGAACTCGAAATCCTTCTGATGCTTCACAGCCAGCCGGAAACGGAGAATCTCTGCCGAGCCTACAGACCGTCCTTGCTCCCACCCCTGAGGGATATGGTGTAGCCTCTCTAGTGGAATGAGGTCAGCAGAAGACGCTGGCGCAGCATGTACACCAGCAATGATGCGTAAAGATGCAAAAAAGTAGGCCAGATATTTGAGAGACAACATAGTAGATTTGAGGAAGTGGACTTTCCTATCCACCAGAAATGAACAAGACGAAAGATCTGGGACATTGGTAGGGGTTGGTCAAGCTTAAGAGATCGCAGCTCAATATTGCAGCACTGCATGGCCAAGTAGGCTTCGACGAGAGGGGAAGGTTGATTGACTTCCTGCACCTGGAATGCGACGGGCAATGCATGGAGCTTCCAAAATTGACCCGATTCACCCAAAGCGTGAAAAGACATTACAGCAGCATTTTGCATTGGCCGGGGCCCCACACCACTGTCGTTCCACAGGATGCGAACAGACATCCCCTCGTCCTTCTGGAGTTCAAATCATGGGAATTATGAGACAGAAACAAAGATTTGTTCTGGTGCACAAAAGGGAATTCCGGTGATGATTGCCACAATCGCAAAGATGGGTTATCGGAGATCACAGCTCCTGCCTCGTTGAGGACGACCTTGACAACTCGAGAGATCGATGATAAGCTTTGTCTTAGCATTCAAGATACAAATGGTGCCCAATTGTTCTCTTCAGGAGCCGTTATCAGACCAATGCGCGTGCAAGGGGCTGCATGTAATCGTGCAGGATCCATGACGCGGGCATGCATTCGATCCTCGGTATATGGCGATTCCCCATGGAGAAGGTGGGTACAAACGAAGGTATTCGTACGAGCTTCGACGGAGAGTTGAGAGTAAGTACGACAATGAGCGGATCTCTGCGTAACAGTATAGCCGCTACATGCTCGGTTTATTAGAATCGGCAAGGAGGAGGACCTGGCGGAGGTTGTTGAATTGATGTTGGACTTGCGCTAGACCTAACTAGCGGTTTCTATTTTCCAGCGTCGAAAAGCAAAGATCCCTATCGTGTATACAGTATAGTCTTCTATTAATCAACACTCCTGGGAATGGTTTTCCTAAGGTGTGGTGGAAGAAAGTCCAAAAATTCAAATGGCGCGGGGCTGAACTGGGATTTGAACCCAGGACCTCTTACATTCCAGGAAACACCCAAAGCAAGAATTCTGCCACTGAACTATCCAGCCTAAGAATATGCTATATCCCTCTTATTCTAATATATATTGGTAAAGTAAGGGTCCTCGACTCACACTTGGAATCTCCATCTTAAAGGTAAATGGTAGAAACTATCAAATAACCCTGAACAACCACTCCCGTCACACCACGAGCTTCAAACCAAGCTACCTTGCATAGAAGACGCACCCACAACTATCTATAGCCTCCATACCTACCATGTCCAAAGAATATGAAGGCCAAGACCCCCTCGCCATCGCCCAACAAGCGGAGCGTGACCTCAACTCCCACGCCGCCAAACATGGCCTCAGCTCTGGCGAAACAGGCACGCCATCTTCCCTGCCTCCCGAAGACCGCTAACTTACTGATCTCTCATCCTCCAGCAAACGAATCAGGCGTCGACACAGCAGCCGCCGACAAATTCCCCGGCAGCAACGTGAAAATCGGCTCCGCTGCCTCGGGCGCGGGTGACAACCGCGAGATACCCGTGGACGAAGGTGGAGATCTGATCTCCAAGCCTGGAGAGAAGGGTGGAAGCGGCCAGTGAGCGCCCCCCTCTCCAGTAGTAGGAGGTGCCTCCTACCGCGCTTGCATGATGCTAATGAGCTTTCTTGTCCTGCAGTCCTACAAAGGCTCGTGACTTCGAGGGACTTGGTGGGCCGGACGAGAAGCAGAATGTCTACGAGACCAACAACCCGGGCAATGATGATGTGGAAGGCAATGTGAGGCAGCAGAAGTATTCGAAGGGCGATACTGTGCCGACGAACTTGGGTGGGCAGGTTTGAGGTCCTAGTGGAATATGATTGAGTGCGAAGTGGAAGGACAAAAGCAAGTGGTTGAACGACTGGCTTTGAGGGGGCTCGGATAGATTCAATTGGAACCGGGCTCATTCAGGCCACTTGCTTCTTTCCTGAATTCTCCTCCATCAAGCTTGCGGCCTCCTCATCAGCAGCGAGAGCCTCGACATCCTTCGTCTTCAGCCACTCCTTGACACTGGCCATCACCTCATCCAGGCTTTCTCCTCCTTCCAGTACATCATACAGATCATGCAGACTGATGCCACTCCGATGATCGGTGACCCTCTGCTGATTCCAATTGTATGTCCGCACCTTGTCTCCTCGACCTGTTCTAGCCACACCCACAAGACTGAGCCGTAATTGTGCCATCTCTTCCTCCCTCGCTTCACGCCTTGCCTGTGCGATCCTTGAGCGTAGGATGCTCCAAGCTTTCCTGCGATTTTGATGCTGTGATCGAAAGTCTTGCATGGTAACGACAGTGTTTGTAGGAGTATGCGTTAAACGGACGGCAGATTCTGTAGTATTGACATGCTGCCCGCCTGCACCCCTTGCACGCATCACATCCGTCCTCACATCTTTAGGATCAACGAAGTAGTCGCTTGCCGGATCATCAAAGCCCAGCTCTTCCAATCCCTGGTCGGGGAAGCTCGGGAGGACCAGGACAGAAACCGCGCTCGTGTGTGTCCTCCCTTTCGTCTCGGTGGCTGGAACTCGTTGTACTCGATGTACGCCTGCTTCGCATCTGAAGATGCTGTATGCATCTGCGGTCTCGATCTCAAGGATTGCTTCCTGGATCTGATCTTCGCCACCAGTAGATATTGCGGAATCCACCTTGACAACGTTGACGCGTAGGCCGTGACGCCTACAGAATGCTTGATACATTCGTAGCAAATCCCCAGCGAAAAGCGCTGCCTCGTCTCCACCAGCACCCGGTCGTAACTCGATGAGGCATGGGAAGTTTGCGAAAGGGTGCTGAGGGATCAGACTTGTGCTCAGGTCATTAGACAGTGAGGAGAGCTTGCTAGTGGTCGAAGCTAGCTCTTCAGCCGCAAGAGATCTTAGCTCTGGGTCCGGAGAGGAGGAAAGCTGCTGAAGCTCAGAAAGGGACTGGACAGATATTAGCAAGCTTGAGTACGTTTGAGAGCTCTTGAGCTGACACTGTTGGCTGATTCCCATTCCTTCAGCGCAGTGGTTACTGCAGACAAAGAGCCTGCCTTCTTCGCTAGTTGTGCATCATATTGACCGTAGAGCTGCTTGGAGAGCCTGGCGTGCTCATCGGCCAGACTTCGAGCTCTGCTAAGTAGAGCTGGCAAGATTGCGGACGTAGGCGATGCGGCGGTGCTCTGGTTTCGCAACGACCAAGCGTGGCATCTGAGGTTCCTTGTATGTATGCGTAGAACCGTACATCTTGACATGAACATGCTAATTTTGCCCTTGCATTGCTAATGAAGTGCAGGAATTTTGAACTCTTTGTACCTGCAGGAGCGACAAGCGGAAATCTCCGCGCTCCAGGAGCCACTCTCGCAACTCGGACCGACGTCTCCTGATTCTGTTCTCCTGCTCCATGGTACTTGTCGTGGCTGGAAGGACAAGAGTCGTGTCTAATCTTCTACAGTACTTCATTTCAAATTTATTTGTATCAGCCCAGCCAAAAAAGATGCTCTATGCTGGACTGTCGAATGAGAAAATGACGTTTGATCCTCCATTTGTAACCCCACTTGTTCATTTGCCTGTTTTTTCTATCTCCCTACAACATTGCTAGATATTTGTTTTCTCGACGAGGTATAGACCAGACCCCCTGCTTCTATGATTGAAGTCTCAGACCCGTTGCATATCGACCACGTTCATCCTTACAATGCCACTCAATGCGTCTGCCATCTTTCCTTCCTCAGACCCAGAGTTCATTTCCTTTCCTAGTCGACGCAGCGTAGTGCATAGCACCAATGGCATCGTGGCATGTACACAACCGCTGGCCGCTCAGGCTGGTCAACGAGTGCTCAGAGCAGGAGGGAATGCAGCAGATGCCGCTGTTGCCGTCGCGGCAGCTCTGAACATGACCGAGCCTTCTTCGACGGGGATTGGAGGGGATATGTTCTGCTTGTTCTATAACGCTGCTACGAAGAAAGTAGAATCCTTGAATGGCTCTGGTAGATCTTCAGGCAATGTCTCATTGGAGCAGTTGAGGGACGAGTTGGGACTGAAGTCCGGTCAGTCGGGGAAGATACCATGGCTTAGTGTACATGCAGTGACTACACCAGGTGCTGCAGCTGGCTGGGTTGATACAGTCGAGAGATTTGGGAGCGGGAAGGTCTCTATGAAAGATGTTCTGACACCGGCGATCGAGTTGGGTGAGGAAGGATTCCCTGTCTCGGAGCTTGCATCTACCTTTGTGAGCAAGATTATTCTTCACCAATAGCAGCATACTGACAATATACAGTGGCGAGCGAGCGAGCAAATGATCCGCGATGCCTCCGCCAACTTCGGCGAAATGCTAAAGACAGACACAAACGCACCAGATGGCAAACGAGCGCCCCGCCCCGGCGAGCTCTTCTACAACCCAACCCTAGCAAATACCTTCCGCCTCCTCGCCGCCCACGGCAAAGCAGGCTTCTACTCTGGCCCCGTCGCCGAAGCCCTCGAAAAAGTAGTCCGCGACCAAGGTGGTCATCTCACCCTCTCCGACCTTGCCCACCATGCGGAAACCGGCTCCGAGTCCACAGCCCCCATCTCCCTGCGCTTCAACGGCCAAAAGATCGGCTCCGTCACCTCCCAAGGCCTCGATGGCCAACCCAGCCAATCAGCCCCAACCCATGGTATAGAAATATGGGAACACCCCCCCAACGGGCAAGGCATCGTCGCCCTCATGGCGCTCGGCCTCCTCGAAGAACTCGAAAAAGCCGGCACCATCCGCACCTTCACCGAGCGCGACCACAACAGCGCTGAATACCTGCACGCCGTAATCGAGTGCCTACGCATTGCCTTCGCAGACGGGACATGGTTCGTCACGGACCCCACCAGCACCAACGTCCCCACCAGCTCCCTCATCTCCCGCCCCTACCTCGCCTCGCGCGCCAACCTCTTCAACCCCCACAAAGCCTCCAACACCCTCGCCCACGGCAGTCCCGCACACAACCAAAGCGACACCGTCTACCTCGCCGTCACAGACCAGCACGGCAACGGCTGCAGCTTCATCAACAGCAACTACGGCGGTTTCGGCACCTGCATCATCCCCAGGGGCTGCGGCTTCACGCTGCAAAACCGCGGCGCGAACTTCAGCCTCGACGCCGCGCACCCCAACGCGTACGCCCCGCGGAAACGGCCCTACCACACCATCATCCCGGCCATGACCACGAACCCCGACGACGGGAGTCTGCACAGCGTGTACGGCGTCATGGGGGGCTTCATGCAGCCGCAGGGGCACGTGCAGGTGCTGCTGAACATGCTGGTCTTCAAACATAACCCCCAAGCCGCGCTGGACGCGCCGCGGTTCTGCGTCGGGGCGGGCATGCCCGATCAGGGGAGTTTGCTCGATACCGTGTTTTTGGAAGAAGGAATCAGTGAGGCTGTGGCGGAGGAGTTGCGGGGGATGGGCCATACGGTGGAGATTGTGAGGGGGTTTAAGAGGGGGTTGTTCGGGCGGGGGCAGGTCATTCGGTGTCATTTTGAGGGGGGAAGGCATGTTTATAGTGCGGGGAGTGATCCGAGGGGGGATGGGGCTGCAGTGGCTGCGTGATTGAATGATTGGGTATCTATCTGAGATGCTGGTGGTAAAATATGGTATGAATGCTTGGTAGAAAATGCGCTTAAAGAGATTAAGATGCAAAGCAGCTTGCTGAAATCGCGGATATGCAGCGCCTTATTAGAAGATGCGAAAGATTCCTCCGCGAGTGCCAGCGGCACCACCTAGTGTTTCCCCATCGGCATTAGGGCGGCCTCGCCTCTTCCCCGGCCTATGGAGCGCTTCCACTCTCTAGGACCTTGGAGCGAGTGATATTGCGTGGTGACCTCTCTCTTTTTTTGAAGAGCACCACTCCACCTGGAAAGAACTCACTTCTCAAGCTGTGGGAAATCTCCCACCACGTGACCATTACTCTCCGCTTGTGGTCGAGCATCCAAAGTCACATTCTCTTTCCCCACCCCAGTGCTAGCCACGTTTTGGTCCCCAAACCCTCCTTCTTCCTGTCCATAAATGCTGCGATCGGCATTCTTCTCCTTTCCAGAGTCCAGCAAAGCCAATTTCGCTTCCGCTTCCGCAACCTTGCGCCTCTTTCTCTGATTCAGATCCCCAATGATTCCCACGGTGCGCTTCTTTGCCAGGACCTTAATTTCCTCTGGCTCGTTGCTCTGCTTGATAGCCTCCACCATGGCCCGGAGTTGTGTGACGGAGTTGAGATGGGCGCACGTTCGTCCGTTGCCGTAATGAGCCAGGCCGCATAATTGGCAATGTTCAACTCCAGCGAGCTTAAGTGGACAATACCCCGTTGCGTGGTGCTGGTTACATGCTATGCATCGGCGTGGTTTGACTTCGCTGCTACCATCTGTGGAAGGTTGTGCACTGGGTAAAGGAACGCCGATTGGCGTTGTCAGCGGCATCTCCGCACGCTTGAAGTTGACACTTGGTCTGCGTTGTTGCTTGATCGTCTCTCTCTCGATTGGCGATGTTTGGGATGTGAAAACACTCTGAGAGTGTCGGGACGGAGGGCCTTCCAACTCTTGCGCCGAGACCTGATCACCATCTTCTAGGGCGTCCTCGCCGTCGCTTTCTTCCCCAGGCGCTTGGAAATCAGTATCGCTGTCGGACTCGAGATACCTTCCGTTGGTCTTTTTGCCGTACGGTGACGCGCCGTGGGGATTGCCTTCGTCAGTTTGTTTGGTATAATCGACCATCTGCCACTCATTAGTTTAGACAAGGAGCCCGATAGGCCGAACGTACCTGTCTCTTCCGTCTACCTCTTCCAAAGTCCTCAACCTTAGCGGCGGCCTCCGCGGTCGCCTCTCGCTCCCTTTGCTTTAATATCTTGACCCAGATGGATGGGTCGGGCTCATTTTCCGGCACATCTTCCATTCCTTCCTCGAGAGTGCCCTTGTCATTTACCCATACTTTGGCAAAGCTGAACTGCGACTCTGCTGAATGATGTTTGCCCGCTTGGGTATCCTCAATCTGGCCTCGGTCGAGAAGCTTATCAACAGACGCTGAATCATAATGAATGTCTCGGTCCTCATCGTCATTAAACAAGGCGGCCGTTCCATGGCGCAAAATGGACTCCAAATTCAAGCCAGCATCATCCTCTGCGTCGATTTGATCGATAAGGACGTGATCGAGGGCCATCTTCTTCTTGCCGATCTGCATGATCTTTTCTTCGGCACTTCCACGTGTTGTCAATTGAAACACCAGGACTTTCTTTTTCTGACCTATCCTGTGGGCTCGTGACAAGGCTTGAATGTCTTGATGTGGATTGAAATCGGGGTCAAGAATAATGACAGTATCAGCAGTTGCAAGATTGATTCCGACACCACCGGCACGGGTAGAAAGCAGGAAGGCGAAAAGCGGCGAGCCAGGAGCGTTGAATTCGTCAATACGCTTTTGCTTCTGCAGAGAACCCATACTACCATCTAAGCGTTGGTAATAGAGGCCCAGGCCATCGAGAAAATCTTCTACCATGTCGAGCATATCCAAGAACTGGCTGAAGATAAGTACTCGGTGGCCACGCTCCTGCAACTTAGGCAGCATTATCTCGAGTAATCGTAGCTTTGAAGAGGCGTCCACTAGGTTTCGATGGGATACAATGGGATCGCGGGTTTTCTCTTCAATCTCTCTGGAGTAGACGAATGGATGACAAAGGCACTTCCGAAGCTGCATGAGGATGTTGTTGAGGTTGGCTCTTTCGGTCTGTTTCAAGGAACCGTTACGGGCTCCCATTATGGATTTGATCAATTCAGGATTTTTGGCGAGGATACTCTTGTAAAGCTTTTTCTGAAGGATCGTCAAGGAGACCGGGACGATGATCTGGGCTATACCAGGAAGAAAGGTCAAGACGTCGGCTTTCGTTCGTCGGAGAAAGAAAGGGCGCAGCATATTGTGTAGGCTTGGCACATTCTCCTTTGTTAGCTCCGAATATTCTTCCTCAAGAGCCTGGGCATTGTAGGACGGGTCCAGGAACTGAAGTAGATTGAAAAGCTCCCGCGGATTATTCTGTAAGGGAGTTCCGGTCAGGAGAACCTTGAAAGGGATCTTGAGAACGTTCAAAGCACCGTAAAGGAGATTGCTGTCATTCTTTAAGCGCTGGCCTTCATCAACGATCAAGGCCGCCCAGTAGACACCACGGAACACTTTTCGAAATTCTTCATCTTGTGCCGCATCGTACGATGTCACAACGACATGGCACCTGAGAGCTTTCGAGCTATGGGGAAAGAGCTCGTGCTTGATTGCCAACTTCCTTGCTTCCGCAGACCCGTAGTAGGTTACTACGCGCAGTCCCGGCGCCCATTGTTTGATCTCTCGTCGCCAATTAGGACAGGTTGAGTTGGGGACGACGACGAGGAACGGCCAACAGGAATGCACTTCCTTCAGAGTAGACAGAAAACCAATGATCTGAATAGTCTTTCCAAGTCCCATCTCGTCGGCGAGGATGGCGTTTTGACGCTGACACCAGTGATAATATAGCCAATTGATACCTTCCAGCTGGTAATCCATCAGCTTTCCTCCTGATAAGGTATCTGGCTGGGACTCCAGCCTGAGTTTTTCTCCAAAGTTCTCCTTTCGGACCTTAGCAAGATGATGATTGAGAGCTTGCAACGCAGGAGGCGAGATGTGTAGCCCCATTACCCAGTCATCATACGCCATCTTGTAGTCGTCCCATCGCTCGGTCTCTTCGGGTCGTGGGGCCTCAATCCACACAACATCTTCATAGCCAAGACCTTTAAATTTCACCAACGCCTTTTTCACCTCTTTGATTCGGGCTTTGTCCACTTTGACAGTGTGTAGCTTCACGACATTAGTGTATTCAATGTCAAACACAATGTCCACGCGCATGAAGTCCTCCGGAATGGCGTCTTCGGTCTTCATCTTGAGTAGATTGTGACTGTTGTCTCGCCTTACAAAAGCCTTCCTCATGGTTGGCGACGTGACGCCCCAGACCCAGGCACCTGTCACCCACTGAGCTTTCGTATAGGGAAGCTTCTTCCACTTGACGAGATACTCTTTCTCCTCCTCCTCAACCATATCGACTGTGTGACCTGGCTCGTAAGTTTCCAGATCAGTAGGACGCCAAGCGACAAGGGAATCGACATCCGCGGGCGCCTCGCCGCATGATTTACAGGTCCAGTCCTGAGAGTATTCGGCGAATCGTTGGTCTGCTTTTGCATTCTCGTCCAATTCCTGACCGGTGGTTGAACTGTCTTTGGGATCAAGATGGTGGAAATGGCATGCTCGGTAGCATGACAAGCACCGAAAGAGGACATTTTTGGCATTATTGATTTTCTCTGGAGAAACAACCGAAATTGGATCCTCGCCACCGTTCTCCTCGCGCTCCTTCTGCTCCTGCTTGAGACTTTTGCGTTCCCGAAAGGGGTACGAGTCCGGACCCGTTTCTTTGCAAGAAAAGCATTTGCCCTGGACTGGCGCCATCGGATCTTTCTGCTTCGGAAAAGAAATGCATCTTCTGCACTGCAGGACAAAGTCTTGGTCTGCGATCTTTGTAACGAGATGCTCGCGAGAATTTCTGGCACCCAGGCACTTCTGGTGATATGAAAGCGTACACCCTTGACAGAAGACGAGCTGCCCTTTCTCCTCGATATCCCCAAATTCAAAGCAAGTGTCACAAGTCTGTAAGTGTCGGAGGCGAAACCCATCACCCAGCGGGAGCTTTCTGAACGATTCCTTGGCTCCAACGTACTTGAGTACACCACTAGCTATGACTTGCTCGCCGATATCGTCCTCGTCCACCTCTTGCATGCCTCCATGGGTCCGCACACTGCGACCAGATCTCCGGACTCCAACGGGAGATGGATTTCGTGGACCTCGAAGTAATGGACGGCCCCTACGTGTGCCTGGGCTACGCAAGGTAACGCGCCTGCGCTTGCTTGGCTGTCGACTGTCATCGCTTTCTTCGCTCTCTGACTCTTGGAGAGCTGCAATGTCGGAGTAATTGATCTGCTTCTGAGCCGCAGTTCTGGTAGAACGTGACGCTTGAGGCCGAGTACTTCGACGGCGCTTGTGGCCAAATGAGGGGTCGTTACTGCTCGATCCTGAAAGCATTGAGGCTAGACTGAGCTGGGAATGGGAGCTCCGTAGGCGAGAAGATCTGCCGGATTGTGCTTTCTGGGCTTGTCGTTTGCGCGAGATGAATCGGGGAGGGTGTTTCAGGCTGAGCTCGTCATCTGAAAATGAGGCTTCAGAAACAGACTGAGGTGAGACCGGGTTTTCGAAGACTGCTAACGCTTCCTCTCCGCCTTCAAAGTCCTGTAGATCGTCGTGTAAGACCTAAGCAAACTTAGTTTCTGCAGATGTAGATGGTATATCGGAAGTGTCAAGATGAGCAAGAAGCGATGGAGTGAGTGAGATGTGGGTCAAGAAATAGGGCTGGAGGAGACAGGAGAACGATGTGTGAAAGATGACGTGGGGAATGTTGCTTGTAGTGATGCATCGATACTTCACATCGAGGTTAGGTCAGGAAGATTAGAAGAACGACATACATCTACTTCTCGTCCATCGGTGAACCTCACGAGGTAGTAAGGATCCTCGTCATCCTCGTATGCCTCCAGAATCTCGTCCACAGTCGGCTCCTCGTACACTTGATATTCCCAGCGGCGTTGAGCTGGTGGTAGAATGACCGCGAGACCATGCTTCTCTACAAGCTCTGGTCTCAGGGCCTCGTAGACTGGCGTCGTACTTCGCGGTGATCCATTGGAATCATCCGGCGCCTCGACAAATTGTGGCTCCACTTCTAAGACTTCTGCTTCGGCCGCCCCCTCATCTTCTGACACGTCCACGTCAGTTCTCTCTGGAGCCTCATCCATTGCCTCTGCCAGATGCTGACGCTGGTTCGATGGAATCACGTTGACTTTCTCCTTGGGTGGCTGCTGGTGGGTGGACCGGCAAGGTGGACGCAGTGTAGCTCTCACACTGAAATTAAGGAATGAGGGATGCAGATGCAAATTGTCCAGAGGTGAGTTGGTGAGCAGAGACAAGCAGGCAAAAGGTCTCGTCGGTGAGGATTGCGCAACGAGAACGCAAGATCACGAAGCGAGAGCATGCGCTCAATTTGTGCCCAGCAAGCTGAAGCATAAGGTCCACAAGGATTTGAACGCAACGACACAAGAAACAATTTTGATAGGGTGAAAAATAGTCGACTCTTCAGAGATTGTCTAGGTATTGATGATCTTTACGCGGGTCGCATATCACAAACGGGGAGAATAAATGATACCCGGCGTTCGGCCCGGAGTTCAACCCGGATGCAAGACGGTCAATAAGGAGGAGGCAGGTTATCCGACCACCACTAAAAAACTCAGACGACCACGCTAAGAATTAGAGTTTAAGTATAATTTATCTTCGTTTTGTTTATAGTCGCTTTATTATCTTTTTTATATTATATATCTTTTATACAATCAATTACAAATTTATTATATAATTAATTAATAATTAATCTTTAATTAATTAAATCTATTATAATAATTAATTTAAAAAAAAGCAATATTTATATTTAATATAAGGCCTTAACCTAACGCTTTATAAACTAATTTATATAAAATAAAAAATTAATAAATAAAATAATAATAATAATTTAATTCCAAATTAATTTTAATTTAATTTAATTTAATTTTTATTTTAAAATTTTATTTATTAAAATTAATTCAAGATTATTTATTAATTAATTTTAATTTAATTTGATTTATCTTTAATATTAAAATTCTATTTATTTAAATTAATTTAAGATTATTTATTAATTAATTCGAATAAGACGGGTTATATATTATAATAAATAAGCTTTTTTATTATTTTAATATAAGTAATAAAAAGCTCTATCCTATTATAATAAGATTAATTTTTATTTAATCTAGATTTAATTTAAAATTAATATAATTATAAGTTTACTTCTTAAATACCCTAGTCCTCTGTAAATATATATTGAAAAATTATAAAATAAATATTTTTTAAGAAAGTTATAATTTTTAGAAACTCTAGAATATTATATAATTAATTAATAAGTTTAATTTTAAATTAATTCGAGATTAAATATTAATTAATTCAGAATTCTTCGAATAATTTATATATTATTAGCCGGGAAATATAATTCCCAAAATTTTTAATTTAATAAAGAAAATTGCTAAAGTTCTAGTTAAATAGAAATTGCTTTTAAAAAAGGACTAAATAATAATTAATTTAACCTTATAAAATACATATTCGTACTCTGTTTAAAATTCTAAAAAAAAAGGTATTCTATTATAATTATAAAAATTATAAAATCGATAAGTTTTTAACTTCTTAATAATTTAATTCTAAATCAAATTCAATTTGAATCTGGATTAATTATTAATTAAATATAAAATATTTATAAAATTTTATTTATTATAATTATCTGAAGTATTTCGATTATTTAAATTATAATTTTAATATAATAAAAATTAAGGATATATTTATTATTAACAAGTATTCTAACAAAAACAATAAAAATAATAGGGAGGTTAAGGGGGAGACTAAGGGGGAAATTAAAAAGGAAATTAAAAGAAAAGCTAAAAGGGAGGCTATAAGGAAAATAGGGGGGGAAATAAGAAAAAAGGCTAAAGGGGAAATAAAAAGGGAGACTAAAAAGGAGGCTAGGGGAATAATAAGAGGAGAAGCTAAAAAAGAAATAAAAAAAAATTAAAAGGGAAATTAAAAAAGGTAAAAGTAATAAAAAATAAACTAATTAAATTAAATCAAAATTAATCCAGGATTAAATAAAAATTAATTTTAATTAATAAATTAAATTAATTTAAATTAAAATAAATAAATAATAAAATTAATTAGAATTGTTTTTAATTCAATCTTAATTTAATTATATTTTTTTATTATTTATTTAATTTCTTAATTATATTATTTTTAATTCTATTTTTTTATTTTTAAACTCTAATTTTTGAATTTTTATTTATTTTTATTTTTATTCTAAGCTATTAATTAATAACTAATTAAATGAATTTTATTAATTTATTAAAGTTATTTATTAAAGAAAGTTAAAATTAATTAATAAATAAATCGGGATTAATTAAGATTTAATTTTACCTTTTAAATTTTTAAAATTTTAATTTTAATTTTAATTATAATCGAGGATTATTATTAAATATAGAATTTAATTATCTTTTTTAGCTTTTAGAAAATATAAAAGATTTTATATTATCTTCTTTATTAAAGCTTATTTTAATTAATAATTATCTTTGATTTTTGCAATAACTTCCTAATATTTAAATTAATTCTAAATTAAATTTAAAATAAAATAAAATAAATTATTATTTAATTTTTATTTAAATTTATAAAACCTTTCCGATAAACTTGTTTAGCGATATATATATTATATATTAAAATTAAAAAATATTAAATATTATTAAATATTATATTAATTAAGGTTTTTAATATTAAATTAAATATAAATTAATTTGAATTTGATTTAAATTTGATTTGGATTTAAACTTATTTTATAATAATATATAATAATATTAAACCTTTCTTAATAATATTACTTTTATAATATATTTGCTCGATTATATTAATATAATTATAAATTATAATAAAAATTTCCTTTAAGATTTCGGAATAATATATATTAATATTTAAGGTAATATTAATATTTTATTTATAGCAAGCTTAATTACGGATTTTCGGAATAAATAATAATAAGTCTAGAAAAATAATAAATATTTAATTTAAATTTAATTAAAAATTAAAAATTAAAAATTAATAAATTTTAAAGTAATTTTCTTTTAAAGAATATTTTAATAAAGTTATTATTCGTTTATAAACAGATCTATTATATTAGTTAGTTCTAGTACTTTGACGAACTTTATATTTAAAATAAATATTATAATAAATAATTATTTATTATATATATTAATATTAAAGTTAAAAATAAAAGTTAATAAATTAAAAATATTACCCAAATCCTAATTAAATTAATATTAAATTAAGATTGAATCTAAATTATATATACCTTTAATTTATATTTTATTTATATTTATAAAGATTATTTTAAAATTATTATTATAAAAATAAAATTAATAAATAAGAAATTATAATAATTTAGAAACCAATTCGAATACTTTTATAAATATTCGTTAATAATATTTATTATTTAACTTATTTATATAAACTTAGCAAAGTATAAAGATTATAAAATATATAATTAATAAGATTTTTAAATTAATTATAAATTAATCCCGAATTGAATCCTTTATATTTTCCTAATTTTAATTTGAATATTATAAATATAATTTTATTAATTAATCTTTTTACTTTTTTAAATATTATATTTACTTTGTAAACTTCTAATTATAAAAAGATTTAAGCCTATTTTTTATAAAAAATAATAATAATCTTAATATTAGCCTTATTAATATCAAAATATTAAATATATTAATATTAATCGATTACGAATTAATTCAAAATCGAATAAAAATTAATTAATAAATAATTAAAAACTTACTCCTTTATTTATATTTCGATATTTAAATTTATATTTAAATTAAATATTATTAAATATTTATTTTTTAAAATAATAAAGTATTTTCTACTTCCGAATAATAATTTCAATTCGGTCTATTTAATTAATATTTTAATAAATATTTATAATATATTCTACTTAATAATTTGAATAAAACATATTTAATAATAAATTATAAAGGAATTTTCTTATATAATTAATTAAATTTAATTTCAAATTAATTATTAATCCTAAGTCTTTTATTTATTTAGCAAGCTTGAAGAAGCTGTCTTATAACTTTAATAAAAGACGATTATATAATAATAGCAAATATATATATATTTTATATAAAATAAAAATAAAATATAAATAATAAGTTAAATTATTAGAAATAAAAATATTAAATTTTATTTAATAATTTATATATTATAAAACTCTAAAACTAATTTAATAATTAATATATAAATTAATTTAAAATTAATTCCAAAATAATTTTGAATTAAATATAAATTAATTATTATAATTTTTTTTCTTAATTAATATATATTTAATAGTATAATATAAGTTCTCTAACTCTAATTAGGGATTATTTAACTTTAAAAAAAGATTTTTAAAATATTTAATATAAATATTTTTAATAATATTTAATAATTAGAAAAAATATATTTTTTATTTTAAACCTTTATTATTTATATAATTAATATAGAATAAAAATTTATTAAAAATAATTTAAAAATAATTTAGTTTTAAATTATAATCAATTTAGGATTAATTTCGGATTAAATACTTAAGTTCTTGCTTATTTAATTATAAAATTATATTCTTTATTTTATTATTTATATATATTCTTTTGCTCGAATTATTTTTAAATTTAAATAAATTACCTTTTTAAATATTAAATAAATTCGATTATAAATTAATTTAAAATTAATTTTTATATAATTATAAATCGAATTTATAAATTATATAAATTATTATAAAATTATCAAATCTTTTAAATCTGTTTTAAATTATCTTTAATAAAAGATATATATTATATTCTTATAAGATTTAAATATAAATATTAATAATATATAACTTTAGAATATTAATATATATATTGAATATAAGAAGTATTATTTAAATATATTAATAAAAAAATTTTTTTTGTTTTTATAAATATTAAATCTATTATTAAATTAAATTTAAATTTAAATTAAATTCAGATTAATTTAAATATAATTTATTAAATTATAAATTTCCTTTATTTTTCCTCGATTTCTTAAGGATATATTAATAATATATATATATTTATTAAAATAATTTTAAGGATAATCGGGGAGAATAAAAGAATATTTAATAAATAATATTTTTAAACCGGTATAATAATATATAAATATAATAATAAATTTAAATATAATAATTTATTCGATATTAAAGTTATTTTTATTAATAATTAATTTAAAATCAATTTCGAATTAATCCTAATTTATTTTATAATTTTAAAATTTATAAAATTATATAAAAGATAAGAGGTTATCTAATTAAAAAGTTTTTTTAAATTTTTTTTTTAAAGTTAACCTTGATATAACTAGACTAATAGTCGTCCGACCCTAATATAGTCGGCCGAGTTTTTTAGTAGTGGTCGGATGACCTATAGGCTCGTCAACAAGGTGACGGTTTTTTTCCTAATTGTACTGGGATTCCCTATGCATCTCTTCATGTTCACGTGAGCGATAAGGATCGATTGCGTGAGTACCGAAATCATCATGGCAGCTCCTAACCCACTGGCCAACGCCTACCCAAAGCCTCCAACACCAGCCTCGAAGAAGACCTACTGTGTTGCCGGTGTCCTGACCACAGTATACGGACTCAAAGAACTTCGAGGGAATTTGGAGAGGGTGGCCTGTCTGTGGCTCCTACACCCGAGGCTCCAGACCGAACATTGCATGGAACCAATTGCATATTCCGTGATCAATTCCTGGAACGCTGTCGTACGGAACACGAAGGACGGAGTGGGGTTGATAGCCGTGACCTTTGACCAGCGAAACCATGGAACTAGAGAAGTGGACCCATTGGCAAATCAAGACTGGAGATCAGGTAATCCAAGGCATGCTCAGGACATGTTTGCAAATTATCGTGCGCGCTAGGTGCCCATGAGATCACGATATCCTTCCTAGTTGGACTAATCTCTTACAGACGGAACTGCAACGGATACCTCCCTCCTCCTGAACCATATATCCTCCTACATCTTCCCAGACTCCAAGCATACTATTGAGATGAACCTGGTGTGCGGCGTTAGCTTAGGCGGCCACGCCGCCTGGCAATGCCTCATGCTTGATCCTCGCATTTCAGCTGCCATTTCGATTGTGGGTTGCCCGGATTACATATCCCTCATGACGGATAGGGCTCGGCTCACCAAATTGGCAACATGGACGCATTCGTCTCCACCTGGAATTTCATTCCTTGGATCAAGCGACTTCCCCCAAAATCTCGTTGAGGCGGTTGCAAAATACGATCCCGCAGGGGCAATCCTCGGAGTGGACGCAGCTACAAGACAAGCGTTATATACCAGCGAGTGTACGGAAGTAGAGAAGGAACATTCACTGCGAGCGATGAAGATGCACTTCCAGGGGAAAAGAATGCTGGATATGTCGGGTAGGGCTGACAAGCTGGTCCCCAACAGGTGCGGAGAAGGGTTCTTGGGTTGGCTCAAAGGGATATCAAGTCCCTCTGGTCTCTTTGCTGGAGGCGACTTCATGCTCAGGGATCTGGTGTTTGAGAATGTGGGTCACGCTATGAGCTTAGACATGGCTAAAGAGCTGGACACATTCATAATGGAAGTCCTCAAAGAGCGGGAACAGCAAATCTCTTCGAAGTCCTCCAAGATATGACACGAGTTGCCTAGATGTTTACTGCTGCTGCTCTACCCCTGAGCACACTCCCGAACTAGTCATTGCTGGCAATAAAGTATCAAGAACGGGATACCGAGATCCGAAAGCAGCGATAACTACCCCTCTTAGCGTCTTTACGATGGGATCCCGCTCGTCCACTCCTTCTCCCATTGAGGGTTCTCCTCCATACTGTACCAGGCTTCACTGCTACACCAGGCTTCCTGGTATCACAGCATCTGGGATTCCGACAACAACCAAGCGGCGTTTAGACCATGTGCTTAGATCTTCTTCGGATCTAATTACTATTGCGTCTACGCTTACGATCTTATCAAAAGGTTTATGGGTGATCTCAAAGTCGACATTCTAGAGATATATACCCACGGCATGCAAGGCATACTCACCGGCTTGTACGTGACCCCCATTACCCTCTCTCGCGGTTAGTCCCCATTCACAGCCGCAAGCAAGCGACATGCTGCTATCTGCGTCTCAACAAGACCCTTTCGACACTGCAAATCTAGGTCCGTCAGGAAAGAAGCAAAAGCAGAGTCATGCCAAGCTTGTAAGGGCGCATTCGTCAGAGCCGAGAGCAACTAGACGTATATTTACTCCAGTGGCTCCGAGATCGAAAGATGCCATCGAGAAACCAAACCTGATCGAACACCGTCTTACGAGTGAGCCACTCAATACTGACCTACTTCAAGCTCTGCCAGCGGATGGGGCCCACACCAGTGGGCGTCCCTCCAGCCTCGGTCGCGGCTATGCCGTCTGCCGCACAATTAGCCTCACCTAATCTTCCTAAAGCCAGCGAGACACCACACCAGAGTCAGCCACCAGGTGGCAAACCAACGAGCACAGCAGAAGCCAGCAGCTCGGCATCGAGCTCAGAGACTGTCGTAGGAGATAAAGCATCAGCGGCTCTACCTCCTAAACGTACGCGCATTAGAGCTTCTGAAGCTATTCGGCCTACAGTCATGGTCATTCAACAAGTTAAGGCTGAGATCATAAAGGCTACATCATAAAATGACGGTGTTTGAATACCCAGAAATCGAATCACTACAGTAAGCAATATGCATCAATTTCACTTGTCCATCGTCCTTGGCCCCCTTTCTTACTCCAGACGCCCCTCTTTCTCTGCGACCCTCTGAGTATCAGTATTTCTCTCACTTGGTTACGGGATAGCACTGATCTGACTCTAGCAAGTATGTGCCCCATGACCATCTTTCTTCCCGTAATAATTCATGCCAGGAAGGAGCCGGTACTCTACACGCTTTCCCTCGAGGGGAATACTCGATGTAGGAGGCTCCACCCAAGTCATGCTGCCGTTATGCCACACCCTGTCAACCATAACGTCCACGCTCTCGTACTCAGGATCTGGTCGGATAATCCAGAAACAAAAACCGCTGACGATCTCGTGTCGGAGAATGGTACCTGTCTGCTCAGGTCCATACAAGCGTTTCAGTACATCAAAGCTGCTCATGTTGTTCATCTCCCTTTACACTATGTTCAGTCAGTTGGCTATCTCGAGGACGAATCGACAGGTGCTTTCATACTTTGAGTATTATATGGCCAGTAGTGTAAGCGAGAAGAGTTTATTGCGAGTTGCTTGTGCTGGTAAATTCCAAAGCTTTTAATCCGGCTTCTAAGCAGTCCCTCTTCTTATACAAATGGGCCAGACGAGGGGAAGCTGCCGCCTTGGCCTCAACCCAGGAGATCTGAAGACATCAAGCCAATAGACCAGTTATTGCAAGGACATCACGACACAATCTCAGACAAGTGCAGACACGCCTTGCAGGACACGTCACCGGCAAGGCTAAGGAAGGTCTCCGCCCCAGCATGTGAGGAGGCTGGAAACGCGAGACACCGAAAGACAGGGCTGCTACAGGGGTTTCTCAGCCTAATCTGATCGAGACCGATTTTGCAATGAGTCACCCAGTCATCGAAATTTGTCACGGGCAACACGCCAAGGTGTACGTAGTAATGCCTATTAGCCCCCTGTGTGAGCCCCTGACAAACGTATTTGCTACAACATGCAGTCGACCGTTTCCCGCGCGCCTAACGTACAGCCTTCTCGGCCCCGAAACACATCCACAGGCCTTGCAATCCCATGTCTTCCTCGATTGTCCCAAACATCTAGAATGCCAAATTCACATTATGTCGCACCCACTGGAACTCTTTAGCATGAGTCATGACCAGGCTGACGTTGATGTGGATCTTATGAAGGTATGGTTGGTGGTCATTCTCGGATGAGGCTGAAGAAGGCCTCAACCCCGACGTCCGAAGAACCTGCAGGAAATATCGAGAGTTTAGTCACTGGCAAAACAATGACAGCCTGGTCCTCAAGGGCCAAGATCGTTTCTCCCAAGATGTGAGTGGCAAGCCATCGCAGAAAAAGGCTGGGCAAGATCTCGACCGGGAGCCTCCCTCATAGGCAAGGCGACTACTTTCTAATCATAGATGTAATCCGGAAGACGCGTCATGGAAAAGCTACGACTAACTAGCGATGAGAAGGCTAAAATGGCATGTCAGATAAATTGGTAGGTCGATAATTCTTAGATTTGGCATGAGTCCGTTGCAGAAGAAACAACAGAGGTTTCGGACCAAGGCTATCGACTTTCTACCTGGAGCACTCCAGTCTGACGTACATCAATCACAACAGCATTGACACCTTCCCTTCCAATCACAATCCCGAGTGCCCCCTTGGCTTGGATGACCTCAAATTCTACGATCGGCTCTGTTCCTAAAAGCCGATAGTAGATCTCCGTGGTCCAGGTGCGAAGCTCAGGATTGTCGTCGAGGAAGGCGTTCTAATGGTACCCGCATTCGTGGCCTTTGATGGTGGATAACTGATGCTGTGAGTCCCAGCCGATAATGGACCCTTTCTTGGTAGGCCCTGGGCGGGACGCAGCTTGCTTCGGCGCCAGAATATTGACAGCGCTCTTGCCAGCGCTTTGGGGTTGAGGAGCAGGGTCTCCCGAAACTTGTGGGATGTCGTTCGCTGCTTAACACTCTCGTTTTAACATTTATCCTGCTGCGAGGCTGCTTCTGCCACGGAACATATTCTTTGGCGCTTCATTCTTCGTCGATACATGTCCACAGCTTGTTCATGTATCCATAACGCGCCCAATGACTGGTCTGCGAGGTTCTTACTCGAATAGTCCAGGCTGTCGAAATGAGTTGTAATGAATGGCTAAGGGTAAGTTACCCTTGCGAAGTACTTCTGGTTTCCCTGGGGCAGCGCTGGTACTGATGGACCTCATTTAGGGGGACAAGACAAAAGTCACATATGAAGACCCAGGGAAGCCTGAGGGGATGCCTTCAAAAGTACCTAGAATCTTGCCTGCATGCCTACTTGCCTTCTGTTCAGAGGGCAAGGTCTATCTTTTGATCACGCTGTTCTCGCAATCGCCCTTGCCCACAGCCACTCAATTATCTGCATCCGCCATGTTTTCCTTCTTCCTCAGCTTCCTCCTCTCTCTCTTACCATCCTCCTCTTTAATCCCCGGCCATCTTCTCACACTCAACTTGATCCTTGGCGTCACCAGTACCTCCGTCTTGATCTACTCCTGCTCACCATTTCCCCGCTCCTGCCACCCATTTTCCTCTCCTACTAGGACCACTTCCGCTTGATCGCCTTTTGCCCAAGCTTAAGCTCTTTGGGGGCCTTCCAATTTCAAAAAGTACATCGTTGATTGTGCCCCCTCTTTCGAACACATGCAGTCTGCAAGCGCTCGATTACCACCTGGGTAACCAGTGTCGCCAGGAATATGCCCCATGTGGCAGCCTTGAATGCAACCTTCCTGGTTGGCTCTTTCGTACTGATGAGGGATCTATTCTTCCTTTGAAAAATAGGTAAGACGAAAAGGGGACCAGCGAATCTCAATTCGTGCATCATGAAGTGTGAGCTGGTAAGACTCAAAGACGATCATCTGGGAAGGCTCAGAAAAAATCTTTCGAGTCATCGACCCAGCCTGCCTCCTCTCTCCTTTTCTTTCACCCTCTGCTTCTTTCCTTCCTTCCTGTCCTCAGCTTGATCACTCTCCCCCTTTCCATCCTTCATCCCCTCATCAATTCCCTCTTCATCCTCCCTCCGCACTTCCTCCCTCTGGTCCTCAACCCAGTCGGCCGCCTCCTCCTTCCCCTCCTCCTCTTCCTCCTCCTGCTTCAAAACCACTCGCGCATTAATCGCTTTGCCATCGTAATCCAGCCCTTTGGTCACAGAAGTCTCAAAGACCACATACTCAATCCTGGACCACTTCTTATCATCCGTGTACTCAGCCAGCCGGGGGTTGTCAGCTAGATGTACCTTGTAAGAGTCTCCGGTGTCTATATGCTGGAGGAGGAATGAGCAGTTTATAGGTAGGTATATTAGGCGGCCTTTTTTAGTGTCCATTCTTGAATGCGCAGGGGGTTTGGTATGATTGTTGTATTTGGAGAGAGGGTCTAGAGATTTGGACAGTCTAAAGGATGTATGCTATTGCATGAAATGTCCTGATCTACCGTCCCTGGAATAGGTCAAAACACAAGCGAGAAGATGCATCATCATACAGCAAAAGAGATCTGGATTTGGGGTTGAGCAGAAGTGAATTTGCTATGGAAATCAATTATTAGAAGTGGTAAAGCCGAAGACGTGATCCCCAATCTTGATAGCCGAGAAAAATGAGCGACTATGGTGAGTATCTTCCCGTACACCTCCTGAAATCCGCCAGACTTCCCGCCTAACACTAACTTCCTTTTGTCATAACAAGTCCCAGCACCATACTGCAATCCTATCTAGGAGACCATCATCACCATCGTCAAGTCAACACGCTTTTACCCAGTAGGCCTGACACCGAAATAGGTATTGAGCGCTTTTGTTTGAGACCCTAATTTAGCCTTCTCGGATCCGCGTGGACGACTATCGCAAAGCCTTCCGAGTCCACATAAAATTCGGCGGTCCAGCCAAGAATACTCCCATTTTGTTGCTCAAGTCTGGCCAATGTTGGATTAAGCTGGAATGGGGCCTCGTATTCAACAATGGCATCGATATGGGTGGGCACCCTAATATACCAACAGTGATTTGTTTCGTTCCATTCTGTAACGTCGCCCTCAATGGTCGCCATAATCTAGGTGATGGTTGTGAATAATCTGTTCCAATATGAGATATTGAGAGTGAAAGGTGCTTTTGGAGTCATATCACCTTGATGCACTAGGCTGTGTGTCAACCCAGGCAATAGATGCAGCTTTTCGGTCGATGTATTTTGTGCGTTGAGGATTTTGTTGATTGCCTTTACAGATCTGATGTTTGGTTCATGTACTGGGCACGGCACCTTTTTATATTCAGCAATAACGAGAAGGCTGAAGAGACCCCTCAGGAGAGAAAGGGCAAGAAAGACTCATCATGGTATGAAGTAGTCCAGCCTGATACAAAAAGGCTGTGCGCCCACCATTATCTGGATGACTCCGGTTTTCCTGCAAGGCTGCTGATGACTATTGCAATAAGGCTGGTGGCCATCTCACTGGACAAGGTTGCTGGGCAAATGCCTAGGATACCAGTGTCTTCTGGATGAAGATTTATTTCCTCTCATGTTTACCGTGATTAATGACATTGACTTTTCTCGACCAGCATTGGAAAGGGGCAATACATGGGTGAAGACATGGGTATATATGCAATAAGGAAGAAAGCTGAATGGATTTTGAAGAGCAGCAAATATTTATTGTGATCTCATGAGCAGGAATCATTTAGTAACCATTTTCTTATGGTGCTGGACCCACTGACATTGATCATCCAACGACGTGTCAACAGTCGACACAGAGCTCGCGCACACAGCCTCCGCCTCCTGGTTGATATCTTGACGAAGTCCCACACCCAAGGTTCAATGTATGGGTCACGATCTGCTGCCTTGTCACCGAGGACACTGTCGAGGTGGTATTCTAGAATTGGGCATCCTTTCTTGGGCTCAACCATGATTGGCGTTGGTGACGTGTTGTCCTCCTTCTCGATGCGCAGAAGCTTGCCAACTATAATGCATTCGCAAGCTTTCTGCCACGTGGTGGGCATATAGAATATTATGGTAAATATTGTTAGCAGGATCGAACGGTAATGGGTGGGGCGTGAAGGTAACTTGCCTTATCGGAAATACTAGGGGAGCTGTGCAAATTGGCGAGATCAACAATTGATGATAGGTTGGTTGTAGGTGCAGCGTAAGAATTTTTCAATCTTGACTCGAAACTGTAGTCCAGACACATTTAAGTATGTCCGGGATGAGAGATGGCGAACAGCTGAACCTCACGCATGAAACACAATGGCACCCAGCCACCCCGAGCGCGTGCAAAGGCTAAAAGAATATCCAATCGAGCTCTTGCATCTTTATAGATTGAGGTTTGGCTGAGACATTCCGTCACAGTAATATTGATCATGAGATAAAAATTTTAAGGCCACGCAGCCACTGTCCACACATCGATCTTGATGGCGTGGACACCAAAACGCTCGATGGAAACGCCTCCGGTACTTGGCTCAGCCTGGATGCCTGCTCAGCCTCACCATGATTGACTATGGTAAAGCGGCAGGTGGCGGGAGACAGGACTTTTTCTCTCTCCATCGGTTGACGTTCGCACAGGTCTCCTACGCAAAGGACTAACGATCACTTCAATCGGCTTTCTTCTAGATCCCGAGCATAGCCTTATAATCAAGGCGATTTGATTAGAGAACTTTGCGCCTTTCTAAGACGGTCTAGACACGGCCGAAGGCCCCAAAACATTGTGATGCTTCCTTAAACACCGTTAACGGGGGTTGCTGTTCATTTTCTAAGAGCTCAGACGTTCAGCCTTGGTCTTTAGGGACAAGTTCTCCGCAACGGGAACGAGTCCTAGCAGAATGGTTGATACTTTTCGAGGCCCTGAGCGCTTAAGGAGTTAATGGTGGTTTCGAAACCTGGATGAGACACTTGGACACGAAGATTCTGGAGTAAGGAGTGTTTCTGGAAACACCCCCTCTTCCCGTGTGTTCGAGAGTTTTTGACCTTTGGTGACTTTCAGCAAACTCTGACTCGCTCTTGAATTGGTTCTTGATTCAAGTCGTACGCCTATATCGATATTTAGGGGTACGGGAAGATACTCTCGAAGCGGTATTGAAAAACGAATATCCAGCGACATGAAGAGTACGTTCCCGTATCCGTTGAGTAGACTCATACCAATGCCGCAGTCATCTTAACCCGCATCCTGTGCTTGTCCTCGAAATCCACATAAAATTGATAGAGCTTCTCAGCCCTAATGGTCACGGGACTTGAAAGCTAATTTGCCGAGCCAAAAGTGACCAACCTCCTGAGAAAACCTCTCACATCACCTCGAATCCATCACCACCACTGATCCAAACATCAATACTTCATTCAAACCGTTCTCCACTCTTCAATTGAGGTCTTGCCACCATCACAATGTCAGCAACGCGTTTCCTAGCTCCTAAGCTCGCCTCAATGGCCACGACTGCCCGCCCCGCTCTGCGAAGCAGCAACGTCAAGCTCCAGCAACGCGCTATCTCAGGTACCTTCCTTCCACATCAATAGTTCGATACTTGTCTTTCGCCTTTAAGCGTGTCTAGCTGACCCGGAGCTTCGATCATGCAGGCACTCCTCTTTCCGTCCAAGCCCGTAACTCCATGCGCACCTCAGCCTTCCAACCACTCAAGCGTCAAAACCTTACTTCCACCCTCAAATCCAACCCCACCGCCGTGAGCCTCCTCGCCCGTCAAACAATCTCTCGTCCGTATTCATCCGAGCTCGCCACCGCCCTTGTCGAGGCTGGCATGAACATCGGTACTGGTCTCGCAACCATCGGTCTTGCTGGTGCTGGTATGGGTATCGGCAGCGTTTTCTCCGGATTGATCACCGGTGTGGCTCGGAACCCTAGCTTGAGGGGCCAATTGTTTGCGTATGCGATTTTGGGGTTCGCTTTCGCAGAAGCCACGGGTCTTTTCGCGCTCATGGTTGCCTTCATGATTCGTTTCACTTAGATGAGATGATCAGAGGTGGCATAGACAAGTGAGCATGGTAGACTGGGTCTGGGTTAGGTGATTGTGGGCTGTAAAATACAGTGATAGGAGGAGACGCTTGCTTTCACCTGGCAGAAGGGGGTTGATGGAAGTGGAAAATATTACGAGGGCGGCTTGTCCATGCATCGAGTAGCTCTTGTATTTAGCTACGTCGCTCAGCACCAACAAAGATCGACTTTTGTCCTGACTCTGATCGACCTGGATACCATGCCAAGCTTCCCCACACGACGTAGATAGGCTGTCTGGACCCAAACCGTCCATCGCACTCGTTGCTTGTAGATGCTTGAAGCCCATCCTCTAAGCACCTAGCCTATCCTTGCTGCAGCATAGGCATATGGCCTCACAGATCTAATAGCTAATGAAGTTCTCTTTCCGAGATAGGAATACTCCACATTCAAGTCCCTTGGAACAGATCCCTGTAGCTCGTTAGATCCGCATTGGCGCTGGCCTCCAATCAATCGCCCTCCCCATCTACGCCCAACAATCAAGACGCATCTTGCACCTCTTACATCGTGGGCCAGTTGAGGCTGCGGACCTGAATAGATGGGGAGTTCAAGACGCTGCGTTGCCAACAGCCTCCACTACACCTCATACGAGCAATGAATCACCAAACGGGTCCGTTGCCCGACGTGAATGTTCATGTTCATGTTTATGTTATCTGGCCCTCCAAGAAGAAATTGGCCAACGATGCGAGGTTCGATTCGTCTATGGAATTGATAAATGCGAAAAAATATAGATTACACATGAAGCACACTCACAATATCAGAGTATCAAACCTCGAAACCATTGTCCGGCTGCTACACATTGAGGATAGGCTCCTTAATCTTAGCTAACAGCGACTCAATACAAGCACCCTACACTGAGACAAGTCTAGAGGCAAGCCTGCAGGTCAAGTGCAGCTCTGAGGGTTTGCAAAAGTCGCACCTCCGAGTAGATAGATGAAGTAGTTCAATGCAGGAACCCATCTTCGGCCATTTAATTTCCGACGTTGTTCACAAGGACCATCTTCTCGAATCAGCAAACTGTCACACTACATACCAATCTATACATGTAATTCTCTACTGATAGCGGGCGATAACAGAGACGATTGAAGACACCAGACTCGGACGTGTTCCTTTGTACCTCAAGCACACAAACCAGAAGCTACGTCACAAAGTGGGGGCACATGAACAGCCATCACAACGCAAACAAATCCCATGATAACCTGGCAACCATCCACAACAAAGCAATAGAAAAGCCTGAGCATGCGGCCTGCAGCAGGGTGGCGATCAAGCATCTGATTTACAAACAAGGCAACTCAGGAAGTTTAGCCAAGTGGGATGCTTTCGGCCTGTTAATGCGGGAGAGCACCATATCGTCAATGCCGTCAAAGTTATCATCCCACTGGCGTGAGGGTCACATCCTAATCCCAGTTGCGGTCGGGGTCCGTCGACGGTGTGCTAAAGTGCTAGTCTCGCCGGTGGTGGATTATCATGACCGGCGTGGGCCTTGTTCAGGATCAGTGCTCAAGCGCACCTGAACACATCAGCAACACACGCAGTATTCGTCACTAGGAAAAGTACTAACACCAAGCTCTGACGATAGTGAGGGCAGCAACGGCAGTCCCTTTTCCAACAAGCTTTGTAAATGGCCCTATTCAGGTGGATTTGGGGAAGGTGCACTGTTCGTATCGAGTCCACGAAGTTGGTCATTCGAGGTTTCATCGAGTACAGGCTTTTCTCTCCCACATAACAAGACGCCTCCCTCGTAGCCTACACACTCTCTTTGATCCTTCTTGATCCCTATTCCTCCACCAGTATCAGCATTTCTAGACTTACACCTAGCACTATTCCTTGTCAAGAATATCTCACACCTACATCCCCTTCTCCTTCATACTCAACCTTTCTCAAGATGGCGAAAGGGTTGCAGAAGATTAAATTGATCCCTAACAAGCACTACAAAGCCTCTGGCCCAAAATCCTATGTCTATCTACTCCATAAATACAAGTTCCACCCGACGAAAGAAGGTCCCTACCAGGTGCACAACCGCATGCACACACAAGGTAAATACGGCGCGGACAAGGCTGTTGGTGGGAAAAGCAGCGTGCAGCACGTTCTCCAGAAGATGGTAGCCGCCACGAATCAAGCCGGTGAAGTCCCCGCAGAGGACCAGCAGAACGATTCCCAGTACTTGTGCGAAGTTACCATCGGCACGCCAGGCCAGACTTTCAAGTTGGACTTTGACACCGGCTCCGCTGATCTCTGGGCAAGAAATACCCTCGAGTCTTCTCAATGTAAAGTCGTCTCTAATAACCTGCCAGATCTGGTCAACCGAGCTTCCTAGCTCCACCACCTCCGGCGCTGGTGCATCCCACACAATCTACGACCCCAAGAAATCCAGCACCTACAAAGCCACCTCCGGCTCAACCTGGAAGATTTCCTACGGCGACTCCTCCTCCGCCTCGGGCACCGTAGGCACCGACACCGTGAATGTCGGCGGGCTAATCATCCAAAACCAATCCATCGAACTAGCCAACACCCTCTCCACGCAATTCCAGCAAGACACCTCGGACGGCCTGCTCGGTCTCGCCTGGGGCAGTATCAACACCGTGACCCCCAGCCCAGTCCAAACCCCCGTGGAGAACATGATCACCCAAAACGACATCCCCAAAGACCAAGAACTCTTCACCGCATACCTGGGCTCCGTAAAAGACGCCGCGGACCCAGATAAAGGCCAATCCTTCTACACTTTTGGCTACATCGACCAGCCCTCCCTGAAGGGGCAAACACCCGCCTACACCCCCATCGACAACTCCAAAGGCTTCTGGCAATTCGCCTCCGCGTCCGCGTCCGTCGCCGGGAAAACAATCGCCAGAAGCGGTAACACCGCCATCGCCGACACAGGCACCACGCTCGCCCTCGTGGACGACGCAACGTGCGAAGCGATCTATAACGCCATTCCGGGCGGAAAATACGACAGGTACGTCCCTGAGTAATCAAGTTCCGGAAGCGGTATCCCGAGAGTGTATACTCTTCGACCCACATACACCCTTATCTAAAACAGCGCCACTGACCGCAACATATTCATACAGTACGCAACAGGGCTACATATTTCCCGCCAGCACGAAAGCGGATCAACTACCCGTCGTCAGTTTCGCGGTCGGGGACAAGCAGTTCGCGGTTCAGAAAGAGGATCTCGGCTTCGCGGACGCGGGGAACGGGATGGTGTACGGAGGCATCCAGAGCCGAGGGAGCATGACGTTTGATATACTGGGGGATACGTGGTTGAAGGGTGTCTACGCCGTGAGTTGCCCTTGTCCTTTCTACTCGACCGCGCTTCCCTCCCTCCTTTCCTCCTCCACACCTTACTCTTCCATCCACTTCCACCTTTTGATCCTCTCCCCTCTCTCCTCTCTCCTCCCCCTCCTCTGCTCTTGCCCT
>JAABUQ010002723.1_pt1 | contig 34247 bp, 18 predicted proteins | sample 5560001 | NCBI WGS metagenome assembly JAABUQ01 (sample SAMN10711888, study PRJNA513371) | rock metagenome | isolation source: Antarctica rocks | place: Antarctica: Victoria Land, Finger Mt nord | collected 2015-12-18
ATTTTATTAATTTTATTAATTTTATTATTTTATTAAAAATTAAATATTATATTTTTTAATAAATATTAAAATTCTAATTTTATATATTTTAAAAACTTCAATTTTATATAATATTTTTTTTTAAATAATTATATTATTAAAAATAAATAATTATTAATAAGAAAAATAATTTCGATTTATAAAAATATATATTAAAATTAGAATTCAAAATCTAAATATTAAATAATATATTATTATAAAAGTTAAAAAATATAATTAGAAAATAAAATAATATTTATATTCAATTTATATTTAATTTTAATAAAATAAAGATTAAAAATCGGGTTTTAAATACTTTTTAATTAATAATAATTTTCTCGATTTTTTCTTTAAAAAAACCGTTTTTTAAAAGCGTTTTAACTTTTTTTAATATATATAGTTTTTAGTTTTTAGTTTTTTAAATAAAACTTTATTAAAGTAATAGTATTTTTTAATATTAATTTATAAAATTTATAAAAATTTAATTTAATTTAAATAATATTTCTTTTTATAATTATATTTAATATTAAGTATTTTATATATTTATTTATTTGTTTTGTAAATAATATAATAATAAATATTAATAATAATAAGAAAGTTTTTTAATTATTTTAAAATTAATTATTTGTATTAATAAATATAAAAAATATAAAAATAATAATAATAAAAAATATAATATTAAGAATATTTTATATTTAAAAATAATTAAATAATTTAAAAGCAATTTTAATATAAATTATATTTTTTTAAATTTAATAATATTAAATAATTATAATAAAAGTTTAATAAATTAATTAAATAAGTTTAATATAATAAATTAATAATATATTTTAAACTTATAATTATTAAATATATTTAAAATTAAATTATTTAATTAATAAATAATAAATAATAATACTTTAATATATATAATTATAAAATCTTAAATAAAAGTAAATAAATATTTTTAACTTTATTTTATGTTAATTGCTTTGCTTAATAAAATAAAGAATAAATAATATAATAATAATATTTTAACAATATAATTAAGGGTCCAAATAACCTTAGAGAAAGCAAAATAGGAAAAACAGGCTGACAAGGGAAAATAGGGGCAATGACAACTGACAATTAATATATATATAATGAGTATATAAGAAGGCCTCGGTAAAAGATCAGCGCTTTCCCGCAGATAATATAGTGGTTTATCGACCAGCAATATCTTAACGCTCCGTTTGGCATCACTTATTATAGAAGTTTGAATCGCTTATACAAATCGTGTGTCGCTACCGCATACTGTGAGCTGAAAAGGCAGGCACCTGATAACGAAGGCCAAAACAAGCCGCTGAAGCGCCTCGACTGCGTTAGCAATCGGTCCAGATTTATCATAAGAAGGGAAGACATACGAACAATATTAATAACGGTATATATTCTTGGAGCACATTGCGAGTACTCGTTCAGCGACCGTGCTCCGTCCGCGGATTAGTCTGACAGATGGGCCAAGGCGTTGATACATACTCGACATGTTCGAATGACTCCGAGGGTGGAAAGCATTACAAAGCGCTTCCCCAGCAGAGCACCTTCACGCGCTGCCTTACACATGTAACTCCATTGCTCTGAATATCTGCACTTTCGAGACTGGCTGGGCGAAGCACAAAGTCTGTACCAAATATGTTTGTATGCGTTTCCTGCAATCGAGTTATCTGATTGTGGCTCAATCGCCGTGACTTTTATTGCTGTTTGTATGTGTATCGTTCCTCCCTGCGCGTGAAAAATTGATTCGCAGCCCATACATATTCTATATTTTTCAATGATGGATCCCACCGATCTGATGCTGCGCCAGAGGTTGCCTGTTCCCAGCATTGCTACGCACGATATGGGAGTCGGTGCAAGTCTTGGAGCGTAATCCATATTGACGGAAATGGACAAACCCAAGCTCTGATAGTGCCATACCCAATGCTTGCTTTATTGCCTTTCTCAGGGAGCCTTTAAGGAAAGTCTGATCCGTGCGAGTGAATTATCGTCCCTCCTTGTTATACCTTTCCAACAGCCTAAAAACCCTCATATGCGCCCCCTCCTTCGCCATCTCCGCAATACCTTTCCCGTCAATATGTACAACGTCCCTCTCTACCCCCTTTTCCAACAGCGCCATCACTATCTCATAATGCCCCCTAGAAGCGGCATTGAAAAGCGGACTTCTCCCTGCCTGATCCCTGCTATCAGGATCCGCGCCAGCGTCTAACAGCAATTTTACAATCACTTCATTGCCAGCTTCGGCAGCCAGCGCTACGGGAGTAGAGCCTTTACCATCCGGAAGGTCGAATGGGATATCTTGCGATAGCAGATCTCTGACCAGAGAGATGTCGGCGTCAGGTTCGCTGGGAATGATGTTGGAGGAGTCTTCATTGTAACCGAAGAACTCGTATTCGAAGTACCACACACTTTGTGCTGCTGCATCATGCAGTTTGGCGATGTCAATCCATTTGGGGACGACTTTGTCTATTCCGCAGTGATGGGAGAGAATCCGGAGGAGCTGGTGCTGGCCGGCTGCTGCTGCACTTTGAAAGATTTCGTCAGTAATGGCGATATCTATAGCATGATTGAGTAGAAATTTCATCAATGATTCGGAGGTCGAGGTATTTTCGGCAGCTTTTAAGAGTACATTATGCGTGATGTTGAGCGATAGTTTGCTGTCGATGCACAGCTCGAGCATCTCTATTGCACCCTTTTCTCTATCAATGATTGCGTTGGTAATCTCTTCACTCATATGTCGGTCCTCAACCTTGTCGAGTAGAAACTTCAAGGTTGTCAGCTGGCGTTCATTCTCTGCTGCTGCTTGAAGAAGCGTCAAAGACACGCCTGGCTCGAGACCACGAGTCCAAATTGACTTGAAGGTTTCAAAAGTACCATAGCGAGCTGCTAAACCAAGCAAATTCGCTGAGATGGTCAGATCAATAGCTCGTTCCAAGAGCAGCCGTACTATCTTCATATCTGCCTAGAGAATAGGCACCCCTGCCTTCAAAGCGCTTGCAATCACATTTTCCGTGATGCTTGCGTTACCAGAACGCTGTAGTAAGAATGCCATAGTCCGTGGCGCTCCCTTAGTAGCTGTCGCAATCAGTAGCTTTTCCGTAATGTCAATTGGACCCATTCGTTTCTCTAGCAGTATTAATACCTCTATTCCGCACCCTTCATTAGCTGCTGCAGCGTTCCAAACACACTCGGTGATATAGGAAGCCGAGATCGTCTTCAGCATGACCTTTACTAGGTCGTCGCCGAACCGGGGATTCCCAGCTGCTGCTGTCAGGATCCGCTCCGTATTTCCGAGGTTATCAACACGGTCTAACAGGAGCTGGATTGATTCGTAAGAACTTAATGCTGCCGCCAGCGCCTCTGGCACTTCTACAGTTAGCACAACCCTGGTACTATCTTCCACAAGCAGCTTTATGGTATTGGTTCCGTCGATTTGACTCCTTGCAGCAGCCATTAATACGTCTTCCAGTATCGCATTGCCTTTACCTCGGCCCGCCAAAACTTCCATGATTTCAGTTCCGAAGTTGAAATTATACGCGGCTCCCTTCATCATTTCATTCAATTCCTCGCTGATCATCGCATCATCCGCTTCGGTTAAGAGGAGAGTCATCACAGCCATGCCATCGCGGAAGTTACACGCTCCTAGTCGAAGCATAGGCCTCGATACAGCCTGGTCACGATCAAGCAGCATTCGCAAGACAGATGCGAAACCGTGAGCCGCAGCCGCAACTAGTACAGAGTGGGAGATGGTCCCTCCATGATCGAGCAACAGCTGTAGGACGCTTTCATCTTGATTGACTGCAGCTTTGCGCATGGCCTTGGACGTAATAGCGGTAGCGCCACGCTCGAGCAGGTACAGAAGCATTCCACCATTACATCTGGCCGCGGCATTTTCTAACGCTGTAGAGGTAAGCTGGAAGTCCTGATGATTGGTGAGTAATTTTATCACTTCGTAGTTCCGTCCAATCATTGCCTGTGTGAACATATTCTCGGACACCTCAATATCTTTGCGTCGATCCAGTAGAGCCTGGAACTTACTTCCACTTAGTTTCCTTGCTGCCGCAGCCAGTATCTCGTTTGAAACGGTGGAAGTATCGTAATGATTGAGAAGAACATCTACTCTGCCAGTACCCGTGCCTGGTTCACCTGATGATGCTGAAGTCATTAGATCTGCCGTAAGTTTTGTATTCGGGGCTTGATCAAGCACCCATGCCAGTGTTTCCGCTTTCATATATAGCGCCACCCGCTGGACGAAGTCTTCTGGGATATCGCTTTCTTCACGATTAGTCAGGAGAGTCCTCAGTGCCTCATCTTGATCACTGATAGCCGCAAGGTCCCACGCCGTTCTTCTCTCTTCAACACCTAGCCGAAGGTTCTTGAGACTCTCGCGGAGGATCTCACAGAATCCAAAAACACAAGACAAGAAGAAAGGCGTAGTCAGAGGGCTAGGGGATTCATACAAGGCTGTCCTGAGGTAATATGGCGCATGCTCGTCGTATTTGCGATGCCGATAGGAGAGCATCCATGTATCGAGTGGTGAGGGGCTCTCACATTCCGTGGAGAGGAAGAACTGAAAGAGCCTTCGAAAACGAGCATGACTTTGTCTGTCCTTTTCCCCAATAGAAGCGCAATGTTTCGTCCAGTAAATCGTGGAGTACTTGTGAAAGCCGCCCACAATTGACTCTGAGGTCGATGCTAGCTTGCTGGAGATGTCGACGGCGCACTCCTCTTTCAAGATAGCTTTTGCGGTCAAAGATTGCGTTGAGCCGATGAGCTGTATCAAGCATGTTTCTGCTGCAAGAACGTGGCATGCCACTGGCACATACTCGGGTCGAGTCTCCAGGAACTCTCGCACAGAGAGGTGCGGGAAACGGAAGGTATCAAGCGCATCATCAAACACGACAAAATTGTGACAGAGATCGAGTATGTGCTCTTTATCGAGTTCTCCTGCAGAGATCGGAAGATCCATAGCGACTGCCATACGGAGCTCAAAAGAGTTCATTTGTCTCTGCGCAAAGAGCAACCATTTCAGGATGTTGGTTATAGTGGCGCGACCGGCTTCCCCACGATACTGGGATATCTGTTTCTCGTAGATTTCCAGGTAGAGCTCCTCAAGACCGGGTGGGAGACGTCCTAATGTCAATCTGACATCCGCATCTAGTTTAAGTGTACACAGAACTTCCAGCTGTAAGGCCACCCACCGAAACCTTTTGAGGAGGGATAAGTTAGCGAGGATCGCTACGAGGTCTTAGAGACGAGATTGAGCACTCACATGCCATCAGCGCCTTTGCTGACTTGCTCAATGATAAGGAGCTTTAGCTCCTGTTTGCACTTACTATAGCGTAACAGACGTCGCTTGCCGACAAGCCTTTCTGTTTCCGTACGCACAAATTGCTCAATATCACGTTGGTTCTTATCTGAAGCGAGGTCAAGGCTTGGGTATTCGTCAAGCGTGCATACAATGTCCTGGTCATCTCGGCTAGAGACGAAGACTTTGACCAGTCCAACAGCCTCTCGCAAGATATCCTCTAACGCCTCAAGCAGAGCGTGGCGCTTCTCTGAATCAATCTCGTCCAATGCGTCGATGACAATTGTTGTCATGCGATACTGTTCAATCAGCTCAAGGATGAGATCGCGGCTTTCCTCTAATCGAAGACCATCAGAAAGAAATCCTTGACCTTTCCTTTCATACTTTGCAATAATAGAAGGTCTCAGCGGGGCTCCTGGCTGCACGCCAGAGAGTTGTCGCACAATACTAGCAAGTATGGCATCCGGGTTCGACCGCTCCGCCTCAGCAGAATTTCTTGGGCAATAGAAATAAACTGGTGGGGGATTTTGGCCGGCGGTAGACCTTTTCATCGCATCATCGATGACTATCGCTGTCAGCGTACTCTTGCCGGAGCCGACCTTCCCATGGAGCCATAACAAGGAGCAGGTGCTCTCCTTGTGCAATCGAGTATAGACGGGATCTTCGAGAAGCCACCTCCCACGCCCTGGAACGTCGCTACGCTTGATCTGTTCGTGGTGCTCGATGTACGGTTGGGATGATATCCAGCTCAGGATTTCGGTACGCTTGGATGTTTCGAGCCGCTCTTCGAGACCTTGGAGCTGAGTGTCCATCCGATTGATTGGCCCGTCAATTACGCGCAAAATGTGAACGAGCTCTACGTGCTTTTCATTTCCATCGATAGCAAGGGCGCCGAGTGTATCACTTACGGTATTTTGGCTCTCTATCTGAACGATGACCGCACAGCGATCAACCTCTGATTCCTCGAGAGCTATTTTGGTCGACAGCTCCTGGAATTCCTCCTCAGCAACGAAAACACCCTTCAGCATGCGTCTAGGCGTGCTTTGCTGGAAAAAAGCCTTAGCTTTCGATAGATACAGCAGGATCGCAGCATAAAGGCGAACCAGCGCATGCTTGAGTACTTTCGTTGCCGGAGAAGGTTGATGCAAATATATGTCCTCGAATATGGCATAACGACTGATCATACGTGCCATTGCTTCAACGCTTTCAACCACGAATTCGAACTTGATAACGTCGCTAACCGCTACCTGAGAAGTCATGAGTCATGAAGAAACAGCGGTGGTATCAATGTGCTGCTGTGTGGAGTGGCCTACGTCGGAACTCTGATAGAGCAAAACAAATGGCTAGCAAGTAGGGGTAAATCCGTACCTGGAGAACGAATCGGATGCCTGCCCATGGCAGTGCAGCATGTTGAGGATCATATTGAACCGCGCTATCTCCAATTTGCTTGAACAGATTGATCCAGGAAACTATTTTGCCAAACACATCTCTTAGGATGATCGTCTCGCCGGTATCCGGTCGACGAAAGTGCCATCGTTTCGCGACGCACTCGTCCCTCGCGGTTTCTGTCAGGATTCGCAAATCTGACAAGACATTGACTCGATTCTGGCCATCAAATGCAACCCTTTGGCGATCTTCGTTACCCAACTTCTCCAGGGCAGATACCCAAAGGTCCTCGCTCAATATCATTATCGACGTCTAAACGACTGCCAAGTATTCGAGATAGGATCCTCACGATGTACATACGGGAGGCACCCTACATGATGTCAATTCCCAAGTAGGCTGAGGACATACCTTTTGCTTTGCAACCTTCAGCTCAAAGCAGAAATTTGACACACTTACTAGGTCGTTTAGAAGATAATATAGGGCTTTGAGCAGATACATAGATGAAGAATTGGGAACCAGGTGCGGGGAAGCGAGGGCTTCTCAGTCCATCCTGCTTCAGAACCAAGATATAGACGAAATCCGAGACTAGTGCATCATACTGCGCAAGGAGGACTATTATTTGACCATACCTAGAACAATGGTTGAGCAATAAATATAACCTGGATATATGCTGGGCTGCCTCAGCTGTCAGACGGTTGACCGCTAACATCCTTTCAGGTTAGTGTTCCTGACAAGTCAGTCAGCAGGCTTGGCTGGCATGGCAGCAAGGCAGGCAATTGCAATTGAGGCTAAACATATTCTCATAAACCTGTAAGCAGGATAAACCCTTGAGGTAGCCAATAGCTTAGTACCTCAATATGATTATTTTTATGTAAGGTTTTCCCAACAAGAACCCAGCATAATCATTATTGTGCTTCGCTTTGCTTCTCTGAGGTAGACAAGATATAACAACAACAGCTATTGTATAAAATTCGTCCTATTTATCTCTAACGTAGTAAATAACCTAAAAGAAAAGGATAAGCAAAGGGTAAGTTAAGAATAAATAACGCCTGAGCAAAGCGGCGGGAACTGGTTAACTAAATGCGAAGGAGAAACGGTTTATTATATAAATTATATAAGCAAATATCGTCCAAGGAAAAAGAATTGAACCAATGGTGAAAACCGTTATAATTGTTATTTGCTGTTTGAAGGAATAACTTTTTTTTTTCGTTTCTTTAATACGCTTTATAGTTAAATAAAACGCTTCTCTTCCTTTCAAGATACTTTTCGTTTTTTAACGCTTTTTTACTAATTCCTTTCTAATATTATTTCTTTAAATTTACTTTTGAATTACTTAATATAAAAAAGTTAAAAATAATTAAATAAAAACAAAAGTTAAAAATAAAATATTGATTTTAAATTTTAATTATATATATATTTATAATTATAATTAAATTTAACTTCGTTAATTCAAAAGTAATAATTTTTAAGAAATTATATATATATATATTAAATTTATATTATATTATTTTCATTATTTGTATAAGTTTCTTTTTTGTAATTTTTCTTTTGAATTTTAATATTAACAATATTGCGATTATAAAATTATAAAATTATAAAATATTTAATTATTTCAATTTTGTTAATATATATAAATTATTAAATAAATTATTTCGATTATATTTTAATATTAAATAAACTATTAAATTATATATTTTTTATAAAAAAACGCAAACTTATAAAAATAGCAAATTCGATAATTATTTTTATAATTATAATATATTTGTCAACAGTTTGCTTACCAATAGTAAGTAGTTGAATTATTTGCTGAATAAAAAGGAGTCAATTGACTTTAACAAACTTTTTGTTAATCGATATATTAACTATATAAAGTAAGTAATAACTTTGTTTTGTTAATTGGTATTAAAATTGCTTTTCAACATAAAAAGGAAACCATTTTTCTTTAAAGTATATGAAATAATACATAAGATTGTTAATATAATAAATAAGTTGTAAAGCTATATATAGGTTTTGGTATTGCATATATATTCTGTATAAATTATAATATATAATTAAAAATTATATTAATATCAAATTTGTTACCGGAAGCCTTAGGGAATAAAACAACTTTATTTTTACTTCATTTAAAAGTTTTTACTTTATTACTTTAAAGGTTTTTTATCCTTTTAATAATAATAATTAATTTTCTATTTTCTTAAAAGATAAAGTTAATAATATTTATTTATTTATTATATTTTATATATATTTTATTATTCTAGCAATTATATTTAATTATTATATTTTATATTACTATTTATTATATATTTTAATATAAATAATAAAGAACGATATTCAATTTAAAAAGATTAATAAAATATTAAATATTTAAAAACGGTTATTTTGAATTTAAAATATAATATTTTTTATAATATTTTTTATAATATTTTTTATAATATTTTTTATAATATTTTTTATAATATTTTTTATAATATTTTTTATAATATTTTTTATAATATTTTTTATAATATTTTTTTAAATTTGTATTTATATTTATTTAAATTTGTATTTATATTTATTTATTTAAAATTAATTTTGAAAAATATATTATTATAATAAACAAAATTAAAAACTAAATTTTTAATATATATAAGATAAACTAAAATACAAAAATAGGTTGAAAACCTTACTAAGCAACCCCCTTATATATAATATATTAAGGTTTATATAAATCTTAAAAATAACTATTTTGGAAGTTAAATTATAAATCTTAATAATAAAAACTTAAAAAACTTTATAAGTCTATATATAAGTCCTAATAAGGAATTTGGGGAAGTTGAAATCCGCGGTCCTAATAATATAAATAAGCTTCCTATTAAGGATTTATATATTTTTTTTAGCAATTTATTTTATTACCTTAATTTGAAAAAGGATATAGGTTTTTATTTATCCGATTTCTATAATTAAGAAGTATTGAATACAAAGTACCTTAAATCTTAAAAAAATCTTATATCTTAAGATTTAAATAAAAATAGGTATTTGGATCTAAACGAGGATCGGGGAATTTATTTAATATAGCCTTAGATTATTACTATAAATTAGAAAGAGAAGAAATAGACTTTGCAGGATTTTGAAATCTAGTAAATAATTATTTATATTTCTTCTTTAATATATTATATAGGAAAACTAAATTAGTATTATCTTTTAAGTTAATTATTATAGAACTTCTCTTTTTAAGATTCTAATTAAGCTAAGTTAATAGAATATCTTGCTTTTTTCTAATAATAATATTTGTTAATTTAAATACCTTTTAAATCTTCTTCTTGCTTTCGAATTTATTGTTTAAATATTTTATTTTCTCGGAGGTCTTTTCCAAAGTTATAGTTAATATATCTATTAAAGTTTTTACTTAAATATAAAATTTGAATATCTTGGAATTTGAATAAAAAAGAAATTAAGCAGCCTATTTATATTTTTATAAATATAATATAAAATTTTCTTTCGAAATTAATATAATAATATCGGATTACAAAGACTTAGATTCCTAAAGCTTATTAATCTTTTTAATAATAAATATAACTTGGGAAATAGGTTCCTTTATAATTATAAGTTCTATAAATTTAGAAATATTGAAAATTCTTAATTTAATATTATATATATAATTCTATAAGGATTATATAGGAATTTTTATAATTAAAGTATTAATCTCTTCCTAGGCTTAAATAACAAGGTACGCTAAGTCTTGTTTTTATAATATTTCTATTAATATTATAATATTTTATTTTAGCGGTTCCTGAATTTATATTTGTTATATATTATATTATATTAAATTTTAAACCTGCTATTTTAAATTATAAAATTGTATTTATTAAATTTTCCTTTTAGGATCTTTAAGATCTTGATTTATAATTAAATCTTCTTTTAATTTTAAATTATTATTATTTATAATAATCTAGTCCCTAAAAGCCTCTAAATACTTTTAAATATTTATTTATAGCTCTTTATAACCCTTCTTATAACGAGGATAAGATTTATAATATACGAGTTTGACCGCTTTGTTATATATTTATTAAGAATAAATTAAAGCAAAAGATTTGAAAATTATTAGGCCTAAAATACTTATAATATTTAAAGAATCCTTAAAGGTAATATTAAAGATATAATTATTATTATTTATTTAGGCAAAGTTCCTAATTATAATATAATAATTAATATTCTTTATTCTTTTAATTATCGTTTGAATATTACTTAATAATCCTTCCGTTCTTATTATTTAACTAGTTTCAAATATTATTTTATAATACTATTTCGGATTATTATTATCCCCTATATTTACTTTTGCTATCTACTTATAATACCTAAAGTCCTTTTTAAGACCCTTTTTACCGAAAACGAATAGAAATATAATTTATCAATTAAAGCTTAAGATCTTATTATTTTTCGTAATATATAAAATTTAAGTATTATTCAAAAAATAGCTTATAAAAGGAATCTATTAGATAATTTATTCTAAATTTATAAATAAATAAAATAATATTACTAGAATATTTACGAACTTAGGGAATTTGTTTTTTTTTAAATAATTGTTATTTTCGGCCTAAATCTTTATAAATATTCCGGGCCTTATTATCTTTAATATAATATTAATTTAGATTTTAAATTAAATATATTAAATAAGGTAAAGTTCAAATAAATAAAATATATAAAAGTAATCTTAGAGTAAATAATATATATAGAAAATATAAATAATAAATTATAGAAAGTTAGTAAAATAAGGTTTGAAAAATATTATTATTAACAAATATAATTTAATATTTATTAATTTTAGAAAGTTGATAAATAGGCCCTTGGAATTCGAAAGCTATATTTTATTTTATATTCAGTTTAACGTTATTATTTTAATTATTAATAGGCTTTGTTATTAGAAATTTATTTACTTTTCTGCGAGAGTTCGTATTTTCGTTAGCTTTTTATTTTATATTTTTTAAAGTAATTTTGGATTAACTCTTTTGTATTATACAAATCTCCTTTTTTATATTACGAATTATATATAAGATTTTAACCTTTCTATTTTATTAAATATTAAGATTAGGAAGTTCAGTTTTATTATTCTTTTTTAATATATCGATTAAGCAAGGCTTTAATTTTATAGCTATTTTATTATTAATATTATTTTTCTGATTCTAATATTAGTCCTTCTCCGGTTAATTAAGGTTTTATATAGGGATCTGACTCCTCTAATATTAGCTTTAATATAGAAATAAATATTATTAAATAAATATCTTATTTATTAAGCAATTTTAATTAATAAATATAATTTCCGATCTTCTTTAAGATCCGGAAAGGGTCTATTCTCTAATTCGAGAACTTAAAGCTCTTAAGATTTAGGAAATAATACTTTAAATAAAATTTAATAAAAGCGAAACCCTTTTCTTTCAATTGTATAGGTTAATATTTTATATTATAAATAGATTTTATATTTGTATTCGCAAAAATAAGAATATTAATTGCTTTTTATTTATATTATATCTTTTAGGCTATTAAATCCGTATTAGCTTGTATATCGCCTATAATTATAAAAAGGCTATTATTTAACTTGATTCTATAAATAATCTTATTTAGAAATTTGCCGGTAGAGGAGTTGATTAAATTATTTAAGGTAAATCTTAATATATTTAGGAATTTATTCTAGGGCTTTTCGGGGTAATTTATAAGATAAAAATATAAAATAATTTTAATTATTTAATTCGTCCTTTTTAACTACCCGTTAGCTTAGGGGTAATAAACTATTATTATTAAATAACTAATTCTTAATTCTTTAAAGATAGCCTTTTAAAACTAAGATATAAATTTTAAATCTTTATTTAAAATAATTATTTAAAAAGTTCCCTAATTTATTATAATATTTAAAAAGGGTTTTGCCTAATCCTCTATAATCTAAATATTCCTTTTAGGAGCAATAATAACTTTCTTCGAGAATTTATTTATAATTATAAAAATATAATTAAAATTATTTAAATTTAATAAGGCTAAAACAAAATTAATTATAATTATATAAAATATATAAAGTAGGGTTACGATTAGTTTTAGCTTCCTATATAGGCGATATTGTTTGATTTAGTTAAGCTAGCAATCCGGGTAATATCGAATATAATATTTAAAATACTTCGAAAAATTATATATATAATAATTAAATACTACCTTTTTATATACTTTATAGAAGCTTGTATAATTATATTTATTATACGTTAAATAGAAAATATCTTATATTTGGGATTCGGAGATATAAAGTTTTTCCTATCGATCTATTATATTTACGAAATAAATTAGATCTTTTTTTATAATAAATCTCCCTGTTTTTTTGGTTCTAACGGAATTCCTTATTAAATTACCTAAATCCTTATAAGGATTATAAATCCGAAGTTTTAAATCTAAAATATTAGGATCCTAGTTCTTTAAAGTATTTATATCCTAATTTAATAAGGTTAGGATCCTCGCTTACTTCTTATTGTATTTATAACCTTCTTTAAGAAGGTATTTAAATTTAAGGCTAATTTCGATTAGAGATAAATAATAAATTAATATATTATTAAAAACTCCTTTTATCTCTTTATTTTAGGGTAATTTATATTTTTGTATAAGCCTTAATAAAATATCCGGTATTATATTCTTTTTCCTTTCTTTCTAATAGACTTTTAAATTAAATTATAAAATATATTAGAAAACCCGAATTAATCTTAAATTTAACTTATTAATAGAAGTTAAAAATAATATTATTTAATTAATTATATTAATTATAAATAAATAATCTATATAAATAATAGTTTTAAATATTTAAAATAATATATAATAGATTTTCTTTAAAATCTAAATTAATCCTACTATTTTTAATTCTATTAATTAATATTTTATTTTAATTATATTAAAGAGTTTGGAAAGAAATATAATTAATTTAATATTAATATAAGAATATTAATAATCTTTAGGATCTCCTTTAATATAATAAATTATTATATTTATTCTTTATTATTTAGATAAATCCAGATTAATATATAATTACCGATTTAAGTTATAATATATAAAATAAGTTTCTAAAGTTAATATATTTTAAAGCAAATTGAATAGTTCTAGCTCTACTTCTATTAGATTATAAATAACTTTTTTTGTAAAAGCTTTTTATATATATTTACCTTTGGTTAAAAACTTCCTTATAAGTTTTATTTTCCTCTTCTAAAGTAGTTCTATAATCTATATAAATTATTTAATATTATTTTTTAATTAGTTTACTTTCCTTATATATAGTTCCAAAAACTTTATAAAATTAAGGAATTTAAATTGCTTAATAACTTCTATTTTCTCTTTTATAATAGCAAAACCGAATATATTTATTTTCTAATTTAAGAGGGTTATAGATAAGTATTCTAAATAGAATTTCTTAAGTTTTAAAATAATTTTGAGGTTAGAGAAAAGATTAAAAATAATCTTAAAGTATTTTAAATAATCCTTAAATAATTTAAAAAAAATTATAATATTATTAATATAATAACGAACGAATTAATAATATATTTTAAGAAATTTATCTATTTTCCTTTATATATAAGGGACTGATCTCTTATATTTTATTAAAATTATATTATAATTTTCTGCCCTTTAATATAAAATTATAATAAATTTGTAATAATCCTCCTTTTTAATAAGAAAAAGGTAAAATTAATTATTATAATTTATTATTATAAAATAGAAATATTCTTAAAGAGTTAAAATAATATCCCTTTAAAAAAGTAATAGATAATTATTTATAATTGTTATCTTATTAAGGCTACGGATATCGATAATAACTTTATCTTTTCTCTAAGGAATCTTTTCTGGTCTGATATAAACCGTTTTCTATATAATAAATATTAAAAAAGCGAATAGGATTGCTTTCTTAGATTAAGATATTTTTCCTTAATTATATATTTTATTAAACTTCTTATTTACTAAAGCTTTTATATTCGTCTTTAAAGGGTAGATTTTATTCTTTAATTTAGCTTCCGAGGATTGCTAATTTATAATAAATAAAACCGTTAATTATTCGGGTTCTAATAAATTAATTATATCCTTTATATCTTCTTAGATCCTTGGAAATTTATTAATAACTGCTTTTATCAAAGTTATTTACTTTTGATTATTATAAATTGCTATCTTATTCTTATATTTCGTCTCGAAAGCAAGATTAATAGTTAATTTAATAAAGAGGAATTTATTCTTTTAAAAGCGAGAATAAATATCGAGAGAATATTAAGTAAATTAGGATTTTATTATAAACGAATAGTTTTCGATATTAATAAAATAGCTTTTTTTAATATTATATTTAAATATAATTCTAATTTATTGATTCTTTCTAATAATTATAATATTATTTTTCTTATTTTATATTATAATAAAACTAATTTTTATATTTATAAAATATATATAAGCTCTTTTAATTTGCAATTTAAATATAAAATTTTATTTTAATAATCCCTTTTTGCTCTTCAGAGCAATATTAATTTATATAATAATAAATAGAGGTATTATTTATTTCTTATTTACCCGAACTATTCGCTATACTTTAATATTATTTTTAATTATTATTTAAATAGGGATTTCGATATTTTTATAAAAACCGAAAATAATCTTAATATTAAAAATATTAATTATATATTATTTAGGTCCTAGAATATTTATATTAATAAGAATATTAGCCTTTAAATTATTAATAATATAAAAAGTTTTTATAAATTTAATAATTATATCTTTCTCTTATAGGGTTTTTCTTTTAATAAAGAAGGGTATTAGAATAAAGTTTAAAATAATATACCGATTATTATTTATATCTCTAAGCGTAATCTAGTTCTTATAGATTTAAATCTCGAGATTTAAATAATATTATTTTAAGAAAGATTAATCTTTAAGGCTTATATTATAATTTATATTTATATAAATAGGTTTTCCTAATTCTTCGAGATTAAAAGTATATTATATAATTAAATAATATTATATACAAAAAGATATCCCGTTTTATAATATAAACGGAGCTATAAAGATAATTAAATAAGGCGAATCCTATTTAAATTTACTTCCTAATTCTTTTAGTAATTTTGGAATTATTAAATTCAATTTTAGATCCGGATCTTAAATCTTCTTATTTTATATTTATTTTTTATAATATATCTTTAGATAAATATATAAACGATTATTAAATACGAAATTCTTATTATATTTTTAATATATAACCTCTTTGTTCAGGATCTTATTAAATAAAATATAATAAAATATAATAAAGAAATTGATATTAATCTTTTTTTCTTTTATAACTTAATCTTTATTCTTTAGAATATTTTAGAAATTCTTATTATTCTTTTTATAAGAATTATTAGATTCTTAAAGAGTATTCCCAAATAAGTAATTTTAGGTATTAAAATATATTATTTTATTATAATAAGCTTCTTATAAATAGTCGTTAAATTATACTTCGCTATAATAGGCTTATTAAGATATTTAATTCTTTAAATAAAAATTCCTATTCGGCCCGGATCTTTAATATTTATTATATCTTCAAAACTTATTATTGCCTTAATTATATTTAATATTCGACTAATACCTATCGTTATTTAAGTATTTCTTATTAGCAAATCTCTAATTATTATATACCTAGTTCCTATAACGGTTATATAGGCGCTAGTTTAGTTATATATTTATAACAATAATTAATAAAAACTATTTTAGGGCTTTTATTTCTTTTATTTCTTTTTATAAGGTATTATTTGATTAAAATAATCCGGGTAAAGCCGGATTTATAAGAAGAACGTTTAAGTAAAATTAAACTTAAAACTATTAATCCGGATTTATATAAATATTTAAGCCTAATAGCGGAGGGTAAAAAGGATAAGGAGTTATTATATAATTTAAATTAATAAGTTTAGGCTTATAGAAACGAGTTTCGAAGGCTCGAAATCCTATAAATAAGAATCGCTTAAAAAGCTTTTATTATTAACAAAATTAATATTTATTTTACTTTAAAAAAGGATCCTTATTCTATTCCTTTTAATAATTCTAATCGTATTATTGTTTATAATCTCGATCTCAATTACAATTTCTTCGAATTTCCTTTATATTATTTTCTTAATTCAATATTATTCGGTTTTATATTTCTTTTTATATATTTAATTTTTTAATAAAACTTCTTAATATAATTTGAATTATAAGTAGAATTACCGTTTTTTATAATTCTATATTTAAATAATTTTAAGCTTATATATATTAAATATATTCGTTGCTTATATCTATTTAATTTATATATTTTATAATATTTTAAATATAAGAAGCTAAATCTTATTAAATATTTATATTTATTATTATAAAAGCTTTACTATTTAGCTTAATTAATATTAAAAATATTAAGATTTTGAAATATTCTTATAATTATATTAAAATATCCTTCTTATTTTAAGATAAGGTATTTAATTATTATATTAATATAGATCCTCTAAAATATATCGAGAGGTTATTTTTTATTAAAATTTTCTCTTTTATTTATCTGAAGTCTTATATCTTTTAATAAAAAATATATATTTTATAATAAATAATCTTTTTATTTCTAAATATAATATTTCTTATTTTATAGAACTCTTTAAGATCCAAATAAAAAAAACTTAATTTAAAAATATTAAATTTCTCAGATCCTTTTCCTATTAAGGTTCTATTTTCTTTAATAAAGTTTATAAGACTTAATAATCCGGTAAGTCCCGGAGGCCCTTAAGGAAAGTATTGTAAAAATTAACTTATAATATAATTAAAAGCTTTTTTTATAACTCTTATAATCTAATTTAAAATATTAAATTATAAATTTAATTTAAAAAATCCTAATTTTTATTATCGAATTTAATTATTATTTATTTTTTAAAATTTGTTTCTCGGAGTTCGTTATATTTATAACGATTTTATTTGATTAAATAACCTTAATTCTGCTTATTTTATTATATAAATTAATATTAAATCTGAATCTTAAAAAGATAATAATAAAAATAAAATTATTATTAATAATATTCTAGATTTCCCTTTCGGAGAAGGAAATTATATAAATTCTAAATTTAGAATTCTCTTTAATAGGGTTATTAAATTAATAGAATTAAGTTATAAAATTATTATTCTGGATCTTATTTCTTCTTTTTTTAATCTTATATTAATTGATTTTGATACCGAGATTGCTAATAAAATTTTTTATATTTCTATTTGGCTAATATATTAATTTAAAAGCAAAAAGTTTAGGATCCCTTTTCTGAATTCGGTTATTATTATTTTAATTAAATTTAAAGTTCTTCTTCCGTTATTTTATAATAAAAGATATATTATTAATATTTTAAGTATTAATTTAGAATCCGATATATTAGTTATTATCGAAAAGTTTTAAAAATAGCTTCTTCGAATATATAATTTAACCCCTTTAAAGACTTTTTTCGGAAGTTTGTAATTTTTAATAATAAAATTAATTACAGGCCTAAAGTAAGTTATAAGATAAATATAATAAATCTTTGATTTCTTATCCCTAAAAACCCGAAATTCGAAAGCGAATATTAACGTAAATAATTTGAATAGTAGCTTTTCGAGTTTAGGAGTCGGTTGCTAAGTTATTATAAAAATTCTATATACTCGGTAAGGAAAAAGGATCCTGGATCCTAAATAATTTCTTAATAAATTAATTATATTAGAAATATTAATATTATATAAGCTAAGGATCTATTCAGGTATTAATATAAACTAATATCTGCCTAAGGCTAAATTAATTTGGTAATTATTAGACTTTCTATTATTATTATTTATTGGAAAGAAAATAAAATAAAAATAATTAACTAAATTTATAATAATAATAATTGAATTAATAATAAATATAGGATCCGTTAAAATCCTAAATCTATATAATATTAATATTAGGCTAATTAAATTAGGATTAGGATCTTATTTACCCCAAATCCCCTTAACAATATTATTAATTTATTTTAAATATTATAACGAAGACTAAATTACTATTTAATAAAAAATATTAATTTTAATTCGTTATAAAAAAGGTATTAAATTAAATAATAAAATTCTTTTTTTAATAATTTATAAATTTTGTTTTATAACAATTTATAATTAAATATTTATAAAATATTATTAAATATTTCAAAATTGTTTATTTGAAAATATAATTATATTAAATTTTTTATATTTGAATTAAAAAATAATAATATTTTTAAATAGACTTTTCGATTTCGGTTTTAATATTCGGTTTTATAAAATATATATTAAACAGTTTAAATATATTATATAAAATTATTATAAATAATAAAACTTTATTTTAAATTAAATATTTAATAATAAATTAATATTCAATAATAAAAAGTTTATAAAAGAGTTAAAATTGTAAAAGTATTTAATTTTTTTAATATTATTTACGAATAAAAATTTAATATATAAAATTTAATAAATAATATTTTTATAATAAATAAATAAATTATAATTAAAGTTAAAAAACAATATTTAATTTTAATTTCCTTTTATATCGATTATATTAACTTTCTTTTTATTATAATATAATTTTTTTGCTTTTTTAACTTTATTTTATTTTATAATCTTTTTCGTCTTTTAAGAATTTTTTATTTTCTATTTTTTGGTTTTCATTATTAAATATAAAAAATTTATTATTTCAAGAAAATTTATAATATTATCAAATTTATTAAAGAGTATTGCATAAGCGATTATTATTTAATATATTTTTATAATATTCTTAATTAAAAATATAAAATAATTAAAAAATTAAAAAATTAATATATAATTAAAATTTTACAGTATATTTTATAAATAATTAATAATTAATAAGTAATAATATATATTTTATTATTTATTATTTTAATAAATATTTTAAAAAATTAATATTTTAATTCTTTAACTTTTAATAATTTTTATAATATATTATATTAAAAATATTCAAAATGATTTCTTTTAAAAATAATGAAAAATTTCAATATTTTTTTTATTTATTAAATATAAATTTTAATTACTTAGGTAAAAATTATGTTTTGTAATTATTAAATTATTTTGAAAATAAAAGTTTAAATAATTTATTTATTTTTTAATTTTATTAATAATAATGTTTAATAACGAATTAATAATTATTAAAGAAAATTTACGTTAAATAAATTATATTTTAAATTAAATATTATTTATAGAAATAAATAAAATTTTAAAATATATTGAATAAATTTAAAAGCGGTAAAACGTATTTAATTTTATATTTTTATACTGTTAAAACTTAATTTACATTTATATTGTAAGTTAAAATATTTTTTTTTAATATTAAAATAATTAAATTAATATATACAATTAAATTATAATTATTGTTATTTTTTTTATCCGTTATTTTATTTAAAAGTAATAAAAGACATATTTTCTTTATAAATAAATTATTAATATTACTAATTAATAATATTAACATTTTTTTAATAATTAAATTCGCTTTAAGAAATAATTAATAGAATTTAATAGAATTTAATACGATTAAATATATTATATAATGTAAATGAAATTAATTGAAGTTTTCAAATAAAAAAGACAAATTAAATTGGAATTTATAATTACGAATTTACGATATAACAAAATAAATATAACAAAGATTAAATATATTTCGAATTGTATATATTATATTATTATTATACTTTTTATTTTCTTAATATTTAAATAATTAAAATAGGTTTTTATAATGTCTTTTTTATCTTTATACTTAACACTTTTTTTCAATGGTTTTGAATTGTTAATTATTAATTATTGTTATTTAATTCGCAAATTAAATATATTCCTCTTTTTATTTATTCGGTTTATATTTTAAAATACGTATTAGAATAACTTTCGGTTACTAAATTGTTATTTTAAATTAATATTTTATATAAAATGATTTTTATTACGCCTTTTCGGAAACATCTAAATCCGTTAAGTTATATTAATTATAATTAATTGAATCATCGAGTTAAATTTTTTTTTAATAAATTAATTTTACCGTTCCTTTTACGACTTTTAACGAAGGAAGAAATAAATATTTCGAAATTATATTATTAAGAACGAAATTATTACGATATCGTTATTAAAATAATTAAATGAATATATAAGTTACTTTCGATTAAAACGAAATTTATATTTTTTAAATTTTATTTGTTAATTTTGGTTTACCAACTTTTATTTGATTTCCTTTTTAACTTTTTTAATATTAAATTATCTGATTTTATTCGGAATACGATTTTTATTTACATAGTTAATTAATTAAATATATAAAAAGGTTCAAATAATAATAATAAAAATTAAGATATTTAATTGATTAATTATATAATAATTTTATATATATTAAACTTTCTTCTCGCTTTGAATATTTTATTGTAAATTAAAGTATTCGATTAATAATATTGTAATTTTATAAATCAATTAAATAAAGGCAAACCGGTAATTATTAAAACGAAAATAAAAAGGTAAAAAGGTTTGAAATAGCAAAATCGAATAAAATCTTGTTCTTTTTCTTTTTATATTCAATATGAAGTTATATATAGGTTTTGGCATTGCATATGCGTTTTATATATATTACAATATATAATCAGAAATTATATTAATACTAAATCTGTTACCCGGAAGCCTTAAGGAATAAAATATTATATATTTATTTTATTTAAATTTATTATTTTATTATTTTAAAAGTTTTTTATTTTTTTAATAATAACTATTAATTCTTCTATCTTTTTAGAAAATAAGGTTAATAATAATTTTTATTTATTATATTCTATTATGTTCCTTTATTATAACAATTACGTTTAATTATTATATTTTATATTGTTATTTATTATATACTTTAATATTCAATATAATACTTTGGTATAAATTTATATAAAATTTGATAATATATTTCCTTTTTTTATATATATAAATTTTCTTAAGGGAACGAATATTATAAAATAAAAAACTTTATTATTTTATTTATTATTTTCAATTATTTCAATTTTTTATCATTTTTAATTAATTAATTATTTTTTTAATATTTTATTTATTATTGAATTATATATCGAAAATATAAATAATATAAAAAAAATTGTTTTTTTTGTATTATTTTATAACTTATAATTTGATATTTTTAATTATATTTTATATATATTTTATATATTAATTATAAAAAGTTTTCTTTTATATTTTTTATATATAAATTATGTTTTTATTTATATATATATATATATATTTATTATTTTTAATAAATATTATATTAAACCCGGAGTATAATAAAATTAAATATTTTTATAAAAATTTTAAAATTAAATTATTAATATTTAAAAGTAAATAAAGCCTTTTTATTATATTTTCGGTTTACGGTATTTTATAAATATAAATAAAACGTTTTAAAATCGGAATTTTTATATAATAAATACTTTAATAATATTTATTAATTAATATATATAATAGAATATTATATATATTTTGTATATATATTATATGTTCCTTATTTAAAACAAATATATATTTTATTATATATATTTTTTTCTTTTAATTATATTAATATAAATTATTTTCCTTTTGAAACCCTTTTTAACTTTTAATTTTTTTAAATTATTATTTTTTTCTAAATTAATAATTAATTATATTTTCGAAAGATATAAAAGTAATATATATTTTAAAAATATATATAAAATTCTTTTATTGTAAAAAGTTCGATTTTTTATTTATATTTTATTATATATTTTAATTAATAAATAAATAAAAAAGTATTTATTACGTATATTATATTATTTTTATATTTTTATAATAAGTATATTATTATTAAAATTAAAATTAAAATTATTATATTATAAAAACTTTATATTACATTCTATACGCGTAATACATATTTTATTTTTTTATTATATTTTTATATAACAATTTTAATAATAACAAAGTTTTTCGGTTTTTTATTTAAATATAAATAAAAGTTCGTAATTAATATTATATATAAATAAACTTCTTATTAATTATAATAATAGTTTAATATAATTAAAATATAATATAAACAAAAAAGTAAAAAGTAATAAAAAAACATATATAATTAATTTTTTAATTTTAACCAAGAAAATAAAATATCGAAATTAAAAAAAAAGTATTTATAAAAAGGCGCAATTTTAAGTATATATTATTTCGAGTATTATAATAATAATATTATAATTATTTCAAAAGGTATAATACATGTTATATTAAAATTTGATTAACATTACATTATATGTTAATCAGTATTAAAGGAAAAGCAATAATTAATTAAATAATTAATTGAACAGTTAATTACTAATAATAATAAGTTGAATTGGCAATCCAACTCCAATTGATTAGCCATCCAACAAGATTGGTCGTTTGATTGCGACAAGTATATATTAATACGCTGAATTGACACCAACATCAACTGATTAACCATTCAACGAGATTCATGCCTCAACCATGACATTACTCCTCCCAATCATTCCTCTCAACCATTCCCTCGTCCCATTGCTCATTTGATGGGTCCCGCCAGGTGTTGATATCTCTCAGAACGGATGTTATTCGCCCTTCTAAACCTTCCCCCCATACTGCTTGTGCAGGCGTGTATAGCATCCAGAAGTGAGGAGTATAGTGTGGTTGGAGGCGAACAAATTCGTTCATTCTTAGCTGATCGAGCATATCGAAATAACGTCCGGAGAACGCCACGACCCTTGCACTGTTGACCTTCTCAACGAGACCTTCCAACTCAGTGTCATCATCATACAATTCATCGTAGATCGATTTCGGAGCAAGAATAAGTGGCGTGATACTTTCAAGGAGAGGCTCGGAAAGGAGACCTGTCAACCGAAGGAGGTCGGCGAAAAGACCAGCGCTAATACCAGTCATAGAAAAATCGAATGGCACAATTCGAGTGAGGCCTGCGTAGGCCATCAAAGTAGACAGATCGGCCAGCCTAACCTGCTGGTATCTGGCGCGGGCTACGGCCTCCGCATTAGCTCTGTTATTGGGGTCGTTTCTCATTACCCAAGCTTGCAATCCGCGCTGGATCCTCTGCAAACACGCGCGCTGTATCTCTGGACCGAGAACACGTTGTCCCCAAGATCTCGCTCTGCCTTGTATTTGATCATCCCACGTAGGAGCAAGCTTGCTAACAGGAACGTTGATGACAGTGATTCCGTCACCGTCTTGGACGGCCGCGGTGATACTTCTGGAAAGGTGTAAGCTTCAATCGCTTTAGCCAAGGCTTATGCTGGGATCTTACCGCACAGAGTTACCCACTGCAATAACGAGATCGGTAGGTTGCACTTCCCGCCGAAGTACGTTATCCTTCACCAAGTGCGAAAATGTCTTCAATGCCGATGTATACGATCGAGATCCAAGGTCCCACGATCTTCTGACTGAACGTTTGTATTCCTCATCACCTGGATCCGCACCTCTGCGGTCTTGCTGATCGATCCAACGGCGACCAAGAAAAGTATCGTCAGGTGCCCTCCGTTGTAAATCTTCGATACTCTTTGTTGTATTCGTCAAACCTCGTGAAAAGGGGCTTGGGTGAACAACATGTACAAGAAGTAATGCCCCCACACAAAGCAGCCGCGCGAAGAGCATGATTAAGTTTTTGAATAGGATCCAAAGTCTTTTCCTTGTAGTCGTTCAACTATAGCGGCGACCAATCGAGCAGATAGTGGGAGCTGAGATTTTATAATAGGCATCGCAAAACTTTAAAGCTCTTGTAACAATTTCATATCGGCTACATTTTATCAATATACTTATTTGGCTTCTGCCTAGGCTTTTTCTGCCCAAAACAATTCCATCAAGTCATGTACGCATCCGACAAAAATGTTGTGCAAGTTGTTATTTCAGCCGCTTGTTAAATCAATCTAGATTTGGGGAGTTGGAACATCAAATTAACGTATTTGTTTGATTGCCTAGGCTGATAAACTAGCAAAACTTTATCAACGTACTACCTAGGCAATTCAATGTCCTGTCCTCGTACCGAAAGCGACTATGGGCACAAGCCCCAACAGCAAGACATAGTCAGGGATTACGGAGCTTTTGAAATTTCATGGCTTTTTTAAGAGTGGCTGTGTCTTGTAATAGACAAGGTACATTATTAAGATTATAGCAACATTTGTCTCGTAATGATTTTTTCCATCATGGGCCAGGGTGTAGAAAAGTTGAGCTGGGGTGTAATTTAGCTTAACCTTTGCGCGCCCTGGCCCAAATGTAGCCCGAGCAGGCTGTTATCCTCTACCCTACGATGATTGGTTACTCTACCAGGTTTTGGTAGCAATACAGTTTTGAAACAGTAGAGACCTCCGTCGCAAATGTTGGGTAGACATCTTGAGGGCAGCGATTTACGGGATGGCGAGTAGCTCCAAAGCACCTCGAGGGCAGCGATCTAGAACAGCAATATAGTACTATGCATATAATTAGGCTCTGCCTTGTCACCTCAAGTAGTCTTATTGCTCGAGACAGTGGTATGCCTGGTAATTGAACGGCTCATCCAGTCAGTTGGTTGGAGTTTCATTAGGATCGATGCTTCAAGTGCAAAGAATCCCATGAAAGAATCCCATGAAACGCCACTCACATGAGCTTATTTAGAAGTCGAGGACGCTGTTGAGCGCTTGGGATGAGCGAGATGTTTTATTCTTCACAGCCCGCACATCGACTAGCAGGCCGAACTCGGGATCCCCTGCCTCTGGCAGAATTCCTCGGTGCCGGTAATGGAGCTGTCCACCATGGTCGCCGATTCGGACGCCTGCCAGCGTCGCAGGCTAATGTCCAACTCGAATCGGGAATGATGTGCAACGGTCATGGTTTCCAGCCCAGAGCGCTGTACCAGTCGGAGCTGTATCAGATGCTTCGGTCAAGCCAGCATCGTAGACGTTGCTTTTTCTTAGGGAGGAACCTGTACCAGTTTTGAAGCGACGAATTGCTCACCAAATAGTCGAGCAGGGTATAGCTGGTGTATCAACATACACCCTAGGTATCATTATAAGCCGTTTCAGCAATAGCAAAGAGCTTTGGCCCTGTTGCGTCTGATGCAGACACTTTGGGCGCGGTAGGCGCTATCTGACCACCTTCAGATCCCAATGAAACGTGTGGTACTTTTGAGCTTTTGTTGCTATCCTAGCGTAGATTCCTTCTGCGTTTTGAAAGGTTGCTGGGATTGTAATTGTCACATGAGTATTTTGAGGCACAGGTGATTTTGCTGTGTTGGTGGAAAGTTGTTTGTCCCTTGGGACCTTGAGATCCAGCCACAATGGGGCTCAACATAGCCGAGTCGGTACCTGGAAATACGAATAATTTTCCTTCAATGAATATAGAAGGTAATCAACTTCAGAGCATTCAAATGTTTAAATGAAACCTTTCCATAGGCTCGAGTAGACGCTGGTTGTAATGGAATTGGGAGCTCCATATATTTCACTCAAGCGAGATGTTCGGCCATAGCAGAATGGCACTGTAGAGCCTAACGGTATCTGGAACCAATGTTCGGCGAGCATATGACTCAAGTTGCTAGGATGAATTGTATAGTAGTGAACACATGAGTGTTCAAGATATTGGGAGCATAACGGCCCAAGACAGCTTCAGTCTCAGACGGAGCATACGTGAGCAAATTGTTTTGGGTATAGGAAGACAAGGTGCTTCAAGCGATTCAATCAGCCTTTCCGCGATGGCCTGATTCAATACCCGTGAATGATAGCGGCAGCGATAGGGATATACGTAGCGGTGAGGCATACTGAGGAGATGCTCTAAGCGTTGAGCTAATGTAGCACTACTGCAGGTCGAGTTTTGTGCTCACTCCTTATTCGATTGCTTGTTGCTGCCAACGAAATCCCGATTTGTGTCTATCTCAATTCATTCTGTTGTGGTGACATCAGCGGAGACATATTTCTCTTCCTCTGGTATTTCAGCACTACAGTCGCTAATCTCATGGACGATAGATGCCGAATATTGCGGGCGTGCATCAAATTCCAGTTTTCCTTGAGTACATACATTACCAGTGCTGACTATATGGAGCCTATTGTGATGTTAACAATGGGTAGAGGGCTGGATTGATAGAGGATCAGTACATATCGAAGGGGATGGTGTTTCAAGTGAGTGGCAAATAATCCACAGCCCTGAGAATGGCGTCTTCTCTAGCTCCGAGCTAGTCTCATTACAATTCTAGTGCGCCAGACTTGGCTTCCACCCCTCCAACAACCTTCCAAGTTCCTTTCCACCCAACAACCACGCTTCTCTTCCTCCTCCACCTCTACAATAACCTAATCACCCACAATACCTTTTTTCTGTCTCCACAAACCGTTCCTCGAGAAAGTCAATTCGTTGCAAGCGTTGACTCGACCCAGAACAATATCAAGTCTCGTTTGTTGACGCTTGCGAAATCCGCAAACAGCCGCCGAAGACACAGCACGGACCTCCAGCTTCATCATCCCGCTACACCGCAACTCCTTCAATTGCCATCAGTACAGCAATCATGTCGACCTATTTCTACGGTCCACAGCATCATCAGCCATCATCATCATCGTCGCATTCCTCCCAGCCGTCGCATAACCATCATGGTGGCCGGTCGCGCAGAGCACCCCGCCTGTCCGCCTCCCAAAACTCCCACAGACAATTCAGAGGAGTAAGAAGCATGAAAGAGTTGACCGAGAGCCCCGTTGTATCTGCCTCTCGAGCCCGCTTCGAAGCTGGGAGGTCATTTGATCTGGACGATGACCTGGAGTTCTGCCCGGGATTATTGACAGAGGACGATGTAAGCAGGCGGCAACACTCCCCACCATCCCCATCCGGCTGCATGGGAACCCAAACAATAACAACTGACAACCTCCTCACCTCGCAGTTATCCTCCATCAACTCTTCCTCATCCGACGGCTCCCTCTCAAGCGACTCTCCGCAATCCTCGCCCCTCCAACCCCAAACCCAGCCCTCCCAGACAGTCACCCCCAGCTTTTCCCTCTCCTCCGCCTCCACCAGCAACTACAACCCAGCCACCGGTTTCCAATCCAACGCCAACCAGATGAAACTCCATCAGCCCTCCGCCCTGCGCACCCGCAACGCCATCCCCATCGTCAACCCCAGCACAGGAATGCGCGTTCCCTCCCCGCCCGCCTCCATATCCCCCGCCATGATGCAGCAGCAAACGTACGCCCGCCGCTGGTAACGGTGTCGCTGATCCGAAGATTCCATCTTTCGCTCTCAATCTCATCCACTGCTGCATCATCACACCATGGCGAGCTCCTCCTCCTTCATTCCTCTGGATCGCAAATACCCTCTTGTTTCCGCACGGTGTCTAGCCTACTATAGGTGTGATAATGTACCAAGTAACGACTGATAAGAGTGACTGTTGTGGGGTTTTCGATTTAGTGAATGTGCTTGCATTGCGTGGGTTTGTCATGGCATTCATGTCTGGATATTAAGAAAGCGGGCAGCGTCCACAGGATGGGGCTTAAGGGATAATACATTGTCGGAGATACTATGCGAATGTTCGGAGCTGGGGGGTATGTGTGGATGGGAGTTGTGCGAGAGTTTTCAAAGTGGACGACAATTGGATGGGGGGACTTATGACTGCACATACAGGATCAACTCTCGGCTTTTATGTGGGCTTTTTCGCGCGTGATGATTATGTCTGGGGTTTTGTGTCTGGATGTATAGCGCCCAGACGGTCGGAGCTTGTGTTTGTATATTATTGCTTCGTGATGTTCGATGTTGATAGAAGAGCGCTTTTTAGTATTTGAACCATCAGTGCCTCGTGAGAATATTGTGTATCGTCTAGGATCTCAATTGAAGAGCAGTCGTTCCTGTCACATACACCGCATCTGTCCACAGATCGGTCCCGGTTTATCAAGGCCACGTGAAACACTTAAAGCAGGGGCCATCACAGCGTGGGCCCAATCCTTTCCGGCAGGCATTTGCGAGTGCAGAACTGGCTCTCCCACGCCAGTGCTCATTGAACATGCAAGTAAACGAATCTGCATACATCAAGTCCTGCTCATGCGTAACGCATACGATTCAACCATGCAGACCAGGCAATATCTCAAAGCGACGCCGTCCCATCGGTCGCCCTTCCACTTCACACCAACGCCCCGCCCGAATCACGCGTAAAAGCTCAACGCTCAAGTCATCTCCACATCCCCCCCCTCATCCCTCCTGCTCGTCCCGTTGGTGGCAGGATCATAATGTTCGAAAACGAGCGGTCCATGCCCGTTACTCTTCGGCTGCTCCTCCTGCTCCCGCGCCTCACCAGTCCCATTCGAACCCTCCATGACCACCTCCCGCTGGTCCAACTCCGGTTGCCGCTGCAATGCCCCCTCAGCATCCAACACAGTCTGTCCGTTGGCCAAAGCACTGACATCCTTGCCCGTCCTCCCTTTCCTGGCTTTGAACTCCCGATACGAAGTCGTCTTCGGCACAATGTCCTCCAGGAACTGCAGGTTCTCCACGTGGTTCACCGCGTTCGCTATATCCCTGTACTGCAGATTCCGGCGCGGTTTCTTCTCGGCTCTGATCTCGGTCATGGCGGACTCGGCGAGGTAGCGGATGAACATTTCGGTGGCGATGGTGATGGCAAAGGCCGCGTTGGCCGAGACGTAGTTGATGTCGTCGTCTTGGACGAGGATTTTTTTGACACGTGCCAGGGGGAGGGTGGCGGCGCCGGTGATTTCGTGGGTGGGGGGGATGGCGGTGTTGTTGTAGGGCATCTTGGTGGTGAGAGAATTTGGATGAAATTTAGTGGACGCGGGGGTTCTTGGAGAGAATTGGAGACGATGATGGACGTTCAGGTGAAAATTCAAGCAGGGAAGTGATCAGGTCCTGACTCTGTAGACCACTGGATGGACTGCCCTTGATATCTCTGCTTCGTAGTGGTAAGGTGCTAGATTGTGATTTTTTAAGCAGACGATAGCAGGTCTTCGGTGTATCCAATGTTTGGTGACTGGTTTTGGGTCAAGGGAGGCTAGCCCCGACTCTAGGCTTCGTAATAAAATCGCTCGTGGATTGTTACTTGATTTGCGGAGAGATGAGCAATCGATTGGCGGTTTGCAGCGCGTTCTGCTTGGGGAATGAGATATTCTGTATATGAGTTAGCCATAGCAATTCAGCGGAGGACAATATGCAGGGTTTGAGATGACTGACCGGGAGTCGGGGTACAGTACTCACGTTCTAGTAGATATGTTGAAAGGCACGCTGGGCAGAAAACGTAAAATATTTGGATGTGGGACGTGTAAAGTGAAGGAAGAAGGCGCGTATTTCTACACGCTAAAGTAAGGTATTTGATACGTGAAAGTAACAGCTGGGCGATGCCTAGAGATGGACAGCATCTACCAGAGTCGAAGACTCCACAATGACCTGATGTTATGACCTCTCGCACAACTTCCTTCTCTTCGCAGCGCCCGCGCCGACCCTCTCTTGGTGAGCGAAGGATATCAAGGCGCCTGTCCGCCCTCTCAAGCGCTGAGCACGGGCGGCATGGCGCTGCGGCAGGCACCACAGAGCACGAACTTACTGAGGAGATTGAAGAAATCAAGAGATACGAAGATTTCACCACGATAGACTGGGTGCAAGATGCGGCGAGGGAACAGTTGAGGAGAAGAGCAAGACGGAAAGAAAATGCGGGCTTCTTCGAGCGAGACGGGCATCTGGGATGGAGGCGGAAGCTGAAAGAATCATACGAGGCTGGTCAGGCGTGGATTGTGGTTACACTGGTCGGCGCTGCCATAGGATTGAATGCCGCATTTCTCAACATCGTTACGGAATGGCTATCAGATGTCAAACTAGGCTACTGCAGTACGGCTTTCTACTTGAACGAGGCCTTTTGCTGCTGGGGGGCCGATACCTGCGATGAGTGGCATAGGTGGACCCCTCTGTGGCCAGTCAACTACTTTCTCTACATTGTCTTTTCGATCATCTTCGCGTTGACATCTGCCAGCCTGGTCAAAGCGTATGCTCCCTACGCTGCTGGATCAGGCATCTCCGAGATCAAGTGCATCATTGCAGGGTTCGTCATGAAAGGATTCCTCGGCTTTTGGACCCTGCTCATAAAATCGATATGCCTGCCACTCGCAATCGCATCAGGTCTATCGGTGGGGAAGGAAGGTCCGAGTGTACATTATGCTGTGTGTACAGGCCACGTTATTTCAAGATTCTTTGACAAGTACAAACGGAATGCTTCGAAAACTCGGGAGATACTGAGTGCTTGTGCGGCTGCTGGTGTGGCTGTGGCGTTTGGGAGTCCCATCGGTGGTGTTCTATTCTCATTAGAGGTAAATGTCGACGGTGCATGGGTGTATATCAGAGAAATAATTCTTCCAGGAAATGTCTTCTTATTTCCCACTCAAGACTATGTGGCGGAGTTATTTTTGTGCATTGGTTGCTACTGCGGTACTAGCTGTAAGTCAATCAACAAGAATGAGCTCTGTCCATGACTGAACGACCCCTCTCTAGGCAATGAATCCCTTTCGGACTGGTCAACTCGTCATGTTTGAGGTGAGATATGATAGATCATGGCACTTCTTCGAGATTCTGTTCTTCATTGTCATTGGAGTTTTCGGGGGCCTGTATGGAGCTTTTGTGATGAAATGGAATCTACGAGCACAGGCGTTTAGGAAGAAATATCTTGCAAAACATGCCATACTAGAAGCTACTTTGCTGGCCGCAGGGACGGCGTTGATTTGCTTTCCAAATATGTTTCTGAGAATAGACATGACCGAGGAGATGGCAAAGTTGTTCAAAGAATGTGAAGGAGGTCATGATTACGACGGCATCTGCGAGTAAGTGATACAATCCACCTCCTTCTCTGGACGCACTAAGGTTTGGTAGTCCTAAAAATCGCTGGACTATGGTGCTCTCTTTGCTATTCGCTACTATAGTGAGGACATTTCTGGTCATCGTATCATACGGTTGCAAAGTCCCAGCAGGTATCTTCGTACCGTCCATGGCAATCGGCGCCTCATTTGGAAGACTGGTCGGCATTCTGGTCCAGGCCATTCACGAGGCATTTCCCCATGCAAGATTTTTCGCCGCCTGCACGCCAGATGTGCCCTGCATTACTCCGGGGACTTATGCATTTCTTGGAGCAGCAGCAGCTCTTAGCGGAATCATGCATATCACAGTCTCGGTGGTTGTAATCATGTTCGAGCTCACCGGCGCCTTAGACTATATCCTTCCCACCATGGTAAGCAAGTCCAGCAAGAAAGCTGACTGTCTCGGCTAATACTTCAATTCAGATTGTAGTTGGTGTGACAAAGGCTGTCAGCGAACGCTTCGGCAAAGGCGGCATCGCAGACCGGATGATCTGGTTCAATGGCTTCCCCTTCCTCGACAACAAAGAAGAACACACCTTCAACGTCCCCGTCTCTCATGTCATGACCTCCGAAATAACCTCTCTTCCCTCCAAGGGTCTCACCCTCCGCAACCTTGAAGACTTAATAGCGGCGTCCAAATACCAGGGCTTCCCCATAATCACATCTCCTACAATAAGGACCCTGATCGGCTACATTGGCCGCACCGAACTCCTTTACGCCATTGACCGTGCTAAAAAATCCTCCTTCGTCTCTCCCAATGCTAAATGCTACTTCACCGCCCCAGAATCAACAGCCGTGCAGACCCCATCCACAGCCGCGCCACCGGTCACTTTCGACGATATTCACGCCACTACAGGGCAGCAAACGGTAGATTTCTCGCGGTTCATCGATCCCACACCTCTAGCCGTCCACCCCCGCCTACCCTTGGAAACAGTAATGGAACTCTTCAAAAAGATGGGCCCAAGAGTAATTCTTGTGGAGCACCGTGGCCGTCTTACAGGGCTGGTGACTGTCAAAGATTGTTTGAAATATCAATTCAAAGTCGAAGCGCAGGAGAGTGAGCGGGATCATTCGGCGCTGGATGAACGGCAGGAGAAATTGTGGGGTTGGATGCATACGGCTGCAGACTGGGTTGCTGATCGCGTGCTGAGCGCGTCTGGCGGAAGAGTCAGGCTAGGTGCTGGGGGTGTAGCGGGTTTGGAGGGAGAGGCAAATGATCCGAGGGATATGTTGAGTCCAATCCGGGCAACTGGAGGGATTTTAGACGGGACGGAGGATGCAGAAGGGGAAGAAGAAGGGGGCGTGGAGTTGAGGCATCGATGATGCTCAGACTTATATACAAATTGAACAAAGACCTTTGCACCAATGGTTCATCTTCTGCGTAAATCTATTTGAAGTGCTGGGTGTGTAGATTTCATCTCTTCGGCAAACAACAGCAATGATATTTCAAAATATACCCAGTATACTTGATGTCCGCCAATACTAGTGCGGTAATATATTTCTACTCCAAAGCATGAACCTCAACGATCAAAAACATCTTCCCACCAATTGCCCACCATCCACCTAAAATGCCGCCCTTCTCCTCGCGCACAGCTCTGCGATTATGCCCGCTCCACACCCCCCTCCCCCAAACATGCCGCCTAGCCGCGACGACCCAGCACCAACGACGCACCAAAGCCACCGCCGCCGAACGTCATTCGGGCGAATACGACCGGACGCCCAAATTCGACTCGCCGTTCCGGAATAAAGACGAGGTTCCCAGCACCAAAATCCCAAGCTTTGCGAATTACATGAGCAAGGGGACCTCGACGGGAAATAAGACGTTTCAGTATTTTATAGCTGGGAGTATGGGGTTGCTGGCGGCGGCGGGGGCGAAGGCCACGGTGCAGGGTGAGTTCAGTTGACCTTGGAAGGGGCTTTGAGGAGATAATGGAGGGATAGGGGAGCTGAATTGCCTCGAGAGGAGATTCGCCGGGGTCGTGGATATAATCTGATTGCGTATTCTTGGGGGGAAATGGTGGCTAATCCGAGCCTTCGACACAGACTTCCTAGTCAACATGTCCGCCTCAGCAGACGTGCTCGCCCAAGCCAAAGTCGAAATCGATCTAGCCGCTATACCAGAAGGCAAGAACGTACGTCCTCCCCTCATCCCTTCCATATCCCCACTTCCTCTCCAAAACCCCCTCTTCTCAAACCCCCTCCCCTTTTCCTCCCTCCAACCACAACCATCCTCACCCTGGCCTCTAATAATCCTCACCCCAAAAAACAGGTCATCATAAAATGGCGCGGCAAACCAGTCTTCGTCCGCCACCGCACCGACTCCGAGATCAAAGAAGCCGAAGATACCAAATGGGAAGCCCTGCGCGACCCCCAACGCGACGAGGACAGAGTCAAGAAGCCGGAATGGCTGATCATGCTCGGTACCGTCCCTCCCCTTCCTCCCTTCTTCATCTCCCCCTCATCCCATTCCACCATTACCTCCCATCCCCTCCAACCTGACCCTCCTAACTCCCACCCAGGCGTCTGCACCCACCTGGGCTGCGTGCCCATAGGCGAAGCGGGCGACTTCGGCGGCTGGTTCTGCCCTTGCCACGGCAGCCATTACGACATCAGCGGCCGCGTGCGGAAGGGTCCCGCGCCGCTGAATTTGGAGGTGCCGAATTATGATTTCCCGGAGGAGGAGAAGGTGGTTATTGGGTAGGTGGGGGGGG